>ERZ1090867.93-NODE-93-length-43700-cov-9.161462_pt1 | contig 43700 bp, 68 predicted proteins | sample MGYA00478476_ERZ1090867 | MGnify/ENA primary metagenome ERZ1090867 (study PRJEB33644, sample SAMEA5815742) | chicken gut metagenome | biome: Chicken; feature: Gastrointestinal Tract; material: Caecum | place: Ireland | collected 2019-01-01 | study: A study of the... | reverse complement strand
TGCTGACATATGGGCAGACTGGATGCCAAACTTTTGTCCTCACTGCGGCGCGCCGCTGACGGACGAGGCCGTGCAGATGGTGATGGAGAGATTAAACAAACTGGAGGAAACGAAAAAATGAGCATTGATTGTAGATATTTTACCAACGGAAAGAAAACCGCATACACTCTGAAACACACTGATACTGGATTGGTTGAGGAATTTGCAAAGTTTGAGGATATTCCGGTAGAGGTGAGGGACTATTTTAAGCGCTTAACTGAGCCTAAATTCTGCGACCCTGACATTTCTCATATTCTTGGGCTGAACAGTGTGTTCTATCCTGATTGGCCGAAAAAGTGCGGTCATCCTGATTATCAAGGGAAACGGTGCATAGCCGAATCTTGCAAGTTTGCAGAAGAAGCGGGCGGATGGGAGAAGTGCCCATATTTTACTGGGGAGAGATTGGAGGCGCTCTATGGAGAGACTTGACCCAAGACCACTGGAGGACTTTTCCATGTGGGCAGCTCTCCAGCGCGGCGGTCAGAAGTCCAATATACCCATGCTGCGGGAGCTGGTTTTCCAGTGGGTACAAATGGCCACGCAAAAGACAGCAGGACAACGGAACGGGAACAGGAAAGACCTATCCTGGGATAACATGGAGAGGGTAAAAATGGGCATCCTCTGCGAGGCTGTGGCCCTGGTGCTGTCGGGGGATTTAGACAGATTGGAGGCGCTGAAAGATGGCTGATATTTGTGATTCTTGCGCTTTTGAAGACGCTTGTCCAAGTGCGCATTTTAACAAAACAGAATCAAGTATCTGCGCATTTTATAAAAGTCTGCGAAAAGACAAGCTAGATGGAGCTTATTGGAGGGAGGCGCTGAAAGATGCGGGCGATTGATGCGGATAGACTTTTGAAAATGATGTCGCATTGGAAGCCGTATATGGATATGGACAAAGTGAGAAAGGCAGTCCAAAATATGCCCACCCTCACCCCGCCGAACGAGTGGGTGAGCGTTGAGGAGAGGTTGCCAGAATACAATCCGGGAACAGGGGCAAAGTCATACTGGGTAGCGAAAAAAGACAGCGCCGGAAACTGGCAAATGAAAATCGCTCAATACTGCGACTATGGATATGCCATGACCATGGATGCCGAAACAGAGGTCACCTGGAGAGACTGGGATTTTACAAAAATCGCAAATGTCACTCACTGGATGCCCCTTCCTGCACCGCCTAAAAAGGAGAAATGAAAATGAACGTGAAAATAGATTGCCCGATTTGCAAAAAGAATGCGCTGTTTGTCGGCGTCCACGATGATGAAGGAAATTACCACGGGCTGGTTGGATGTGAATATGAAAACGACCCATGGAGCGGGCTGTCGTATGCCTTACACCACGAAGGATGGGGAGACTGCCCGCTGTGTACTGACGGGGCAGAATGCACCATGGGCGGGATGCTCTTTGACACAGCAGCAGAAGCCATCTCCGCCCTGTCCCAGCCGAACGAGCCGCTGACGCTGGAGCAGCTGCGGGAGATGGATGGGGAACCGGTGTGGGTGGAAGATGTAAAACACTGGGCCTTGATTGATATTGAAAAGGGTGGACGATGGGACGGCGTGCCGTTTGCTGTATGGGCAGAAAACGGTGTAAAGTTTACTTACAACGTTGAAAGCCGTGATTTGCATTGTTACCGCCGCCTGCCGGAGGGAGAGGCATGAGCGCAGAAATCATCAATGGACCGTTCTGGTCCAACTGCTTCCTGGAGGCGGCAAAGGCAAAAATCCGTCATCCATTCAAGGTCAAGGTGACGGTGGTCCCACGCAGTGAGGCACGGTGCCCACACTTTCTCTGGAGCGATGGGAGATATGACTACGATTTCGGAGTGGAGCGGCGCCTCGTCGGAGCACAGATCCTGCTGTTCCGTGGGTACATACGACGGCGTGGCTTGGGTTTTAACCAAAAATACAAGGAGCGGATGCGCAAAGCATGGAGACGCTGAGCCAGAGGGAGAGGAGGACACCTGATGGACATTGAGAAGTTGATTGAGCAGTTAAGGAAATCCGCAGATTTTGAGGATTACCCCATTGTAGCGAGCTTTGCGGCAATCATCGAGAAGAAATACTTGCGAGACGCCGCTACTGCCCTCTCCACGCTCCAGGCCGAAAACGAGAAGCTGCGGGCAGAGCTGGAGCAGGTGAAGCGGGATAGGGATGCGGCGAGAAGCGATATTGAAACCGCTCTGGCCTATGGGATGAAAGACTGCGAATTATGCAAGAACAGCCAGTGCTATGTGAGAGGCGGTACAAAACCGTGTCTACCGAAATGGCGCGGCCGAAAGGAGGACTGACATGGAACGGCTGACCTATGATTTTTGCATTGGTGGAAACCATTGCTGGCAGGTAAAAGGGGCTGACAATCTGGAGTGTCGGGAGGTATGCGAAAGGCAAGGAGACGACGGGTGCAAAACCTGCCCTATCGCAAAGGCATTTGACCGCCTCGCCGCCATCGAGGACATCCTGGGCGACGAGTACAACCTGGACGAGCTGAGGGAAATGGTTCAGGCCAAACGGGAGGGGCGGTGCATAGTGCTGCCGTGCAAGAAGGGTGATACTGTGTGGCGTATCGTGCATGATGCAGCACCGCACATCACAAAAGACCGATGCACTGATATCAAGTATGAAAATAGAGATATATGGGTGCACTTAATCGGAGATAGAGTAATGGGCGGTTGGAATTTTGGCAAGCTATTATTTCTCACCCGCGAAGATGCCAAGGCCACACTAAGGAGGGAGCAGGATGAATAATAATTGCTACAATACCTCTTGCCCATTTCGAAACAATGATACCAGCAACCCTATATACTGTCCATGCTACTGCTGTCCGAAGAGGTGGGATGGGAGTTATGCAAATGTTGTTGTAACAGATCGAACAGTACCTTTGGAGGATCATAAATGAGGAGAGCTGTTTGCTTGTGTGACATTGGAGCACGTCATTGGTACACTGCAGGAAACATTCATCCAAGTACTAAGGAGTTAGAGCAGTATATCAAGAAAAGACTAAAGGATACAGAGAAGTATGGCTTCCAAGATCTGAGTCTTGATCATCTGAAGAGGGTTGTTACAAAGTATCCAGTTGATGATATTGGTAGTATTAGAGAGGTATTTGAACAAGAGATGCCATTCAAAGTAACTGGATGTAGAAGTGCAACATTGTGCTGTGGCATGTGTACAAAGCGCTGTAGTTATAGATGTGTGCAAGACTTGTTGCATAAACTGTACATTGCAAGCTTTACATATGAGGAAGTGTATGCAATGATATTTACCAAAGCAGGACAGAAGAAATGCACATACAAGTCTCTGTGCAACCTTTGCAACAAAATCATGGACGAAAGGAAGATCCACAATGAACCATATGATACTGAAAACTATAGTTGCTCGGTGGCGATCAACTGGGAGACGAACACTCCTACAATTGATCCGAATACTGGTGGTTACGTGCGTATACCTTGGCCTTATAGTGGTCTGTGTCCCTTTTGCTTATCCGAGCAACATATCCGATTACCGTCCAAACATAAACTACGGTGAACCCATAGGTCCTGTGCAACCTCCACACGTGTGCAACATTTCAGATTTAGTACTCGGTGTGGTATACCATGAGAGTGGAGCAGAACCGTACGAAGGACAGGTAGCTGTTGCACAGACTATCTACGAATCAAGTAGGGCAACAGGTTTATCTCCAGAGGAGATTGTTACAGCAAAGAATGCATACGCAGATCCTAAGCCTATAGATCAGGTATCAGATAGTATTCGTCAAGCTTGCCATCAGGTGTTCTGTGAGCATAAGGGTATATCTGAGCAACCTATAAGATACTTTTATTCGACAGCAGGGGGGTTCTACTCTCAATGGCATGAGACGAGTCCTAATTTGGAATACGTTACTACAATAGGAGCTCACAAGTTTTATAAGTTAAAGGGTGACGTATAAATGGCAGTTACTAAACGAGCATTGTACTATCTGAAACTGTACAGTGAAGGATGGACAATGGAGGAGATCGCGAAGAAAGTCGGTCGCAATAAATCGACAATCAGTCGCACTATTCGAAGAGCTCAGATTTTGGTGTGTCCGTTTAGCCATGATTGTCTAAAATGCCCTTTAGATGACTGCGCATTTAATGATAAATACGCATTTTTAGTAAACAATAATCATAGAAATAATTATAGGAGGTATTATGGTGGACGAGTCAGTAGCACACATGAGATCAATGTTGATCCACAAGACGAAGTATAAATCAGATAAGTGGATTAGGAAGGTTCAAGCTATGAGTGATTCACAAGTGATAGCTGTATACTTACGTTTTCGTGAGCAAAAACTTTTTGTATCAGTTTAAGAAATTTTCAAAAAATTTGGTGTACCCAGTTGACTTTTGAAAAAAGATCGATTATAATAAAATCACAATCAAGCAGGATTTCCAATACAAAAATTTTTATGGAGGTACGAATTATGACTAATCTGGAACAAATTATGGAGCAGGTAGGTACTCCTACTCTGAAGGCAATCGCAATGGTGTTTAATCTGCAGCCTGTTCGTCTGTACAGTGTTGCAAAGCAGCCTAAAGAAGGTGCTGTATACGATGCAAAAGTGTATAACTGGGAAGCGATTGAGCGTTTCATTACGCGTCGTCTGTCTGCTGAGAGTGGTCTCGCCACTCTGGAAGACGTGATCCTGAAAGCTCTGGAGATCGATGTTGAGCTGAAGCAGAACGATGGTCGTCGTAGTGCAAATCGCGGTCTCGGCGTCAACAAGAAGATTGAAGTTGATGGTGAGATGGTTGCTGCTCGTAAGTATCCGAATTTCGAGATGGAGGCCAATCAGCTGATCTGCCTGAAGAAAGATGCTCGTGTGTACAAGATTGTGTACCAGACTGCTTCTCACACTGTTATGGTTCCTGTCAGCGATCGCGAAGGTACGATCTGCTCTCAAGATGTCAAGGTTATTTCCAACGGTATGCTGAACCTTCGTGGCGTCGGTCCTGCAAACCTGGAAGAGGCAATTGACAAGCGTCTGTCTGGCGAGTATGCTGCAGCACTCGCAGCTGACGAAGCTCCCTCCGATGTTATGGCCTGTGAGGCTGTCGAAGGGTAATCCTACTGCTGGGTAAGTCCAGCACTCAATTGAGTTAATAGTCCCCTGGGCAGTGTGCTTGCACACTACCAAGTATTCGAATAGATTTAACGAAAGGCAAGTCTATCTCACATAACTTGAAAGTTGTAAGTATAGTGCCCAGGGGATTATTTTATTTATTAAGGAGGACTGATATAATGACAGAAAAGCAACTTGGGAAGATTCAGGAAGCTGTAAAGCTGATTGAGCAGGAAGTTTGTGCACGAGTAGATGTTGATGACAACATTAAAGTATATCGTTGCAAAAACGTTATCAGAATCGATATCAAGGAGGATAAGTAAATGAATGGAGTTATTAAGATCACTGCGAAAGAGAATAATCTTCAAGAGACAACCAAACTGCAAGTACAGATCAATTTGACAGAGGTAGACACAGTAGATAAAATCCAGTTGATTGGTGCGTTGGTTCATTCATTGAATATGGATTTTTGTGAGATGTGTGGTGCATTCTTTACATTGATTGTCGAGAATCGAAAGGATGAAGATAAGGATGAGGATTGACGTCAGCGAGCTGAAGAGCTTCAAAGGTTGCAAACGTCAGTGGAAGCTATCCAGTCGCAACGGCTATAAGTTGATGCCGAAGATTCCAAATGCGAATTTAACGCTTGGTACACTGTTTCACGAAGCATTGCACTCTTTGTATCTTGGTGCTTCGTTGGATAGGGTAATGGCGAATGTACGTAAGGAAATGTCGACGGAATCCGATGGCGCACTGCTGGCAATGATTCCAGGGTATGCGAAAAAAGTTCTCCCAGATGATCTCGATAAGTACATTGTTCTCGACATCGAGCATAAGTTTGAGATTCCTGCACGACAGTTGTTGCTGGAAAAGACAGGAGCAGACGTACCTCAGCTGGAAGATCTAACGTTATGTGGCTCAATTGACATGATCGTGTATTGCCCAGAGGACAATCGGATTTATGGCTTTGAGCACAAGACTGCGAAGAGCTTCAGACCTGCGAACTTCCTGTGGCTGGATGAGCAACCTCGGTTATATACCTTTGCTCTGCAACAGTATGTTGATCAGTATAACGCGAAGAACTATGATAAGTGGCTCGATCTGTGCAACGAGGCGAAGAGTGCAGATACAATGCCTGAGCGTCCGATTCCTGTGCAACTTGGTGGCGTATTCTTAAATGAAGTGAAGAAGTTGTTGAGACAGTTTCAGTACAATAGAACGTTGTGTACTTATGAAGAAAGTGATCTCAACAGATTCCTTACGGAGTTTTTGAAGAAGTGTGTTACCATTAAGAAAGCTGTAGAGAGTGACGACTATGCATGTCCTGAACCTGACTATTTCAAATGTCAGATGTGCGAATTCAGTGAGATTTGTGAGACATATATGTATGGTGATCTTACAAAGGATGAGATTCTGAAAGAGTTTGGAGAGCTGTATCAAGAGCGTGAGTTAGATCATTTGGATGAAAAAGTTGAAAGGAGTACTGACAAATGAACATTACATTTCCAACTACTGAATTTATTAGCTGTGTGTTTCCGAAGCCGACTGCACAGCGTAATGCACCTATTGAAACAGCAGTAACTGCAAAGTCGTATACTTATAAGCTGTTGCCTGGCATGGATAAACCAAAAGTAGGAGATCTTGCCGTTGTCGCATGTGCAACTGGACTGCAGGTTGCAGTGGTGAAATCGTTGAATGCGATTCCGTATCAGGATAGCAAAGACGCGTCGTATGTTGTTGGTTTTGTGGATCCGCAAGCGTATCGGCAAACTCTGGACAAGGAGGCTGAGCGTAAAAAGCTATACGCTACGTTGATGGCAAAGAAGAAAGAGCTGGATAAAACTCTGGCTTTTGAAGTTTACGCGGAGAAGGATCCTGAATTCAAGGAGCTTTTAGATCTGTATAAGACAACGCTATAAGGAGGATTGTTATGAGAGCGTATGAAGTTATCAACATTGGGTACTCTACCAATGCACCTGGGATCCCATACATTGAAATTGGTGCACCGACATCGGACAGTTTGTTATTGCTGGATGATCAGTTGAAGGTATCAAGAAAGCCAAGAGCTGGTGATTTAGTTGTTGTCAGATGTATTGGTCGTCCTCAGATTAAGCTGGTTAGTAGAGTGCTGGATATTGATGAAGAAACAGAGAGCAGCAGAATCAATAACGGCAGTAGAATTATTGGTACAGCAAGACTGTGGGATCCGTTGACTGATGGTGAGATTGTTGAGGATTAAATTTAGAGTCTTCAAATTTCAAACTGAAATTTTGTCTTTCAGTAGTCTTGACTTTTGCCGGAAACTGAAGTATAATATTGTTGTGAGGTGAGGAACAAAGTGAAGGTAATTGATCTCAAAACTCCTAATGAAGATCCGATCTTTGCGCTGTGCTATGGCGACTCTGGAACAGGGAAGACACACTTTGCTGGAACGCTTGGTGAGTTAGGTACTGTACTGATTTGTGATGTTGACCAAGGCCATAAAACTCTTCAGTATGCACCAGATCTTGCAAAAGCAAGAGAGAATCTTATCGTATGCTCATTCGATAAGTTCAGAGATCTCGATACAGCTTATAAGTACATTCAGAAGAACGATCCAGATGAGTGGAATAAGCTGTTCAGTCAGGAAGTGTGCACTAAGCCACTTGATTGGTTTGTGTGGGACACATGGTCTGAGCTGCAGTGGAACATGTTGGAAGAGTTGCGAGGCAAGGAATCTGAGATGAAGGGTGTAGGCCTTAACTTCAGAAAGAACTTGCAGATTCAACATTGGGGAATGATGACAGATTTGAATAAATTGGCGATTGAGCAACTTCGCGAATGCAAGAAGATCAACCAGCTGTTTCTGATGCAGCAGACAATGTCGAAAGACGAATTGAGTGGTCAGATTTTTGGTGGTCCTGCTATTCATGGCAAGTTAGTTCAAGAGATTCCAGCATACTTTGATATTGTCGTTCGTACATACTCAAATCTTGGTGGCAAGTTCTGTGCAACTACCAAAGCTGTTGGCAAGTGGACTGCAAAGACACGAATTGGTGTTGGTAAAGAGTACGTCAATCCGACAGCGAGAGAAATCTTCACATAAATAGCGGACTGGGCGATAAGCCCAGTCCAATATGGGGACATAGCCAAGTGGTAAGGCAACGGACTTTGACTCCGTGATTCGCTGGTTCGAATCCAGCTGTCCCTGCCATATACCTAACTTACACTCGTATTTAGGTAGCTGCCTCTATAAAGTGCTGAAACAGCGTGTAGGGTTTTATACTTTCCCCTACTAAGAGTCACGGTGAAAGTCCGCTCTGCTTGTAGAACCGCAGTCAAGATCTGTCGGCAGTAGGTTGCACACGATCGGAGAGGTCAAAGATAGAGCCTCCCGGCTATAGTTAGCCCTATGATGACGTGTGCAACCTACCGTCGATAGACGGAAATTTAAGTCCACCCGAGACGTCAATCGGTACAGGCAGTGAGGAGCCTGGAAAGGAAACTTATGAATATCGATTTCAGCAGCGTCCCTAACCGTGAGCCTTTGGAAGAAGGTACCTACCTTCTGCAGGTTGCAGAGGCACAGGAGAAAACCAGCTCGACTGGTAATCCGATGATTACGATTACGTACGATGTGGTATCGACAGCAGATGGTGAACCTGTTGAAGGTAATCGCAAACTGTGGGATAACTACTCTCTGCAAGCTCAGGCATTGTTCAAGCTGAAACAGCTGTTCGATGCAGTGGGAATGGACACATCAACGGTTGTTGATATGGACATTTCTGATCTGATCGGTCAACAGGTTATGGCAAAGGTTGTGCAGGACACCTACAATGGCGAACTGCAGAACAGAGTGAAGAAACTGTTCCCCGTCGGCTGATTGAGAAAAGCGGGGGCTTCGGCTCCCGCTTTATCTTATGTTTGCAGAGGAGGGTAATCTTGCTTATATATGAGCAATTTGTAAAGTTTGATCATCAACTGGGAGATCAACTGTATGGATGCTGCCCTTTTCATGCTGAGAAGACTCCGTCGTTTACAGTAAACAAAGAGACTGGCGAATGGTTCTGCCATGGAGAGTGCAATGAAGGGGGTTCTGAGAAAGAGTTCATTGCAAAGTACTTTGACGTTCCGGTGGATGTTGCACAGTATGCGGTATCTTATTGGGATAAGAAAGGTGTACTTCCTTTTCCAACAGAAGAGCAGGTTGTTGAATGGCACAATGAGTTAAAGCAAAGACCTACTGAGTTGAAGGTGTTGTATCAATTTGGATTCACCGATCAAATGATCGACAAGCTGCAACTTGGATACAACGATATCAGAATTACAATTCCGATTAGATCTCGTACAGGTCAGTTGGTAAATATTCGAAGATATCTTCCGCCTCACAGAAGAATCAAGGGTGGCAACAATGCAAAGTGCTTAAACATTCGAGGTCTCGGTAGCAATCGTTATTGGCCCTACGATGCGTTTGATCAGCAAGAGATCTACATCGTTGAAGGTGAAAAAGATTGCATAAGTGCAAGGTCCCAGGGATTAAATGCAGTTACAGGTACAGGAGGCAGTGCAATACCAACCCATGAGTTGGCGTTGTTTCGAGACCACGATGTTGTGATTATGGTCGACCATGATAAGGTTGGTCAGAAGAATGCACAGACGTATTCTAAGCTGCTGAGGTCATTAGCACGTACAATTCGTGTAGTGACCTTTCCTGAAGGAGTAAAGGACTTTGCTGAGTACTGGGAGGCGTACCACAATACAGATGTACTGCAGTATGCGAAAACACTGGAGGATATCGAGCAACAGGCAGAGCAGGTTGAAGCACAAGATGTAACGCTTGTACGAAGTGAATTCACCGAGCATTTGAATACTTGGGTAAAACTTCACAATATGAGTGTCGTCGGTGTAGAACCGAAAATTTATACTGTACCAACAAAAATTCGTGCAGTTTGCAAAAACGCAAAGTGTAACAAGCCTTGTCAATTAGCAACTGCATCAGAGGAGTTGACGACGTTAGACGTTGATCCAAGACAGATGCTGCAATTTGTGGATGCAGCAGATAGTGCTCAAGATACTTATCTAAGAAAGCTATTCTGTTGCAGATCTGTGCAATCGATGCCTTTAGAGTACATCAATGTGCAAAAGATCATCTTTCAAGAAAGCGCAAGTTTTATCGATGGTCTTGAAGAGTCATCATTTGAGAGTAGATATGGAATCTATATGTATACAGATTACAGATTGTCTGCAACATTAAAATACGACTTTGAAGCATGTAGAGTAACTGATCCCCGAAATCAGCAAAACTACTATGTGATTCGAAGTGCACAAACTGCAGCAAATAGTACACCAGTACTGAGCGAGGAAATGCTGAAGCCTTTCAGAGATGTCGCAGCAAAATGCGATACTGCGCAGCAACTAATTGAGCAACACTATAATCAGTGGATGCCAAGCTTGGGGATCGAAGGAAGACCTGATTTGTTCGGAGCTTTAGCTCTGACATACTGTAGTGTTACTGAGATTCCTTGGCAAGCAGGTTTGATTAAGGGATGGCTTGATACGATGATCATTGGAGACACTCGAACAGGTAAGTCCCAGATGGCCCAACGGTTCATCAAGCATCTTGGTGTAGGTGGGTATATCAACGGTGAAAATGCTCGAGCCACTGGTGTCATTGGTGGTGTGCAACGTTTCGGAGATTCTTGGGTAGTTACGTGGGGTGCAATCCCTATGAACGATAGGGGAGCTCTGACAATAGATGAAGCTTCAGGTTTGGAGATAGAGGACATCAAAAATTTGTCGTCAACTCGATCCAGTGGTGCTGTAACTTTGAACAAGATCGTTAAAGGTGAAGCTCGCGCAAGAACGAGATTGATCTGGCTATCGAATCCTCGTCGTGGTTGCAACCTCGAAGATTTCTACTGGAAAGGTTATGGTGCGTTTCAGGAGTTCATTCCAGTTGCAGAAGATCAAGCACGATTCGATTTAGTACTAACAGCAGCACGTGAAGATGTTGATCATTTAGATGGTATCGACTGTGAGGCATCTCCCAACGTTGAAGGATGGCGAAATCTGATTGGTTGGGCTTGGTCGTTGCCTGCAGAGAGCATCATTATTCCGAAAGACTTTAGGCACAAAGTGCGTGATGTTGCAAACAACCTGAACGACGAATTCGGTGGAGGACCTCTTGTTATTGGAGTATCTGTCCATGAGAAGTTGCTGAGACTTGTATGTGCATTTGGTGTGCTGTGTGGCGACATCTATGATGGTAAATTGCAGGTGTCTGAGAAACATTTACAGTTTGCAGATCAGTTTCTGAGAATGACTTTGACGAAGCCTTCGTTTGGCTACAGCGACTACATTCAGGAGTTTAAGAGAGCACAGCAGAGACGCTCTGAGAACATTAAGTTTATCAGAACGCTGGTTGCAGCTAATCCTGCCCTGAAGGTGCTGCTATCGTCGAGCGGCTTCAAGGGATTCCAGTTCCAGGAGATTCTTGGTATGGATCGTGTGGAGAGCTCTAAGATCATGTCCGACTTAATTACACGAGGGTTGCTGAGGCCGACATCTAATGCTACGTATGTGCCAGATAAGATGTTGATGGACATTGCAAAGCAGATGGAGGTGTAGTTATGGATTACACATGTTGTATTTGTGGAAAATACATGCACCATGGTAGGACTCCCGATCAATGGGTCGCAACAAAGGATGGGGATTTCATGTGGTTGCATCGAGAGTGTTATGAAAGGATGTGTAAGGGTGAACACAGAGCTAGTGCAGAAGTGGGTCGAGCGGTATCCGGATCTTGAGACGTTTATCGGAGCAGGTACTATCAGCTTGAAGCTCGCAAGAGACATCCTTGGAGTTGATAGACTGTTCATGTATGAGATCTTCAAAGATCTGATCCAAGCAGGAGCAGTAACTGCTTGTAGTGGCAGCTCGTGGAGAGCTACAAAGGAATGCCAACAATGGCTTGCACAGAGACGGGAGGCACGAAATGAAAACCTACATTGTAGTTAAATTTCAATTTGAAGGAGTCCATAGGTGGCCAGATGCACCGGATCCTGTAAAGTACCTTCGCAACATCCATCGCCATATGTTCTACGTGACAGCTACGATCGAAGTTCGCCACAATGATAGAGAGCTGGAATTCATTATGGTGAAGAATGCCTTGAAGCAGCATGTCGAGGATGTTAAAGAAACGTGGCCTGGTGCTATTTCATGCGAAAGTATGGCAGAAGATATCATTCGGTTCATTCAAACAATATATGGTCAAAATAGATGGGTATCTGTTAAAATATCTGAGGATGATGAGAATGGTGCATTGGTAATTACAGATTGAGGAGGTCTATTATGTACTACGTAAAAAAGAGAATGGAAATTGCAGGAGCTCATATGCTGAAGCTGTCGTATGACAGTAAATGCACACAGCTCCATGGTCACAATTGGATTGTCGAAGTGTACTGCGTCAGCGATGTGTTGACTGTTGATGGAATGGTTGCGGACTTTACACACATTAAAAAGCAGATTGCAGATCAACTCGATCACAAATATATCAACGATATTATTGGTGATATCAATCCAACTGCTGAAAACATTGCAAAGTGGATCTGCGATCAGATTAAGACATGCTACAAGGTTACTGTCCAAGAATCGGAGGGCAATGTAGCGATGTATGTTAAGGAGGGTTTCCATGAAGGTCTGTGAAATCTTTACAAGTATCGAAGGCGAAGGCAAAAGATCTGGTGCGTTGACCACATTTGTCCGATTCGCTGGTTGCAACCTTAGATGTCATTATTGTGACACATCATATAGCTGGTATTGTGAAGACGGTCAAGAAATGTCTGTTGATGAGGTGTACCAAAAGATCCAAGAGTGCAGTACTGCAAAGGTTACACTGACAGGTGGCGAGCCTCTGTTGCAGCCTTTTAACGAAATGTCGACTTTGATTGAGTTACTGTGCACAAACGGGTATGAAGTCAATGTTGAAACTAACGGATCCGTCAATATTGGTTTCTTTAGAACAAATCCACATATTAAAGATAGTCTACTCTTTACTGTCGACTATAAATGCCCTTCGAGTGGATGCTCTGACAAAATGGATCTCGATAACTACAAACGTGTGCAACCTTGGGATGTGGTAAAGTTTGTAGTCAGTGATACTACAGATCTTGAGGAAGCGTGGAGGATCACTCGACTAATGACAAGTGAGTGCTACATCTATGTTAGTCCTGTATTTGGTCGTATTGATCCGAAAGAGATTGTTTCGTTTATGAAGGAGCATAATATTACCAAATGGAGATTGCAGCTTCAGTTGCACAAATGCATTTGGGACGCAGATCAGAGAGGAGTATAAAATGGATAACTACAAGAAAGAGTTTACACAAGCAAACATTGATAAGATCGAGCATGCGATCTATGATATCATTGAAGCAATTGGTGGCAACCCCAACGAAGAGGGTTTGAAGGAGACACCACATAGAGTTGCAATGATGTATCAAGAAGTGTTTCAAGGAATGCAGTATACCAATGATCAGATTGCAAAGCTGTTTGACAAATGTTTTGTAGAACCGACTGCACACGATCTTGTCGTTATGCGCAACATTCCTGCGTTTAGCTTCTGCGAACACCACATTGCGTTGATGTATAACATGAAGATTAGCGTTGCGTATATTCCAGATGGGAAAGTAATTGGTTTAAGCAAAATTGCTCGAATTGTTGATTTGGTTACCAAGCGTCTCCAGTTACAGGAGAGAATTGGTGAGGATATTGCATACATCATGGAAAAGATCTGTCAGACACACGATGTGATGGTTGTTATTTCTGGTGAGCATTCGTGCATGACAGCTCGCGGAATTAACAAACCTGGAGTTGCAACTTGTAGTGCAGTACTCCATGGAAGGTTTAGAGATAGCCAAGCACTTCGTCAAGAAGTGTACGATTTGATTAAGGAGGTTTAACTATGAGTGCAACACTGGCAGAAGTTCAGCAGAGTATTCGTCAGCAGCTGAAAAATAGTGAGTGGTATGGACAGGATCGTCAAACAGATATTGTGCATGCTGCGATTGGTATTGGAGGAGAGTCTGGCGAGCTGCTCGATCTAATCAAAAAAGATGTCTTTAGAGGAAAGAAACACTCGCGTGATCAATGGATCAGTGAGCTCGGAGACATTCTGTGGTATCTGGTTGCAGAGGCAGAATTGATTGGCAGTTCTATGGACGAGGTGTGGCAATACAACTGCCACAAACTGGATGACAGAAGAAAGAACGGTAAAAACGGTCAGAGCTGGGAGGGTTAATTATGAGCGAGGTTATACAGTACGCTGGTGGTGCAGTGCGTGAAAGCGCTATTGGCAAAGGTACGTATAAGTATATTTCTGCGACTGCAATGAAGCGTCTTAGCCACAGATATCAGTATGGTGAGATTAAGTATGGTGCATCTGACAATTACAAAAAAGGGCTTCCTTTGAGCAATTGTTGGGACAGTGCGATGCGTCATATGATTGCATATCTTGATGGGGATAACAGTGAAGATCACCTGGCAGCAGTTGCGTGGAATGTGTTCGCAATGATGGAGATGGAGGTACGACATCCTGAAATGATTGATATGGACAGCAGAAAGTGCTATGAGTTTGATCAGTGCACTCCTGAGTATTATCGCGATTTGGTCCAAGACAGTGGTGTCAAATGAGAGTATTTTTATCTCAACCAATGAACGGTCGTTCAGACCAGGAAATTCTTAACGAACGTCAGGAGATTCTTGAGCTACTGCAAACGAAGTTTCTCGATGTAGAGTTGTTAGATACATTCTTTACAGATGCCTGTCAGTGGGGACCTTTGCAGTGTCTGGGGAAAGCGATTGAGTTACTTGCTGACGCAGACTGTGCATTTTTTGCAGCTGGGTGGGAACAGGCAAGAGGTTGCAGAATAGAGCATGCATGCTGTGAAGAGTATAAAATCAGAATTCTGTATGATGGGAGTTTTGCACATGATCAAAAGATACCATGAGGCACCGATAAGTGTCTTCAAAAAAGTTCAGCAATTAACAGATGGAGATTATGCTTTGGTCCATTTGTTTGAAGATAATCCTGTGTATTATCAATTGTTTAAGGATGCTGTTGACCAAGGTCGTGATGTGATTCTGGATAATTCACTTTTTGAGCTTGGTACAGCATTTGATGGAGATCGGTACGCAGATTGGATTAAAGATCTGAAGCCTATATGGTATATTGTTCCAGATTGCTGGAAGGATGGCGAGAAGACAGTTGAGATGTTTCATCAATTTGTTGATAAACATAATGATCTGCCAGGTAAACGAATTGGTGTTGCACAGGGGCACACGTGGCAGGAGGTTGCTGCATGCTATCAAGAGATCGAGCCTTTGTGCGATATGATTGCTTTTAACTTAGACTTCAGCAGCGTTCATTATGATGCGTTTCCAAATAGTGTTCCGTACTGCGTCGCTATGTCCTGTGGTCGTCATACTGTGTTGAGATACCTGGAAGCGGCAGGTATTATCAACAAAGAAAAACCACATCATTTACTTGGATGTGGAGTGCCTCAGGAAGTGCAGTGGTATCCAGGTCAGTGGACATGGATCAGATCTATTGATACGTGTAATCCCGTAATGCTCGGTATGCATAACGTGTGGTATAGACCTGAGGGAATCTTCTTTAAGCCAGAGAAGAAGATGTGTGATTTGATCAACAGTCCTGTAGATAGTGTTCAGAGTGATGCAATTATGCACAACATTCGTATGATGAAAATTTGGTGCAACAAATGGGAGGCTGATCATGGATTTTCTTGAAAAATTGGTAAATGCTGCGTGCCCGGACTTCCCTAAAGATAGGGAGGTCCGTAGCACGAGAGACTCATTTCAGTGGTATAAGGTAATTGCATCGAGCAGAACTTTAATGGTTCCTCCTGCAAATATTCTCCGAGTAAATATGCTCGAGCTTGACAGATTTGTTGAATCTGTGAATGCCTTTGCAAAATGTGATCCTACCGAGAGTATTTACGATTGGGAGCATCTCAATCTATACGAAGCTCACGAACCTGAAGAAATCTGTACAATGATCGATCGAATCGAAGAGGTTGCGAAGAACAACTTAGTGGTGTGTGATATTGAGACTCGTGGGTTGGACTGGGAAGATAACATCCTATTGTCAATCGGTTTTGCAACAGATGAGGATACTTGCTATGCTCTATACAACATTCCCATCGATGGATCAAAGCATAATGGCTGCACAGACAAGATTATTTGGGATAAGTTGCAAAGATTGTTTAACAATCCGAATCTTAAATGGTGCTGGCATAACGGTAAGTTCGACTGTGGCAAATTAAAGTATCTGTGTAATCTTGATGCACACATTGATGAAGATACGATGTTGCTTCACTATGTGGGAATCAACGAAAAACGCGGTACTCATGGCTTGAAAGATCTTGGTCAATTGTATTTGCAAGCTCCTGCTTGGGATGATCAGTTAGATAAGATTAAAAAGGACTACTGCAAAAGACATAAAATTACACTTGCTGAATTTCATTATGATGACATTCCTACTGAGATATTGATCCCATACATGCAGCGAGACTGCATTGCGACAAGAAGGTTGCTAATGCTATTTAGACGTTTGCAACGTCCTGAGTCTCAGTTTATTTATAGACAACTGATTCGAGCTGCGAATGTGTATGAGAAAGTTGAGCTTGCAGGAGTTCAGCTTGATCTGGATTATCTTGAAGATTTAGAGTATAGCCTTGATAAAGAAATGTCCACAGCACAGAAGAAACTCGATCAAGTTGCACAGCAGATTTGGGATCCGATTTTGTACTCCAAAAGTACGGGTGCAAAGATTACCAAAAACAGTGAGAAGTTTAATCCAAAGTCTCCGAAGCAGCTGAAATGGATGTTGCAAGAGGTTCTTGGGCATCCTGTTCAAAGTACGGATGCTCTTATGATGGAGACGTTGCTGAAGCAGTGTGATGAGGGTGTTATCGATAATCCTCTCGCACGGGACTTTATTCAAAGTATCATGGCAGTACGAAAAAATCATAAGTACATGGATACGTACGTATGTGGCCTGAGGCAGGTTATGTGCCGTGACTTTAGAATCAGGGGTACATTTAATCTCCACGGTACTGAGACTGGACGGTTAAGCAGTAGCAATCCGAACATGCAAAACATTCCGCGAGATAAGAAAATCAAAAATTTACTGCGAGCTGCACCTGGTAAGGTTCTTGTACAACTTGACTACAGCCAAGCAGAGTTACGTGTGTTGGCAATGCTTAGTGGGGATCCTTCAATGATCAAGTGCTACGTTGATGATCTTGATTTGCATGCACAGGTTGCGCAGGATATCTTTGGTCCAGACTTTACGAAGGAACAACGTGTTATGGCAAAGACAATTAACTTCGGTATCGCATATGGCAGAGGACCAAGTAGCATAAGTGCAAACTTTGGTGTGTCTATGGCGGAAGCTCGTGGTATTATTAACAAGTGGTTTAGGAGTAAACCGTTAGTTAAGCAGTACATAGATCGGCAACGCGCGAAGCCGCTGAGGGATGAAGAATGCAAAACAATTCTTGGTCGCGTTCGTCACTTTGTAATCACAGATAGTGAGTTAAATCATATTCAGAATGAATATATCAACACTCCTATTCAGAGTGCTGCCAGCGATATGACAATGCTGTCTTTGCTGGAGATCTATGATTGGTTGCAGGATAACGGACTCGGCTCTCAGGCTCAAATTGTGACGACTGTTCACGACTCGATTATTTTGGAAGTTGATGACGATAGCGAGATTGTTGCAAAGGTAGCTGTAAAGTGCCAAGATATTATGGCGGAGACTCCTCATAAATTTATTGATGATTGTCCTGTTCCGTTTAAGGCAGACGTTGAAGTTGGTTATTCATGGGGTAATCTAATGGAGCTTGACGAGTATGTGGAGTCGAAGGAGGTTGCGCAATGAATGTAGATCCAGTGAGAATTATTGGTGGCAACATTCTTGTAAAGGATGGCTTTATTGAGCGGCGTATGCTGCTTGGTAGCTATAAAAAGAAAGGAACGAACTATGTATTAGCCGAGGACAATTTAGTTAACAGGTTAGTTCTTAATCTTCCTCTAAGACAGTTTAATCAAGTGCAAACTCCAGTAGATCAGCGATTGCTCGATTATCAAATAAAGGATATTCAGAAGATGGCATCTCTTGGCAACTGTGCTAATTTTAATCGTATGGGATATGGTAAAACAGTGGAAACAATCGAGACTTTGAAACTACTGAATGCAACAGATACAGTTATAGTTGCTCCAAAGCCAGTGTGCGATCAGTGGTTGCAACAGTACAAGATTTGGTGGCCTGAGATGAGGCATCGTGTAGGTGTTTGTAAGTTCGATAAAGAGACTGTAATTTTGAACTACGAAAAGTTGCTATCGACAACTACGGTAGTCAAGCTTCGTTCGAATCGCCATCATGCAGTGGTTTTTGACGAGGTACATAAGCTTAAAAACCCAAAGTCTAAGCGATCAGCTGCCGCGAAGTTGATTCCTGCGAATGTACATATTGGATTAACAGGTACACCGATTTTACGAAAGCCAGATGACCTATGGTCCATTTTGAATGCTGTAGATCCTTGGTACAGTGGCAAATCTTACTGGAACTTCGTAAACTATTTCTGCAATGTCGTTACAGGACCGTTTGGCAGAGAAATCAAAGGTATCACGACAGATAGCGATAAGTTGCAGATTCTGCATCAGCTGCTCGATTTGGTTACCATTCGCAACCCTCAGATCGAAATTGCATCTGGCAAACGCAGTGTTGAAATACTTGTTCAGATGACTGGCAAGCAGAGAGAGCTATATAACAAGATTCGCAAATTAGTTCTTGATGAGTTGCCACAAAACTGTACTATCTCCAACGGTGCTGTTCATGCACTGAGGTTGCAACAAGCTACGTCTTGGCCTGGACTGTTCGACGAAACCATTCCTGGAGCAAAGTTTGAGTGGATAAAAGAATTCTGTAGCAACACAGATGAGCAGGTGCTCATACTGTCGAAGTTTGCGAAGACTGCACATGCTTTAGCACAGTATCTAAACGATTGTGGTATCAGTGCAACGCTGTATACTGGTATGGAAAAGCCAAGAGAACAGCAGCAAAACAAGTTAACTTTTATGACGAAGCAATGTCAAGTGCTTGTCGGATCGATCAGTGCTGTTGGTACAGGTGTTGATGGTCTACAATGTGCACGTCTTGGTATTATGATTGATAAGGATTGGTCTCCTGAAATCAATCAGCAATGCGAGGATAGGTTGCACAGGAGAGGACAGACTGAACCAGTTATTTGGTACTATCTCAACTGTGCAAAATCGTTTGATCACCATGTAGGCAAAATAAACTTGACGAAAGCAGATAGCATTCGTCAAGCATTGGAGGATGATCATATATGAATTTTAATCCAGCTATTTTGGCTCTGGATCCAGGAGAATCTACAGGATGGTGCTTTATTGATCGTGATGACAATCTCTGTGCTGGTACAGCGCCGAAAGACCACTTGAAGGTTGCAGAGAGGATCGATATCTTGAATCCGGATATAGTAGTGTACGAATCGTTTAATCTGTATCCAGGAAAAGCTCAAAAGCTGATCTGGAATAGCTTTTATCCTTGCGAGGTAATTGGAGTGATTCTATACAAGTGTCGTAGCAACCATATTCCTGTATACAGGCAAGCTCCATCAATTAAGAAGTATGCAGGACCACTACCACAGAAGTTTATAGATTACTCAAAGATCGAAAAACTTACTGAGCACTCGAAGGATGCATGTCAGCACTTGTGCTATTTCTTGAGACAATCAAAAGCAATTGATCGAGTTTTGAACTAAGAATATCTACATCCTTGTGCAATTCCTCCATTATTTGATTGTTTGATGTTTGCGTCATCACAGTTTGCAGTTGTATTGCAAAGCTCAGGATCGCAAGAATGTCGAGAAAGTCAAACTGTTGTTGCTCGTCCATAAATACCTCCTATAAGAAAAGGGCCCGAAAGGGCCCTTTTTCAGTCTTGAAAGTACTTTTCAACTTTCATCGGTTTTGCATCAGGATCCTCAATGAAGTCCTTTGCAAGACAATAGAAGAAATCATCATCGCCTTGCAAGTTATACATCTTTGCAGTATTGTAGAAATCATTGTAGCACATGTTCATCACAAGATACCATGTTACATAATTTCCAGTAATACCTTTGGATCTCAGGAAATCGCGGATCTGTTGCAGAGACCAGTACTGACCTTTTGGGCGCATTGCACGAACGATTTGCTCTGCATCTTCTTGAGGAATCTTGTATGCAAGTTGCTCAAGGCCTTCGATCAAATCTTCATACATGTCAGGATGCTTGGTACGAAGTTTTTCGATAGTCTGATCAGCCAGCTTCCAAGCTTCTTCACCTTCACCCTTGTCCATGGCCATCTTCACAAGTTCATGGTACTTTCCCATACGCAACCTCCTTAGCACTCACGAGTGATAACGAAGTTAGCATCCTGAACGTTTGCAGTAGAAGTGCCCGTGTTGCGTACACCAATAGACACGCAGCAGTCGCAGAACACACGAATCAGAACTGTAGTCGAGATGTTAACAAGTGTACCAACAGCCGCAGGTGTCACAACCATCTTGCTTCCTGCAACGACTTCGCCGTCTTGTGTAATCTCAAACTGCAAAGGTGTTGCGACGTCACCAGTAGGTGTGGTAACGTTAGCATTAAATGCTACTTGGTATACACCAGGTTTAAGAGCTACAAACCGGCTGGAGCCCTCTTCGTGCCGAACAGAACAACCAGTGCAAATTCTGGTGCTCGCGAACAGAACACTTCCATTAGGTGCAACGGATTGCACAGGAACGTTCACAGCATCGATCATGGAATGTCACTCCTTCAAAATTATATTAGGAGGGGGGCTGTTGCCCTCCTTGTGCAACTTAAGCGTTGCAACCGCAACCGTTGTTGCAACCACAACCATAGCCATAACCATTGTACGGATAGGCAGTGTAAGGGCTGCAAGTGATGTAAGCAGGACGAGCGCAAGGACGCAACTGGTCGATCAGGTTTGCAGTCTGTGCTTGCTGAGACAGCTGGAAGTTTGCAGTCTGCAGTTCCTGATTCTTAGCTTCCAAGCGATCGCGAAGATTCTGCATCGTGTTGGAGTTGATCAGAGCACGAGTTTGCTCACCTTCGCAATGAATTGCGTTGGTAATCTCGCAGGTGTTTCTGTAATTTTCAGCCTTTACAGAATCGATGTTACGATTGGTCTCGCAGCAGCACTGCTGATCGGCAAATCGGTTCTCAGCGATCTGAGCACCGATAGTGTTGAAGCCCTGCAGCATTGTAGTGTTCTGAGCATAGAACCCATCACAGAGACCGTTTTGGATGCCACGGATACCATTCTCGATATTCTGGAAGTTAAAGCCTTCACACATATCAGAACGAGTCAGGGCGCCACCTTCGCCGCCCCAGCCGCCAAAGCCGCCACGACCGCACAGCAAGAACAGGACAATAATCCAGAACCAGCCACCGCCGTTGCCACCCCAGCCATCACCGTAGCCATCATGGTCAGTTGCAGCGCGAATGTCTGCCAAAGAATAACCAGGATTTTCCATCATAGAGGTACTCCTTTCGACTAAAATAATTTATTAAGAAAGCATGTGCACCTGCTTTACTTAAGCATGTTTTGAATTTGGCGAGCTTGCGCCACGGCTTGCTGCAACTGATTATTGTTAATAGTGCCCTGTGATAGCATTTTCATCACAGCTTGTTGAGGGTTACCTTTAATGGTCTGCCTAAAACTTTGCAGTTGTTTCAGCATATTTATTTGTGGTGTAGCAGGCTGCACAGTAGGCTGTGCTTTACCCTGAAAAATACTATTTGCCATTCTTGACACCTTCCTTTACAAAGCTTCTTTGGGTAGGTTGCTGGGGAGCTTCGTGAGCACTTAACGTTGCAAGCACTGCATCAAGCTTTTGACTTAAACTATCAAACTGTTCCCTTGACACGAAGTTTTCAGCAGATAAAGGCTTTTCATTTTCAATCTGTTCAAATCTGTATGTATTGATAGTGTACTTTCCGATACCATCGACAGACTTAACATAGAATACATCTTTGTTATTGTCCATCAGAAGCTCAGTAGTATTGAACATCACTGGATACGCTTTCGCTTCCTCGAATCCGTTCACTGAGATAATCATTGTACTTGTCCTCCTCTGCAATAACAGTAAAAGGAGGGACTACCATCTCGTCATACATGGCTTGTACCTCCTTTCTTTGCTTATATTATACAATAAAAAATCCACCGCAATCCTTCGATTACGGTGGATTTATCCTCGATTTATCCTCGATTATAGCACGGCCAAAATCTTATCCTTGACAGAACGGATTCTTGCCTCTACCTTGCTGACACTGTAGTACTCATCTAACTGATCAGACATGTATTGAGAGATTTTAACAACGCTGAAGCCTCTTGATCTTAAACGAAATATCTGCAGCTCTTCATCAGTAAAGCCACACTCAGCTTCATAGAACTGACGCTCAGCAGTTGTAAATTGAAGGTTGCATTTAGCGCCCTTTTCTTGTAGCCGTTCCTTTAGACTTGCCATTCTTCTTAGTTCGTCTCCTGGTTACTGTCTTCTGTACTGTTGCCATCTGTATTTAACACCTCCAAGATCATGTTAATCTCTTCCTCTGTCAGGTCAGATGCAACTACGTTACCTTCGCTATCGATTAGGGCATACACACCTGTAGCTTCGTAGGTAGATGTGCTGCTAAAATCGTATTGATTCAAGTACCAAATGAACACTCCTACAATTGCTGCAATGATAACAAAGGATGCAATTACGATACCACAGATTGTCTTTCGCAACTGATCAATTAAATGATCCTTACGACAATTGGAGTTTTTAAGCTCACTCAAGAGCTCACTTACTATAAAATCTGATCCGGCTGATGCTCCCTGCAAATCTTCAGGCATGTATTTCCACACTCCTTTTCACAATGTTGCTCTTCCTCGTCAGGTTTTACTGAGGGAAGATGTAAAAGCTCTTCGTACAGTTTAGTACAGGTTCCATTTCCGCCAAGTGTGTGATACGCACGATAGATTGACGTAACATTTTCCATTGCATATATTGGAATGTACTCACGCTCCATGTACGTATTGTAGTACTCAATAATCAAATGACGCATCAATGCCAACAACCCTTGTCGATAGGCATGAAGTATTTTGTAGAGGTATACCAACCAGGGTACGATAACGCTAAATGCAATTTCGGACCAGTGTTGCAGAAACCACTCTAACATTTAGGTAACTCCTCTACAGAATATTACACCTCAGTGCTGCGCCTTGTATTTTTTCCTCTGGTCGTTGTCAATGACTGCAGTACATTATTGTACTGCTGAACTTTTTCGCTGGACAGCAAGCTATTCCATTGCTGACCAAGCTCGTGGTAGTTAATGTTTGGTGCCCCTTTATAGAATTCCTTCATTACAATCAAATTTGTTCTGAAGTAGTACGCACCTTGAGCATAATCTACCTTGTTCGTATCTGCAATAGCTTTAATCTCTTGCAGATAATCTGAAAGCTCAAACACGTTATCACCCCTTTAATACTTTGTCTGCTTCAATTGCTTTTTTGGTAAAACTATTGTTTTTCCACCACGCAGCTGCCGACGCTACTATTGTCCACGCTGTCGATACCAACATATTAATATCTTCGTCAGAAATCGGAATCACTTCAATACCGTTGATTACCAGAATCTGATTCAGAAGCGCCAGTGCCAAAATAATCGTACGTGCAATCGTACCTGCAGAGATATTAGTCTTCATTGCACCTGCACCTCCGATTAGTCGATCAAGTTATCACCATCAACTGTATACTTCTTATCACCGATTACTACGTAATCAGTCTGAGGGTTGCCACCTGCCCCACCTTCGATCACACCATTGATTACATGAACTTTCACGGTAAAGTGACCAATGTGCATACACCCCCACCCGTTTGCTTCCTTTGCGCAACTGCCAGCAACAGTATGTTCGGCTTCCTCCCGAGTAATTACGTTGTTGTTGTCGTCCAAGCTAACTTTGGAACCAAGGTCTCTCAATGCTTGGTTTTTCTGCTCTGTGGTCAGATTTTTGTCACGGATGATGTCAGTAATTTTTACCATGATAATGCTCCTTTACAAATTTATTCCATCAGGCAGACACCTGATAGTTCTACATCCTTATTATACTACGATCTTTCGGAAAAATAAAGAGCTATTTTATCCAAGCATAGGTAGGTTTTTCCCCTCCTAAAACAGCATATCTTATCCAGTCAAAGATAGGTATGAACAGTAGGCATAGCAGCCACCAAACCCCTATAAACTGCGGGCATATTTGTCCAAGTATGTTAAATGGCATACCTGAGTAGTCCCAAATATCCATGCCAAGCCAGATATTCAGGATAACTCCTGCAAAAAATTCTACCCCTGTTACAAGTATAGCACATACTGCGGCCTGTAGCCATATTGGGCACTTCCAAGGAAGTTCCGCTCCACACCTTTCAACGGGTATACACAGGAGGATAGCTAACACAAGCATTGTCCAGCTAATTCTTTCAGGATGGTTTGTGATAGTCTTGTAGGCTACCTCCAAAAGAAAGTATACTGCACCGCCCCAAGTCCATAAAAGCATTGATAAGACTGCTTTACTGTACCGTGTCATAGTCCACCACAATTCCATCAAGCTCATACTGCGTTTCGGCGTTTCTCATTGCAACTTCCTGTGTCTGCTGATAACTTACAAGGGCAGTTACCCGCTTATCAATAGCAAACGCCAATGCTGACAGGTCAGATAACGACCATTCTTTGCAGACTTCTCCTGTGCTGTTCCACGTTAGTGTATACGGGATAGAAGTTTGAGCCGCCATTGTTGCCGCCATTATCTTTGATGTGAGCTGGGCTTGTTTCTCTGCTGTTATGCTGTAGTAGTTTCCGTCCATCCATTGAAGAGGGTGTGTGGCAAGGTATTCAGCAAGATCAGTTTTTGATTGCTGTATTCGAGCAATTTTGCTCGCTGTTAGGGTATCAGGCTCCGTTTCCGGGTTTTCCTCTGCCCATTTCTGGTACGCTTCTTCATCCCACTCAACATTGACAACTTTTCCATTATCAACTGTCAGCGTTACAAAGCCTGCTGCACGTTTATCTGATGGATAGAATACGCTGTAGAATGCTGCAGGATATTCATAGTACCCGGCAGGCGGATTTACGCTCGACCACGTTTGCAGGGCAGGATACCCAAATTCGCTCGGAGTTTTTGAGATAATATACATGTTGCGCTCCTTTCTACGGTTCTGTATAATTGAAAGTACTACTTTACTTTCTAATCTTTGTTTATGCCTAAAGCCTCGCGTAAAATACGCGGGGTTTTAGGTTTTTCATTGCTTCGTTCCAACCCAAATCTCAATTGGGTCAGTCACGTTCTGGTATTTCGGGTGGTTCAGTTACCCCCCCCGCCTGTGCCGAGGGCAATGTAATAATAGGTTATGTTTATATTAAATTGTCCCTGACCGGCATTAAGATTACCAGCGGCATACCATGTCATTGTGTTCCCATCCACGCTTACAATATTATTTACACCTTCATTAGAGCTAATAGTAGGCATTAGGGCGTTTCCCCAAATATAGATACCAGATGTTTGAGCCTGATAGTCGGTACTGCTCGGAGCTATAATCACGAGAGACGGCTTAAAATCAAACGTCAACGTATTCGGGTTACTCTCCCCCCATGTTCCCGTACCGACGTAGCTGCCGGTGGCGATTTGCGCTTTGTTCCCAATTTGACCAAGTGCAGTATAGGTATAGCCATCAGGTGTTGCGGGGGGATAAGCATCTTGGTTAGCACTGTTGACAAATTTTTCTTCTCTGGATGTGCGTGCTGGAACAAGCGCTTTTCCAGAAAAGCGAGAGTCAGAATTTGATTTTCTTGTGTCAATCTTGAAATAAGTTCCAATAGGGTAGCTATTTTCTATATATGCAAACGTACAGTACTTACCAACTATCTGATTCCACGCTGAATCTGAGTAGCTTGTTGGCTGAAAAGTGTGACTTCCAACTCCTGAAATAGTACCTGACGCACTATCAAAGTTGACAGAATCGTAATATGTAATTGGGTCATCGTATAGCACCCGTCCAATTAATGGTACAGTAACCTCACTTAGTTCCCATGTTTCCTTATATGCCAGCCACAAATACTCATTCCCAAGTCCGCTCTGAAATCTACTCAGAACATTTAGCACATCGTCTGGTACTGCATCCGTCCCCAAACCAAACCGAGCGGCTGTAACATCTTTTAGCAGAGTATTTTTATTGATAAAAGTACCCTCTTCGCTGATCTCACCGGGAGCAGGAATCACCTCATAGATATCATCTGTTCCTTCTACTTTGGTAAGTTTGTAGCGATTTGGATATTGAACATTTCTATCTTTAATAAGTCATTCCTCCTTTCAGCCGAGGGCAATCCATCGATACACTGTACCTAATGTATTACATTGATTAGCTGCGTTCACAGTATTGCTGGAGGCAAACCATTTAAGAGTAAAACCAGTTAAACTAAGTGTAACAACTGCATACTCATTTCCTGTGATGTACGTATCCGTTTGACCGCTTGTCCAAATAAAACTATTTGACCACTCTCCTGAAGAGTATCTTGCCGGTATTAAATTACCTACAATCACTAACTTTGGTTCAAAGTCCAATGTTAAGCTGTTAGGGCTGGATGCTCCAAAAGTTCCAGTCCCAACATAGCTTCCAGTAGCAATCTTCGGTGCTTCTCTTGCGTTTTCAAACGGGATACCGAGGTATTGGTATTCGTAGCCGTTTTGTTCACCGCTGTCTGGATAGGTATCACGATCTGCTGAACTTATAAACTCCCAGTCTCCAGATTCATCCACATAAACCACGTTTATAGCTTCATATTTGTTAGTCATTACTTGGTAGCCTGTGTCATCGTATGAAAAAACTGCATCAGACGGTATAAAAACACACGGGTTAGTGTGAGTATTGCTTCCCATTCTTGTAGTTACAATAGAATACTTCCCAATAGCAGGCTTTACTAAATTAACCAAAGAGTCAGCACCGCCTGTCGTTGATGGGACATTGATAGTAACAGGATTTACTAATTCAATCTCACCGTCAGAAGTAATTCTTATAGAATTAGCATACTGAACCTGCGCTGAATCTTGATTTAGCATGCCAAGATATGTATAGGATTCATTTTTAAGCGTTTGTGTGTATTCATAGTGGCCACTCACTGCACGCCTATACCACCAGTGCCGGTACAATTCATTTAAGACACTGAATCTTTCATTAAACGCCGCACGGCTGACAAAATCGGACGGATTCGGAAATGTTAAATCAGTCATTGTGTCACCTCTAAATTCCCATAGTTTAGTAAATACCAATCGACGGCATCGAGATTTGACCAGGGCACATACATGCTGTCCAACTGCGCCCAGGTGCGGCCATAGTCTGTTTTAGAACTGGGAAGCGGCCTATATCCACTCCAAAACGTGTACGCATTGCTTCTCGAAAAGCTCTCAACAACCTGGTTAATCATTTGTTGAACATCAAGTAGAATCTGCTCAATATTGTTTGCTTCTACCCACGTCAGAGCTTCCATGCTTTCAGGTGTTTGTGGTGTACTCTCCAAAACACCAAGTGTGCTCCGAAGTGCTTCCACGTTTGCAAGGTACGCATCCATCAGCTCTTCTGTCGGGATATCGGTTTCATACCATGTATATGGGTCTTTCAATGGAGGTGTATATGTATACTGCCCACTAAAATATGGCAAATTCGCATCACACCATGCCTTATCCGGCTCGTTCCCTGTCCCAAAAGCCGCAGTTAAATCCACAATCATCAAGCAGTCTGTCCAGCATGGATTGATCGCACTCACCACAAAATTTCGGATGATGTAGGACGCACCGTTCACAGCGTTTACCGTGACAATGGAACTCTGCATCGTCCAGTCTGGGAAATTGCCTTGGTTCCACGCAAATACAAAATTTAGGCCAGCCCCATCCCCAGCATATAGCTCAAAACGGCAATCCTGTGGTTGGATATCTCCCTGAGACTTGATGTAGCTCCTTCCGTAGTATTTATGGCCTATTATAGGTGTCGTGACCTGTGTCGATGTGGTTACGACCGTACCAGGCCCAAGTTTTGAGGACCTGCTCCCTTGATAAAATTCTGCGGTGTCATAAACGACGTTGCTCCAGTTCGCGCTCTGTTCAAAACTGCTGTTTGGGATAATATTGGTCAGACTGTAGCTGGCCGTATCCTCATCATGCGGCACCTCAATCTTCTGATACCCCGTCTGATATCCGTAACCTGTGAGTTGATTATTGATATACTCCATTGCTTCAGTTACACGGTTCAGATCTGTGTAGTTGTAGGAACCTTTAGAGTTGGCATCGTCCAACAAGTTCTGCTCTTCAGGAGTACGAGCACTTTTTCTCTTCTGCAATATTGCAATAATAGCATTAACATCTTGCTGCGATCTATCTGTAATCAGCTGAAACATTATTGCACCTCCAGCGTTCCATTAAAAGCACCGTTAAACTTTAGCTTGTTGCCAAGTACTCGAGTGTTCGGACTTTCACCATACACCGTTGTAAGGCTTATCAGATCACCCGATGTCAGTTCGGGGTACCCGAGATACTCAATCTCCATTTCCTGCCTTTTATTATACCACGAAACCAGCCAAGAAGTCAACGGGTCTAAAAAATTTATTTCTGTGATAAACGGATTCTCAACCACAATATCCAAACCTTGAGTAATCGAGGTATCCCGATATGTTTCCACATAAGTAACGGACTGTCGAACCTCGTATCCCTCTAAAGTGACCGTAACAGTCGACGAAGCTCCCGACGGAGCAATAACGACGGTTGCGGAAGTACCGTATCCAACGAACGATATTAATGTACCTCCAGAAACATTGCATGTAACTCCAAGTGCAGCACTAACATTATAGTCTACCTGTAGTGTTGTTTGCTTGTCGATAGTGTAGTCGCCTTTAGAAATTTGAGTTTTCTCAGTACTTCGAACATATTTATATACACCAACAGAGATCGTGTGCAGCAGCTCAGTAATGTCAATACTTGGATCACCAAGTTGTTGTGAAATATCAACAGTATAGTTACCGTCGGCAAGAGTTTCCAGTCCCAAATCTGCAATTTGTACGAATCCATTAACAGGACTTGTTTTCAACCAACAACCTACAGATCCTGCAATAAGCTGCAAAGATTGGTTTGCCGCATCGTTTGGCACATATGCTGTCGAAGTATACTGCTTTAACTTATCAGCAAGCTCCCACGGAATCTCCTCGTCTGTGTTGCGAATAATGCCACTGTGTTGCAGGATATTGGTAGCAATATCGTACAACGTACGTGGCTCACCTGTATAGTTATCAAGCTTGAAATCGTTTGTTAAAAACTCCAATCTCGAAGTAGCATCGATTTTAACATCCTTTGAGTCTTTTGGTACACTAAAAGCATTGATATAGTAAACTAACGGATCGGTCCACTCAACTGTTCCATTAGTCAAAGTAAACCCCCACTGATACGAAATCAACTGACGACGTGCCAAGTATTTCGAAATACCTGTAGCCAGCAACGGATCAAATTCCATATCAATGTTGCGAAGACTAACAGTCATTGTATGTGTCGGAAGCTCATCACCAAGAGGTTTTGCAACATCATATGACTCACCTTGTGTGACTCGACCGTTGTTAATAGAATCGTATTCGGCAAATAATCCAAACACTACTTCGTTGATGCGGCACCTCCATGTATCCACGTTCCAACTATTGATTGTTAAAATTACCTTTTTGACTTTATCAAACGGAGTCTCGATAAACCCAACTGCCGAAGAGATATCATCAACTTGATAAGTATTAAGCAATCCCTCATCAGTACCATAACCTTGAACTGTAATAGACTCAGGAAATGTTCCATTAACTACATCCCACTGAATATACAACCCAGGAATGTTATATGTTTGATCAAATTCAAACACTATCTTCTTGTTTCCTGCAGACATCATCGTAGACCACCAGTCGTCTGTATCTACAGAATCTCCCTGCAAGTAAAACTGACCATTCAATAACCATCGACAGCTTTCTAAAGATACGTATGCCTTAGGAGTTGCACGAATACCATCTATAGTAGTATCCACGTCCGACTGCGCTGCGGAGTCGGAGGTAGTTGCTACAGCACCTTCACGCAACCCAGGAGGTACCACCTCAAGATTCACCCTAAGATAACCCTGTGCTCTGAAAATCTTTTGAATATCTTCAGACCAGGTTGCAGAGACTGGAATCATTATGCTCCCTCCCCAGTGTCAATAACATTGGCAGTACAATCACGATATGCAGTTGGTAAACCTGCAGAATCGATGGCAAATGGACGATCATTTCTGTCGCCTATGTAAAAGACGCGAGAAATACGAGTTCCTCGTACTCGACTGTAGTATGTAAATCTGAAGTAAAAGTTTGCATCCCAAAATCTTAACATTTGTTCCCAAATGTCCTTCTCCAGATAGCTCCACTTCATCTGGGTCTTTTCTTGGTCACGTCCAATCTTCTGAGCAGTAACAACTGCTGAGGCATTACGTTCTGAATTAACCATCGTAGCGATGGTGTTAGTTGCAGATTCTGTATCTGGATTGGGCAGCCATAAGGCTGCCCCTCCAGATAGAGATTGCACAGAGAACATGTTACTGGGTCGTAATCCCATTGTGTCAACCTCCAGTCTTAATAGGTTGCGCACCGACAACCTTCTTCCCACGTTGCGCAGATTTGTAGATCTCTGCGTCAACCTCTTTGCCACCAAGATATACATGCACTTCAATAGGTGTCTGCTCAGTATTTTCATTAGCCTGTCTTGCAACCTCTGCGAACTGTTGCAGCATTTCTTGCATCTGTGGGCTCTGCCCCAGCGGGATCACAGCCTCATCATACTTACCTTCACCAATCAGTGCCTCCGTCGGTCTGGTAACTACACCACCCGTTGCCATAGCTTTTGGCACTCTGTTGACCTTCACTGGAGGAATCTGAGGCGGTGGAGCATCAATCTGAATATCGAGATCAAAACCGACAAGATTTGCAATCGAGGAGAATGCACCAAGTACAGTGTTAATCAGGGCAACAACAGCGTTGTAGATCAAGCTAATTGCAGCGTTAACAACACCAATGATCAGGTTGAATGCCAACTCGAATACGCTAACCAGTGCATTAGCTATACCGACGAAAATGTTCTTAATACCGTTCCAAGCTCTCTCCCAATCGCTTGTAAACACACCAGCAAGGAACTCAATTAGACCTCCGAGAGCTTGCAGCAGTCCAAGGATCAACCCACCAATTGCCTCAAGTATTGGCTTAATAATATTGAAAATACTTATAACCAAGTTGGTGACAGAGGGACCAAGGACATCAATTAACCAACTCAACAGTGGTAACATTACATCATTCCACAGTATTAGTTGAATTTCAATCAGCCCACCAATGATACCAATGATTTCCTGGAAGATAGGCATTAGTGTCGAGTTCCACAGCGATGCGATTGCAGAACCAATGCTCTCAACAATTGGACCAATTACTGTTGACCACAAATTGTTAAAAGCATCCATCAACGTACCGAGCAATTCAACGAATGCCGAAAATGCAGGCTTAATGTTATTATTAAATGTTGTAACAACAACTTCGGCAGAGCTTTTTATCATTGAACCAATGTTGCCAAAAAGTGCTTTCATTGTACCAGCAACCTCGTCGCTAACCAACGACAAGCCAGCCAACGCAGCTCCGATACCTACAATTACAAGTACAACAGGATTCAACGTTGCTGCAAAACCAGCAATAGTTGCTAAGGCACTTACCACAGGTGCTAAGATACCTGCTACGGTTGTAAATACCTGAAATGCACTCCACAGAGCACCAAGAATAATAATCAGGTTCGCAAGTGCACTGCTATGATCGTTAATCCAATCAGCTAACCCATTAAGAGCACCTGCCAGATTATTGATTACAGCCGCAACTGCATTATCAATACCTGCTGCTGCAAAGAAAGATTTCAGCTTTCGTCCTACTTCAGCGATTACGTTGCCCAGAGCTTTGAAAACATTTTTGAGGCCATCAATGATATCGGACCAGTTATCGAACAGAGCATTGATTGTATTTGTCCACTGTGGGAACATAGCAATCAGATTCGCTCTGAATTTGTCTGCAAACCATTGAAGCTTCTGTTCATACTCACCTGTATCCGGATTAAATACAGATACATAGTCGAAGCCAAAGAAATCAAGCAGTGCATCACGAACTTCAACTGCCTTCATTCTAATGTTTTCAAGCTTCAGCTCCATGTTCTTGATTGCTTCCGCCAATCGAGGATCGAGAGCCTCTGACGAGAAACCTCCGCCACCTACACCACCAACGGAGCCAGCAGCGTTCTGGCTAAGAACGTTTAACTCATCAAAAGGTGCAGCAAACTGTTTAAGCTTTTTAGATGCAGTATCTGCTGCATCTCCAATACCGCTAACAGCTTCTGCTCCACTCTCAGCTGCACCAGCAAATTCTCCACCGAACTGTGTATTAAACCCAAACAATGCTGACAACGCTTCAAGCACTGTCCTGATTGCCATAATGATGCCGTTAATGTACGGCAGGATTTTTGCAAGGATCGGCAAGAAGAAGTTGCCAATGGCACGACCCAACTGAGTAATCTGTTCCTTAAAGATTCTCAGCTGGTTTGCAGGAGTTTCGATGTTACGTGCAAAATCGCCCATCGTCTCAGCAGCACCGGCTGTGCCGTTGTTCGTCTGATTGATTGCGTTATTTGCCTGCTCCATCATCGTTAAGAATCGCAGCGCAACTCTGTTTGCTTCTGACATAGTCTCGACATTCTCTGTCAAACCATATTTCAAAGCTGTCTGTTGCAGAGTGGTGGTACGAATATCCATACCATACTTACGGACAGCTCTGGTCATACCTTGCAAGCCAGATGCTAAGTTCTCAACAACAGTTTCAATGTCCATGTTAAACAAAGAAGCTAAATCGTTAGCTGCCTTTGTTAGCGACAAAGACATCGATGCTGATGCCTCATCAGTAACACCGATAGCATCGGATAGCTGGTAAAAATAACCAGCATACCTGTACAAGTTGCTCGGATCCATCCCATAGACTTCTTGCATCATGTCTACAAATTTCAGTCCCTCTTCAAGGGACTCACCCATCGCAACTGTGAACAGGTTTAAGTTTTCAACGTACGAAATGCTCTCTTCAAGAGCTTTACCGAATACTCGACCAAGCGAAAAACCTGCAGAAACAGCAAACAACCTCTTCAGCGAAGTTGACAACGCTGAGCTTCTATTGGAAGTCTTTGATGCTTGATCGCCAACATCCTTCAAAGTTTCTGCAAATCTCTTACCAGACTGTGATGCAGTCTTGAACATATCAGACAACTTAGACAGTCTCGTTTGAGCTGTCTTTGCTGCGCTCGCAACGTTGCGCAACTGTGCACTGACACGTGTTAAACTGCTTGCCTCATCATCAGTGCTTCCTCGCAGAGTCTTAAAAGCACCAGCTAACGTTGCTGCTGTAAAGGTAATTCTATTAAGTGCTGTTTCCGCTTTAACTTTGAACGATTCTACCGTAGCACCTGCCTTAGTCAAAGGACTTGTCAGCGAACGAATTCTTGATATAAACGGATCAAATGCACTTGTTAGTCGACCACTCATCTTCTCAGCACTGTTGCTCATAGAGTCCAGTAAACCACGTACTCTCTGCGCTCCAGTGTTGATTCGAGAAACCGAATCCTGGAACTTAGCTTCCTTCTGCACGTACGCTTCAATACCAGCGCCGCTGTCTACGAATCCTTTACGTGCTTCCTTCAAGATATTAATCTGCTGACGTACTTCTGCAGTAGACATCCTTGAAGATGTAGCTAAGTTCTTAAATACCTTTTCCACATTAGCAACACTACTTGCTAACTGTGCGACGTCTTGCGACGAGCTCGGAATCTTAATGCTGCGAAGAGAGTTGAGCTTCTCCTGCAACTTTGTAACTTCTCTCGCTGTAGAACTGATGTTTGAGGCAAAGGACTTTACTGCCTTCTGGTTCCCACTAAAGTCACCAGTTTTGACAAGTCTGTCGATTTGGTCTTGGTATCTGTCGAGCAAACCTAAGGCTTCTTCAGTAGCCTTACGAAGTGATGAAACATCACCAGTATAGCTATAGTTAACCTCACGCTCGTCAGCCAACACACTCACCCCTCTGCGAGACGTTCCTTAAATATACGTTCTTGCTCCAAATAAGCATCTACATCGACATCAGGTTTCGCGCTGTTAGGCTTATGTAGAGCTCTCTTCTTTTCCCTCTCATGGGTCTGCTGCATCTTATCCAAAATGAACGAAAGCTTTTTTGGATGTTTTGCATTACTGTAGTAACCAGCCCAGAAGCCCTGCTGTACACTAAGACACTTTTGATCGAACAGTCGATCGCTGTATCCTTCAACGCATGCGTTAAATGTATCTAACGAGATGTCCAATACTTCATCTGGCTTAAGTCCACATTGAAATCCCAATGCAAATAGATCGTGCCAGGTACTTATGGACTGGTCACTTAGTTTCCCTCAGAGACCTCTTGCCGCTCGCCGTCTACTGTTTGATCAATTTTAGGCTCATCTTCACCAGTAATTCCACGAATCACTCCCTGAAGCTGATTCATCATATCGCCAAGATTGTAATGATCATAATAGTAGTTGCAGAAATCGCTCTTTGACAACGTCAGTGCAACATCTGGATTCGCAACCTTAAATGCGACGTACAGCATTTCCAGCTGTTTTTCCAAAGTCATGTCACCAATCTCTTTAAAAACTTCGGTGTACGGCTTATGATTATTGCATCCTTGCAACTCATAAGCTACACGCAGATTTGTAGCCAATGGATACTCACGACCGTTAATAGTTGTACACGGTTTAGACATACTAATCATCCTTTCTGCATATATTAAAGAAACCCCTCCAGTGGAGGCGTCTGGAGGGGTTGCTCAGGAAGGCCAACCTCAGCCGCCTACCCTGGGCAGAGTCAGCGTAGTTGCACCAGAACCTGCAATCTCCGACGACAGACTAGTCTTATCATCAGGAGCTGCACTAATGTTAAAGCTCGACACGTAGCCAGTACCCTCAAAGTATGTTGTCGAGTCCAGATAGATTCCGAGCGTCAGTGGAGAGCCAGAATCAAATGCATCGTACAACTCCTTCTGGGTGCCATTAGTAGCCAGAGCGACAGTACCGTCAATCGAAGCAGACCAGTCCTTAATTGCAGGAACTTTCTCCTTGAACTGCATACCAAATGCCAGGATCTCAATGATCTCTTTCTCAAGAGTCAAGTCAACACCAGACACGTATGCCAGAACTTTACCGGACTCGTTGCCACCGATTTTAACGCTTGCAGTTAAACCAGTAAAAGGGGACTCAGCCATTATATCACTCCTCTATTGTTAAAATGCGGAACGTAATTTGAAACTCGTGAAGCTTTTGATCGCTACGTCCAAGATACATCGGAGATCCAACCAGGGTAGCCCCAAGTAGATTTGCAGTTGTTTGTCGATGAAGAGCCTCCTTCACCTGATCGACCCACTGCTTACCTTGCTCGTAGCTACTGTTGCGAACAACAATCTTAATTAAAGGCTCAAAGATGGTTTCTGCACCTGAGCTTTGAAAATACTCAGTGTTTGGGTTACCATCAAAAAGCATAATACAGATGTTATTCCGTTTAACACCTGGTAGATCTCCAATGTTGCATGGAAGTGTACTTGGAAGCATACCCAGGATGATGTCCTCAATCACCGTGGCCACCTCCAAGAGTTAATCGCGATCTCATCTTCTCACGAATCCGCTCAATACACCTATCAAACGGATCCTTAATGTAGTATGCTTTACCCTTTACAGGGTGAGCAAAAGATAAATTCTCATGCTGAATACCAGCATAGTTGTATCCCTTCAGCGACCGAGCAGATGCACTTGCGTTGATACCTGGAGCTCGCTTATTTTTGGAGACAGCTACCCGAACAGACCGCTCCAACTTACCTGTCCTGTACGGAGTTTCAGCAATAATCTCAGCATATAGTCTGCGAGACTCCTCCTGAAGAATCCCTGTAGGAACTGTATCCAATGTTTTCAGAAACTTGCGCAACTCTTTACGTGCGTCTTGAACACTCTTTTGAGATGTTGCAGAAGAACCACGTTTCATACGTACACCTCATAACCTTCAATCCCACCACGTTCATTAACAAGTGTGTTAAGCGTAAGAATTGGTTTACCATCAATTCTGTAGTCTGTTTGAAGCTCCATAGACTGATCAAGATAGTATCGCGATGTAGACTTGATGATATCACCATTGGTTGTTAGCACGTCTTGAGCAGAGATCTCGTGACGACATTTGCAGGTTTGCGGAGGTTGATAAACAATGTCTCCAAATCTATTCATCACAACCTGACCCTGCTCATCAAGAGTGTACGCTTCTACTGAGCATGTCTGTTTCAAAAACTTAGTCATTCTACTCATATCCGATAACTCCCTCCAAGGTACGGTTGCAACAGGCGAGTTGCTACTGCCGATACAACTCCTGTCCTCTGAGCATTCATACCGTATGTTCCAGTACTAATGCTCTCGGATAGGTTGCCAATGCTGTATGACGAAACACCATACTTCCACAACTTTGTGTAATGCGCATCATCCTCAGCATTCGATGTATCGCTGAGCGACAGAGCATTCTCAACCTGTGCAGCCTTTATACTCTGGGGAACCTCTTCTTGAGGCCACCGAGGGAACATATTAGGTTGGTCCATACAAGTTTTACGTCCTGTAAAGGGAAGAAGTTCAATGGTCTGAAAGGACTTTCGCAGAAGAGCCTTTTTATCGTCATCGATCAACGCTTCCCACTGTATCCGCAAAGGATCCGCTGTAACGTAATTTTCAGAAACGTACGTATTCGCCTCCTCCAGTGTTACGTATCCAATTAAATCCATTGAACTTCCCTCCTATCATTAACCTGCAGCCGGAGGAGTAATATCACCCTCGACTGTTTGCTGTGTAGTGTCAGTAAGTGTAAACGTCAAAGTCAGATGATTACTACTGTCAATCGAACCTGTAATCGTCTGCACCCCAACACCCTGATCACCCTTCGGACCTTGATCGCCTTTATCGCCTTTCGGACCAGGAGTCCCACCACCACCTGTGTAGTTTGCAGCCATGAACTCAATAATGTCCTCAAGCTGTTGCTTGGTAGGAGTTTTACCAGTCAGCTTGACTGCAAGATCAGTGCATACCTGCTCCAAGCTCTTAGCCATAGTAAAACCTCCTTAACCGTTGGTAATAATCTGAGCCATTGCAATGCCCTTAGGCTCTGCTGCAATAATCCAGTTCGCAGCATCTGCGAGCTGAGCATCAGTAGGAGAATGAGTGTAGCTCGAAGCAGGCTGCTTAAAGGTAAACCCATTCGGATGCAGGGTCTCACGCAGACGAGTAACCAGAGCATCATAACCGCCCTTTTCAAAAGGCTCACGATGGGTTTCCACAGGAGTCTTAACCGGAGCAGTTGCGTGCTGAATAGCACCGATACCGAGCAGGTACGTGGTGTAGTCCACAACACCCTTAGACGAACCAGCAGCAGCGTTCGGGGTTGCAGGAACACCGTCGTCAACGATAACAGTCAAACCATTATAATCTGCAATCTTCAACTGACGCTCAATGCCAGAAGCATCAGTGAACTTCCGATAATGCAGCAGCTGCAGATTTGCCAGGTTCGTAGCAACCTTAGAATGCATAACTGCCAGAGAGAACACGTCAGAGTTATCACCAACAGCCTTCTGGATTGCATCACCAACAGTGGTGTCACCCATCTTGTTGTCTTCGGTCGGCTCCTTATCAGAAGTCACTTTCAAATCAGTTGTATGCAGCTTCCACGCTGCCTGGTAACCACCGGTATTGTCAGTTGTGCTGAACACACCGGACAGAATCTTCAGCAGGATTGCCTGCCGCTGCTTCTGCCAATATCTTGCAACCTGAGAAGCAACCTGCCTCATCGGATCTGCACCGGAGTTAAAGTCCACGACAAAGTCCTGACCCTTCCAAGAATGCGCTCTGCCGAACACAATACCGCTCTGGTACGTACCGCTGGTATCATCAACAGTGATGTTAGTCGCACCATCATAGTTATCAGGAGTACCGCCGATCAGGTTGTAGAACGGAAACGTGTACAGATCAGAACCGCTAGCGATCATGCTTTGGATCGTTGCGTTGTTCTGAACAGCACCAGAATCGTACAATGCAGTCTTCGTCAGATCTTGAACAGTCTGCCACTGCATGTAAAACAGTTCCGCGTCAAACGGAAAATTCAAATAACTGCCAGGCATTCAAATTCCACCTTTCTAAAATTACAGGCCTTGCAAAAAGCTTTTGAATACATCGGGATTGGCCTGCTTAAACTGAAGCTGCTTTTCAGTGGGCAACTTCAAGAACTCTTCCCGACTTGTAATCTGGCCAAAATCATCGCTACTGCCATCCTTGCCTGTACCTCTCTTAGGACCTCTACTTGTATCAATCAAGTATCCCTTAGATTCAGCAAGAGCGCTTACCTGCTCATCGAGACCGCCAGTAATCTGATTCGACTCATCAACAGTTACTTTGGTAAAGTCAATCAAGCCAGAATTCAACACCAGCTCAGGATCGATGAAATTGGCTTCCCGCAGCTTCTCGGTCGCTGCAAACCGCAGACGCAGATTCTTCATCTCAGTATCCTTTTTCTCAATTGCTTCTCGAACTGCTTTGTCGAGATCGTCTTGAGACAAACCACTGGATTTCTTCTGCTTCGGTGTACCCTTTGGCAAGGGACTACCACCCTTGAATTCAGGATCATCTTCAAAATCATCGTCATTAGGATCTCCGCCCTGCTCCAGCTGAGTCACACGACGACGAGCCTCGTCACGCTGATGGATCACTTTATTCAACCGCTTTCTCGGAACAAGATCGTAGTTGAAATCATCGCCCAGGGCATCAGTGACTTCGGTCAACAATTCTGGACTCAAGTTTGCACGCAGTGTGTCTAACAAAGACATAGTATACCTCCCGTTTTACGCCCGTCGGCTAATTTATACTGAACTACTCATCACACTCTTCGGACTCGTAGTCAATATCGTCAATCATTTGCTCTACCCTATCGTGGTTTGCAGCTATTAACTGGAGTGTACTCAAATCTCTCAAGTTCAACTCCATCTGTTGCAAATCACGATAGGTGCACTCGTGATAGCATGTACGATACTCTCCATCTGATCCTACAAAGCAAAAGCACAGTGCAGTTGCACCTTCTTGCTCAATGTGCTCTAATGCCTCAGTCAGAAACTGTACGACGGGAGAATCTGGATGGTTAGAAAGAATTGTTATCATTCAGAACTACCTCCATTGTTAAGTCCACTAAAGTTATTCAACCCTAACTGAGAACCCTTCCTTTGAGGATTCACCCCTGTGCCATCTTGAGGACCTGGATGATTCGGATCTTGATCGAGTCCTTGCAATTCCATGCTTGCAATTGCTTCGTTACGAATCTCATCAATCCACTGAGACGCCTCACCATCAGATCTTCCAAAGTACTCCATAATACCTGTATGCAAAGGCATCATCTTTGAAGCACCTGTAGCAAGCTTACAATTCTCAATATTCTCACGAGGATCATCAGGCAAACCATCTTTCCAGAACACAGAAATATGATTGTATGGAATCACCGTGAATGGTTGCGAAGAGAGGCCCGCTGCAGGCGCATTTTCCGCGGAATCTACCTCTGCATCGACAGATAAATCGCTGATCAGCTTTCGGATAGGAAGCGTCAGCGAATTGGTCACTCGACGTGCTTTTGCTAACGGGTTGACCATTTTGAATCTCATCGCTGTACCACTAATTGCTGTAGTAGATCCATCAGCACCACCAAGAATTGCAGCACCGAGCTCAGAGAGGATGTACAATTGATTTACCAGGAATTCTAACTGCTTAAATGCAGCAGTCAACTGACCATCCCATGTCATGTACTTAGGTTCATTCTCTCCGACGGAGGTTGCAAAGAACTTACCTGTCTTTAAGTGGTACTCACCAGTCTTCGGATCCATGTCCAACATGGTTACAGGTCCTGTAATATTAGGATCTGCATGCTTATCGAGAATTACAGAAATCTGACCAACGCGTTCCATGATTTCAGCAAGGATACTATCCAACGGCATGTAGTCATCGTATCCGTAAACAGTATTGCTTACTTTGAACGCTCGTACATTTTGTACACAACAAGTATCAAATCCAGTGTCGACAGTCTTTCTCATCGACTCAATCTCACCGGATAGAGCTCCACCATCACCATTCATTTGATACACACGTTCTTCGTAAGTACCTCTACGCTCTTTGTCACACCAATGGATCTGAACGTGCAGTTGCCAATTAGGGGGAGACTCTGTTGCCGTTTCTGTGGTATTAACTCTCCAACACAACACATGTGCTAAGATTGTGTTTGTACCATCCTGAGAAACAATCGGATACCACTCACTCGGATCCCAGCAAGTAAAAGTTCTACGACCGTCTTCGTCGAGATATTTTCTCCAGATTGCTTCACCGTACCGACTAATGTCAATTACTGATGCATACAGTTTTTCATCGAACTCACAGTAATCACGAGTTTCTTTAATTGCATCATTTTCCTGACTGCTGATACCGGTGATAGACGGATACTCACCACAAATAAGATCAGCCATCTTCAAGCTCATCAATCGCTGGTAGTTCAGCAGTACAGGAAAACTGATGACGTCCTCAAAGTTCCCAATTACCTTAGAGATTCGCTCACTGCATTTTTGATATACGCCAATTGACCCTTCCAGTCGAAACACATTTTGATGTACTCTTAACTCATCACCAAAATGCTCACCATCAAACAGCAGAGCATTCTGGTGGTATCTGGTAATTCGTTCTCGTTCCCTCAGAGGAGGAAACTGTTGGCCAGGACCAAGCCATTCTAAATTATGAAGCATGTTGGTTACCTCCCCGCCAAATGATATACACCAGACATCTCACCGAGACTGTCCGTGTAAAGTGCGTATCTATCAGTATCGCAAGCATGGTCATGTACTTTCAAAGGTTTATCAATACCTTTTGCCTGTGCATTACTATCCCACACATAAGTTGCATACTCACGATCTGTATTTACACATGATTTATCGATAAAGTACTTGCTTCCTTTAAGCATGGTTGCAACTTTACGAATCCCGTCGATTACGTCGTTGTTTGCGTTCTGGACGTTGAATCCAGCTCTCAGCAACGTCAACTTCCAGCTTGCTGCTGAAGGATCGACGTATACAACTCGTGGAACAATTCCATCCAACCAAATGCTAAAGTCTGTTGCGAACTCGTTATCTGTTTTTTGACGACCACGTTTTTGAGCGTCCCAGTAGTACTCTCGTACTTTAACAACAACACCATCAGGACCTTTTGCATATAGTCCCCAAGACATTACTGTTGATGTACCATAGTCACATGCAGCAAACCAGCGGATCGCATTTGGATGAACTTGCACCTCATTTAACCAGTGATCCAACATCTTCGATGCATCAACTAAGTACACCTTTGGGTCGTACATGTCATAAATTCGTCCTTCTGCTGCCACCCAAAGACCGAGAATCATTCGATCATACCATACACCTGTGTATGTCTGTTCCAGGAATCGTTTGTAATCCGGATCCAAGCTTAGGTTATCATCCATTGTGAAATGCCAACGCTTTTTATCAGCTATTTGGTCATTCATAATGTAATCTGTATAGAACCAATGATACGGACTATCAGGGTTGCAGTTGCAGAAACACTGTGCACCTTTAATAGAAAGACGAGCCATCAACTGGTTAAACACGCTTTGTGGATACAAGTTCACTTCATCACACAAAGCCCCAGCAAATGTTGCACCACGAATCTTAGATTCAGCATCCTCATTGTTTGCACCGAAGCAGTAAACCCGTCTATTAAACAGAAACAACTCGCCTTGCTGCCTATTCAACCACTTAAAATTCGTCGGGCCTACAATGTCAAACAGATCGTTCAACACGTTACGTTGCAAAGTGGCCATCGTTTTTCCGAGCATTGCAAGGTCCCCTTGAGGACCGTACAACAGAAACGTCAACCATCGAACAGTACAGTTAATCGTTTTAGACGAACGAACACTACCATCAAGAATATTCAGTCTTGCTGTTGAATTCTCCAGAAAGTCCAGTGCTTTTGGAGAAAATGGTTTCCACTGGATCATTGGTTCTTCGACTGCGTAATTGCTGCTGCCAGAGCTGCAATTCCGTCATTTGCTCCGTTGGCGGGTCCATGCAACGCCTGATCCAGTTCACTGATCGTCTTAACAGTTGCACGGATCTCGCCACCAATACCGATATACAAATCTGCAATCGGCTTTGTAATCAACTTTTCAGCCTGAACTTCCTCAGGGTTGCTGCTCAGATGATGGTTAATTCGCCGTCCCAAATTTTTTAGGGTAACCAAGTATTCATTTGCAACCTCAGAAAGGATGTCTGCCTCTCGTACCTTACACTTTCTTGCAAGTGTCTCTCCATCTTTGCGATCAGTAAAACCCATAGATGCGTGCATTACCATGTGAACTTTCAACGCATTCAAAGAGACATGATATTCCTCAGCAATTTCCTGAAGGGTCTTAGAATTAGGATCACTGCTGCAGCTAAGTACAGCATTCTCGATTGCAGTCCTATGAGGATGTTCACAGATAGAGCATGCCATACCAAAACTCCTTTCGTTCGCTGTACCAGTTGTAAAAACTACGTACACAAAATATTTTCTGTTGACCTCTCTATATTCTTATTATATAGTAGTTTTCAACAGAAGTCAACAAAACTAAAATACAAAATTTTATTTTCTGGAGGTGCGTAACTTGAATATTGACAAGTATAAGGACATCGCGTTGCGAAACCCGATAGGTTGCGCATGGTATGAATATCTTGACGCGCGGTGGTCTCAGGTTGCACAGAGATTATCTGCGTCGCAAATTTTTTCCAAGTATCAGCTACCTAATTACGTTGGTCCTCAACAAGTTCAACTAACTCAACAAATTGTCGGTCTTATGGTATGGACGTTTGGTTTCAGCGACAGCTATGTTGCACATGGGGTGTCCCACCTTCCTCTTTGCAAGGAGCACATTCAGATGTTACGCACAGACTTAGCACAATTAGGGCGCAAATTTACACAAGCTGAACTAAACTCTAATCGTATTCCTCTCGAAGTAATTATTATTGACCGCCTGTTAGAAAAATGGCGTTCCAAAATTTTTTAGCCTCGGTAGTATTTCTACCGGGCTATTTTTTTTTTGTATTGGGTATCAGTAGACCCGAATTTTTCAGATTGTATGTAGTTGTATTTCCACTTTAATTGTTTAACGTATTAGTATACTAACACTTTACACAAACATACACAAAATGATATCGAAAACCAGATCCCATCGTTTTCAAAATAATATAAAAT
>ERZ1090867.88-NODE-88-length-44553-cov-7.755922_pt1 | contig 44553 bp, 39 predicted proteins | sample MGYA00478476_ERZ1090867 | MGnify/ENA primary metagenome ERZ1090867 (study PRJEB33644, sample SAMEA5815742) | chicken gut metagenome | biome: Chicken; feature: Gastrointestinal Tract; material: Caecum | place: Ireland | collected 2019-01-01 | study: A study of the... | reverse complement strand
AGGCAGTCCAGAAACTGGTGAGGGATACGATGGGAGAAATTCCGGCGCATGCCTAAAATTTATGATATACTTTATCGTGCAGCAGAAGGAGAGAAAATATAACGGCGGGCAGAAAGTGTCCGCAAAGGTTTTAAGAGGAGTATGAAAATGAAATTTGACGATGATCAGAAGCAGGAGTGGGAAGAGCTGGAATTCGACATTCCCGGCGCGGATGAGGAAGAAGACATCAGCGTAGGGGATCAGGTCGAGGAGGCAGTCCAGAAACTGGTGAGGGATACGATGGGAGAAATTCCGGCGCATGCCTATGCCAAAGAGGAAGAGGACGAAGAAGAACAGGACGAAGACGGCGATTACGACGGCGATGAATACGACAACGAATACGATGAGGACGATGATGAGGATGAAGGTCCCCGCAGAAAAGGCGGGAAAAAGAAACTGATGATCTTTGGCATCGTTGCAGCGGTGGCAGTGGTTCTTCTGGCTGGATTTTACGGTTACCGTGCCTTTTATTTCACCAGTCACTTTTTCGATGGAACTGTGATCAACGGAATGGACAGCAGCGGCATGACTGCGGAGCAGGTGGAAAAAGTGATTGAGGAAAGTGCACAGAATTATACGCTTGATATCCATTTCCGCAACGGAGATCAGCAGATACAGGGAAATACGATCGATTATCGGTATCAGCCGGACGGCAGCGTTCAGGATCTGCTGAAAAAGCAGAATGCGTTTGCATGGCTGATGGAAAATTCCAGGAATAAAGAGCATCAGATCAACGTGACTATGCAATATGACGAGGCGAAACTGGAGGAACAGGTCAGTCAGTTCCAGCAGCTTCAGGCGGATCAGATGCAGGCACCGACAAATGCTCAGATTCAGTATCAGAGCGATGGATTCGTTGTGACGGAAGAGAATCAGGGGACACAGCTGGATGTGGATCAGGCAAAAGCTGTGATCGCAGATGCCGTTGCAAAGGGTGTCACAGAGTTGGATATGGATGAAGCAGGGGTTTACAGCGAGCCGGAGATCACTGCGGCAGATTCAAATCTGGAGGAGCAGGCAGCACAGCTGAACGATCTGGTCAGCGCGAGCATTACCTATCAGCTCCCGGATGGTCAGACACAGGTGTTGGACGGAAATACAATGAAGGACTGGCTGTCTGTGGATGAAAATGGAAGTTATTCCAAAAACGACGAAGTCTGGAATCAGAAATTAAATGAATATGTGGCAAGCCTTGCAGAAGCAGTGGACACTTACGGTGAGGCGCAGACATTCCCTGCCACCGGGATCGATGAGGGCGTCAAGGTGACCCAGTCCAACTATGGATGGAAGATCGATCAGGAACAGGAGGCGGCACAGCTGGCAAAGGATATCGAGGAGCATCTGACAACAACAAGAGAGCCGGTTTACGCCAGCAGAGAATTTGCATCGGACAACAATGGCTTTGGCAATACATATGTGGAGATTGATGTCAGCCGCCAGCATGTCTGGTTTTACAAAGATGGTTCGCTGATCGTGGACAGCAGCTGTGTGACGGGGAAAATGGTGAAGAGCCGTTATACACCGGCCGGCATTTTCCAGCTGGTTTCCAAGACCAGTCCGAAAACGCTGAGAGGTCCCAAACAGGCGGACGGAAGCTACGAGTGGGAATCGGATGTCACCTACTGGATGCCGTTCAACGGAGGAATCGGACTGCATGACGCCACATGGAGAAGCAGCTTTGGCGGAACCCGTTATATCAATAGTGGATCGCATGGATGTATCAACCTTCCTCTCAGTGTAGCGAAAAAGATTTATAATAACATTGAGGTGGGAACACCAATCATTGTTTATTATTCGGAAAAATATTCTGTAAGGGATGATTCCGCGGAACGCGCGGCACAGAACCTGCCGGAAAGTGCGGCTGTGACTGAGACGACACCGACTGCAACACCAACGCCGACGGCAACCGCGACACCGACCGCAACGCCAACACCGACGGCAACTGCGGCACCGACGGAAACTCCAACTGCAACGCCTGTGCCGACAGAAACGCCGGCAACGCCGGAACCGACACCAACGGAAGCGCCGGCAACACCGGAACCGACGCCGACAGAAGCGCCGGCGACACCGGAACCGACACCGACGGAAGTACCGGCGACACCGGAAGCAACACCGCCGGAGGCGACACAGGTACCGGAAGCAACTTCCGCACCGGAGGTGACACAGGCGCCGGAAGTCCCGCAGCAATAAAGTTTCCAAAGATACAGAAAAGATGAAATAAAAAAGAAGAGGGTGTTTCAAAGACAATTCTTTGATCCACTCTCTTCTTTGCTCTGGAAATTCAGAAAAGGCTGGTCAGATCCAGCGGTTTTTTGATCGTATATTCCGGCTGCTCTGCAGTGCCGAAGCCGTAGGAGGCAAAGACAAAGGGAACACCGGCGCTTTGACAGGCTTTCTGGTCACCGGAGGTATCGCCCACATAGACTGGGGATTTCAGACCATGGCGACGTACGATGGTGCGGATATTCTCGGCTTTGGCTTTGCCGGTATCTCCGGGGCAGAGATGATCCTGGAAATAACGTCCAAGTCCTGTCGCTTTCAGGAAAACTTCGATATAGCCAGCCTGACAGTTGCTGACGATGTAGAGAGGATAGCGTTGGGACAGGATCTGAAGCGCTTCCTCCAGAGTTTCATAGACCGGAGCAGGATGTGCGAGAAGTTCCCGGTGTTCTTCCTCACAGCAAAGGTCGATCAGTTCCAGCTGACGCTGTTTTTCATATTTTTCAAAGATCACGGCGGCAATGTCCGGCAGCAGGCGGCCGAACAGGCCTTTCAGCGTAGCGCCGGTAAGCGTGGGTTCCAGGTTGGTTTCCTGTTCCAGAATACGGTTCCAGGCACGGGCAACAATATCTGTGGAGTCCCACAGGGTACCGTCAACATCGAAGATGATACTGTCAATCACGTTTTTTTCCTCAGCTTTCTTGTTTTGTTTCTTAATTCTAATCAAAATGAGAAAGAAAAGCAATGTTTATTTTGCATTTTTGATGAAAGTGTGGCAAAATATACAAAGGAGAATCTATATGCTTGAAAACATTATTGAACCATTGCTTGGATGGTATGAAAAAAATCACAGAGACCTTCCGTGGAGAGCCCACAGAGATCCATATCACATCTGGGTGTCGGAGATCATGCTCCAGCAAACCAGGGTGGAGGCGGTAAAGCCGTTTTTTGAACGGTTTACCAGCACCCTTCCGACGGTGAAGGATCTGGCGGAATATCCGCAGGAAAAGCTTCTGAAATTGTGGGAAGGACTTGGATACTACAATCGTGTGAAAAATATGCAGAAAGCGGCAGTTATCCTCTGTGAACAGTATGATGGTGTGCTTCCGGCGGATTATGAGGCGCTGAAGTCACTGCCGGGGATCGGAAATTATACGGCGGGCGCGATCGCGTCCATCGCCTATGAGATCCCGGTGCCTGCGGTGGATGGAAATGTGCTTCGTGTCCTGGCAAGGATCCGTATGGATGACGGGGACATCATGAAGCAGTCCGTGCGCAGCCGGGTGGAAAAAGATCTGCTGGCCGTTATGCCAAAGGGAAGATCCGGAGCGTTTAACCAGGCGCTGATGGAGCTTGGCGCGATTGTCTGCGTACCCAACGGTGCGCCGCTGTGTGAAAAATGTCCGGTGAAAGAAGAGTGCCTGGCAAGAAAAACGGGCACCATAGAAGCATATCCGGTGAAAGAAAAGAAAACCAGGAGAAGAATCGAAGAGCGGACCGTTCTTCTGATTCTGGACGGCCGCCATGTGGCGGTGAGAAAACGTCCGGAACAGGGTTTGCTGGCAGGGCTTTACGAATTTCCAAACACGGAGGGACGCCTGATGGAAGACCAGGTACTTTCCTTTGTGGAAGAGAGAGGGCTGATGCCGCTGCAGATTCTGCCGCTGCCGGATGCAAAGCATATTTTTTCTCATGTGGAATGGCATATGACCGGATATGTGGTGAAGATTGCCGAGCCGGAGACTGCGTTTGACAAAGAACTCATTTTTGTCGAAACCCAGGAGGCTCAGGAACATTATCCGATGCCGGCGGCGTTTGCCGCCTATGCCAGTTATATGGACCTGCGCCTTGGTCAGGAAAAATACCAAGATAAAAAATAAAGAAGGAAAAGGAATCATGAAAATACTGACTTTTGCCGTACCCTGTTATAACTCAGAGGCGTATATGGAAAAGTGCATCGATTCTCTTTTAGTTGGGGGAGAGGATGTGGAGATCCTGATCGTCAATGACGGTTCCAAAGACCGTACTGCGGAAATTGCGGATGCATACGCGAAAAAGTATCCGACGATCGTGCGGGCGATCCATCAGGAAAACAAAGGGCACGGAGGTGCTGTAAATGCGGGACTCGCCAATGCCACAGGGCTTTACTTTAAAGTTGTGGACAGTGATGACTGGGTAAATGAAGAAGCTTACCGGAAAATCCTTGAGATTCTCGAGGAAGCGGTTCGGGGTGACAAAACGCTGGATATGCTGATCAGCAACTATGTGTACGAGAAAGTGGGAGCGAAGAAAAAGAGAGTGATGCGTTATGTGCATTCGCTTCCGGAAGATACGTTTTTCGGATGGAATGACACCAAGTCGCTGGGCAAAACCCGGTATATCCTGATGCATTCCCTGATATTCCGGACCCAGCTCCTCCGGGACTGTGGACTGTGTCTGCCGGAACATACTTTTTATGTGGATAACCTGGTAGCGTTCGTTCCGTTCCCGTATGTGAAGACCATGTATTATGCGGACGTGAACTTTTACCGTTACTTTATCGGCCGCAGCGATCAGTCCGTCAATGAGCAGGTGATGATCGGCAGGATCGATCAGCAGATCCGGGTCAACCGTCTGATGATCGACTATATGGGACAGCAGAAAAACCTGAATAAGCAGCTTAGAAAATATATGGTAAATTATCTCAGCATCATCATGACGGTGTCTTCGGTAATGATGATGCGTTCAGAGATGGAAGAGAACCTCAAAAAGAAAGAGGAATTGTGGAAATACCTGAAAACGCAGGATCCGAAGGATTATTTCAGGATCCGCCATGGATTTCTCGGTTCGATCATGAGCGCCAAGAGCCGTCCAAGCCAGAAAATCGCGGTTTACGGCTACAAGCTGGCGCAGAAGATTTATGGTTTCAATTAAGGTTTTAAAGGGAAGGAAAGGGTGAAGAGAATGGAAATAGACGTGGAGCAGTTTCAGGGTCCCTGTTCCTGCAGGAGACAGCATGAGATCACGGTGAAGGGAATCTGGATCGAATCCGGAGCCTCAAGAAAACTGTATGAAATGCTGACCGAAGGGGAACTTCGGGATTTTGCCGCTCCGGCAATCGTCTGGGATGAAAATACAAAGGAGGCTGCGCTGGAAGCGCTGGAAGACGTGGAGGAGATCTGCGAATCCGTATGTCTTGACTGTGAAGATCTTCATGCGGACAACCATGGCGTAGAAATCCTGGAGGAGATACTTCCGGAAGAGACAGATTTGATCCTTGCGGTAGGCAGCGGAACGATTCACGACCTGAGCCGTTATGTGGCACATAAATGGGGTATTCCGTTTATTTCTGTGCCAACGGCCGCAAGTGTGGATGGTTTTCTGTCCAACGTTGCTGCAATGACATGGAATGGGATGAAAAAGACAGTTCCGGCGCAGGGACCGCTGTATGTTTTTGCGGATACGGATATTTTTTCCAAAGCTCCGTATCGGTTGACGGCATCGGGAATGTCAGATCTGCTGGGCAAGTACATTGCGCTGGCGGACTGGAAGATCGCGGCGCTTGTGACAGACGAATATATCTGTGAGAAGACGATCGCGCTGGAGGAAGAGGCGCTGGAAAAGACCGTCGGACTGATTGAGGAGCTGAAGGAAGGTGATCCGGAGGCATTTGAGCAGCTGATGTATGCGCTTCTGCTGTCCGGTATCGCGATGCAGATGGTCGGGAATTCCCGTCCGGCTTCCTGTGCGGAACACCATGTCTCTCACCTGTGGGAAATGGAAGTCATCAATGATAAGGTAGATGCCCTTCACGGAGAAAAAGTTTCCGTGGGGCTGGTGATGGTCAGAAAGCGGTACGAAGAGATCGCACAGGCTATTGAAAAAGGAGAGTGCCGTCTGAAGCCGTATCACGGACTGGAGACGGATCTTCTACGGGACACTTTTGGGAAAAAGGGTCTGATGGAATCGGCTGTGCAGGAGAATACGCCGGATCCATTGGATCTGGTGGAGCCGGAAAAACTGATGGAACTTCTTCCGGAGATCGCAAAGATCCTGGATACAGTTCCGTCTTCCGGAGAATTGGTCAAAATCCTGCAGAAAGCCGGATGCTGTTATGAGCCGGAGCAGGTTGGAATTTCCCGGGAATTGGTTCCGATGACCCTGCAGCTTTGTCCTTATGTAAGAAATCGTCTGAGTTTCCTGAGAATCAGTAAGATGCTTCAGTGGACCACAAAATAAATGAAACAAGGCGGCAGCCTGTGTTTCTGGAGCCTGTCTGAAAATGATTTTCGGATATCGTTTGATCCGTTTTATGCGGACATTGCAGACATTGCAGACATGCTCCAGGAGCACAGGCAGCGGTGCCTAGAGAAGGGAGGTGCTTGAATGAGAGTTGGAATGGGATACGATGTACACCGTCTGGTGGAAGGCAGAAAGCTGATACTGGGCGGGGTGGAAGTTCCCTACACCCACGGACTGCTGGGACATTCGGATGCGGATGTGTTGGTACATGCAGTGATGGACGCGCTTCTTGGAGCGGCGGCCCTTCGGGATATCGGGCGTCATTTTCCGGACAATGACCCGGCTTACGAGGGAGCTTCCAGCATCGGGCTGCTCCGGCAGGTTGGAAAAATGCTGGAAGAGCGGATGTACCTGATTGAAAATATTGATGCGACCGTGATTGCGCAGCAGCCGAAACTTCTGCCTTATATTGACACGATGGTGGAAAATATCGCGGAAGCGCTGCATCTGGAGAAAGATCAGGTGAACGTGAAGGCGACTACGGAGGAAGGTCTCGGCTTTACTGGCAGCAGAGAAGGGATCTCAGCCCATGCAGTATGTTGTATCACAAAAGCGCTGGATTATCTGGCGGATGACCGGATTGCATCCGGCTGCCCAGGATGCTCCGGATGTGCCGGACAGTAACAGAAAATCAAGAGCGGCAGTAGGGAAGCAGGAAACTGCTCACAGAGAATACTGCCGGAATGGAGGTAACAGAGTTTGAAGGAATACTTACAGGAGAGCCAGGAAGTACTGGAATCTTTGAAGAGCCAGGAAAACGGTCTGAGTTCCGCGGAAGCGAGCGCAAGACTGGAACAGTACGGCAAAAACAAACTGAAAGAAGGAAAGAAAACACCGCTTATCGTTCGTTTTCTTGAAGAGCTGAAAGATCCGATGATCATCATCCTGATCGTTGCGGCTTTGATTTCAGGTGTGACAGCGTTTTACTCCGGAGAGTCATTCGCGGATGTAATCATTATTCTGATCGTTGTTATTATCAATGCGGTTCTCGGCGTTGTACAGGAGAGCAAGGCGGAAAAAGCAATCGCCGCGCTGCAGGAAATAACGGCGGCCACGTCGAAAGTCATCCGTGACGGACATCAGGTCACAGTAAAAAGCGAAGAACTGGTACCGGGCGATGTGATCGTCCTTGAGGCCGGCGATGCGGTTCCGGCAGATGCCCGTGTACTGGAAAGCGCCAGCATGAAGATTGAGGAAGCTGCGCTGACCGGAGAGTCTGTGCCGGTAAACAAGAAGGCGGACGTTCTCGAACTGAACGGAGAGAAAGACATTCCTCTGGGCGACCGGAAGAATATGATGTATATGGGAAGTACTGTGGTATACGGACGCGGACGCGCCGTAGTTACCGGTACCGGAATGAATACCGAAATGGGTAAGATCGCCGATGCCCTGGCAAATGCAAAAGACGACGCGACACCGCTGCAGATCAAGCTGAACCAGCTGAGCAAGATTTTGACTATACTGGTTATCGGTATCTGTGCGATTATTTTCGCGGTGGATCTGTTCCGTGCATATCCGGATATCACCGGAGAAGGCATGCTGGATACCTTTATGGTAGCGGTCAGCCTGGCGGTAGCTGCGATTCCGGAAGGCCTTGCAGCCGTTGTAACGATCGTTCTTTCGATCGGAGTTACAAAGATGTCCCAGAGAAACGCGGTAATCCGAAAACTTACCGCGGTGGAAACACTGGGATGTACCCAGATTATCTGCTCCGATAAGACAGGTACTCTGACACAGAACAAGATGACGGTTGTGGAGCATTCCGCTTCCGATGAAATGGAACTTGCAAAAGCGATGGCGCTTTGCTCTGACGCAGAGCAGGACGAGACCGGAGAGGCGGTAGGAGAGCCGACCGAGTGTGCCCTGGTCAACGACGCGACAAAGATGCAGTGCCCGAAGAACGAACTGAAAAAAGAGTATCCGCGTATTATGGAGGCTCCGTTCGATTCCGGACGTAAGATGATGTCCACCGTACATCAGACCGCGGACGGCACGATCGTTCAGTTTACCAAAGGTGCGCCGGATGAAATCCTGAAACGGTGTACCAATGCATGGGTTGACGGAAAAGTAGTTCCGATGACCGAGAAAATGCGAGAAGAGATCCTTGCAGCGAACAAGGGAATGGCTGACCAGGCGCTTCGTGTGCTGGCAGCGGCTAAGAGAATGTGGGACAAGGCGCCGGAGAACAGCGAACCTGCATTTCTGGAGCAGGATCTTTGTTTTGTAGGACTTTCCGGCATGATCGACCCGATCCGTCCGGAGGTTAAGGATGCGATCGAGGAATGCCGCAGCGCGGGAATCCGTCCGATCATGATTACCGGTGACCACAAAGATACAGCGGTTGCCATCGCGAAACAGCTTGGAATCATCAAAGATGCCAGCGAGGCAATCACTGGCTCCCAGCTGAATGAAATCAGCGACAGCGATCTTGACAAAGAGATTGAAAAATATTCTGTATATGCCCGCGTTCAGCCGGAGCATAAAGTACGTATCGTAGACGCATGGAAGAAGAAAGGCAAGATTACCGCGATGACGGGCGACGGCGTCAACGACGCGCCTTCCATCAAACGCGCGGACATCGGTGTCGGCATGGGTATCACCGGTACCGACGTTACCAAGAATGTTGCGGATATGGTTCTGGCGGACGATAACTTTGCGACCATCGTATCTGCAGTAGAAGAAGGAAGAAGAATTTACGACAATATCCGTAAGGCAATCCAGTTCCTGCTTTCCGCGAACCTTGCCGAGGTACTGTCTATCTTCTTTGCGACACTGATGAGCTTTACGATTCTGCAGCCGGTACACCTGCTCTGGATCAACCTGATTACAGACTGTTTCCCGGCTCTGGCTCTTGGTATGGAAGAGAGCGAAAAAGACAGCATGCAGAAACCGCCGAGAGATTCCAAAGAAGGTATTTTTGCCGGCGGTATGGGATTTGACGTATTTTATCAGGGTGTATGGATCACCATTCTGACCCTGGGATCATATTTCATCGGACATTATATCGAGTCCGGAAGATGGGAGATCGTCAACAGCGCGGATGGTATGACAATGGCATTCCTGACACTGTCCATGGTGGAAATTTTCCACTCCTTCAACATGCGTTCCAGAAGAGGATCTATTTTCCGTCTCAGCAGCAAGAACAAATATATCTGGGGAGCGATGATTCTCGCTCTGCTGCTTACAACGGCGGTTATTTACATTCCGTTCCTTTCCAATGCATTCTCCTTCGAGCATATCAGTCTCATGGAATATGCGATTGCGATGGCACTCGGATTTATTATCATTCCGGTGATGGAGATCACGAAACTGATCCAGAGAAAACTGGGCAAATAATATAACAATGAAGAAGGCTGCTGTCCCAAAGGTGATTTTTGGGCGGCAGCCTTTTTTCTGTATGGAGGGAACGGAATTTGAGCAGAAAGAAAAAAGAGAAAGTAGAGTTCCGGTATTATGAAATGCCTCCCGGCATACCGCTTCTGGCATTGCTCGGGGAAAAATGGATTCATAGTTTCAACGAGCAGAAAAGAGGGGATTGTCTTCATTTTCATAATTATATGGAGATTGGATACTGTTATTCCGGAAGGGGTGAAATTCTTCTGGAGAATACGGAACATTCCACACGATTTGAGGGAGACATGCTGTCAATTATTCCAAGAAGCTACCCCCCCCCATGCCACGCTCAATGAACCTGGTACGGAAAGCAGCTGGGAATATCTGTTTATCGATACCGATAATTTTCTGCGGGAACAGTATACGGATAATCCGCGAAAGGCGCAGGAACTGATCCGGAGGATTTCGAAAAATGCCCATGTCTGTCATGTGAGTCAGACACCTGTCATGGCGGGGCTTATCCGCCATATCATGGAACTTATGAGACGGGTGGAGGAGTATTATCTGGATGAGGTAAAATGTCTCCTGCTGGCGTTGCTGCTGGAAATTGCCAAAATGAATGCAAATGAGACAGAAAACCGGACGGGACTGGAAAAGTATCAGCCGATGATCTCTGTGGATCTGGATTATATCAGCGATAATTACGCTCAGGAGATCCGTATTCAGGATCTGGCAAAGCTGTGTCATATCAGTGAGACGCATTTCAGAAGAGTATTTCATGCATGTATGCAGATGACGCCGGCGGATCCGGTGACAACACCCTGACCGTATGGACCTGGGACCCGAACTTCAACGTATACGCGATCGAGAAAGCGGCTGAGATTTATGCGCAGGATCATGAAGGATTCAAGGTTGAAGTTACAGAAGTTCTGTCCGATGATATCGAGACAAACCTGACAACAGCGGCATCCGCAGGTGATTACAGCACTCTGCCGGACATCTTCCTGATGCAGGACAACTCTTTCCAGAAATATGTTACCAACTATCCGGATATCTTCACCGATCTGACAGATTCAGGCGTTGATTTCTCACAATTTGCAGAAGCAAAAGTTGCTTACTCCGTAGTGGATGGCAAGAACTACGGTGTTCCGTTCGATAACGGTGCGGTAATCGCAGCTTACAGAATGGATTATCTGGAGCAGGCAGGATTTACGATTGACGACTTTACAGATATCACCTGGAGTGATTTCATGGAGAAGGCAAAAGTTGTCAAAGAAAAAACAGGACAGCCGATCCTTACTTCCCAGGCAGGTTCTCCGGACCTGATCATGGAAATGCTGCAGTCCTGCGGAGCTTCTCTGTTTAACGAAGACGGAAGCGTAAATATTGTTGGAAACGACGCTCTGAAAGAGTGTATGGAAATTCAGTCCGGAAAATGGGCGATCACCAATATGCCGAGACTGGAGAGACAGGAAAATGCTACCAACTACTCCAATAACGGCGGTTCTTCCTGGGTAATCTCTTCCAACTGCGATAATCCGGAACTGGCAATGGATTTCCTCAATGCTACCTTTGCAGGAAGCACAGAGCTGTATGACGATCTGCTGACCGCAGGTACCGGAGCAATCGCTACCTGGTCACCGGCAAAAGAATCTGACGTATACGCAGAGCCATCTGAATTCTTCGGAGGAGATGCGGTGAACAGCAAGATCCTTGGATTCTCAGAGCAGACTCCATCCAATGTTACCGGACCGTTCTACTATGACGCACGTAATGCTGTAGGAACTGCATTGTCTGCAATCACACAACAGGGTGCAGATATGGATTCTGAAATTGAAAAAGCTCAGGATACTGTAGAATTCAATATGGGCGGCTGAGTATAGACGACGTACGGAAGGTCTGCTGTCGGAGATGGCAGCAGGCCTTTTCCTGTATCATCTGGTATGCAGAAAATTTTCTGCTCTTCACATAGTAAGGAGGAAGTCCTATGAAAGGTTCAGGAAAGAAACTTTCACTTGAGAGAAGACATAATCTGACCGGATGGGTTTTTCTGATCCCTGCCACTGCATTGATCGCCTGGATGAGTTTCTATCCGATGATCCAGGCATTTATTCTGTCGCTGCAGACAGGTCTGGGCATTAATCTGAAATTCGGAGGTCTTACCAATTATACCCGTATTCTTCAGGATGCCACATTCCGTCAATGTCTTTTCAACACCATATTTTATTTGATCATTCAGGTACCGGTGATGTTGATCCTGGCGCTGATCCTGGCATCCATGCTGAACAACAAACATTTGAGATTCAAGGGACTGTTCCGTACGATGATCTTTCTGCCGTGCGCAACATCCTTGGTATCTTATTCCATGATTTTCCGTTCCATGTTCGCCAACGATGGCCTGGTCAACACACTTCTCCGTGGAATCGGTATGGAACCCGTGATGTGGTTTGCCAATGCGTGGACAGCACGTGCGGTTATCATCATCGCGCTGATCTGGCGCTGGACCGGATATAATATGGTCTTTTATCTGGCAGGTCTTCAGAACATTGAGTATTCTGTTTATGAGGCTGCGAAAATTGACGGTGCGAGCCCGAGGCAGTCTTTCTTTAAGATTACCGTGCCGCTGTTGAAGCCGACGATCCTTCTGACTGCGATCATGTCGACGAACGGTACGCTGCAGCTGTTTGATGAGTCTATGAACCTGACTAACGGAGGTCCTGGACAGGCAACCATGACATTGTCCCATTACATTTATAACATGTCCTTCGTGCAGAGCCCCAACTTCGGATATTCGGCGGCAATGTCGATTATCGTATTGATCATGGTGGCGGTTCTGGCAGTGATTCAGATGAAAGTAGGTGATGAACGATGATGAGCAAAGGTAAGAAATTTTTCCAGTATGCATTTCTGACCATCGTATCTCTGCTCTCCGTTTTTCCGCTGTACTATATGTTCTGCGGTGCAACCAACAAGAGTACGGATGTTGTAGCCGGACGGCTCTATCCGGGCGGATATCTGGTCGAAAACTTTAAAAGCCTGATCGCAAATCAGGATCTTGCAAGGGCGCTGTTCAATTCCTTCAGAAACTTCTTCCGCATGTTTATTCCGACCATGAAATCTACCTATGCGGCAGCTATGACCATTACCTTTATGAACGCATGGAACAATTATCTGTGGCCGAAGGTAATTCTGAAAACCAATGAGTCTATTACCATGCCAATGCTAGTAGCGAACCTGCTGGGCGGATATTCCGTAGATTACGGTATGCTGATGCTTGGTGTATTTATCTGTACTGTTCCTACTGCGATCGTATTCTTCTGCCTGCAGAAGAGCTTCGCGGAAGGTATCACAGGTTCTGTCAAATAGTATTGAAGTAAATGAGCGAAGCCTATGGATGGGCATTGGAGCGATTCGCCGGGGATTTTCTATAAATTCCCGGCGAATCGCTTTTCAGGTCTGGGTGTGAAGCGTGTTTGAAAACAGCTTTTTGGTTTACAATGGCATGTATATCGGTTAGAATAAAATTCACAGAAAACCTTTCAGGAAAGTTTCTTTTTCCAGGGCGATATTCTTTCTGTGTTCTGGCGGCTGTCGCCATAAATTCCGTAATGAATATAATTGAATAATGCTTTGATCGTGCTTTCAGGTGAGACAGGAGGTGAACCATCCTATTGTGTGAAAATCTGTCCCAAATTATAAAGTTTCTGAAGAGGAAAAGTTTGTGTCTTGAATGAGAAAGGTGGTTTTTGCACATGAGTTATGAAGATTTTACACAGGCGTTTTTGAAGGAAATCCGACGTCAGGCGGGAGAGGAGTATCAGGTTGCTCTGCAGACGATAAAGAAAAACAACGGAGTATCCAGGGATGCGGTCAGTATCACCAGGAAAGACTGTAAAGTAGCGCCGCTGATTTATATTGGCAGTTTCTATGAGCGTTACCAAGGAGGAAGTTCGGTGGTTCGTCTGGCGGCATGCCTGCTGGAAAATTATTACGAGATGGATGATTCGCTGCTGGATATCAATACGGATTTTTTTTCGGATTATGAGAACGCGAAAAAACATCTTTACTGTAAGCTGGTGAACATCGGAATGAATCGGGAAATACTCCGGGAGATTCCCTACCGGACGTATCTGGATCTGGCAGTTGTCTATTATTATATGACCGCTTCGGTTGGAAGCGGGCAGGCTACGATACTGATCAACAAAAACCATCTGGAGATGTGGGGGATCACAGGGGAAGAGCTGGACCGTCAGGCGTGGGAGAATACCATCTCAGATCTGAAGGCGAGCCTGCGTCCTATGGGAGAGATCCTCCGGGAGTGCTTTCTGAATGCGGATGTTGATGTAGCGAAAACAGAGGATGAGGCGGAATACCGGATATTTCCCATGTATGTACTGACAAACCAGAAGAAAACCTTCGGCGCGATCTGTATCCGATATCCCGGTATGCTGAAGGAATTGTCGGAAAAATTCGGCGGTGATTTCTATATACTTCCAAGCAGTGTTCATGAATGTATCCTTGTGCCGGCAGATGAGACAGTGAGCAGGGACATGCTCAAAGAGATGGTAACGGATATCAATCAGACCCAGGTAGAGCCTCAGGAGATCCTTGCCAATCAGGCGTATCTTTACAGCAGGACTTTGAATCAGATTGTGTTCTGAGGGATGGGGCGGATGCCGTAACAGTTCAGCTGGCTGGACTGTTGCGGTGCCATTCTGGTTTTTGACTTTTCGGCGAGAGGCAGTTGACAAGATTCGCTGAATGTAGTATGATAACAATGTTGTATCGTAAAAGTAAGAGACGCAAATGCTTTTATGGACAGCAGATAAATCAATACTTATTCAGGGAATACTCAGAAGATTTTGCTGAGAGTTTCGTGGATGTAAGCGTTTGTAGCTCAGGGGATAGAGCAACGGTTTCCGGTACCGTGTGGCGGGGGTTCGAATCCCTCCAGACGCGTGTGACAGCCCCTATCTCCAGAAATGGAAATAGGGGTTTTGTGCTATCGTAAAAAAGAAGGAAAAGAGAGGGTAGAATATGGCAAAACCAATGTCGAGAAAAGACCGTTTCAGGGAATGGGTTTCGGATAATCTGCGTTATATGCTGTTGATTCTGGCGATTCTTGTGGTAGTCGGCCTGATACTGCTGGTTGTACATCTGGTTTCTTCCAATTCGGATCAGGAAGGGGCCGGGGGAAATGCTCAGGTCACTGCGACGCCAACGCCTGCCGGTGAGTCCGGTCAGGAGGATGGACAGCAGAGCGCCGGCGAGCCGGGACAAGAGTTTGCGGCGGAAAATAATGCACAGGTAAGCGCGGTGGCGACCACTTATTTTACTGCGCTGGCTTCCAAGGATATCGGGACGATCAAAGAGGCAGTCGATACGCTTCCTGCCGAAGATGAAGCCCAGATCACGGCAGAGGATCAAGTGGAAAGCTACAATGATATTATCACGTACACACTGGATGGCTCGACGGAGGGAACGTACGTTGCGTTTGTCAGCTATAATTGTAAATATAAGGAGATTGACACCCAGCTTCCGATGCTGATGGAATTGTATATGTACACCAATGAGGAAGGGAATCTGGTGATCGCATCGGACGTGGAAAGCGATACGCAGATTGCGGAGGCGATGAGCAGCGCGCTGGAGCGGGAAGAAGTAAAGGCGCTGGTAGGAAATGTGCAGGCTTCTTATGAGCAGGCGCTGGAGAGCGATGCGGATCTGAAAGCATATGTGGAAAGCCTTCAGTAAATCTGGTCAAAGATAGAGGAAACAAAAAAGCAGCTTTGTACAAAGGAACGGACCGTCCGGAAGATGTGCAAAACTGCTTTTGTTGTCCTGTGAGGTGGAAAACAACGGATGAGAGTAAACAAATATCTGAGTGACGCGGGATTCTGTTCCCGCAGAGAGGCGGACCGTCTGACTGCAGACGGGAGAGTCACGATCAACGGGAGTCCCGCGGAGATGGGAGCCCAGGTGGGAGAGACAGACATTGTCTGTGTCGACGGAAAAAAGATCACCCCGGAACAGAAAAAAGTCTATCTGGCGTTTTATAAGCCGCGGGGGATCGTATGTACGGCGGAGAAACGGGAAAAAAATAATGTGATCGATTATCTGAACTATCCGGTGAGAATTTATCCCGTGGGGCGGCTGGACAAGGATTCGGAAGGCCTTCTGCTGATGACCAATGACGGGGACATCGTCAATGGGATCATGCGGGCGAGAAATTTTCATGAAAAGGAATATCTGGTCTGGGTGGACCGGCCGGTGACGGAAGATTTTCTGAACCGGATGGCGGCTGGAGTTCCGATCCTGGACACGGTGACACGGCCGTGCAGGGTGAGAAAAAGAAAGGAAAAGTGTTTTTCCATCGTTCTGACCCAGGGACTGAACCGCCAGATCCGGCGAATGTGTGAAGCGTTGGGCTACCGGGTGGAGCGGCTGAAACGGATCCGGATCATGAACATCCGGCTGGATGGGCTGGAGCCGGGCAAATACCGGGAGCTGACGGAAGAAGAACTGAGAGAAATCCGGAACAGAATTCAGGGGAAACAGTAGTAGGAGGCAGCATATGGATCAGACAAAGAGAATGAAAGAGCTGGTGCGGCTTTTGAATCAGGCGGCAAAGGCCTATTATCAGGAAGACAGGGAGATCATGAGCAATCTGGATTACGACAGGCTCTATGACGAACTTGTGGAATTGGAGAAACAGACCGGAACCGTGCTGGCAAACAGTCCGACGGTGCAGGTGGGGTATGAAGCGGTCAATGAACTGCCGAAAGAGGCCCACGAAAGCCCGATGCTTTCTCTGGATAAAACCAAGGATGTGGAAGTGCTCAGGGAGTTTATCGGGAACCAGAAGTGCCTGCTCTCCTGGAAAATGGATGGACTGACCATCGTCCTTACCTACCGGAATGGAGGTCTGGAGAAAGCCGTGACGCGAGGAAACGGGCTGATCGGAGAGGTCGTGACAAACAATGCAAAAGTTTTTGAAAATATTCCTCTGAGAATTCCGTTTCAGGGGGAACTGGTACTCCGTGGAGAGGCGGTCATCACATACTCTGATTTTGAGAAGATCAACGAGAAAATCGAGGATGTGGATGCAAAGTACAAGAATCCGAGAAATCTGTGCAGCGGTTCCGTGCGCCAGCTGAACAATGAGATCACAGCGAGACGTCATGTGCGGTTTATGGCGTTCACGCTGGTGCGCGCCGAAGGAGAGACGTTCGACAATTCGGTGGAATGTCAGATGGAATGGCTGAAAGAGCAGGGCTTTGATACGGTGGAATACCGGGTTGTGACCGCGGATACGCTGGATGAGGCGATGGAGTATTTTTCTTCCCAGGTTGTGAAAAACGATTTTCCGTCTGACGGTCTGGTGGTGATTTATGATGATATCGCATACGGGGAATCCCTGGGCGCTACGGCGAAATTTCCGCGGAATTCTTTCGCGTTCAAATGGGCGGATGAACAGAAGGAGACGACGCTGCTGGAAATCGAGTGGAGTCCGTCCAGGACAGGGCTGATCAATCCGGTGGCGATTTTTGAACCGGTGGAGCTGGAGGGGACTACGGTGTCCAGAGCCAGCGTTCACAATATCAGCATTATGAAAAGCCTGGAACTTGGAATCGGAGACCGGATCGAGGTTTACAAGGCGAATATGATCATTCCGCAGATCGCGGAAAACAGGACCCGCAGCGGGGTGAAAGATATTCCGGACACATGTCCGGCGTGCAAAGGACCGACGAAGATCCAGATGGTCAACGATGTGGAAACGCTGTACTGCGTCAACCCGGAATGTCCGGCGAAGGCGATCAAGACCTTTACGCTTTTTGTGAGCAGGGATGCGATGAATATTGACGGATTGTCCCAGGCGACGCTGGAGAAATTTATCGGTCATGGATATCTGCAGGATTTCGGAGATATTTTTGAACTGGACCGTTACAGGGATCAGATTGTCGCGATGGACGGTTTTGGAGAGAAATCCTATGAAAATCTGTGGCAGAGCATTCAGAAAGCCCGCCATACGGTACTCTGGAGGGTCATTTATGGACTGGGGATCCTGAATATCGGGCTTGCGAACGCAAAGATGATCTGCCGGGAATTTGACTATGACCTGGAGCGTATCCGCCATGCGACGGTGGAGGAATTGACGGGAATTGACGGGATCGGAGAAGTGATCGGACAGAGCCTGGTGAGCTATTTCGAGGATGAAAGAAACAATCGGAGGCTGGATCATCTTCTGGAGCATCTGGAACTGGAGAAACCGGAAGGCTCCCAAGAAGAGCAGAAGCTTGCGGGACTGACCTTTGTCATTACGGGAAGCCTGGAGCATTTTGAGAACCGCAGCGAGATGAAAAACCGTATCGAAGCGCTGGGCGGAAAAGTGACGGGGAGCGTGACGAAAAAGACCAGCTATCTGGTGAACAACGACACAGCATCCACCTCTTCCAAAAATAAAAAAGCAGCGGAACTTGGAATTCCGGTGATTTCGGAAGAACAGTTTTTGGATATGATCCGTTAAAAATCACAGACAGAAGAGAGGAAGAAAGATATGCCAGTAAAAGTACAGGCCGATCTGCCGGCAAAGGAGATTCTGGAGCAGGAGAATATATTTGTTATGGATGAAAACCGGGCGATCCATCAGGATATCCGTCCGCTGAAGATTTTGATCTTAAATCTGATGCCTTTGAAGGAGGATACGGAGCTTCAGCTTCTGCGTTCTCTTTCCAACACACCGCTGCAGGTGGATGTGACGTTTATGGCGGCTGCCAGCCATGAGTCCAGAAATACGTCCACCAGCCATCTGAATACTTTCTACATCAAATTTGAAGATGTGAAGAAGAATTATTACGATGGCATGATCATTACCGGGGCGCCGGTGGAGCAGATGGAATTTGAGGAAGTGGATTACTGGCAGGAACTGGTGGAAATCATGGAATGGACCAACACCCATGTGACATCGACGATCTTCCTGTGCTGGGCGGCGCAGGCAAGCCTGTATCATTTTTATGGACTGAAAAAGCGGATGCTCGATCAGAAAAAATTCGGCCTGTTCTGGCACAAGGTCAACAACCGGAAGATTCCACTGGTGCGGGGCTTTGACGATATGTTTCTGGCGCCTCATTCCCGCCACACGGAAGTGCCCATTGAGGAGATTCGCAAATGCAGCGAGCTGACGATCCTGGCGGAATCAGAGGAAGCAGGTTTTTATCTGGGCATGGCGGACAATGGAAGAAAGATCTTTGTGATGGGCCATCCGGAATATGACCGGGTGACGCTGGCGGGGGAATATAAGCGTGACAGCGATAAGGGGCTGCCCATTGAGGTTCCGAAAAATTATTTCAAAAATGACGATCCGGATACCCGGCCGCTGCTGATGTGGCGCGCCCACGCAAATAATCTTTATACCAACTGGCTCAACTATTACGTTTATCAGACGACGCCGTTTGTATTGGATGGAACACCATTTTAAGAGACAGATAAGAGACAGGGAGAAGGTCTGAGAAAAGGGAGGAAAACAAGATGAAGGAATCAATTCACACAATACCGTTGATGGATGCGTTCAAGGCACAGGACGAATGCCCGTTTTGCTTTCTGGAGCGGGAGGCGGAGCAGCATGCCATTTCCTATGCCCTGGGAAGCGGAGCCTCTTATATGGAAGAGGATGTGCGGGGGATGACGGACAAGGAGGGGTTTTGCCGCCATCACTACAAAATGATGTATGATTACGGAAACCGTCTGGGAAGTGCGTTGATCCTCAGCACACATCTGAAGCGTCTGAATCAGGATCTGAAAAAACAGATGGACGGCTTCACACCGGGAAAAAGTTCCTTCATGAAACGGATGCAGAAGACATCCCTGTCCGGAAAGGCGCCGGAGACATCCATCGGGCAGTGGGTACAGGAGGAAACATGTTCCTGCTTTGTATGCAGCCAGTTTAAGGCGAATTATGAACGGTATCTGGATACCTTTTTTGATCTGTACAAAAGCAGTCCGGAATTTGTTCAGCTGTTTGAAGAGAGCAAGGGATTCTGTCTGCCGCACTTCGGAGATCTGGTGGAAACGGCGGAGAAGAAGCTCAATGAGAAACAGAAGAAAACGTTTTATCCGACCTTGTTCCGTCTGATGGAAGAAAATTACAAAAGGCTGCAGGAAGAAGTGACCTGGTTTACGGAAAAATACGATTACCGGAACAAGGATAAGAGCTGGGGAAATTCCAAGGATTCCATCCAGCGCTGCATGCAGAAACTCGCCGGAGGATATCCGGCAGATGAACCTTTCACGGAGGATTAAGAAACTGTTTCGGGCAAGAAAACCCTTGACAAATATTTGAAATTTGCATAGACTATAAAGAACAGGAAAAGGCAGAGAACGGAAAGAGTAAAAAATCAGCACCGGTTTCCAGAGAACGGCTGTCAGCGGGTGAGAGCAGCCGAACCAGGAGGTTTTTGAAGTGCGTCCGGAAGCTGCCCGGGTGAAGCGGCTGCGGGAAATCCGGGAAACGGGATTGCCGTGGGTAAGAGCTGTGTGTAGCCGGGGACGTGTGACACGCGTTAAGTGTTTTGAGGAGACCGGAAAGGGTCTTGAAGAAAAGTGGAACCACGAAAGCATTTCGTCTTTTTGATGAAGTGCTTTTTTTGTGCGGTTGCGCCGCCTGGAGGCTGGTCTTGGCCGCGGGAGGGGTGTGAGTGATGGGCTGGATGTGGTGGCAGAGAGTGGAGAGGCTGTAGGTGCAGATTGTGCGTGTGGCTGTTTTGGTTCTTGGTGGTCTGGTGTTGAAAAGGGGTAACCGTTCAGCTGGCTGAACAGTTACAAAAAGGGGGTCATTGGGATGGGATTTTTTAAATATTTTAAAGAGGAGTTTCAGGTGATTCAGGAGAGGGATCCGGCGATTCATTCGCCGTTGGAGGTCTTGCTGTATCCGTCGTTTCGTGTTATGCTCAAGTACAGGCGGGCGCATAAGCTGTATCTGAAAAAGCATTATTTTCTGGCGCGCTGGATTTCTCAGAGGGCGGCGCGTAAAACGGGGATCGAGATTCATCCCGGGGCTGTGATCGGTAAAGGGCTTTTTATTGACCATGGTGCAGGGGTGATCATTGGAGAGACCGCGGTCATCGGGGATAATGTGACGTTGTATCAAGGGGTGACGCTTGGCGGTACCGGTAAGGAGACGGGAAAGAGACATCCCACGCTGTGTGACAATGTGATGGTCAGTGCCGGAGCTAAAATCCTGGGTTCGTTTACCATTGGAGAAAATTCCAAGATCGGAGCGGGCTCTGTTGTGCTGCGGGAGGTTCCGCCGAACTGTACGGTGGTCGGTGTTCCGGGGCGGATTGTCAAGAGAAATGATGTGCGTGTCACCTGGAATACCATGGATCAGATTCATCTGCCGGATCCGGTGTTTGATGATATAGAAACTCTGAAGCATGAGAATACGGAACTGACGAACCGTGTCCTGGAGCTGGAGAGGGAACTGAAGTTTATGAAAAAGGAGAACAAAGATGAAGTTTTATAATACGCTGACGAAGAAAAAGGAAGAATTTATTCCGCTGGAGGAAGGAAAGGTAAAAATGTATGTCTGTGGGCCGACGGTCTACAACTTTATTCATATTGGCAATGCGCGTCCGATGATCGTTTTTGATACGGCGCGCCGTTATATGGAATACAAGGGGTATGAGGTAAATTACGTTTCCAACTTTACGGATGTGGACGACAAGATCATTGCCAAATCCATTGAGGAGGGCGTGAGCGCCCAGGAAATCTCTTCCCGTTATATTGAAGAGTGCAAGAAGGATATGGAAGCGATGAATGTGCGTCCGGCAACCACACATCCTCTGGCGACTCAGGAGATTCCGGGTATGATCGAGATGATCTCCACTCTGGTGGAGAAGGGGTATGCCTATGACGTAAATGGCACGGTATATTTCCGCACCAGAAAATTTGACGAGTATGGAAAGCTTTCCCATAAGAACCTGGATGATCTGCGTTCCGGCGGCCGTTCGCTTCTGGTTTCCGGCGAGGACCAGAAAGAAGATCCGCTGGATTTCGTGTTGTGGAAACCGAAGAAAGAGGGAGAGCCGTTCTGGGTTTCTCCGTGGGGAGAAGGCCGTCCGGGATGGCATATTGAGTGTTCCGAGATGTCCAAGAAATATCTGGGTGAAGAGATTGATATCCATGCCGGCGGCGAGGATCTGATCTTCCCGCATCATGAAAATGAGATCGCGCAGAGTGAGTGCTGCAATGGAAAGCCGTTTGCCCGTTACTGGCTGCACAACGCGTTTCTGAATATTGATAACCGCAAAATGTCCAAATCTCTGGGGAATTTCTTTACCGTCCGTGAGATTGGAGAGAAATATGATCTTCAGGTGCTCCGTTTCTTCATGCTGAGTGCTCATTACAGAAGTCCGCTGAACTTCAGCGCGGATATTATGGAAGCGTCCAAGAATGCTTATGAAAGAATCGTGACGGCTGTGGATCGTCTGAAAGAGTTTTCTTCCGCTGCGAAGACAGAAGCTCTCACAGAAGAAGAAACCGGAAAGCTGAAAGAGATGGAGCAGTTCCGCGCAAAATATGAGGAGGCAATGGACGACGACCTGAATACTTCCGACGCGCTGGCGGCTGTCTTTGAGCTGGTGAAGTTCGCCAATACAGAGGTTACGGAAGCTTCTTCCCGTGCGTTTGCTGAACGGGTGAAGGATGAGATCAAGGAACTCTGCGATATCCAGGGACTGATCGTGGACCGGAAGAAAGAATCTCTGGATGAAGAGATTGAGGCGATGATCGCTGAGCGGCAGGCGGCGAGAAAGGCAAGGGATTTCGCCCGGGCGGATGCGATCCGTGATGAGCTGCTGGCAAAAGGAATCGTGCTGGAAGATACCAGAGAAGGTGTGAAATGGAAGAGAGCATAAAGAAGACAGAAGCGTTGGAGAATACGCCGCAGAAATATCTGGCGGAGAAATTTCATCTGCCGGTTCATGATCTGAAAGAGTATTCCCCGCTGACCCTGGCTTATATCGGAGATGCGGCGTATGAGATGGTGGTGCGGACGGTGCTGGTCCGCAGAGCCAATCAGCAGGTGAATAAGCTGCACAAAATGGCGGCGTTTCTGGTATCGGCAGAGCATCAGTCGAAAATGGTGGCGGTGCTGGAAGAAGTGTTCACACCGGAAGAGCAGCAGGTCTATAAGCGGGGACGCAACGCGAAAGCGGCGACAAAGGCAAAAAATGCATCGATCACAGATTACCGGAGGGCAACCGGGCTGGAAGCTGTGATGGGGTATCTGTATCTGAAAGGCGACTATGACCGGATCGTGGATCTGGTGGAAATGGCTTTGGAAAAAGCCTGACTGATAAAGAATGAGGATGGAACAGAAAAATGGGTAAGAAAAAGGAAACAGAGGGCGGACTGATTGAAGGACGGAATGCGGTGCTGGAGGCATTCCGTTCCGGGAAGAGTGTGGATAAGCTGTATGTTCTGACAGGCAGCCAGGACGGACCGGTACATACGATCCTGAGAGAGGCAAAGAAGCATGACACGATCATCAACTATGTATCCAAGGAACGTCTGGACGGAATGTCACAGACCGGACGTCACCAGGGCGTGATCGCACAGGCAGCTTCTTATAGTTATGCTACCGTGGAAGACATTCTGAAACGGGCGGAGGAAAAGCAGGAACCGCCGTTTCTGATCCTGCTGGACGGCATTGAGGATCCCCACAATCTGGGCGCGATCCTGCGTACCGCCAATATTGCGGGTGCTCATGGCGTGATCATTCCGAAACACCGTGCGGTAGGACTGACTGCGACTGTGGCGAAAACTTCCGCAGGCGCGATCAATTATACGCCGGTAGCGAAGGTGACGAATATGGCGCAGACCATCGAACAGTTAAAGGAGAAAGGTCTGTGGTTTGTCTGTGCGGATATGGACGGAGAACCTATGTACCGTCTGAATCTGACAGGTCCCATCGGACTTGTGATCGGAAATGAGGGCGAGGGCGTATCCAGGCTCGTGCGTGAGAAATGTGATTTTGTCGCGACGATTCCGATGAAGGGAGAAATCGAATCGCTGAATGCTTCTGTTGCGGCGGGAGTGCTGGCTTATGAGATTGTAAGACAGAGAGGATGACATGACAGGAAAATATGATGGATATAAGGATGAGGAGCTTCTTCGGATGATGAGAAACGGGGAGAGCGAGGTGGCGGATTATCTGGTGGACAAGTATAAATACCTTGTCCGCCAGAAGGCGCGCGCGCTCTATCTTGCCGGAGGCGATCAGGAGGACCTGATCCAGGAAGGAATGCTGGGGCTGTTCAAGGCGATCCAGGGGTATCAGGAAGACCGGGAGGCGTCTTTTGCTACGTTTGCCGCCCTGTGTATTGACCGTCAGCTGTATTCGGCAATCTCCATGTCTCAGAGACAGAAACATCAGCCGCTGAACAGCTTCGTCTCTCTCAGCGAGCCGGTGTCGGAGCAGGAGCTGCGGCTGATCGATGAGGAGACGCCGGAGGAAATTCTGATCAACCGTGAGAATCTGGACCGGATCCATGAAAAGATCCGGAAGATCCTCAGTCCTTTTGAGTATGAAGTGCTGCAGCTGTACCTGAAAGGGTACGGTTATCAGCAGATTGCCCGGCAGATGCAGAAACCGCCCAAGGCGATCGACAATGCGCTGCAGAGGATCCGAAGCAAAGTGCGGAGCAGTATGGATGAACAGAGGGCTTCCGGAGAGTAGGAAAGAAGGAATGATAAGATGACATACAGGCTTCTGATCGCAGACGATGACGAAGAGCTTGTGAAGATGCTGAAAAGCTATCTGGAAATCAAAGGGTTTGAGATCCTGACGGCAGGGGACGGACTGGAAGTACTGGAGAAACTCTCAAAAAATCCGGATCTGATCCTTCTGGATATCAACATGCCCCGCATGGACGGGATCGAAGTTTGCAGGAAGATAAGGAATGAGACCGCCTGCCCGATCCTGTTTCTGACAGCACGTGTGGAGGAACAGGACCGGGTGAACGGACTGTTGTCCGGCGGGGATGATTATATCACCAAGCCGTTCAGCCTGAAAGAATTGGAGGCAAGGATCACAGCGCATTTGAAACGGGAGGAACATCAGAAATTCCGGACAAGCTCCAGATATGAGAACGGACTCTGGATCGATTATGCCGGAAAAGAGGTGCGGTTTGAGGGAAAGGAAATTCCCCTGACCCGGCTGGAATATGAGATCGTGGAGTTTCTGTCCGCCCATCCGGGACAGGTATTTGACAGAGAACGGATCTACGAGAGGGTCTGCGGATATGATGCCGAGGGAGACAGCCGTGTGGTGACGGAACTGGTGCGCAGGATCCGGAAGAAGTTTTCCGTCTGTCTGAAGGATGAAGTGATCGAGACGGTCTGGGGGAGCGGATATCGATGGAAAAAATAAGAAATCTGTCTATTCGGCGTTCGTTTGCGCTGTATTTATCTGTGGCAATGATTTTGAGCTTCTTCTGTGCTGTCCTGGTTCAGGGTGCTGCAGAACAATTTCAGATCCATCTGTACCGGAAACATCTGAAGGAAGAGACGTATTACGAAGCGCTGGAGGAAGTCATTTACGAGGAAAATCTGGTTTACTGGGGAAACAGTCATGGAATTGAACTTTCTGATGTGGAAAACTTTCTGTCAGAAACCTGCGATTTTCTGATCACCTGGTCCGGGCTTCTGATTCCGATGATCGGATGCGGCGGAGCGATCCTGCTTTTTTACCGGAAGAAGATCCAGCCTCCGCTGGACACAATGTCTCAGGCGTTGGAAGCGATAGCGAGGGAAGAATGGGATCATTCCATCGATTATCAGAATCGGGATGAACTGGGACAGCTTTGTGAGAAGTTTGAGCAGATGCGTCTGCAGCTGAAGGACAATAACCGGAAGCTCTGGGGGATGATCGCGGAGGAAAAAGCCCTCCGCTCGGCGATTGCTCACGACATCCGTTCGCCGCTGGCGGTGCTTCGCGGTTATCAGGAAATGCTTCTGGAATTTGTGCCTCAGGAAAGGCTGGACAAAGACAAGGTGATGGAGATCCTGCGGACAGGGCTGGATCAGATTGACAGAATGAACCGTTTTGTGGATACGATGAAGGAGCTGAGCCGTCTGGAGGAGCGTACTGTGGTCTGCGAGAAGATCTCTGTACGTGAATTGGCACAGACCATGGAAGAGACCGGCAACTTGCTGGCGGCAGAGGCGGGAAAGCAGTGTTTTGCTGCGTATAAGGGCAAAAGTGAGATACAGGCAGACCGGGAACTGATCCTGGAGGTTTATGAGAATCTTCTGACCAATGCTGTCCGCTACGCGAAAAAGGAGGTTGCAGTCACCCTCGAAGCCGGAGAGGAATTTCTTGTTTTGACCGTGAAGGATGACGGGGAAGGATTTCGGGAGGATGCGGAAACGGTGACGAAGGCGTATTACCACTCCAATCCCCTGGATGATCTGAAACATTTCGGGCTTGGACTGTACCTGTCCCGGATGTACTGTGAGAAGCACGGAGGCAGACTGCTGATCTCCAACTGTCCGGGAGGCTGTGTGCAGGCAGAATTCCGGGAAGGAATAGAGGAACAGAACCGATAAAAAAGAATAGAGAGAACGATAGGAAAGATGGTTGTTGTCAGCCATCTTTTTTTTCGTTGCTTTTTTGTTGTAAATGATCCAAATGCTCGAAGAAGGGCTGCAGGCGATCCGTCTGGCACTGGTGGCGGAAGACGGGTTTGGGATGAGTGAGCAGGAAGCCGATGAGGTGCTGGACACGGTCCGGAATTCAGATATGACCATTGAGGAGATCGACCGCTATATGGAAGAAAACTATCACTACCTTGGCGTCGACTCTTATCTGGAAGAATACGAATACGGGAGGGCGGATCTGGAAGAGACCAACGCCTGGATCCGGCAGAAGCTGGAAGAGCATCCCTATTCCTGGTATCTGGCGCGAAAATTTACGGATGCTCTAAGCCTGTTTGTGGGATTTGGGGCGGCAATTCTGCTGGCATTTCTGTTTCTGAGGGACACCAGAAGAGATACCTATGAGCTGCTCCATACAAAGCCGGTGTCTGCGAAGAATTACGTTCTGGGAAAGGCTGCAGGGCTGCTTTTCCTTGCGGTTTGGATCTGGAAAAGGAGGCGGGTATATTGAGAAAGGACAGAAAAATTTCACTGCCCAGGTATAAGATCGCCTATTCTTTATGTTTCTTTGTACTGATATCACTGGTGCGTGGAATTACCGGAACTGCAGAGATAGGAATCGCGCTGGCGGTTTATACAGGCGCGCTGGCAGCCGTCTTCTTTGCGGACACCTGTGAGATGGAGCGGAGAGAGAAGCGCTGGGAAATTTTCTGGCTGTTTTTCTGGCAGAAGCCTTTGTGCGGAACTTTTGAGGAGGAAGCGGGGCAGTATCTGATGTATCTGACGGCGGTGTCCGTGAGTATTCTGTTTTTCGGCATTTTGTCGATGACATTGACCAATCTGCTGGGCAGTGTATGGGCAGGAATCGGGATTTGCGTTTTCGTCTGGCTGTTTCTTTCCTCCAAAGGCGGGGAGGTACTGCTTGGAAACTGGAATCCACTGGCGTTTCAGAACAGAAATTTTCAGGCGCCTGGGGACTTCGGATGGATGCTCGGTGAGGCGGCAGCGCTGGCGCTGACGGGAATCATGCTGGCGGCTTTGCCGCAAACGATGAAAAAAGGAGTGCGTGGATGATGGGAGTAAAAGGAAATAATCTTACGGTGAAATTTAAGAATGGAACGACAGCGGTAGACCATGTGAGCCTGCAGATGGAGAAAGGGATTTACGGGCTGCTGGGAGAGAATGGAGCAGGCAAGACAACGCTGATGCGTGTACTGACCACGATCCTGAAACCGGCGGAGGGGAGCGTATCGCTGAACGGAATCGAGTACTGCGAGAAAAATTATGAGAAAATACAGAAAAAATCGGATATCTTCCGCAGGAGCTGAACCTGTATCCGGAATCTTCTTGTGGACTTTTCCAGGGACAGGATCGTACTGTTTTCCACCCATGTGGTGGAGGATCTGGCGGCAACCTGCAGCCATCTGGCGGTTATGAGAAAAGGACAGTTTCTCTATGACGGATCTGTGATCCAGCTGCTGAACCAGGCAAGAGGCCATGTGTGGGTGTGCGAGACAGAATCGGACGCGATTGCGCGGGAAATGGAGCAGAGATACCGTATGTCTTCCAGACAATATACGGAGAAAGGGATCACGATGAAATTTGTAGGGAAAGAGCCGCCGGTTTATGAGAATGTTTTGTGTCGGGCGGTGGATATCACACTGGAGGACGCGTATATGTATTTGATGAATGGAATGAATACATCCCCAAATAAATAATCAGCCATTTGATTTGTCTTTTTTCTGATAGCATATAATCGGGCAAGGAAGATGGGATCAGATATTTCTTGCCCGATACTGGGACGGTGAGTTACCGTAATGCTTTTTGAACAGCTTACTGAAATGATAGGCATCGTCATAGCCTACCTGCAGGGCAATCTCCTGGACGCTGCAGTTTGGTTTCTCCCGCAGAAGCTGCCGTGCCTTTTCCATCCGGAGATTGATCAGGTAATTGATCGGTGTGTCACCGACTTCACTCTTGAAAATTCTTGAGATATAAAACGGGCTCAGATACATATTCTGAGCTATCTGATCCAGAGAAATTTTTTCGGTATAATGATCTTCCAGATAATCGACAATCTTTTCCACCACATACTTCTTTCCGGTGGATTCGAAAATAAATCCGGAAGCGGCAGAATTCTGCTGCTCCGCTTGTTCACGGTAAAGGAGCAGGATCATCTGGGTCAGATAGGACTTCAGCATAAAGTAACGCCCGGGCTGTGTGCTGCGGGATTCCGCCATCATAGACTCCGCAAGCCGGGTCAGATGAAGGAAGGTTTTCTCCTTTGGGCGGAGGAGGAATGTTCTGTGCGGAAAGAGAATTTGATTATATTCCATATTCCGGAAATGAATATTGGAAAAACCGGCGTAAAATTCTGTTGCCGGTTCTTTTTCATTGATTCTCCGGCTCTGATGGAGCATTCCCGGATTGAAAAGCAGCAGATCCCCTTTGCGAACCGGAAACACCTTATCGTCCACAGAAAATTCTCCTTCGCCGTCCAGAATAATTCCAATCTCAATAAAATCGTGTCTGTGCGCCTGTTCGGTTTCTTGACGCAGGATCTCACAGGAAAATAAAAAGGTAGGATTCAGATCCTCGAAAGTAATGTCGTATTGCGGCTGACACATAAGCAGATTACCTCTCACAGAAGAACAATTTTCTCTATTGTAAAACAGCTTCTACTGTAATGCAAATGGTTTTTTGGGGAAAGGGACGAATTTTGCCCCCGGCACGCCATGCACCCCGCCGCTCCGCCGTGCAGGGAGGGACCGGCTCCGCCGTTTTCGTCCCCCACAAAATAATACAAAAAGAGTACAAGAAAATACATTTCTTTTTTGACAGGATTTTTTATTATAAGGGTACATCATTCATGAATGAAACCAAACGCTGTATCAGCAAATCAAAAAACCACATACAGACAGATAAGACATAAGACAGAGGAGGGTTTTTTACTTATGACACCTATGAAGTGGTTCTGCTCATTCCTGAAAGAGTACCGGCCGAGAATTATCCTGGGATTTCTCCTGGTGACGGTGATGGCTGCGCTGGCGATCATCAGTCCGCGGATCTCCGGACTGATCGTGGACCAGGTAATCCAGGGCGGTAATTATGGCGCGCTGCCGGGTCTTCTGGCGGTTTTGCTTGGGGCGACTGTCTGCAGAAGCATTTTGCGTTTTGTTGTCCCGTACAATTTCGAAACCTGTTCCCAGGGGATCCTGTATAAGATGAGGGACGCGGTCTATCAGAAGCTGCTGGCAGAAGATTTTGAGTTCTTTAACCGGAACCGGACCGGCGACCTGATGTCCCGGCAGACCGGCGATATGGACGCGATCCGGAATTTTACCGCTTCGACGATTTATACGATCTATGAGAGTGTGTTGTATTTTGTGTTCGCCTTGATCATGGTCTTTACCGTGAATGTCCAGCTGGCAGTGAGCATGCTGTGTATTCTGCCGTTTACGGCTTTGACCACCTTTCTTCAGATGCGGGCAGTCAAGCCGGCGTTTCACAGAATCCGCCGTCAGTTTTCCGCGCTGAACACCTTTGTGCAGGAAAATATCAGCGGCAACCGGGTGGTGAAAGCTTTCGCGAAGGAAGACTTTGAGATGGAGAAGTTTGAGAAAGAAAATGACGCCTACCGGGATGCGGAACTGGCATGTGCCGGGATCTGGACGAAATATGTTCCAGTGTTTGAGCTGTTCTCCAATATCCTGACCGTTGTTCTGATGCTGTACGGCGGAATTCTGGCTCTGCAGGGGGAGATCACCGTCGGAAATATGGTGACGGTCAACGGGTATCTCTGGATGCTGAATATGCCGCTGCGTATGGCTGGATGGTATATCAATGATATCCAGCGGTTTATCACTTCCGTGGAGAAAATCTACAGTACCTTTTCCGTGGAGCCGCGGATCCGGAACCACCGGAAATGTACGCAGAAAGAAGCTTACCGCGGGGAAGTGGAATTCTGCGACGTCTCCTATCAGACGGACGGCAAGGAGATCCTGAAAAATATCAGTTTCCATGTAAAGCCGGGTCAGACGGTGGGAATTCTTGGCCCGACAGGGGCGGGAAAATCCACGCTGATGAATCTTCTGTGCCGTTTTTATGATGTATCCAGCGGAGCTGTTCTGGTCGACGGGGAGGACGTTCGAAGGCTGAATCTGCAGAATCTCCGCGATCATATCGGCATGGCGATGCAGGATGTCTTCCTGTTTTCTGATACGATTGAGGGTAATATTGCCTACGGAAGACCGGACTGTTCTGTTGATACAGTGAAAAAGGCTTCCGTGATGGCGGATGCGGACAACTTTATCCGGAGAATTCCGGATGGCTATGACACCATCGTCGGCGAGCGGGGCGTCGGTCTTTCCGGAGGGCAGAAACAGAGGATTTCTCTGGCGAGGGCGCTGGTCAAGGATCCGGCGATCCTGATTCTGGACGACACCACGTCTGCGGTGGATATGGAGACGGAAACTTATATCCAGCAGCAGCTGAAGACCCTTGGCGATAACCATACGGTCTTTATCATCGCTTACCGGATCTCGTCCATCAAGGACGCAGATCAGATCTTCGTGCTTGAAAACGGAACCATCAGCGAGCGGGGCACCCACGAAGAGCTGCTGAAGAACGGCGGTTATTATGCCCAGGTCTTTGAACATCAGTACGGAAAGGAGGCAATGGCAGATGGCAAGAAATAAATACGACGTAGATGAAATCATAGAGGAGCAGTTTGACGTCCACCAGCTGCTCCGCCTCGGAAAGTATGTGGCGCCTCACAAAAAGAAAATGTTTCTTGCAGCGGTTCTGATGCTTTCCTCCAGCGCGCTGACAATGCTGATCCCTATTTTTTTCATGAGAGTCATCGATCAGTGCATTCCCGAACGGGACATGAACGGGATTATCCGTTACAGTATCCTGTCCTTGCTGCTGATCCTGTATTCAGTAGTTACTCTGAAGGCAAAGATCCAGATCACCAACCAGGTGGGACAGAGCGTGATCCATCAGCTCAGGACGGATCTGTTCGCGCATCTCCAGGAGCTGCCATTTTCCTATTATGACAACAGGCCTCACGGCAAAATTCAGGTACGGGTGGTCAATTATGTGAATAACCTGAGTGACCTTCTGTCCAATGGTCTGATCAATACGATCACGGATCTTTGCAGCCTGATCTTTATTATTGGATTCATGGTTTCCATCAACTGGAAGCTGACCCTGATGTGCATGTGCGGACTTCCGGTGCTGGCTCTGTTTGCGGCGCTGATCAAGCGGCGGCAGCATCTTGCCTGGCAGATCCAGAGCAATAAGCAGTCGAACCTGAACGCTTATATTGCCGAGAGCATCAACGGCGTGCGGGTGACACAGTCTTTTGTGCGGGAAGAGAAAAACCGGGAGATCTTTAACAGTCTCAGCGACAGCTATCGGACTTCCTGGATGAAAGCAGTGCGTTTCAATTTCATGATGGGGCCGACGGTGGATATGATCTCCGTTGTCACGACTGCTTTCCTCTATGTCGTGATCGTTCAGTGGGTGAGCCATGATGTGTCCGGGGCTTCGGTCGGCGTTCTGGTGGCATTCACCAGCTATATCAGCCGTTTCTGGTCGCCGATCACGACGCTGGCGAACTTTTACAACTCCCTTCTGACGGCAATTTCCTATCTGGAGCGTATCTTTGAGACCATCGACGAGCCGGTGGCGGTCAAGGATGCTCCCGACGCTGTGGAAATGCCGCCGATTACCGGAAAAGTGACGTTCGACCATGTGGATTTCAGCTATGAGGACGGCGTAAAGATTCTGGATAATGTCAGCTTCATCGCTCAGCCGGGAGAATCCTTTGCGATTGTCGGACCGACCGGCGCGGGAAAGACGACCATCGTCAATCTGCTGAGCCGTTTTTACAATGTGGACAGTGGTACTGTGCGGGTGGACGACATGGATATCTCCAAGGTAACCCTTCATTCGCTGCGGACGCAGATGGGGGTTATGATGCAGGACAGCTTTATCTTTTCCGGAACGATCATGGACAACATCCGTTACGGAAACAAAACTGCCACTGACGAGGAGGTGATCCGGGCGGCGAAGACGGTCTGCGCCCATGAATTTATCATGCAGATGGAGGATGGCTATCAGACGCAGGTCAACGAGCGGGGCAGCCGGCTCTCCGCAGGACAGCGTCAGCTGATTTCCTTTGCACGGGCGCTGCTGGCAGACCCGAAGATTCTGATCCTCGACGAGGCGACTTCCAGCATCGATACGGAAACGGAGATCGCGCTGCAGAAGGGACTGAACGAACTGCTGAAAGGGCGTACTTCCTTTATCATCGCCCATCGTCTGTCTACGATCAAGAATTGCGATACGATCCTGTATGTGGATAAAGGAAAGATCCAGGAACGGGGAAATCATCAGGAGCTGCTGCGTCAAAAAGGCGCTTATTATGATCTTTATATGTCGCAGTACAGTTTTCTGCAGGACAGTTAAAACATATTGGGGAAACGGTATCCGGATCGTTCCACACAGTCTTTTGTGCCTTGCCGGAGCGTGTTTGAAAACTGCAGAAATGTATTTTCAAACACGCTCTGAAAAAAAATTAAAAATTGTAGAAAAAATTGTTGACAATTCGACACTTCTCTGGTAAACTCTTTTCTTGTAGCGAGCCAATAAAACTCAATACAGATGCTGCCTTGGCTCAGTCGGTAGAGCGTCGCCTTGGTAAGGCGGAGGTCGGCGGTTCAAATCCGCTAGGCAGCTTTTCTCTTAAGGAATCCTTAGAAACAAGGGTTCCTTTTTTGCGTTTCTGGAAAGATTTCCAAACAAATTTCAGAGTGATCGAATCGAGAAAAAAGAAAGTGAAAATAACTATAAAACAGAATTGACAACCAGAAAAACTGTGAGATATAATACAGAAAGGTCAGAAAAAGAAAGGAAAAAACCGTCGAATTGAATAAAAAAAGAGGAGAAAATTAAAACAAAATAAGCTCAATAACTAGAGCGTGTTTAAAAATTCATTCCTGCAATCTGCACGCCCCACTTTGCGGGAAATTCGCCCCAAAATCAGTCAGCGTAGCCCGCTACGCCTCCTGATTTCGGAACAAATTTCCCACAAACTGTGACGCACATCTTACAGAAAGCAATTTTCAAACATGCTCTAGAGCGTGTTTGCGGATTTCAGGAATGAATTTTCAAACACGCACTGGAGCGGGAAGGAAAGCAAACATGAAAACAATGGACGGAAAGTATCAGATTGATACAAAGGAAAATGCAGAATTTCTGAAAGAAGTCCGGGAGGGGCTGCTGAATTTTGGGCACCGTTTTCCATCACCGGGAGGAGGATCCTATTATCTTGGAGACGACGGTACGCCGTGGACGGAAAGAAGCAGGGAGACATGGATTACCAGCCGTATGGTGCATGTTTACAGTCTCGGAACATTTCTTGGTCACCCTGGGAGTGAAGAACTGGTGGATGCCGGATTGAAGGGACTGACAGGTGAACTGCACGATAAGGAACATGGAGGCTGGTATGCAGGGCGTACCGCAGATGGAGGCATTCTGCCGACCAAACAGTGTTATGCCCATGCCTTTGTGATTCTGGCGGCATCCTCGGCGGTGCTGGCGGAAAGACCGGGGGCGGAAGATCTTCTGAAAGAAGCCCTGAGCCTTTATGATCTTCGTTTCTGGAATGAGGAAGAGGGGCTTGCCTGCGATACCTGGAATACGGAATTCACCGTTTTGGATGATTACCGCGGTTTAAATGCCAACATGCATACGGTGGAAGCCTTTCTCGCTGCGGCAGACGTCACAAAAGAAGAAAAGTATCGTGTCAGGGCAGGGCGGATCATTGACCATGTAGCCGGATGGGCGGAGAAGAATCATTGGCGGATCCCGGAACATTATACCAGTGATTGGAAAGCTGATCTGGAGTGCAGCAAAGAGCGTCCGGATGACCCGTTCAAGCCTTACGGGGCAACTCCGGGGCACGGAATTGAGTGGGCGAGACTGATCGCACAGTGGGCATTGTCTACCTATCCGCAGGATCAACTGGCAGCGAAAAAGTATCTGGATATTTCTGAGCAGCTTTACGGTCGGGCAATTAAGGATGCATGGAATGTGGACGGAGCTCCCGGCATTGTCTACACCACAGACTGGGAGGGAAAACCGGTGGTTCATGACCGGATGCACTGGACACTGGCGGAAGCCATCAATACTTCCTCTGTTCTGTATCATGTGACGGGAAAAGAGGAATATGCAGACCAGTATGCAGAGTTTATGCGTTATCTGGACGAGACGGTTCTTGACCATGTCCATGGATCCTGGTTCCATCAGCTGGATCAGGAAAACCATGTCATCGGAACGGTGTGGCCGGGCAAATCGGATCTCTATCACGCGCTGCAGGCAACGCTGATTCCTTTCTATGTACCGGATTTATCCATTGCGCCTGCTGTAAAAGGTCAGATACTCTGCAGCAAGCTGCAGAGCATCTGACCCTCGCGGCAGTTGCCAAATGGAAATGCAAGCATTTCCGCTTGGCTCTCTGCCCGCGGAAATAAACGGACACTCGGAGGTAAAAACGAATGATTCTCATCAAGGAAAGAATCGGAAAAATGCTGGAATATCTGAAAGAGCAGATCTATCCTGAGACTTTGGATATCCAGAACTACAAAATGGTGAAAACGAACCGGAGATTTGACCCTGTGGAAGATCTGGACACTTCTTCCTGGGAGGACTTCAACAGGGAGCAGATCTGGGGAGGACACCGGGAGTATTACTGGTTTGAAACCACAGTGACCATTCCGGAGCAATTTGATCAAAAGTGTGTGGTCTATGAACTGATCACAGGAAGAGAGGGTGAATGGGATGCCACAAACCCGCAGTTTACCATCTATGTCAACGGAAAACTGGTGCAGGGACTGGATGTCAATCACCGGGAGATCGTTCTCGCTGAAAAAGCAGAGGCAGGAGCGGTATACCGGATCACTCTTTCCGCATTTACCGGAGACCAGAATTTCAGCCTGAAGTTGGGTTCCAAACTGAAAGTTCTGGACAGAAAGACAGAAAAGTATTTCTACGATCTGTCTGTGCCCTATGAGACCGCGCGTCTGCTGAATCCTGAGGACAGGGCATATATCACGATCATCCAGGCGCTGAATGATTCCCTGAATCTTCTGGATATGAGACGGGAAGGTTCTCAGGAATATTATGACAGCCTGGAAAAGGCGCAGGAATATATTACCAAAGAATTTTATGAAAAGCATTGCGATGAAAACCAGGGACCGGTGGTGTGCTGTGTGGGACACACTCATATTGACTGCGCATGGATGTGGACGCTGAAAGTGACAGAGGATAAAGCAGTAAGAAGCTTTTCCACAGTTCTGAATCTGATGAAAGAATATCCGGAATATATTTTTATGTCCAGCCAGCCTCAGCTTTACAAATATGTAAAGAGACATGCGCCGGAAGTATATGAAGAGATCAAGGAACGGATCGCAGAGGGCAGATGGGAGCCGGAAGGCGGAATGTTTGTTGAGGCGGACTGCAACATCGCTTCCGGAGAAGCTCTGGTGCGCCAGATCATTCACGGAAAGACATTTTTCCGGGAAGAATTCGGAAAAGACAATTCCATTCTCTGGCTGCCGGATGTTTTCGGATATTCCGCGGCTCTGCCCCAGATTCTGCAGAAATGCGAAATGCCGTATTTCATGACCACAAAAATCAGCTGGAATGAATTCAACAAAATGCCTTACGATACCTTTGAATGGGAGGGAATCGACGGAAGCAGGGTTCTGACCCACTTTATTCCCACCAGAGACTACAACAAAGGAGCGGTGGAAGGCGGAACAGAGACAGAACATCTCACCACATACAACGGTTTCCTGAATCCCTGCCAGATGAAGGGGGCATGGGCGCGTTACAGCCAGAAGGATCTGAATGACGAAGTGCTGTGCAGCTTCGGTTTTGGTGACGGCGGCGGCGGTCCTACCAAGGAACAGCTGGAGAATCAGAGACGTATGGCGAAAGGAATCCCGGGCTGCCCGAGAACCCGGATGTCCACCGCAAAAGAATTTTTTGAAAAACTTGACAAAGAGACGAAGGGAAGCAAGTATCTGCCGTCCTGGGTAGGGGAACTGTATCTGGAATACCACAGAGGTACCTATACGTCCATGGCGAGAAACAAAAAATATAACAGAAAATCAGAGTTTGCCTACCAGAACGAAGAGACCTACGCGATGATGGACCACCAACTTATCGGCGGCATCTATCCAAAAGAAGCATTGAAGGAAGGCTGGGAAGTGATCCTGAGAAATCAGTTCCACGATATTCTTCCGGGATCCTCCATCAAGGAAGTTTACGAGGATTCCAAAGAGGAGTACGAAAAAATCCTGTCGGAAAACAGAGAACTGACGGCGGCATCCCTGGGCAGCCTTGTACAGAATATTCAGGCGTCACATCATGCGGTAGTGGTATTCAATCCCAACAGCGCCGAGGTTCCGGGAATTGTTTCTTTCTCCTGCCCGGAGGAGATCCGGCATCCGGTTCTCAGGGATGGAGAAGAGCTGGTTCCGGTGCAGAAGACGGCGCAGGGAGAGTGGATTTTCGTGGCAAAACACGTTCCTTCCAAAGGTTACAAGACTTATGTGCTGGAGGAGGGAGCGGACCAGAGTGCTCCGTCCATGGATGTCTCTGTGAACCATATGGAAAACACCTGGTTTGCTGTGGATTATAATGAAAAAGGACAGTTTGCAAGGATTTATGACAAAGAGGCGGGCAGAGAGGTCCTGAAGCCGGGTGAGGCAGGAAACGTCATCGTCAGCTACGAAGACCGACCGCATAATTATGATGCCTGGGATGTAAATAATTATTATACGGAAAAATCCTGGGAGATTGACGATGTCTCTTCCATGGAAGTGACAGAGAACGGACCGGTCAGGGCATGTGTGAGAATTGAAAGAAAGTATTTGGATTCCGTGATCGTGCAGGATATTTATATGTACCACGAAATTCCGAGAATCGACATCAAGAACACGGTGGACTGGAAAGAGCATCAGATTTTCCTCAAAGATTATTTCCCGGTGGATGTCCATGCCAATGAGGCGGTGTTCGACATTCAGTATGGAAATGTGGCAAGACCTACCCATGCAAACACTTTCTGGGATTTTGCGAAGTTCGAGGTATGCCACCATAAGTGGTTGGATGTATCAGAAGAAGGGTACGGTGTCAGTGTATTCAATGACTGTAAGTATGGTGTCAGCGTCAGAGGGTCAAATATTGGACTTTCCATGCTGAAATCTCCGGTCTACCCGAATCCGGAGGCGGACAAAGAACACCATGAGTTTACATACTCGATCTATCCGCACAGAGGAAGCTGGAAAGAAGCGGGAACCGTGGCACGGGCTTACGAATTCAACAATCCGATGACCGCAGTGGTAAAGGAGAACGAAGGGGGAAGTCTGAGTCCGGAATATTCGTTCCTGCGCGTGGATCAGGAGAATGTAGTCATTGAAACAGCAAAGATGGCGGAGCAGGGAGAAGAACTGATCGTTCGTCTGTATGAATGCTGCAATAAGAGATCCAGAGTTGTTCTCACTTGTGGAGAACCGCTTGCAGAGGCTTCAGAGTGTAACTTGATGGAAGAAAAAGATATTCCTGCAGAGTACACAGAGCACACCGTTGTCTTCGATATGAAGCCATATGAGATCAAAACCATAAAAATAACATGGAAGAATCGTCCTTCAAAATAAGAAAGATGTAAAAGATATAATAGAAACCCCGGCAGGAAAGCGCCTGGAACTTTTTGTTCACAGTCGTTTCCTGCCGGGGTTTCTATTACAACAATTGATTTGTTTATCTATGATTTTCAGGCGCAGGTTCCGTCGCTGCGGAAATAATATCTCTTCCCGTCGATGGCTGCCCACTGATCATACATGCGTCCGCCCCATCCTCTCAGATAGTAGGAATTGTTTCCGGAACGTATCCACTGGTCATGTGCCATGGTGCAGTCCTTATCGAACCAGTACCAGTCGATGCCGATCTTGCTCCAGCCGCAGTTCAGAGCAGCGCCCCAGCTGCGGAAGTAATACCATTCCCCGTCTTTCTGACGCCATTGATTATAGAGCATTCCGCCCCAGTCACGGAGGTAATAAAGATTTCCGTCTACAGTCATCCAGTCATCACGGCGCATGGTACAGTCGCTGTCAAACCAGTACCAGTCAATATCAATCTTACTCCAACCACAGTTTAAGGCGGCGCCCCAGTTCCGGAGGTAATACCATTCTCCGTTTTCCTGCATCCACTGATCATGCGCCATTGTTCCGTCGGAATTCAGGTAATACAGATTGCCGCCCTCCCGCAGCCAGCCAGTCTGTTTTACGTTGTTCATTCAGATAGTAATACCAGTTTCCGCCGGTCTGTACCCAGCCGTCAGGGTGGACGGGAGCAGGACGTGCCACAGAAGCATTTCGCTGGAAAATATTTTTTCCGTAAGGGGTTCGGACATAAGAGTGTATGATGAATGTGCCATAGGAATCCTTATGGGTGCTAAGACGGATGGTTGCTGTGTAATTTCCGTTTTCGTCCGGTGATGCAGAATGGAAGAATTGTAACTGTACAGATGCGTCTGCACAGTTATGGATTTTCTTATATTTATTATGGATGATACAGGAAATAATTTCAAGAGCAGATGTAAAAACAGACAATCGTTCAGTTTTATGGCAGACTTGACTGAAATACTGCGGAACGTGAGAAAAATAGTACAGAAAAACCTTTGAAAACAGGGCTTTTTGTGTTATAGTGGAATATTATAAGCAGCAATAGATTCGAGGAGGATTCATCCCTATGGAAGAAAAAGAAGTGGTATCCAGAAATTTTATCGAGCAGGCCATTGACAAAGACCTGGCAGAGGGCGTTTATGACCATGTCTGCACCCGTTTCCCGCCGGAGCCCAACGGCTACCTGCACATCGGACATGCCAAAGCGATCCTGCTGAGCTACGGAATGGCAAAAAAATATAACGGTGAATTTCACCTTCGTTTTGATGATACAAACCCGACCAAAGAAAAAACGGAATTTGTTGAGTCGATCAAAGAAGATATCCAGTGGCTGGGCGCCGACTGGCAAGATCATCTGTATTTCGCGTCCGACTACTTTGACCAGATGTATGAGGCGGCGGTAAAGCTGATCAAAAAAGGAAGGGCATATGTCTGCGACCTGAGTCCAGAAGAGATCCGTGAATACCGGGGAACGCTGACAGAGCCTGGAAAAGACAGCCCGTACCGAAACCGCAGCGTTGAGGAAAACCTGGAACTGTTCCAGCAGATGAAAGACGGAAAATTTGAGGACGGCAGCCGTGTGCTCCGCGCAAAAATCGATATGGCATCCCCGAATATCAATATGAGAGATCCGATCATCTACCGTGTGGCTCATGTGGCTCACCATAACACCGGAGATAAATGGTGCATCTATCCGATGTACGATTTCGCACATCCGATCGAGGATGCGATCGAGGGCATCACCCATTCCCTGTGTACGCTGGAATTTGAGGATCACCGCCCGCTTTACGACTGGGTGGTAAGAGAGCTGGAATATCCGATGCCGCCGCGTCAGATCGAGTTCGCGAAGCTGTACCTGACCAATGTGGTGACAGGAAAGCGTTATATCAAGAAACTGGTAGAGGACGGAATCGTGGACGGATGGGATGATCCGCGGATCGCGTCCATCGCGGGACTGCGCCGCCGTGGATTTACGCCGGAATCGATCCAGATGCTGATCGACCTGTGCGGAATCTCAAAGGCAAACAGTTCCGTGGACTACGCGATGCTGGAGTACTGTATCCGTGAAGACCTGAAAATGAAGAGTCCGCGTATGATGGCAATCCTGGATCCTGTGAAACTGGTCATTGACAATTATCCGGAAGGTCAGACAGAGATGCTGGATGTGCCGAACAACCTGGAAAATGAGGCTCTGGGAAGCCGTCAGGTACCGTTTGGCAGAGAGCTGTACATTGAGCGGGAAGACTTTATGGAAGTTCCGCCGAAAAAATATTTCCGTATGTTCCCGGGCAATGAGGTTCGTCTGATGAACGCATACTTTGTTACCTGTACCGGATGTGAGAAGGATGAAAACGGCAATATTACCGTGATCCATGCCACTTATGATCCGGAAACCAAAGGCGGAAATGCGCCGGACGGAAGAAAAGTAAAAGGCACGATCCACTGGGTAGCTGCAGAGACAGCAGTGAAGGCAGTATGCCGCCTGTATGAGAACCTGATCGATGAGGAAAAGGGCGTATACAACGAGGACGGTTCCCTGAATCTGAATCCAAATTCTCTGACGGTGAAGAGCGAATGCTATCTGGAACCGGCTTTTGCAGGAGCGAAACCATACGACCGTTTCCAGTTTGTGCGGAACGGATACTTCTGTGTGGACGCAAAGGATTCCAAGGAGGATGCGCTGGTGTTTAACCGTATCGTTTCTCTGAAGAGTTCCTTTAAGCTTCCAAAACAGAACTGAGGAAAAGGATATGACAGAACTTGCGATTTCTTTGGATACGCACAGTAAAATCCCTTTATATCAGCAGATTTACGATTATATCAGAGAAGAAATCAGAAGACGGCAGATACTCCCCGGGGAGCGTCTGCCGTCTTCCCGCTCTCTCAGCAGTTATCTGCAGGTAAGCCGCAGTACCGTGGAACTGGCGTATGAGCAGCTGGTCTCGGAAGGGTATCTGGAAAGCATCCCTTACCGGGGATATTTTGCCTGTGAGATGGAAGAACTGTACCATATTGAAGGGATGCAGCGGGAGTCGGAGGTGGTCCGCGAGGAACGGAAGCCGGAATATCGCTGGGATTTTGCTGTCAGCGGAATTGAGCCGGGAGGATTTCCGCACAATGCCTGGAAGAAGATCTCCAAAGATGTGCTGAACCATGCAGACCCGGAATTGTTTCAGCTGGGAGATTCTCAGGGAGAATATGGCCTTCGGGAGGCGATTGCCAATTATCTCCATCATGCCAGGGGAGTAAACTGCCGTCCGTCACAGATCATTGTGGGGGCTGGAAATGACTACCTGCTGATGCTGCTTTCGGTGATCTTTGGGGAAAAGAAAAAGATTGCCATGGAAAATCCCACATATCAGAGCGCGTTCCGGTGTTTTCAGAGCCTGGGGCATACGATCTGTCCCGTCCCTCTGGACGAGGCGGGCATGGACCGGAAAGCGCTGGAAGCCTCCGGCGCACAGATTGCCTATGTGATGCCGGCCCATCAGTTCCCAATGGGAACCGTCATGCCGCTGAAACGCCGGATGGCTCTTCTGGCGTGGGCTGCCAGGGAGGAAGGGCGTTATCTGCTGGAGGATGATTATGACAGCGAATTCCGCTATAAAGGCAAACCGATTCCAGCCCTGCAGGGATTCGACCAGGGACAGCGGGTGATTTATCTTGGAACCTTTTCCAGGGCGATCGCGCCGTCCATCCGTGTCAGCTATATGGTACTTCCGGAAAGCCTTCTTCCGCTGTACCGGCAGAGAGGTAAAAATTTTTCTGCGACTGTGTCGAGAACGGATCAGAAGATCCTGGAGATCTTTCTGAGAGACGGCTATTTTGAACGTCATCTGAACCGGATGCGCGCGCTGTATAAAGCGAAACACGATCTTTTGCTGCGGCAGCTGAAAGCGTTTCAGGATATCTGTACTGTGTCCGGGGAGCATGCGGGCGTACATGTCCTTCTGAAGCTGAATAACGGCCTTTGCGGCGAGCAGGCGGCACGTCTGGCTGCCCAGGCTGGAATACGGGTGTATTGCCTGAAAGATTATTATATCGGTGAGACAGAAACCCGGGATGATACGGTACTGATCGGATATGCTTCGATGAAAGAGGAAGAAATCCCAAGGGCGTGCGAAAAGCTTCTGGAAGTATGGAAAAATCCGGGAAAAATTTCCGGGTGAAGTTCCGGCAAAACCCAGAAAATGTAAAAGTCAGTGATGTCTGGGAAGAAATTTCTGATATCAGAAGAAGATGCGCTGCAGATTGTGTGAAAGAAAAGAGACTGTCAGAAAGCGAAACGATCCGTTGGAAACTATGGATCTTTTTCGTTTTCTGACAGCCTCTTTAGCTTCTGCCTGGGAAATCATCCGGCAGTCATGCTGCCTTCGCTGGTGTGTCAGCAACACTATTTTTCCGCAGTCTGAGGAGCCTTTTCGTCTTCTGCAGTTTCGTCGGAAGTTTCCGTTTCCTCTGACTCTTCCTCATCCTCATCCTCTTCGGATCTGGTAGTTTTGGACAGCGTTGTGTATGTGCGCTCCGGGGAGGAATCCTGATCTTCGAATTCATCAGTAAAATCATCAAAATCCTCATCCAGGGAGTCTTTCTGATCCCTGATCTTCAAATATGCGAGTACACCGCCAACCGCAGCCATCACAACCGTCAGACCGCAAAGAGTTTTTGCAATTTTTTTTGCCATAATGTCTCCTTTCAGCGTCTGTTTCGCAGCGGTTCCGTCACGGTTTATCCGACGGTGCCGCCATAATCTAATACAGCCGCTATCACGCAGAAGAACTGCGTTTACTCATTATGCATCTATTGTAATACTTTTCGTGCAAAAAGGAAAGGGTTAATTAAAAAAAGCGTTTGTAACCGGTAACTATGCAGCCGGGTCTGTGTATTCACTGCTCAGACCGTATGAAAATGCAATGCCTATGAGAGTTTCTCTTGCATGGACCTGTCTGTTATTCTATAATGAAGAAGAACAGCAGATATCCGGCAAGGAGGATATCTGCTGTGAAATACAGCAGGAAAAACAAATGACAGAGGTGTAAATCTATGATAAAAGCTTGTATTTTTGATCTGGACGGCACGATTGCAGACACTGTAGAGTCCATAGCACGTGCCGGCAATATGGTGCTGGAAGAATTTCATTTAAAGCCGCAGCCGGTGGAAGCGTATAATTATTATGCCGGCGACGGAATTGATCAGACGCTGAAGCGGGCGCTTTTTGATGCCGGTGACCGCCAGGGAACACGCTGGGAGGAAGGAATTCCGTTGATCCGCAAATATTTTGCACAGGATCCGATGTACCATGTCCGTCCATTTGACGGAATGCCGGAGACGCTGCAGAAACTGAAGGAGCAGGGAATTTTTCTTGCGGTTTGTTCCAATAAACCCCATGAGGAGGCAATCTATGTGACGGAGGCTATTTACGGCAAGAGGATTTTCGACCGGATTCAGGGACAGACCAGGGAGATCCCAAGAAAGCCGGCGCCGGACGGGGCACTCAGGATTGCAGAGAAGCTGAAAGTTCTGCCGGAGGAATGTATGTATTTTGGCGATACAAACACAGATATGCAGACCGGAAGAGCAGCGGGAATGTTCACCGTGGGGGTGACCTGGGGATTTCGCACGAGACAGGAGCTGATCGAAAATCATGCGATGGCGCTGATCGACACTCCGGAAGAGATCCTGCAGCTGATCCATGAGAAATAAAAAAACTGCGGCAGGTCTGCACTTCGTTTCGGTCGGTGCTAACCGTGTGCCACCGGCACACAGCACCGCCAAATGGACATGCAAGCATGTCCGCTTGGCTCGTTGCCAGGGGAAATAAACCAAACAGGAGGAAAATATGGAAACTTACAAGGAAGAATATGTGCTGACTTTTCTGAAAAACCAGGAACAGCTATTTGAAGAACCGATTGCGGAAACTTTTGAGGAGGCGGAAGCTTTTCTGGAGGAGTGCCTGGCAGTCGTTGTGGATTCTCTGAAGGAAGTGAGAGAATTTATGGAAGAGGAAGGCATGGATGTGGAAGGCTTGAGTGATAAGGAACTGGAAGAGCAGAGTGAGGTATTCCGCCTTCCGGATGGAAAATATCTGATCGTAGAGGGATAAAGCTCCTGGAGCGTGTGTGAAAATTGCTTTCTGCAGAGCGGAGGATACCGATGGCGGGAAGGAAGTTTTGTACATGCTCCAGGATTTTTTTATATCACCTGCCAGTATAAGCCGCGAAACATACGGTTATTTATCGCTACTTATACTGGGATAAGACAGAAACAAAAT
>ERZ1090867.84-NODE-84-length-45231-cov-15.423079_pt1 | contig 45231 bp, 47 predicted proteins | sample MGYA00478476_ERZ1090867 | MGnify/ENA primary metagenome ERZ1090867 (study PRJEB33644, sample SAMEA5815742) | chicken gut metagenome | biome: Chicken; feature: Gastrointestinal Tract; material: Caecum | place: Ireland | collected 2019-01-01 | study: A study of the... | reverse complement strand
CTTGACGGCGTCGTTGAGCAGGGCCAGGCAGGCGGTGGTGCCGCAGCAGCCGCAGCTTTCCAGGCCCATTTCTTCCAGAATGTTGGCTACGCTGTCGCCGATGGCCGGGGTGGGGGCCAGGGACAGGTCGATGATGCCGGCAGGCACACCCAGGCGCTCGCTGGCCAGGTTGGCCACCAGCTGGCCCAGACGGGTGATCTTGAACGCCGTGCGCTTGACCAGTTCGGCCACTTCGTCCATGGGGGCGTCCTTGGGCAGCTTGGCCAGGGCGGCGCGCACCGCGCCGGGGCCGGAAACACCCACGTGGATCTCGCAGTCCGGTTCGCCGGGACCGTGGAAGGCGCCGGCCATGAAGGGGTTGTCCTCCGGTGCGTTGCAGAAGACCACGAGCTTGGCGTCGCCCATGCACATATTGTCCTTGGTGAGTTCGGCGGTTTCACGGACTACCTGGCCCATCAGGCGGACGGCGTCCATGTTGATGCCGGATTTGGTGGAGCCGATGTTGACGCTGGAGCAGACGATGTCGGTTTCCGCCAGCGCCTGGGGGATGGCTTTGATCAGCCGCTTGTCCCCGGCAGAAAAGCCCTTGTGGACCAGCGCGCCGAAGCCGCCGATAAAGTTGACGCCCACGGCTTTGGCCGCGCGGTCCAGCGCCTTGGCGTAAGCTACGGGGTCGGCGTCGGGGGCAGCGCCCAGCAGCATGGCGATGGGGGTCACGCTGATGCGCTTGTTCACGATGGGCACACCGTACTCGGCGCTGATGCCGTCCACCACGGGAACGAGGTTGCCGGCCAGGCGCACGATCTTGTTATAGATCTTCTCGCAGGCCTTGTCGCCGTCGGGGTCGATGCAGTCCAGCAGGCTGATGCCCATGGTGACGGTGCGTACATCCAGATTTTCGGCGGTCAGCATCTCGATGGTTTCAAGAATATCGCCGCTGTTCAGAATTCTCATGGTCTGTTATGCCCTCCCCGTCAGATGGTGTGCATGGCGTCAAAGACTTCCTGGCGGGTCACGGTGACCTGCATCTTCATCTCTTCGCCCAGGGCGGCAAAACGGTCGCGGACGGCGGCGGGGTCCACGGTGCAGTGGTTCAGGCTGACGAGCATGATCATGCAGAACATCTCCTGCATGATGGACTGGGAGATATCCTCGATGTTGATGTTGAGTTCGGCGCAGACCGCGCTGACCTTGGCGACAACACCCACGGTATCGCGGCCGATAACGGTGATAACAGCTTTCATAATACGATAATGCCCCCTCATTCAGAATGATTGTATTATAGCAGAGTTTCGGGACGGGCGCAACCAAAGGGAAAGACAAAACCGGGAGAAGCCGAAACTTCTCCCGGTGATTTTGCACAGATTACGGCAGCTGGGGGGCATAATCCGCCAGACGGCGCGGTTTGCCCTCAAAGGTAATGGCAATGGCGTCGGGGCCGGTGTTGGCACTGACGGCCGCGCCCAGCTGGAAGGTGGTCATAGGGGCATGACCGAAGGTCTTTTTGCACAGCTTGACCAGTTCATCCCGCTTGACGTTGCTGGAAGTATACCCCACCATGTAAGGCATATCCCGCACGTTGTCCACGCGGCTGGCCACCCATTTGACCATGGCGGGGGGCACGGCTGCGTCACCGCGAACCTTGGCCTCCACCTTGGAAACGCCGTCGTTCAGGCTGATGATGGGGCGGATCCCCAAAAGGTCCCCCACCACGGCGGCAGCGGCGCTCACGCGGCCGGACTTTTTCATCTGTTTCAGGCTGTAGGCAGCCAGGCAGACTTCCATGCAGTCCAGCTTGTGCATCATTTCGTCCACGCAGGTGGCAAGCTCGCCGCCGTTGCGCACTTTGCGGGCGCATTCGCAAAGATACCAGCCGAACACCATGGAATAGGTGTGGCTGTCCAGCACCTGGATGCGCAGCTTGTGGCCGGGACGCTCTTCTTCCAGCATTTCCACCGCCTTCAGGGCGTTGTTGTAGGTGCTGGAACCGGCGCTGTTGATGCTCAGGTGAACCAGATCGGTGTACCCCTCGTCCACATAACGCTCATAGATCTCGCACCACTGCAGCTGGGTGATGGCGGCGGTGGTGGGCACACCCTGGGCGTCGCGCATGATCTGGTAGAACTGGTCGTTGGTGAAGTCCTTGCGCTCAATGTACTCGGTACCGTCCACGTTGATGGGAAAACCAACGAGTTCGATGCCGTACTTTTCCGCAAGTTCCTGCGGAATGTCGGCGGAAGAATCCGTCAAAAAGCCGATTTTGCTCATGTTGTTACGTCCTCGCTCCATTCATAGCGGGTCAATTGGCCGTGTGTTTCCAGGCCGGCAAAATCCCATTGCCGCAGTACCTCGTACACACCAACCGCCACCGCGTTGGAAAGGTTTAAACAGCGTTCCCCGCGGCGCATGGGCATGCGCACACAGTCCGCTTCGTGCTGGACCAGCAGTTCTTCGGGCAAACCCGCGTCCTCGCGGCCAAAGACCAGATACGCTCCGTCCGGGTACGCTACGTCCACATGGCGGTGCGGTCCCTTGGAGGTAAAATAGAAGAACGGCCCCTGATTTTTGCTAAAGAAATCCGCAAGGTCCTGATAATATGTTATATCAAGCTGGTGCCAATAGTCAAGACCGGCACGCTTTAATTTTTTGTCGTCGATGGTAAATCCCATGGGGCCTACCATGTGCAGACGGGCTCCGGTTACCGCGCAGGTACGCGCAATATTGCCGGAGTTCTGGGGAATCTGGGGTTCCACCAGTACGATGTTCAGGGTTGGCATACATTCACTTCCTGTTTTTTCCGGCAGCGGCCCGGCGGGCTCACTGCGTCATCAGTCTGGGCAGGGCGGCTTCCAGCCAGACGCCCAGTCGTTCATCGGCTCCCTCGGGGGTCAGGCGGATGCAGTCTGCCACGAAAGCTGCGGCTGCCTGCACGGCTGCCTGGGGCACATTGCCCTGCAAAATCCGTCCCACCAGCACAGCGCCGAAGATGTCGCCGGTGCCGTGGTACATCCGGGGGATCAGCGGTGTTTTTACAAAATAGCCCTGGCCGCCCCGGGCGGCGCCCACGCAGCCGATGCACCGTCCGTCCGAAACGCCGGTCACACCGGTGACGACCACCTGGGGCGCAATGCGGGTCAGCCGGGCGGTCTGCTCGGCGGCCTGTTCGGCACTGCCCACACCGGGCAGCGGATCGCCCAGCAGCAGAGCGGCTTCGGTGACGTTGGGGGTGATCAGGTCGGCTTTGCTGCACAGATTGTACATGGCAGGCACCATCTCGGCGCCCAGCCCCTTGTACAGCCGGCCGCCGTCCCCCAGCACCGGGTCCACGACCTTGAGGGCCTGGGGCCAGAGTTCAAAGGCCTGTTCCACCAGCTTGGCCTGGGCAGGGTCGGATAAGTAACCGGAATAGATGCAGTCAAACCGCAACCCCAGGCGCTGGTAATGGGCCAGGGCCGCGGGGCCGTAGCCGGGGTTGGACAGCTTGGCCGGGGTGCCCAGGCCGCCGGTGTGGGTGGAGAGCACGGCCATGGGCAGGGCCACAGCCTGCACGCCCAGGCAGGAGAGGACAGGCACGATGACTGCCAGGGCAGCCCGCCCGAAACCGGGCAGGTCATGAATGGCTAATACAGTTTTGGGTGCATTGGACATAGACAAGGTTCCTTTTGTTCTGTGATTTCTTTACGATTCTATCACAAACCGGCCCACAAAAAAAGGCGTATCGGGGCGAAAGAAAACTTTTCCCCGCTTTTTTCGGGATAAATTCCGCATAATCCTGCGGCAACGGCACATGATACCGTTGTACCTGAAATATAAAGGAGGGGCACGTTATGAATGTTTCCACAATGGCTACGGCAGCGGTCGGCATGGCGGTAGGCGCCGTGGTGGTGGGTATGGCTACCCAGGACCGCCGCCAGATGCGCAAGACCGTGCACAAACTGGCCAAAGGCGCCGAAAAGACGCTGGTGGATCTGGACAAAGCCGTGCAGCAGATGCACTGGTAACGCAAAAAGCTCCCGGCTTCCGGCCGGGAGCTTTGCTGTTTGGAGCGTTTACAGGATGCGCACACGGATGGCAGGCTCGATGCTGCTGAGCTCGTTTGCCAGGGTATCGGTGATCTCGCCGGTCACATCCAGCAGGGTGTAGGCGATGTCCTTCTTGCTCTTGTTCACCATGTTTTCGATGTTCAGGTGCGCAGCGGTCAGGATACCGGTGATGGCCGAAATGGCGCCCGGTGCATTCTTGTGGATGATGCAGATGCGGCGGCCACCCACCCGGGGCTGGCTCACATCGGGCAGGTTGACGCTGTGGACGATGTTGCCGTTCTTCAGGTAGTCGCTCAGTTCGGCGGCTGCCATGACGGCACAGTTGGTTTCGCTTTCCGGGGTGCTGGCGCCCAGGTGGGGCGTGCACTCCACGCCCTTGACGCCCAGCAGTTCCTCGGTGGGGAAGTCGCAGAAGTAGTGGGCTACCTTGCCGCTGTCCAGGGCGTCCAGCAGGGCGGCGTTGTCCACCAGCTCACCCCGGGCAAAGTTCAGCACCCGCACGCCGTCCTTGCACATGGCCAGGGTCTGGGCGTTGATGGTGTGGCGCGTGGTGGGCAGATAGGGGACATGGATGGTCAGGTAGTCGCAGCGGGGCAGCATATCGCCCAGGGTGACGCAGTGCTGTACGCTGCGGGACAGGCTCCACGCGGCGTCGATGGAGATGTAGGGGTCATAGCCCAGTACCTCCATGCCCAGGGAAACGGCAGCGTTGGCCACCCGGGCGCCGATGGCACCCAGACCGATGACGCCCAGCGTTTTGCCTCGCAGTTCGGGGCCCACAAACTGCTTTTTGCCTTTTTCCACATCCTTGGCGATGGTATCCCGGCCTTTGAGGCCCTGGGCCCACTGCACGGCATCCACCATGTTGCGGCTGCCTGCCACCAACGCACCGATGACAAGTTCCGCCACCGCGTTGGCGTTGGCTCCCGGCGTGTTGAAAACGACGATGCCGGCGTTGGTGCATTCCTCAATGGGGATGTTGTTGGTGCCGGCGCCGGCGCGGGCGATGGCCAGCAGGCTTTCCGGCAGCGGCATATCGTGCATATCGGCGCTGCGCACCAGGATGCCCTGGGGAGCGGCGGCCTCGTTGTCGATCTCGAACTGGCTGGCGGGCAGCTTGGCCAGGCCCACCGGCGAAATGGCGTTCAGCGTTTTGATGGTATACATAAACATCGTCCCTTTTCTGCTTTATTGATGCTCCCGGCGGAAGTTTTCCATGAAGGCGACCAGCTTGTCGATACCTTCGGCGGGCATGGCGTTGTAGATGGAAGCGCGCATACCGCCCACCAGGCGATGGCCCTTCAGGTTGACAAAGCCGGCTTCGGTGGCAGCGGCACAGAAGGCTTTGTCGGTATCGGCGTCGGGGCTGGTGAAGGTCACGTTCATCAGGCTGCGGTATTCTTTCTGGACGGGATTGTGGTAGAAGTCCTGGCTGTCCAGATAATCATACAGCACCTTGGCCTTGGCCTCGTTGCGCTTCTTCATCTCTTCCAGACCGCCGACCTCGTGTTCCAGGTAATCCATCACCAGCCCGGTCATGTAGATGCACCAGCAGGGCGGGGTGTTGTACATGCTGTCGGCTTTCAGCAGGGTGGTGTAGTTCATCATGGTGGGGATCTGCTCGGGGGTCAGGCCCTTGGCGCTCTTGCCCAGCAGGTCTTCCCGCACAATGGCAACTGCCATGCCCGCGGGGGCGATGTTCTTCTGTACACCGAAGTAGATCACGCCGTACTTGCTCACGTCCACCGGCTCGGAGCAGATCATGGAACTCATGTCCGCCACCAGGGGAATGCCCTCCACCTGGGGCACATCCACAAATTTGGTGCCGAAGATGGTGTTGTTCTGGCAGATGTGGATGTAACTGGCGTTGGGGTCATAGTCAATGGCCTTCACGTCGGGGATGTAGGTGAAATTTTTATCCTTGCTGCTGGCCGCGATGCGCGCGGTGCCGAACTTGGCGGCTTCTTCGGCAGCCTTTTTGCTGAAGTTGCCGGTGACCAGGTAATCTGCGGTACCGGTGGTCAAAAAGTTCAGCGGGACCATGGCAAACTGCTGGGTGGCGCCGCCCTGGAAAAAGCCTACTTTATAATTGTCGGAAATGTTCAGTACCCGGCGCAGGGAGGCTTCGGTATTCTGGATGATCTCATCGAACCATTTGCTGCGATGACTCATCTCCATCACGCTCATGCCGGAACCGTGATAGTCCAGCAGTTCTGCCTGGGCGGTTTTCAGAACAGCCTCCGGCAGCATCGAGGGGCCGGCGCTGAAGTTGTATACTCTTGCCATGATGGTTTCCTCCGTTCACAGTACAAATGGCAGCGCGCTGAGCGGCTGCCTTGGGCCGCGCCGCTGCGGCTATGCCCTTATTATACGAAGAGCGCTTTAAAGCGGCAAGCAGGCAAAGTTCCGAAAAAACCGCCCAAAACGGGGGTGTGTTTCTGTGAAATGGCAAAATGTTTTCCTGTGAAAAACACTATATACTACAAACGTAAAAGAAAAAGAAGGAGCCTGTAAAAAAACAGGCCCCTAAACTTGTGCAATATGCCTACTGGACAAAATAACTGCTACAAATGTAAAATATATAAAAATATATTACTACAAATGTAAAGGATGAACGGTATGGAAGCGTTATCGCGCAGCGAAGAACAGGTTATGGTGGCCCTTTGGGCCTGCGGGCGGGCGGCAACCCGGCGGGAAATTGCGGCCAAACTGCCAGCCGAATGTCACTGGGCAGATACCACATTGTTGAATTTTCTGCTGCGGCTGGAGAAAAAGTCCTTTGTCCGCACCGAGAAGCAGGGCAACAAAAATCTGTATACGCCGCTGGTACGCCGCCTGACCTATTGCGGCGCCGTCAGCGAAGCGCACCTGCAAACATTGTACGGGGGCGACCTGCGCGGCTTTGTGCGTGCCCTGGCGGATACCGACCGCATCGGGTATGCCGACATTGAGCGGCTGCTGCGGTGGCTGGGGGAGTACCAGGCTGCCAACCCGGAATACGACTATGAGTGAGTGCGGCTTTCCGGTATGGGCAAATCGGGCTGCATCTCGCACATATCGGGCCAGAACCGTTTGAACACGTGCCCCATCTGCAACCGCTCGTTGCGGCGCTCCTGGATGGTCAGCGCCCGGAAAAACCGCTTCCACAGGGCCTGCCAGTTCAGCTCTGCTTCGTCGGTGCAGGGTTCGTAGTGGTCCATGGCCAGGTACTCCACCCGACGGTTTTGCCGCAGCAGAGCGGAACCGTGGGTGGCATCAAAGATCAAAAAGTCCTCGTCGGGCAGGCGGCTGCAAAAGTGCCCCCGCAGCAGCGGCAATACATGGTGCTTGGGGTGGATGACGGTACCCAGCATGCCGTCCCGCTCCTCAAACCGGATGAATTCAATATATCGGTGGGCTTCGCCGGTGACTGCACGCTCAATGGCAAAGGCTGCGGCGGCGTCCTCATCCCCCAGCATCTGGGCGGCGCGGGAGCCGTGGTCGAAGCAGAGCCGGGCAAACCGCAGCAGCTTCAGGTCCTTTCCGGGGTCGGTACACAGAAACCCCGTGGTGATGCGGTCCCGTACCACAGGCCCCAATCGTTCCAGCCCTGCCGCCACCCGGCGGGCGCGGGCGGCATCCGTCGCAATCTCCCGCACGCCGAACAGTGTCATCTGGGCTTCCTCGGGCGGGCAGACGGCGGCCGGGATCTCGTGGCGGGAAAAACTTTCAAAAATACAGCATAAAAAGCCGGGAAAACTGCCGTCGTAATGGTAGGCAGTATCGGTCACATTCGCTTGGTAAGGCATATCAGGGCCTCCTCCCGGACCAGGCGGGCGGCCTGGTCTGCGGCCATCCCGTGGGCGGCCAGTTCCTGTACGGCAGGCGCTGCAGTGGGCAGTGCCTTGGGGGCAAAGTCGTCCAGGCTCAGCTGCTGCACGCCCACGCCGAAGGCTTTGGGGTCCAGCAAGGCCCCGGCGATCTCGGCCCGGGTGCTGCGTCCCGGCGTGTGGCCCTGGCAGGTGATAAAATACTGGGCCCGTTTGAGTACCACGCCGATTCGTTTGAGTTCGGCCATGCCCAGTGTTTGCAGCCGCCGTGCCTGTACGATGCGGGTGGCACTTTTGGGGCCGATGCCCGGTACGCGCAGCAGTTCAGCCCTGCTGGCGGTGTTGACTTCCACAGGGAAAAACTCCGGGTGCCGCACGGCCCAGGTACACTTGGGGTCCAGATAGGGGTCGAAGTTCGGCTCCTCCTCACTGAGCAGCTCTCCGGCGGAGAAATGGTAGTACCGCAGCAGCCAGTCGGCCTGGTAAAGGCGATGCTCCCGCAGAAGCGGCGGCCGTGTGGAAAGTGCCGGCAGATGTTCGTCGGCGACTACCGGCAAATAGGCGGAAAAGAATACGCGCTTGAGCGCGTATTTCTTGTATAGTCCTTCGGTCAGATTCAGGATGTGGCGGTCACTTTCCGGTGTGGCGCCAATGATCATCTGAGTACTCTGCCCGGCCGGGGCAAAGGCGGGGGCACGCTTGTACACTGCCAGTTCGCGGCGGCTCTCGGCACTTTTGACGGCGATCTGCCCCATGGGGCGCAGGATAGCGCTTTTCTTTTTGTCGGGGGCCAGCTGATTCAGGCTGATTTCGCTGGGCAGTTCGATGTTGACCGAAAGCCGGTCTGCCAGAAGGCCAATGCGTTCCACCAGCAGCGGATCGGCACCGGGAATCGTTTTTGCATGGATGTAGCCGTTGAAATGATACTCCTGGCGCAGGATCCGCAGCGCTTCGATCATCAGCTCCATGGTGCGGTCTGGGGTGCCCAGCACCGCGCTGGATAAAAACAGCCCCTCGATGTAATTGCGGCGGTAAAAGCCGATGGTCAGGTCCGCCAGTTCCCGCGGGGTAAAAGTGGCCCGGGGGCGGTCGTTGGAACGGCGGTTGACGCAGTAGCGGCAGTCGTAGGAGCAGGCGTTGGAGTAGAGCACCTTCAGCAAAGACACACAGCGCCCGTCGGGGGTGAAAGCGTGGCAGATGCCTGCCGCGGCACAGCTGCCCAGGCTGCCGTGCTGCCCCGGCCGGTCTACCCCGCTGGAAGTGCAGGCAACATCGTATTTGGCGCTGTCGGCCAGAATTTCCAGTTTTTCGCCCAGGTCCATGATACGTTCTCCTGAAAAAAGGGTATAAAAAATACAGCCCGCCGCATAGGCTTGTTTTGCAAGCCTGCCGCGGGCAGCATTTTTTTCGTATGCTGTTCAAAGTCCCTATTATGGGACAAACCGATTGCTACAATAGCAGTGTCGGAAAAAGATCACCACTTGGCTTTGGTTTCCACAACCTTGCCGGCGATGTACAGGTGATCCAGCTCCTCGCCTTTGATGACAAGTTCTTCGTAGGCGGGGTTGAAAGGATGCAGAACCACCGAGTTGCCGCGCTGGATGTACTTTTTTAAAGTGCCTTCGCCGTCGGCACCATAGACCAGCACGCCCAGGTCACCGTTGTCCAGCGTGTTCTGGCGATGTACCAGCGCCAGGTCGCCGTCGGAAATGCGCGGCTCCATGCTGTCGCCCTTGACCACCAGATAGAAGTAGTTCTGCGGGTCCTTGACGCTGGCATATTCTTTGCCGTAGTCCTCCTCAAAGGCCAGGGAGCCGTAACCGGCCCGGACGGTACCAACCACCGGAATCAGACATTCGGCATAGCGGCTGAAAGCGTACCGGCCCACCGCGGGCGCTTCGGAGGGGCTTTTCTGCAGCCCCAGCAGCACATCTGCCGTGGTATCCAGGATCTCTGCCAGCCGGGCGACAGTCTGGGGGTCAGGCGTGGAGCGGCCGGTCTCCCATTTGCCCACAGCCTGCTGGGTCACGCCCAGCATCCGCGAAATCTCCGCCTGGCTGTATTTTTTGGCTTTGCGGGCTTCTTTCAGACGATCTGCAAACATGATGAACTCCTTATGGGTGAGAGGTGAGTGGAATGCTACATTGCTGTTTCTTGGCTTTATTATACAACCGACTGTGGTCTTTGTAAAGAGAAAAACCAAAAATAAATCAAAATAAAGTTGTAAAATTCTCTTGACAACAACTCGAAGTAGTATTATAGTAGAGGCAACAAACAACAAGCGGTTGTATTTTGCAAAGTGCGGCGGGCTTGCGGCCCTTTTTATAGCAGAAGGAGGAATTCAGGATGAAACAGGCGTGGATCAAAGCATTGGTAGGCAAATTGGCGGCAACGGCAACGATGCTGCTGTTTTTGGTGCTGGTTCCGGCTGCGGCGGCCGGCAGTCTGCCGGTGTGGGCAGCGGTTTTGCTGGGGGTACTGGGCATTGTGGTCCTGAATACGGCTTGCGGTGTGCTGCTCCCGGCACAGGAGGCTCAGCCGGAGTGCCAGCCTTCTGCGGTCGCGCCGGTACAACTGCGTGTTGTGCGCGGTGGCCGGGCAGCCTGAAACAAGGGTATCCCCCGTTTGGTACGGGTACTGCATATAACTCGATGACCCCCGGACGCAAAAAGTCCGGGGGTTGTTGTTTACAGCGCTGTGTGGTACAATGCCCACAAAAGGAGCGTGCGGACTATGAAAAGAATTCTGGAAGTTTGTGTGGACAGTCTGGCTTCGGCCCGTGCCGCTGCCGAGGGCGGGGCGGACCGCCTGGAGTTGTGCAGCGCCCTGGCGGTGGGGGGCCTGAGCCCGTATACCGAGCTGCTGTGCCAGATCAAGGAAGCGTGTGATCTGCCGGTGCGTTGCCTGATGCGTCCCCGTGCCGGCGACTTTCTGTACACCCGGGAAGAGATCGATATGCTGTGCGCCCAGATCTGCAATTTGCGCAAGGCGGGGGCGGATGGCTTCGTTATCGGTGCCCTGACACCCGAGGGCGCCCTGGATGAGGCAGCCATGGCGCATCTGCTGGAAGCCTGCGGCGGCAAACCGACCACGCTGCACCGCTGCATTGACGTGGCGCGGGACCCTGAACAGGTGTACCGTGCGGCAGCGGAACTGGGCCTGGACACGGTGCTGACCAGCGGCGCGGCGGCTTCCTGCGTGCAGGGGACCGAAACCCTCGCCCGCTTGCTGGAAGTGCGGGATGCCATCGGCGGTCCCGAGGTGCTGATCGGCGCAGGCGTCAATGCGGCGGTGATCAATCAGCTGCGGGCGCAGCTGCCCGGGGCGCGGGCGTTCCACATGAGCGGCAAGATGCTGCTGGAAAGCGGTATGCGGTTCCGTCGGGAAGGTGTGCCCATGGGATTGCCCGGCCTGGATGAATGGCATATCCAGCAGACGGATGCAGAGGCTGTACGGGCTGCCCGGGCAGCGCTGGACTGAACCCCGGTATGTGGGGAGGAACGACCATGGAAGTACAGCTGAAAAAATGGCAGCCGAGTGACAAAACCGCCCTGGCCGCCATCGGCAGTGGGGTGGACAGAAGGTTTCTGTCGGACCGGCTGCCGGACCCTTATACCGAGGCGGCGGCCGAAAGCTGGCTGCGATATGTGGCGGAGCGGGACGGCAAAACCGGCGTCTTCCGGGCCATTGTGGCAGATGGAAAGATCGTGGGTACGATCTCGGTAGAGCAGCGGGAGGATATTTACCGCAAGGATGCCGAAATTGGTTACTTTCTGGTGACGGCGCAGTGGTCCAGGGGCATCATGACCGAGGCGGTCCGCCAGGTTTGCCGGATTGCGTTTGCAGAACTGGACCTTGTGCGTATCACCGGGTTGGTATATGCGGACAATGCGGCTTCCCGCAGAGTGCTGGAAAAGAACGGTTTTGTGCAGGAAGGCTGCCGGAAAAATGCCATTGTCAAAAATGGAATCCTCCACGATGAGTGTGTCTACGGCAAGCAAAAACAGACCGAAGCATAATAGATACAAAAAAGCCCCCGGGGAACCGCAATCGGTTTCCCGGGGACTTTTTGCATCACTTTAGGGGGCATGGATCAGTCGTCGGCGTAAGGATCGTCGAACAGGCTGACGACGGAGGTCTTGTCCAGGGCGGGGGTGCCGTATTCACGCACACGCTCGGCGGGGGCAAAGTCATCCACAGGGGCCGGCCGGCGGCGACCGTGACGGGTGCGGCGGGAACGCTCCGGGGGCTCCGGTTCGTACGCCGGGGTGTCGTGGCTGTCGTATACTTCGTGGAACGCCTCAACATCAATGTCAGGTTCTTCCGGGGTGAGTTCCAGTTCCTCCAGCAGACTCTGGATCGCCTCGCAATCCTCCGGCACATCGGTCAGGCTGGCGCCGTAATGGCAGAACAGTACCGTGCCGTCCCGGTCCAGGATCAGTGTCAGCGGCAGCTGCTGGGGAGTGCCTTTGGCAGCCCGGTAGCCCTGCTTTTTGGCCTCCCGCAGAATCCGCCAGCCTTCCAGGGAATAGGTCATCAGGGTGCTGCTGTTCTGGGGAATGTCCAGATAGTCGTACAGAACGCCGTCGGCATCGCACAGCAGGGGATAGGGCAGCGTGTCGGGGCCGATGCTGTTGGAAAGTTTGTCGGCCCGGGAACGCACCACCAGGGCCAGGGCTCCGTCCCGCAGCGCGCCGTAGGTGTCGGCATAGCGGCTGGCGAAGGTCCGTGTGATGGGGTGCCCGAAGTTGGCCATGAAAATCAGCACCAACGGGCTTTTGGCGGCCAGCAGATCCCGGAAACGGTTCTGGGCACTGTAGGGGGTATCGTATAAAAAGAAGGGGAGTTTGTCCCCGACAGCGATTTTTTCTGCCATGAAACAACCTCCTCTTGTGTAAAATCACCCAAAAACCCGGACAGGATGAACCGTCCGGGTGAAATGTCAGAAAAAACCCCGCTTGGCCGTCTGCAGCCAATCAAAACCTACCGGTACAGGCAGGTGGGTGCCCTACGGGCGTGTTCACGCTCCCTTCTTCCGCCGAGGCGGGAGGTCTGCGATCCGACGTTCGACACGGGCTCCCAATATTTGATTAGTAGGATTCTATAAAGGCTGCAACAAATCGTACCGAGCAGGGATTTGTACGAAAACTCAGTCCAGTTCGGAATCGTCGATGTCGTACATGGCGCGCAGGCGTTCCTCAAAGACCTTGCCGACTGTCAGCAGTTCTTCGTCGTCGTCCACGATGTCCATATATTCGCCTTCGTCGTCGGTGCCGATGCGCATCAGAATCAGTTCGGCGTCCTCCTGCAGGCTGGCGGGGTTTTCCTGGTAGGGGATGACGGCCAGATACCGGGTGCCGTTGACTTCGGTGGCATCAATGACTTCAAAGGTGACTTCCTGCCCGTCCTCGTCCTCCAGGGTCAGAAGATCGGGCTTGGCTTCTTCCAGCATTTCGGGGCTCAGTTCGTCAGACATGATCGTCCCTCCTGTGATTGGAATTTTTACTGCCTCTAGTGTACCTTTTTTTTGCCCAAACGTCAAGGGTGTTCATCGGGCACAAAGTGTGGTATACTAACAATAATTACAAATTTTTCTGCCCCGGGGAGGTTCCGCCATGAAAAAGACGGTCTGTGTGGTTTTGTCGCTGCTGCTGGTGCTGCTGTGCGGCTGCAGCGGCAACGGAAAATCCGCGCCCAAACGGCCGGAAGTGACCAGCGAGGAGCGGCAGTTCACAGCGCCGGCTGACGGGGACCTGATCGCCATTTTCACCACGAACCTGGGCGAAGTGCGCGCGGTGCTCTACCCGGATGCAGCCCCCATGGCGGTGTACAATTTTGTGGGCCTGGCCCGCACGGGCTACTATAACGGCACCACCATCTGGCGCAGCCAGTACGGCTTTGCGGTGCAGGGGGGCGACGCCACCGGCACCGGGACCGGCGGTTCCACCATCTGGAGCAACAACCCCTATCCGCTGGAAGCCAATGCCAGCCTGAAACACTACGCCGGGGCGCTGTGCGCGGCCTTTGCCACGGGCGGCGATGTGACCGGCGGCAACAGCCAGTTCTATTTTGTGGCGGCCCTGCCTGACAGTGTGGACACCGCCCAGCAGGAGCAGCTGACCCAGAACGGCTACAGCGAATCCCAGGTGGCGGCCTACGCTGCGGCGGGCGGGCTGCCCTACCTGGACAACACCGATACGGTGTTCGGCCAGGTCTATGAAGGCATGGACGTGGTGGACAAGATGGCCTGCGTGGACACCGAACAGAATGAGGACGGTACAGACACCTGGCGCCCCACCGAGGAGGACACCATCACCATCGAGAGCGTGACGATTGCCACTTATCCCGGCCCCACGGCGGAGGAACTGGCCGCCCAGAGTGAGAGCAGCGCGGAATCCACTGCCGAATCGGACTCTACGGACAGTGAGGCCGTGGGCTGAAATCTCCCACTGCTCCTAGAATATGCAGCAAAATCCCCGCGGACCCTTGGCAGACCAGCCAAAGTTCGCGGGGATTTTTTGGTTATGTTGCGATTACTTTTTGGTGTTGCCGCCCATACGACGATCGCGGCGGGCGTATTCTTCCAGCGCCTGGTCAAAACATTCCTTGGTGAAATCGGGGAACAGTACCGGCGTGAAGTAGAATTCCGCATAGGCGCACTGCCACAGCAGGAAGTTGGAAAGCCGCTCCTCGCCGCTGGTGCGGATCATCAGGTCTACGGGGGGAAGCTGGCGGTAGAGATGGCTCTCGATGGTCTTTTCGTCGATGGCATCGGGGGTCAGCGTGCCGGCCTGTACCTCCCGGGCAATGCCGCGCACGGCGTCGGTGATCTCGGCGTGGCTGCCATAGTTCAGGCAGAAGTTCACAATGCCCTTGGTGTTGTTTTTGGTCAGGTCCATCATGTAATCCATGGCGTCCAGCACCCGCTGCTGCAGCCCTTCCCGACGGCCGCTGAACAGCACCTGACAGCCGCGCTCGTTCATCTCGTCGGCGATGGTGCGGAAGTTGTTGGCAAACAGATCCATCAGATAGCCCACTTCCTTGGCGTCGCGGGCAAAATTCTCGGTGGAAAAGACGTACAGCGAAAGCACGCGCACGCCCCGGTCCCCCACGGCATAGCGGGTGATCTCTTTCAGGCGGTCAAAGCCGGCTTTGTGGCCCAGGCTGGCGGGCAGCATACGCTGGCGTGCCCAGCGGCGGTTGCCGTCCACGATGATGGCGGCATGGGTGGGAATACGGGAAGCGGTTTCGTTGGACATAACGGGACTCCTTTATGTTACGGATTTTCGGGCGCCTGGGGCTGCACCTGTTCCGGCGGTTCCTCGCCGGGATGGTGTGCGCGCCAGTTGAGAAAACTTTCCAGAATGACAGCGGCGGATACCGAGTCCAGCCGCTCCTTGCGCTTCTGGCCGAAGGTATCGTTGCCGGCCAGGATGGCAGCAGCGGAAACGGTGGTACGCCGTTCATCCCACAGCACCACCGGGCAGCCGGCGGCGTTGGCCAGCCGCTGGGCGAACCGGCGGCTCTTGGCAGCACGGGAACCCTCGGTGCCGTCCATATTCCGGGGCAGGCCGCAGACCAGCCCTTCGGCACCGCGCTGTGCCGCCACGGCGGTCACGGCGGCGGCTACCTTGTTCATGCTTTTCTCTTCGATCTGCGGGGTGATGGGGCTGGTGATCGTTTCCGATGCGTCACAGCCGGCCAGTCCGGTGCGCGCATCGCCGTAGTCCACGGCAAGCCATTTCATCGGCGTTTCTCCTTTGTTGCAGGTTTGGCTCCAGTATAACACGTTTGGCCGGGCAACGCAAACAAAAAACCGCCCTTTCGGGCGGCAGAAAGAGGTTTGGATGTTACACAAGCCCGTGGGGCAGCCGGCGGTCCAGCTGGATGGTCAGCAGGGAAGCCAGCGCGATTTTCAGGGCGTCGGCGGGCAGGTAGGGCAGCACGCAGAGCGTCAGGGAGGTCAGCAGCGAGCTGTGGGTCAGGAACATGAACCACAGGGTGCCCAGGGCGTAGCAGGCCAGACAGCCCACGGCCATGGCAAAACACAGCGGCCAGAAACGGCGTCCCAGCACCTTGGCCAGAAGCCCCGTGAGCAGGGCCGTCAGGATGTAGCCCACCGCATAGCCGCCGGTCTTGCCGAAGATGGCGGCGGGTCCGCCCTGGAAACCGGCCAGCACCGGCACGCCGATGGCGGCCAGCGCTACATAGACAGCCAGACTGGCAGTGCCCCAGACCGGTCCCAGCATACTGCCGGCCATACAGGCCGCAAAGACGGCCAGATTGATGGGCACACCCCAGGGCATGGGAATGGCGATCTGGCTGCATACGGCGACCAGGGCGGCGAACAGCGCGCAGAGGACCAGATGGCGGACACGGGCGGTAGAGGCGGTTTGCATGACAAAAACTTCCTTTCGGCATTTTTACAATACAACAGGTTCCGGTACGATCTGGACTTCGCCGCTGCTCAGGGCCACGGTCCGGTTTTGTCCGTCGGGCCGTACCAGCAGGCGACATTCCTCGTCCACACCCAGCACGGTGGCGCCGTAGGCATCGGCGCGGCCGGGACGGACCTCCACATGGCGGCCCGGCAGGGCCTGGCGGGCCAGGTACTCGGGCAGGAAATCCTTACGCCGGAAGCTGCGGTACAATGGCCAGAATTCGTTGAGAAAAGCGGCGGCCAGCCGGGCACGGGCGCCGGGCGGCGGGGCGGCAGTAAACAGACTGCCCGCAATGCCCTGCAGTTCGGCGGGCCAGCCCTCCGGGGGCGGGACCAGGTTGAATCCCGGCCCCACGATGGCATAGTCCAGCAGGCCGGATTCCACATCCATGGCGGCTTCGGTCAGGATGCCGCAGACCTTCCGGCCGTCTTTCCACAGGTCGTTGACCCATTTGATCCGGATGGATTCCCCGCACAGCTGCTCACAGGCGCGGGCGGCGGCTACAGCGGCCATCACCGTGAGGTAGACGGCCTGCCGTGCGCTGAACTCGGGCCGTACCAGCAGGCTCATGTACAGCCCGCCCGGCGGCGAAAAAAAGCTGCGCCCGCTGCGGCCCCGTCCGGCGGATTGGGCCTGGGCAATCAGGACCAGCCCCTCGGGTGCGTGGTCGGCGGCGCGGGTACGCAGAGCGGCGTTGGTGCCGGGCAGCCGGTCATAGACTTCCACCTGCAGCGCCCGGGCTACTTCGGGGGACAGCAGGGCGGTGACGGCGTCGGCGTGCAGGATGTCTGCCCCGGCGGGCAGCGCATAGCCCCGGTTGGTCACCGCCTCAATGGGCACGCCATCGGCCCGCAGGGCGGCCACGGCTTTCCACACGGCGGTGCGGCTTACCCCCAGCCGGTCGGCCAGTTCCTGCCCCGAAAGATACTGCCCGCGGGCAGATTCCAACGCGGCCAGGATCTGTGATTTTACCACTGCGGTCACCCTTTCTTTCCACTGCTTTTAAAGTATAGCGGGCCTTCTGCAAAAATGTCAACGCAAATGCCGGTTAAGGGTTGACAATTGCCGCAAAAAAAAGAAGAGATCCGCGGATGCGGACCTCTTCGGGAAAAAGCAATGGAAGATAAATCAGCGCTGGATACGGCCGGAACCGTCGCCACCGGCGAGCTTCTCAACTTCAGCCACGGTGACCATGTTGTAGTCGCCCTCGATGGAGTGCTTCAGGGCAGAAGCGGCCACGGCGAACTCAACGGCATCCTGGGTGCTCTTGCCGGACAGCAGAGCGTAGATCAGGCCGCCGCCGAAGCTGTCGCCGCCACCAACGCGGTCGATGATGTGCAGGTCGTACTTCTTGCTGAAGCAGTACTCGTTGCTGGCAACGTCGTAGAGCATGGCGCTCCAGCCGTTGTCGAAGGCGGAGTGGCTCTCACGCAGGGTGATGGCAACCTTCTCGAAACCGAACTTGTCGGCCAGCTGCTTGGCAACGCTCTTGTAGCCTTCGCGGTTGATCTCGCCGGCGTAGATGTCGGTAGCCTCGGCCTCGATGCCGAAGACGTCCTTGGCATCCTCCTCGTTGGAGATGCAGACATCCACGTACTGGCACAGGTCGGTCATGGCAGCGCGGGCCTCTTCACGGGTCCACAGCTTGCCGCGGTAGTTCAGGTCGCAGCTGATCTTGACGCCATGGGCCTTGGCAGCCTTGCAGGCTTCACGGCAGATGTCAACGACATTGGGGCCCAGGGCCGGGGTGATGCCGGTGAAGTGGAACCAGTCCACGCCCTCGAAGATGGAATCCCAGTCGAAGTCGGCGGTGGAAGCCTCCTGGATGGCGGAGTGGGCACGGTCGTAGATGCAGACGGAACCACGCTGAGAAGCGCCCTTCTCGTTGTAGTAGATGCCGACACGGTCACCGCCGCGGGTGATCTTGCTGGTGTCGACGCCGTAGCGGCGCAGGCTGTTGACAGCGGCCTGACCGATGGCATGAGCGGGCAGCTTGGTCACGTAGACGGCATCGGCGCCGTAGTTGGCCAGAGAAACGGCCACATTGGCCTCACCGCCGCCGAAGGTGAATTCCAGGTGGTCAGCCTGAACAAAGCGCTCGTAGTTGTACGGCTGCAGACGAACCATCAGTTCGCCAAAGGTAACGACTTTCATGGGAAACTCCTTTTATTTATAGTTATTTTTTGCAAACACGTTAGAAGTTAAAAGGGGAGGCGATCAGCGCTGCACCAGGTGCACGGCAAAGCCGGCGATCTCGTCCGCAAAGTAGATGGCAATGGTCTTGCCGTCCTTGACGTTCTTGCTGTCCATATCAAACTTGACGCCGCGGCGGCCCAGGTGATAGATGGCGCGGTCCACGTTGTTGGTCAGGATGGCGATGTGGCCGTGGGTGCCGCGGCCCGGCTTCTTCATGATCTCGAATTCCTTTTTGCCCACGAAGATGCTGCTGTTGCCCGGCTTGACGGCCATGCTCAGCAGGTTGCCGATCATCTCGGCGGTCTTGGCGGCTTCGGTCTCGTCGGCACAGTTGATGCCGATGTGGCCCAGCTCCAGGCCCAGCATGGTGTCAACGGCTTCACGGCTCATGGCAGTGATCTCGTCCCAGGCACCGGCCTTGATCTTGTCGCCCTTGCACATCCAGGTGCCGCCCACGGCGACGATCTGGTTGTAGCCCAGGTAGTTGTTCACGTTCTTGGCGTTGACACCGCCGGTGCACATCCACTTGCAGGTTTTCAGCGCAGCGCCGATGTTCTTCAGCATATCCACGCCGCCGTTGGCCTCGGCCGGGAAGAACTTGATCACTTCGCAGCCCATGTTCATGGCCTGCTGCATCTCGCCGGCGGTGGCGGTGCCGGGCATCATGATGCCGCCCTTGTCGATGACGTGCTGGCAGACATTGGGGTCAAAGCCCGGCGCCACGATAAAGGAAGCACCGGCAGCCATGGCGCGGTCGGCCTGATCGATGGTCAGGACGGTGCCGGCGCCCAGCAGCATCTCGGGCAGTTCTTCGTGAATCTTCTTGATGCACTCTTCGGCACAGGCGGTGCGGAAGGTGACTTCGGCGGCGGGCAGACCGCCATCCATCAGGGCCTTGCACAGGGGCAGGGCCTCGTCCACGCTGTTGAAAGCAATGACCGGAATAATGCCGATCTCATACACACGCTGCAAAACAGAATTCATAGCAATTCTCCTTCACTGGTTCGGTGCGATGTGCCGCCGGCGGACCCGGCGCGTACCTGCGCACTTGTTTAGTATTATTATATCGGGTGGCTTCGTGGCCGTCAATCGGGCAGAATATAAAGCGATCTGCGCACATTTTTTGTGGCAAACGCCCGGAATTCCGCGATTCGGCATGGGGGTTGCAAAATGGGGCGATCCTTGTTATAATCGTTCCATAATACGGAACGGAAGGCTGCGGCGGCGGTCAAAAATAAAATTGTGAACAAATTGTTAAATTTTGCGGAGAGGGGATCTTTCGTGGCAGAAAAGAACGGTGTACAGAGTGTGGAGCGCATTTTTGCGCTGATCGAGCAGCTGGCGGCCCATCCGGCCGGGGCCAGCCTGCAAAGTCTGGCACATGGCACCGACCTGGCCAAAAGCACGGTGCACCGGCTGTTGGGCAGCCTGGTGGGGCTGGGGTATGTGGCCCAGGACGAAGCCACGGGACGGTACCGCCTGACGCTGAAAATGTTTGAACTGTCCAGCGGCATTGTCAATAGTATGGACATTATGGACGTGGCCAAAGCACATCTGGAACGCCTGGCCCAGCGCACCGGCGAAGCGGTGCACCTGGTCATCCGGGACGGACGGGACATCGTCTACATTTATAAGACCGAGAACGGCCCCATGCGGATGTCCAGCCGGGTGGGATTGCGCAGCCCCCTGTACTGCACCGGCGTGGGCAAGGCGATCCTGGCCACGCTCCCCGCAGAGGAAGTGGCGGATGTCTGGGCACACAGCCGGCCCCGCAAGCTGACGGCGCGCACGGTGGAGGACCTGCCCCATCTGCAGCAGCAGCTGGACGAGGTGCGGGCCAACGGCTACGCGGTGGACGACGAAGAAAACGAACTGGGGGTGCGGTGCGTGGCGGTAGCCATCCCCGGGGCGGACGGCCGGGCCGAGAGTGCCTTTTCCATCAGCGGCCTGACGCCCTATATGACGCCGGAACGCATCCGGCGTATTGCAGCCATGGCCCTGGATTCCCGCACCGATATTCTGGCCGACCTGGGCATTGCCCAGCGCAGCGGCGGCAAAGTATGATGCAAAAAAGGCTTCCCGTCAGGGAAGCCTTTTGGTTTGTCCGCAATCAGGCGGGGTAGAAATTTTCCAAGATCGAGAGCATGGTATCCAGACTGCGTTCGTTGAATTCCAGAATCAGGATGTCGCAGCCCGGCTGTTCGGCAATGATGGGGTCAAAGGTGTCGATGTGCTCGCGCCAGCAGCCCGCGAACCGGGCTTCCAGATAGGGCATATAGTATTCGCTGAAGGAATCCCCGATCACCCGCACCACGCGGTCATCCTTGGCAAACAGTGTGTCATATCCCGGCACTTCGTAGGTGGTTTCGGGGGGCAGCACGGCATACAGGGCGGCTACATTGGCCATATCGCCGGTGGTGGTGCCGCTGGCCTGCACCGGGTACTCCTCGGGGGCCAGGGTGGGCATCCCCAGCGCCTGGAAAATACCGTCCAGCCCGATAAGCGCGCCCACGGAATTCCAGTGGGTATCGGTTTTGTAGTAAAGCAGCCGGTCGGGATAGAGTTTTGCCTGGCTGCGCAGTGTGCTGTACTGCCACACCACCGGCACCGTGGTGTGGGACTGCAGGTAAGCGGCCATCCGGTCGGTGCGGTTTTCCTCATTGACGATGGGGTAGCCGTCGGGCATATATTCCCGGTAGATGCGGTCCTTGCTGGGGGTCAGGTCCAGTACCAGCGTGCAGCCGTTCTCGGCCAGATCATCGCTGAGGATCTGCAGCGCGGCGCTGGCGTGGGCCAGCGTTTCGTCGCTGTCGTCGATAGCCGTCAGGCCCTGGTAGTTGGCCACCGGCTGTGCCGCGGTGGGACCGTCCTTATAGAACAGCCAGCCGTCCTTGCCCGGCAGTACCTGGTCGCTCTGGCTGGTGCCGAAGAGTTTGTAGTCCAGCCCGGCGTTCAGCAGCACGAACTGGTACCGGAACGGGGAGTTGTCCACGAAGAAGTTGTCCAGATTTTTGCTCAGTTCCCGTACAGGGCTTTGCAGCACCTGGGGCAGACCGGTCATCAGGCGGTTTTCGTGGCTGTCCATGGACAGCTGCTTGGAAAAGATGTTGAACACGGCAAAGGAGAGTCCCAGCACCGCGCAGAAAATCACGATAAAAATGGTTTGCGCCGTTTTTTTCATGGATGCACCCTCCTCAGAACTGGAAATAGATGAACGCGCTGTAGGTGCCGGCAGTTACCCGCATCAGGCTGAAGAACAGCAGTACCAGCAAGCCGGCCATCATGGGCAGGCCGGGGGCCTTGCGGGTGTACAGGGCTTCTTTCAGCCGCGGAAACAGTGCCTGCACAGGCCCGCACAGCAGCACGGCCGCCGCCAGGATCAGCAGCAGTTTGCCATCGGCAAAGGCGGCCAGCGTGTAGCCGGGGGCGCCGCTTTGCCAGCGGAAGATCCCGGCCCAGGCGCCCAGACCCTGGGCAAGACCCGGTGCGCCAAAGAGGATCAGCGTCAGCCACAGCACTACCACGGTGTACAGGTGGCGCACTGCAGCAGGCAGTTTTTCCAGCAGCCGGCGCAGCCCCAGACGTTCCAGGCACAGCAGCAGACCGTGCAGCAGGCCGAAGGCCACATACTGCCAGGCGGCGCCGTGCCACAGACCGGTCAGGATAAAGACGATGAGCAGGTTGCGGCAGGTGCGGGCGGTGCTGCAGTGGCTGCCGCCCAACGGAAAGTAGAGATAATCCCGGAACCAGCTGGACAGCGAAATGTGCCACCGGCGCCAGTATTCGCCCACGCTCTGGGCAAGGTAGGGGTAGTCGAAGTTTTCCGGCAGATCCAGCCCGAAGAAGCTGCCGATGCCGATGGCCATATCGCTGTAACCGGAAAAGTCAAAATACAGCTGCAGCATATAGGCAACATATCCCAGCACCAGATAGGGGGCGGGCACGGTGGAAGCGGGCACCGAAGTCACCCGCTGATAGATCAGCGCCAGCTGGTCGGCAATCAGGGCCTTTTTGGAAAGACCGAACACAAACCGCTTGATGCCGTAACAGAAACGGTCGGCAGTGACCCGGCGGGGTTCCCCGCAGGGGTCCAGCATGGGGGTCTGCTGGCCGTAGCGCACAATGGGGCCGGAGGGACCATGCCCGAAGAAGGCCAGAAACACGAAAAAGCGCAGCGGGCTGCGGGCGGGCTGTACATGGCCGGCGGCTACGTCGATGCAGTACCCGATGGCCGTGAACACATAGAAGCTGATGCCCAGAGGCAGCGCCGGGGCCAGTACGGGCAACAGGCCGGGGAACAGGGCGTTGACGCTCTCGGCGGCAAAGCCCGCATATTTAAAGACGGCCAGCACGCCCAGGTCGGCCAGGATCAACAGCGTCAGCAGCGGCTTTTTGGCGGGGATCTGTTTTAATGCCAGACCGCCCAGCCAGTTCAGGGCCGCCAGCCCCACCAGCAGGGCCGCGCCGCGCAGTCCCGACCAGGCGAAAAACACCAGGCTGAACAGACACAGCACGGCATTGCGGGCGGGCCGGGGCAGCAGATAGTAGGCCGCCAAAGCCAGCGGCAGAAAAACAAAAAGAAATTGTACTGAGGAAAACGCCATACAGTGCTCCTGCATCTTTCATAAAAATTTTACATCTGTTTCCATTATACGGCGTAACGGAGGATTCGGCAAGGCGGGATTCGACAGAATCGGTCATTTTTTTCCCGGCCGGGCGGGGCAGATGTCCCGGCGCGGCCATAGACAACACACCGAAAAGGGACTATAATAAAAGGAACTATGAACAGGAGGAGGCCCCGCGATGGAAAACCTGATCTTCGGCGCGTTTGCCACGCTGGAGGGCTATCGGGAAGGCGATGCCGCCAACCTGGGCCGTGCGGTCTATGACCGGTGCACGGTGGTGGCGCTGTGCAGTGCCAAGGCCCAGAATCCGGCCTGTACGGTGGCGCTGGTGACCAACGCCCCGCCGCCCCAGCCCTACCTGGAGCAGCTGACCGGCGCCGGGGTGGAAATCTGGGATTGCCCCTTTGAAAATTACCGCGTCCCGGCGGATACCAACTGGGCGCTGGCCTACTATAAACTCTGCGCCATGGACTGGGTGCTGGCCAACCGGGACTTTGCCCGGGCGGCTATGCTGGACCTGGATACCTACACCCAGTATCCCCTGGACGACCTCTGGCGGGAAGCCGACGAAGCGGTGCTGCTCTATCAGGTGCCCCACGCGGCCAGCCAGGGGATGGCACAGGCCATCTCCCGCATCTATGACGAAGTCTGCCCTGCGGGCGCGCCCCATGTGCTGACCCACTTCGGCGGGGAACTGGTGGCGGGCAGCAAAGGGCGGCTGCAGGCGTTCATGACGCGGTGCCGCAAGTACTTTGAAGCGCTGCAGTCGGCAGGCGTCACCCCCAAGGAAGGGGACGAAGCCGTCTGGTGTGCCGCCGCCTACCAGAGCCTGCAGGCCGGTGAGCCGGTGCGGGCCGCCAACGCCTATATTTTCCGGTATTGGCTGGGGGGACGGTTCTACTTCGTTTGTACCAACTATGTGCTGGACCCGGTCTGCGTGCTGCATCTGCCCGGTGCCGCCAAAGACCGCCAGTTCAAACTGCTCTACCGCAGCTATACCCGAAACGGGCGGTTCCCGCCGGCGGCAAAGGTACATAAACTGTGCTGCCTGCCGGCTGCCCATCCGCCGCTGCTGGCAACCCTGTGGGTGCGGCTGCGCGCCCGCTTGCCTGAATGAATGGATAAGGAGAAACTATGGCCCGACGTACTCCCAAAGATCTGACCCAACGGCTCGAAACCGTTATCAAGACACTGATCCCCCAGCGGGGGCAGAGCGCCGACGAACTGGGTCCCATGATGCGTGCCATCAAAGCGGTGCACAGCGTGACGGATAACACCTCCACCTCCCCGGAAGACCTGGAGCGGCAGCGTGCTGCCCAGGAACTGTTCGGACGGCTGGTGGCCCCCTCCATCGGCATCCGCAACGACAGCCTGACGGTGGGGGAAGTCCCTGCCGAGTGGGTCAGCCTGGAACACGGCCATGACCGGCGCCACGCAGTGCTGTATTGCCACGGCGGCGGCTATACCTGCGGCCAGCTGGGGTATGCCCGGATTCTGGCCAGCAAGCTGGCCCTCTGCACCGGGTTTGATGTGCTCTCGTTTGAGTACCGCCTGGCCCCGGAACACCGCTACCCGGCGGCGCTGCAGGATGCACTGGCCATGTGGGATTATATGATGTATATGGGGTATGGCGCCCGGGATGTGATTGTGGCGGGGGATTCCGCCGGCGGCAACCTGGCGTTGGAACTCTGCCTCAAACTCAAGGCCCAGGGCCGTGCCCAGCCCCGGGGGCTGCTGCTGTTCAGCCCCTGGACCGATATGACCTCCAGCGGCAAGAGCTACCGCACCTGCCGTGACCTGGACCCTATGCTGACACCGGAATATGTGGAGGCCGTGCGTGCCGCCTATACCGGACCGGATGCCGACTGGGCCGACCCCCGCTACAGTCCGCTGTTTGCCGACCTGCGGGGGATGCCGCCCACACTGATCCAGGTGGGAACCAACGAGATTTTGCGTTCCGACAGCGAGCGTCTGGCCGAAGCCCTGCAAAAAGCCGGCGGATACGCCAAACTGGAAGTATACGAAGAATGCTGGCATGTGTTCCAGCAGATGCCGATCCATCGCGCGGAAGTGGCGATGGAGGCTGCCGGGCGGTTTGTGCAGCGGCTGATGTGACCGCCGCCCTGCCCAGAAAACGAGGAGTTCTATGGCCCAAGCATGGTACAAAGTTGATAATGTCGCCAAGGTATTTCTGGCGACGACCACCCGCCGGGACCCGCGGGTATTCCGCATTTCCTGCACCCTGACGGAAGACATTGACCCCGATACCCTGAATGAGGCGCTGGGCCGCACGGCCCAGGAATGGCCGCAGTTTCAGGTCACGCTGCACCGGGGCCTGTTCTGGCATTATTTTGAATCCACCGACCAGCTGCCGGTGGCCAAGCAGGAAAACAAGGAACCCTGTGCACCGCTGTATGTGCCGGAACGCCGCAACCAGCTGATCTATCGGGTGAGCTATTTCGGCGCGCGCATCAACCTGGAAATGTTCCACGCCATGACCGACGGCAACGGCGGATTCCTGTTCCTCAAATCCCTGGTGCGCAATTATCTGATGCTGCGCCATCCCGGCACGCTGGACGATGTGCCCACCCCCAACAGCGCTTCGGAAGCAGACCTGGCCCAGGACAGCTTCAAGAATTTCTATGAGGGGACCCGCCGTACCGGCCAGGCCAAAGTGCCCAAAGCGCCCAAAGCCTATCACCTGCGGGGGGCGCGGCTGCCCTATGATCAGCTGCAGTATTTTGAAGGGCACCTCAGCGCCAAAGAGGTGCTGGCTCAGGCCCGCACCCTGGGGGTATCGCTGACGAGCTACCTGGGGGCATCGCTGATGCTGGCCATCTACGCCGAGATGCCTGCCATGGACCGGCGCAAACCCATTGCCATCAGCCTGCCGGTGAACCTGCGCAACTACTATCCCAGCGAAACAGCCCGCAATTTCTTCAACTCGGTCTACGTGACCCACACCCTCACCGATGCCGATACCCTGGCTACGGTGGCCCCGGTGTTTGACGCCAAACTCAAAGAGATCCTGCACCCTGAGAACATCAAGGCGCAGATGGACGAGTACGAAAAACTCGAGCACATGCCGGGCATCCGCCCGGTGCCGCTGTTCATCAAAAATGCGGCGGTGCGGTTCTTCACCCATCTGGAGGATAAGCACGTCACCGCGGTGTTGTCCAACATGGGCCGCGTGGACGTGGACGAAGCCCTGCGCCCTTACATCCGGCAGTTTGCGGCGTTTTCCAGCTGCGAGGGGCTGTTTACCTGCGTCAGTTCCTACGGGGATGACCTGGTGCTGGGTACGGCGTCGTCGCTGCGCAGCACCAATGTGCTGCGGCGGCTCTACCGCGGATTTGCCCGCGATGGTTTGCACGTCACGCTCTATGCAACGGAGGTGGAAAAGTGAAAACCTGTCCTCATTGCCATATCGAGATCGGCGGCAACGCCGCCTACTGCCCGCTGTGCCAGAACCGCCTGACCGGCCCCGATGAAGCGCCCTGGTGGCCCAAAATCACGCCGCGGGTGCGGCGGTTCAGCCTGCTGTTCAAGGTAGTGGCCTTTTTGCTGCTGGCGGCCACCGTGGTGGTTATGGCCATCGACTTCCTGCTGGTACCGGAACCCCACCACCACGAAAGCCTGCTGATGCTGGTCTGGGTGGTGGCCATATTGCTGGTACTGCGCAGTGTGCTGCGCCGCCGCTACAACGGTCCCCGCCAGGTGTTTTCGCTATTGCTGCTGGTTTCGGCACTGCTGGTTTTTACCGACTGGTTCAACGGGTATACCGGCTACAGTGTGGACCTGGTCATCCCCATTCTGTGCAGTGTTACGCTGGTGTGCAATTTCATCTTTGCGTTCTGGCGCAGCCACTTTACCCAGAATGCGCTGGTGTATATGCTGCTCAACATCGGTGTCGGCATCCTGCCCTACCTGCTGCTGCTCTTCCGGGTGGGTACCGGGCGCATCGATGCCCACAGCATCCCCTGGGTCATCTGCCTGATCATCAGCGCCGTGACCTGCCTGGGGCTTATCATTTTCCAGGGGCGCGAACTCCGCAGTGAACTGGAAAAACGCCTGCACATGTAAAAACAATGCCCTGTGTCCGTTCGGACACAGGGCATTTGCTGTTTTTATCGTTTGTCAAAGGCTTCCCGCCGCTGGGTGGAAAGGCGGAACATCTCCTCCAGCCCTTCGCGGTCATCGTCCACCAGTTTCTGCCGCATGGAGAGCAGGGCGTTGGTGAACATATCGATTTCCGAAATCAGATTGTCCTTGTTCCACAGGAACAATTCCGCCCACATTTTGTCGTTGATGCGCGCAATGCGGGTCAGATCCCGGAAGGAGTCGCCGGTGTAGCAGGCCAGCTCCGAATTGTCCGAAGCACACATCAGGCTCACGGCAATGGCATGGCAGAGCTGGCTCACATAGCCGATCATGTGGTCGTGCTCGGCGGGGGTCAGCTGGCTGATGCGCTTGAAGCCCAGGGTTTCGGCCAGGGCGCGGCACCAGGCAATGCCGGCGGGCGTGTTGCGGTCGGTGGGGGTGATGATGAAGTTGGCGGGGGCAAAATCCACCTCAGCACTGTGGGCAATGCCGCTGGTCTCCCGCCCGGCCATGGGATGGCTGGCGATGAACTCCACGCCTTCGGGCAGCATCTGCTGAATAGGTTCCACCACGCCCCGCTTGACGCCGGAAACATCGGTCACCAGCGTGCCGGGGCGCAGCAGGGCACCGTAATCCCGCACCCAGTCCAGCAGCACGGCGGGGTAAAGGCCAAAGATCACACAGTCCGCTGCCTGTACCAGGTCGGCAAAATCCTCGGTCTTGCCGGCGCGGATATAACCGTGGGTCAGCGCATAGTCCAGTGTCGAACGGCTGTGGGTAATGCCGGTGACACGGTAGCCTTTCTGGCTCAATACCTGGGCGTATTTGCCGCCCAGCAGGCCCAGGCCCACGATCAGATAGGTTTTGCTTTTGTCCAACATAGTATTCACGCCCAAACTTTAGTCAAATTCCACTTTGGCGCCTAAGCCCCGCAGGGTATCCCAGAAGGCGGGCCAGCTCTTGTTGACGGCCTCCGCCCCCGAGATCAGTGCCGGCAGGCCGGAACCGCAAGCCGCCACGGCCAGCGCCATGACGATACGGTGGTCGTTGTGGCCGGACAGCGGAGTGTTGGGAGCGTGGAGCGCTACACCGGTGATGTGCACCTCGTCGCCGTCCACCTCAATGCGGGCACCCATCTTTTTCAGTTCGGTCTGCATGGCGTCGATGCGGTCGGATTCTTTCAGCCGCAGCCGTCCCGCATTGCGGATGACGGTCTCGCCGCTGCAGAAGCAACCCAGGGTGAACAGCACAGGCCCTAAGTCGGGGCAGTCGGCCAGGTCGATCTCGGTGGCGCGCAGCAGACTGCGGGAGAACTTGTACCCGCCCTCCACGGCTTTGAATTTGCCGCCGCAGCGCTGCAAGATTTCCAGAATGACCTTGTCGCCCTGCTGGCTGGCGGGGTTGAGCCCCGTTACCGTAATGCCGCCGATCACGCAGCCCAGCACGGCCAGAAAAGCCGCCTGGCTGTAATCGCCCTCCACGGCAAAGTCGCTGGCGGTGTAGCGCTGGGGTGCTGCCACCCGGTAGAGCACGCTGCCGTTTTTCCGCGCCCGGGACGCTACCTTGATGCCGAACTGCTGCATGGCCCCGATGGTCAGGTCCACGTAGGACCGGCTTTCGTAGGGGGCCAGCACCTCGATGGTGCTCTCGGACTCCATCAGCGGCGCAGCAAACAAAAGGCCGCTGATGAACTGGCTGGAAACATCCCCCGGCAGGGTGAAGCCGCCGGGACGCAGCCGCCCAAAAATCGTGATGCCGTCGGGGGACTGCTCAAAACGCAGCCCCTGCCGGTCAAACAACATCTGGTATACGGCCTGGGGACGGTCAAAGAGCCGCCCCGTGCCGGTAAAGCGCACTTTCTGGGCGGTCAGGCTGAACAGCGGGATCATGAACCGCAGGGTGGAGCCGCTCTCGTTGCAGAAGACAGGCCGGGTCACCGTGACAAAACCGCTGGCGTTGCCCCGCCCGGTGATGGTCAGGGAATCGGGGCCTTCCTGGATCTTGGCGCCCAGCTGGGCAGCCGCCCCCAGGGTGGCCCGGATGTCCTGGCTGTATTCGATATTGGTGATGTGGCTTACGCCGTCGGCCAACGCCGCACACAGCACCGCCCGGTGGGCGGCGCTTTTGCTGGGCGGCACGGTGGCCGAACCGCTCAGGCGGCTGACATACAGACGGGCATCCACGCTTACATCTCCCGGCCGATGGCAGCGGCGACCTTGCGGCACATGGCAATGGTCTCGGCAAATTTATCGGGCTTCAGGCACTGGGCGCCGTCGCTCCAGGCACACTGCGGGTTGTCGTGCACTTCGATCTCCAGACCGTCGGCGCCGGCAGCCACGGCCGCAATGGCCATGCTCTCCACGTACTTGTAGTCGCCGGTGGCGTGGCTGGGGTCCACGACGATGGGCAGATGGGTCTTTTCCTTGACCACCGGCACCGCCGAAAGGTCCAGCGTGTTGCGGGTGGCGCGCTCAAAGGTGCGGATGCCGCGTTCGCAGAGAATGACGTTCTCGTTGCCGCCGGCCATGATATACTCGGCGGACATGATCCATTCCTCAATGGTGTTGGCAAGGCCGCGCTTGAGCAGCACCGGCTTGTGCATCTTGCCCACCGCCTTGAGCAGCTGGAAGTTCTGCATATTGCGGGCGCCGATCTGCACCACGTCCACGTACTCCTCGAACTCGTCGATGTGGGCTTCGTCCATCAGTTCGCTGACGATGGGCAGGCCGGTGGCTTCCCGGGCCTTGACCATGTCCAGGATGCCCTCGGTGCCCAGACCCTGGAAGGAGTAGGGGCTGGTGCGGGGCTTGTAGGCGCCGCCGCGCAGGAAGTTGGCACCGCCCGCTTTCACGAGCTGGGCCATCTTGAGCATATGTTCTTCCCCTTCCACGCTGCAGGGGCCGGCCATGACGGCAATGGGGGCACGGCCGCCGATCTTGGTGCCGTTGACATCCACTACGGTATCCTCGGGATGGAACAGGCGGTTGGCGCGCTTGTAGGGGGCCGAAACACGGGTCACGTTGTCGACCCAGGGGTTGGCCAGCACGTCCTTTTCGGCGATCTTGGTGGTGTCGCCCACCAGACCGAAGACGTTATAGTCGGTGCCGCGGATCAGCGTGACCGAAAGGCCCTGCTTCTCGAAGCTGTCAATGATGCGGTCCAGTTCAACCTGGGGCGTACCCTTTTTGGTGGAGATAATCATGAAGGAAACCTCTTTCTAACGAATTTATTGATACAACGTTACAGCAAAGTGTCGGATTCAAACAGCTGCACGGCAGCCTGCACCGCGTTGGCCAGGGTGGAGGAATTGTCCAGCACGGCGTGGGCGGCGGCACGGTAGAGCGGCGTGCGCTCGGCCTGCAGCTGTTTCAGGGCGGCGCCCCCCTGGGAGAGGGGCCGTCCGCCGGTGGCCAGTTTGCCCAGCGGGCGCTGGACCCACAGTACACAGCCGTTCTGGCGCATGGCGTGGACGTTGGCGGGGGTCTTGATGATGCCGCCGCCGCAGGCGATGACCTGCCCTGTCCGTTTGCCGATGTCGGCCAGCGTTTCGGCCTCGTAGCGGCGGAAGGCTTCCTCGCCTTCGTGGGCGAAAATATCGGGGATATTGTTCCCGGTGCGGCGCTCGATCTCTTCGTCCAGGTCCACAAAGGTCTTGTTCAGCCGTTTGGCCAGGGCGGCGCCGATGGTGGACTTGCCGCACCCCGGCATACCGATGAGCGAAATATTGGCAAGCTGGTGCTGCAGCCGGCGGCTGGCGGTGGGGATTACGCTGTCGGTGGCGTAAAATCGCCCGGTAAAGTACTGGGCCGCATAGACCGCCTGGGCCACCAGCATCTCAAAACCGCCGGCAGTCTTGACGCCGTGGTCCTCGGCACGCAGCAGCAGTTCGGTGCGGAAGGGATTGTAGACCACATCCAGCACGGCTTCCAGCTCCGGGAAGGCCGTGGGGGCCAGCATACACTGGCCCACGTTGGGGTACATCCCGCAGGGGGTGGTGTTCACAATGATCTGCACATCCCGGCGGCGCATGGCCTCGTTGTAGGTCAGGGCGCCGTATTTGCCGGTGCGGCTGGCGGAAAGAATTTCTTTGGCGCCGCCGTCACGGCAGACGGCTTCCACGGTGGAGTGGGTGCCGCCGGTGCCCAGAATCAGCACGGTCTTGTCGGCAAAATCCACCCCGTGTACCCGGGCCAGATAGGAAAATCCCGTATAATCGGTATTGTAACCGTAAAGTTTGCCGTCCCGGTTCACGATGGTGTTGACGGCACCGATCTCTTTGGCTTTGGGGTCCACCACATCGCAGTAGGGAATAACCAGCTGCTTGTAGGGGATCGTCACGTTGATGGCGGCAAAGGCGCGCTTTTCCATAAAGGCGCGGGCTTCCGCCTCGGTGGGCAGCGGGATCAGTTCATACTGATACCCGGCCAGTTGTTCGTGAATGATCTTGGAATAGCTGTGCCCCAGCTTGGCACCAATCAGACCATACAACTTTTGTTCCATAGCGGTTCACATCCTTTCCATGGCGTTTGTATCCGGCAATCCGTGTTTCTGGGCCAGGGTGCCGTAGCGCACCGTCAGCAGGTCCAGAATTCCGAAGGCGGTCAGTGTATTCTGTACCACGGCGGCCCGGGGTACAATGCAGGGGTCGTGGCGGCCCTTGATCTGCAAAAGTGCATCTTTCTGTGCCAGATAATCCACGGTGTGCTGTTCTTTGTAGATGCTCGGCGTGGGTTTGAGCACGGTGCGGAACACCAGCGGCATACCGTTGGTAATGCCGCCGTTGATGCCGCCGTTGCGGTTGGTGGCGGTCACCACCTTGCCGCCGCGCATGGTAAAGGGGTCGTTGGCTTCGCTGCCGCGCATACCGGCAAAGCGGAATCCGGCCCCGAATTCCAGCCCCTTGCAGGCGGGAATGGCAAACATCAGGTGGGCCAGTTCACTTTCCACACTGTCGAACCAGGGTTCGCCGATGCCGGCGGGCAGCCCGGTGACAATGGTTTCCAGAATACCGCCCACGCTGTCACCCTCGCTGCCGGCGGCCCGGATGGCCTGCTGCATGGCAGCCTCCTTGCCGGGGTCCAGCAGGGCAAAGTGCCCTGGTTCCGGTTCCGGCATCACCAGCCCGGCGGCGCTGGAAAGGGGCGCATCCTCGATGCCCGCACAGGCTGCAATATGGGTGTAGACCCGGATGCCGAGATTCTTCAGCACGCCTTCACACAGGGCACCGGCGGCCACCGAAGCTGCCGTGATCCGGCCGGAAAAATGTCCGCCGCCCCGCGCATCCTGAAAGCCCTCGTACTTGGCGTAGGCCGTAAAATCGGCGTGGCCGGGACGCAGCAGGTCGGCGGTTTTGGCATAGTCGCCGCTGCGGGTGTTCTGGTTGCGGATCATCAGGGTGATGGCGGTGCCGGTGGTGTGGCCCTGGTACACGCCGGAAAGAAACTCCACGGCGTCGGCTTCGGTGCGGGCGGTGGAAAGACCGTCGCCGCGGGCGCGGCGTCGGTCCATGGCGGCGGCGATGGCGGCTTCTTCCACCGGCAGACCGGCGGCCAGGCCGTCCAGCACCGCGCCCACGGCGGGGCCGTGGCTCTCACCGAAAATCGTCAGGCTGATGGCGTTGCCAAAGGTGTTTTTCATCGCGCAAGGGTCCTTTCACAAGGCAAAACTTGTCCGCTTCGGGGCGGACGATGGTAACAGGCGGGCGTCAGTCCGCGCCCAGCAGATGGGGCAGTTCGGTGGTGGGGATGGTATCGGCCCGCCAGCAGCCCAGCCCCGGGCACTTGATCACCGTGATCCGGTCGCCCTGGGTCTTTTTGTCGTGCTGCATATATTCCAGCACCTTGGCCTTGTTGGCCCCGGTGCGGGTGGGCAGGCCCAGGGTGCGGTAGATGGCCCGTACCCGTTTGACCAGGGCCGGGTCCTCGATCATGGGCAGCATACCCAGGGCCACACACTCGCCGTGGTACAGCCCGGTGGTGCGGCGGCCGCGGATGCCCTTGACGGCTTCGATGCCGTGGCCGATGGTGTGGCCGAAGTTCAGGCAGGCACGCACGCTGCCCTCCCGTTCATCCTGTTCCACAATCTTCTTCTTGAATTTCAGACTGCGGTAGACGATCTGTTCGATCTGCTCTTCGGGGTGTTCATTCTCAAACAGCGCAAAAAGCTGGGCGTCACCGATCAGTGCAGTTTTCAGCGCTTCGGCCAGGCCGTTGACCACGTGGCGGCGGGGCAGGGTGGCCAGCGTGTCGAAGTCCACCAGCACCACTTTGGGCTGCCAGAAGGCGCCCACGATGTTCTTGGTTTCGCCCAGATCGATGGCGGTCTTGCCGCCGATGGAGGAATCCACCTGGGCCAGTACCGTGGTGGGGCAGTTGACGAAGTCGATGCCGCGCATATAGCTGGCGGCGCAGAAGCCGCCCAGGTCGCCGACTACACCGCCGCCTACCGATACCAGCAGGTCTTTGCGGTCCATGCCGAAGTCCAGCATGGCCTGCAGCACCTGACCGTACACCTTCAGGCATTTGCTGCCCTCGCCCTGGGGGATGGTGTAAATCATCGAGTCGGGGCACTGGGCGGCAATGGTTTCGGCGTACTGTTTGGGCACGCCGGAATCGGTCAGAACAAACACCTTGCGGTTCAGTACGTTGGTAAACTGGTGCAGGTTGGCAAGGCAGCCCGCCTTGAGGATGATGTCATAACTGCGGCTTTTCAGTTGCATCGTCAGTTTCATGCTTCGCACGTCCTTTTGTCATCGGTTATTTTTCCGCGGTATCCAGGGTAAAGGCGCCCAGCAGACGCAGCGTGCTGCAGTCGGCGCGCAAAGTGTCCAGCAGGGCTTCACAGTCGGCGCGGGTGCTGCCGGCCGGGCAGACAAGCTGGACATAGAAATAATATTCAAAGGGAACATGGGGCAGGGGGCGGCTCTTGATACATTCCATATTGAAGCCGCGGGCACCGATCTGGTCCAGCACCGCAGCCAGCTGCCCGGGTTTGTGCCGTGCCGTGAACAGCAGCGCCAGCCGCTGCCCCTCGCCGGTCATGACCGGGGCCTGGTCGGCCCGCTCGATCACGATAAAACGGGTGGTGTTGTCGCCGTCGGCGTTCACACCGGCGGCCAGGATCTCCAGCCCGTACAGGTCGGCAGTTTCGGCGCTGGCAATGGCAGCCACCGACGGGTCTTTCAGCTCGGCCACATGGCGGGCGGCGTCGGCGGTGTTGCTCCAGGCCTGGGTGGGCAGGGCGTGCTGCTGCAGAAAGACGCTGCTCTGGGCCAGGGCCTGGGGGTGGCTGATGACGGTGCGCACACCGGCCAGCGTGGCCCCCGGAACCCCCAGCAGATCCTGCCGGATGGGAAGGTCACACATCCGGGCCACGATCAGGCCGGGATGGGTGTACAACAGGTCCAGCACGGTGGAAACATCCCCGGCGTTGGAATTTTCAAAGGGCAGCACACCGAATTCGGCATCGCCGTTCTGGACGGCGTCGAACACTTCGCCCCAGGTGGCAAAGGAGATGGAACGGGAAAAGGGGAACAGCCGCCGCAGGGCGATGTGGCTCCAGGCACCCTGCACCCCCTGGTAGGCGGCAGTGTCCCGCCCCAGCATGGCCCGCTGGTAGGCACGGGAAACCGCCATCGCCTCCTGCAGGAAGGCACGGTAGTAGGGCCGCAGGGTTTCGTCCTGCAGGCGGGCCGTATTTTTATCCAGTACAGCGGCTTCCCGCAGGGCGTCGAACACCGGCTTGCCGGTTTCGGCTTTGTAGCGGGCTACATCGGCTACCGCCCGCATACGCCGTTCAAACAGCGCCGCCATCTCGGCGTCGATGCCGTCAATCTCTGTGCGCGCTTGTTGTAAAAGGTCCATACCGGGCGGGCTCCTTTGCTTTCTGAATTATAAATATACATAGTCAGTATAGCATAAAGAAAATGCCACCACAAGGGTGGCGGCAAGAAAAACATACTGAATCAGCCGTGCAGCGCACTGCGCAGCGCGGCCAGCAATTCGGCCTGATAATCGGGGCTGAAGGTGCCGTGCAGCAGCTTGGGCAGTGCTTCCTCCTGCAGGCGGCGCCAGCTTTCGGCTTCCCGTCCCGGCAGGATCGGCACAAAGGCCACCCCGTTGGCGGCGGCTGCCTGGGCATCGCCCATGGCGTCGCCCACCATCATGACCTTGCGGCTCTCATACCCGCAGGCCAGCATGGTGGCAATGGAGTTGGCCTTGCTGCCTACCTCCTGGCCGAAGATGATGTCGGCGTGCTGGGCCAGGCCGTAGCGCTTCCATTCGCTGGCGATGGCACTCTCGTTGGCGGCGCTCACCACCGCCAGGTCGGCCACCGTGTGCAGCTGGCGCAGACTTTCCTGCACACCGGGGAACGGCTCAAAAGTGGGCTCCAGAGCCTGGATGCGCCGGTTGCAGGCGTTGCTCCATTCCAGCAGCTTGCGCAGCGTCAGGCTGCCGGTCTTTTTGATCTCCTGCTGCAGGCTGGCCGAGGACAATTCCGCCGAGGTGCTCACCCAGGTGGCAATGTCGTCGCTGCCCGGGATCTCGATACCGCGGTTTTTCAGCCGGTCAAACACCAGCACCACGCTCTCAAAGCGGGAGATGCCCCGCGTAAGGGTGTGCAGATTGATCTCTTCCCAGGCGGCGGCCACGAAGTCGGCGTGGTCCTCCAGCGCAAATACGCGGATGAGTTCCGGGCACATGACCGTCGTGTGCTTGATGCGCACGGTGTCCATCACACAGCCGTCTGAATCCATACAAACCAAAAATTCACGTCGTTTGGTAAAATCCGTCAATGCATTTGCCATGATACCAACCCCCCAACACCTTCCGGCGACCTTTGTCTATACAACCCTATCATAGCAAATGCACCCAGTTCTTGGCAATGGTTTTTTTGAAAAAAATCTGCTTTTTGTACAAAAAATGCCCCCTCAGTTCCCGGTTTCTTCCTGGAGTGCCTGGCCGATGGGCTGGTTCAGCAGCAAGGTGGCCATATCGTCGGCCGGCGTAGGCTGTTTGTTGATGACCACCAGTTCGTCGCCGCGGAAATACCGCAGCAGACCGGCAGCGGGATAGACGGCCAGGCTGGTGCCGCCCACGATCAGGGTATCGGCCGCCGCGATGGCCCGCATGGCGTTCTCCATCGTTTCCTCGTCCAGGCCCTCCTCGTACAGCACAACGTCGGGTTTGACGATGCCGCCGCATTCGGTACAGCGGGGGATGCCGTCCCCCTGACCGGCGGCCTGCTCGATGAATTCCACCGGATAGAACTTGCCGCAGCGGGTGCAGTAGTTGCGCAGGGTGGAACCGTGGAGTTCGTAGACGGTGCGGCTGCCGGCGGCCTGGTGCAGACCGTCGATATTCTGGGTCACCACGGCCTTGCAGATGCCCTGCCGTTCCAGCTTGGCCAGCCGCAGATGGGCGGCGTTGGGTTTGGCGCCGTGCACGATCAGTTTATTGCGGTAGAAGTCAAAAAATACCGCGGTGTGGGTTTCATAAAAACTGTGGGAGAGCATGACCTCGGGCGGATAGCGGAATTTCTGGTGGTACAGCCCGTCCACCGAGCGAAAATCCGGGATGCCGCTCTCGGTAGAAACGCCCGCCCCGCCGAAAAACACGAGATTCTTGGATTTTGCCAGAATGGCTTCCAACGCCGGTACCATACAAACTTCCCCTTTCGTTTTCAGTGCAGATGGATTATAATAGAAAAAACGTAGATGATATCTACATTATAAGTAGAAAACAAGGGGGATGCAAGATGCAGGAGATCACACGGGAAGTCGTGCGCGGGTTGCTGCCCCGCCGCAAGGCCGATACCAACAAGGGCAGCTTTGGCAGCGTGCTGGCGGTAGCCGGCAGTATGGCGTACCGCGGGGCGGCCACCCTGTGCGTGGAAGGGGCGCTGCGCGGCGGTGCGGGGCTGGTATATCTGGCCAGCATCGAGCCGGTCCTGCAGCTGGTGCTGACCCGCACGCCGGAGTGCTGCCCCTGCGGCTGCCGCACCGATTCCACCGGCGGCATCCGTGCCCAGGATACCGCCGCGCTGCGGGAATGGTTTGCCGAGAAAAATACCGTCCTGCTGGCAGGTCCCGGCCTGGGGGAAAACGCCGGCAGCATCTGCGGCGGATTGCTGGGCCGGCGGGCGCCCTGGGCGGCGGCGGTTCTCGACGCCGATGCCCTCAACGCCCTGGCGTCGGGGGCGCTGCATACTCCGCTGCCGGAACATACGATCCTGACACCCCATCCCGGGGAGGCGGCCCGCCTGCTGCACACCACCGTGGGCGAGGTTCAGGCTGACCGGGAAGCCGCGGTACGCCGCCTGGCCGACGAATATCGCTGTGTGGCGGTACTTAAAGGGACCGGGACCTTGATTACGGCCCCCGGCGAGCCGGTCTGGCGCAACACCACCGGCAATGCGGGGCTGGCCCGGGGCGGCAGCGGGGATATTCTGGCCGGGCTTATGGCCGGTGTGCTGGCCGCAGGCTGGCGGCAGGGCCGCAGCGCGGTGGAAGCCGCTGTCACGGCGGTATGGCTGCATGGGGCGGCGGCGGACCGCTGTGCCAAACGGCGCAGCATGACCGCCATGCTGCCGCAGGACATTTTTGAGGATCTGGGGGCGCTGCTCACCGAACTGGAAGGGTGAGCCGTCCCGGACGACACCAGGGGAGAGGAAGTTGTTTGCTGTATGTCTATTGAAAAAGTGAGAACCTATTTTGCCCGGTATGGTATGGAAGACCGCATCCTGGAGTTCCCGGTATCCAGCGCCACGGTGGAACTGGCTGCCGAAGCGCTGCACTGTGAACCCTGCCGGATCGCCAAGACGCTGTCGTTCCTGGTGGGAGAAGAGCCCATTCTGATCGTGGCGGCGGGGGATACCAAAATCGACAATCCCAAGTACAAGGGGCAGTTCGGCACCAAGGCCAAAATGCTCACCCCCGAACAGGCAGAAACGCGCATCGGTCATGCCGTGGGCGGGGTCTGCCCCTTTGGCATAGAGCCTGGCGTGAAGGTATATCTGGATGTATCGCTGAAACGGTTTCAAACGGTGTTCCCGGCCTGCGGCAGCAGCAACAGCGCCATTGAACTGACCATTCCGGAACTGGAGCAATACTCCGGTTATACAGCCTGGGTGGATGTCTGCAAGGGCTGGAACGATGCACCGTCTGTCTGAACGGATACGAGAAAGGAGCACAGGATGACCTATCAGGAACTGTTTGCAAAAGTCAAAACCTTGTTTGGTGATGCCGATGTGAGCGGCATCCACGAACATCTGGCCTACCAGTTCAACATCACCGGGGAGGGCGCGGGTGCCTTCTATGTGGAAGTGTCCGATGGCAAACTGGCCATTGAACCCTACGAATACCATGACCGGGATGCCAGCTTCACCTGCTCGGCCGATACGTTGCTGAAACTGGCTTCCGGCAAGACCGACCCCATCCCGGCGGTGATGATGGGACGGCTGAAGGTGGAGGGCAACATCGAAAAAGCGCTCAAACTCAAGGAATTCCTCGCCGCCCGCAAGGCATAACAGGGCATTCTGCCAAAAAAGGAAGGCGGGCTTTCCCATCCGGGAAAGCCCGCCTTGTTTTCTGTACATTTCAGCAGCCCGTCAGTTGCGCCAGGGCTCCTGCCCCTCGTGTTCCACTGCGATCTGGCACAGCTTCATGGCAGCCAGGGCTGTATCGTGGGACTGGGGCGTCACGCAGGCACAGCAGGCGGCGTCCACCGAAATTTCGGCTTCGGGCAGGGCCGCCTTCAAAAGGATGGCGTTGGAAAGCACACAGATGCCGGTGCAAAGGCCCACCAGTTCGATCTCGGTGGCCTCATCCCCGGCCAGGGCGCGCAGACGTTCTGCCAGTTCCATCGAACCGAAGGTCGGTTTGTCCAGAATATGATCGGGGGCTACCGCCGCCAGGGCGGCTGCAATTTTCGGGTCCAGGGCATGGCCGGGGGTACTGTCCACACAGTGCACCACCGGCAGGTGACGGCCTTCACAGCTCGTCAGGTAGTCGGCGGCATGGGTGTCCCGGGTGACGAAAATGGCTTCCGGCGGATAGGCCGCGATTTTGGCCAGGACGTTGGGCACGATGGTCCGGGCTTCGGACGTGCCCAGACTTCCGTCGATAAAATCCTTTTGCATATCCACAACGATGAGCAGTTTCATGGCAGCCTCCTTGCCGGGCGCGGCAGATTATTTCTTGTGGTACTTCCGGTCCTCTTCCTCATAGGCAGGGTCGCAGGTCAGGTAGATGCCCAGTTTGTTCAGGGTGTCGCTGTCCACGCTGGACAGGATCACCGTGGAGTGCATATCGCAGCCCTTGAGTTTGGGCAGCTGGTGCAGGGCCGCGGCGGCGTACTCGCTCTCGGACACCGAGCTGGACAGGGCAATCAGGATCTCGTCGGTGTGCAGGCGGGGATTCTTGCTGCCCAGGTAGTTGGTTTTCAGCGTCTGGATCGGCTCAATGGCGCGGGCCGAAACCAGTTCCAGTTCCTGGTCGATGCCGGCCAGTTTTTTCAGCGCGTTGAGCAGGGTGGAGGAGGCGGCGCCCAGCAGCGGGCCGGTCTTGCCGGTGACGATGGTGCCGTCGGGCAGTTCGATGGCCGCGGCGGGCAGACCGCCGGTGGCCTCGGACCGGGCATGGGCCTGCTGTTCCACGGCGCGGCTGCCCAGGGTCAGGCCTGCCTGGTTGAGCAGCAGTTCCAGCTTGAACAGTTCATCCTTGACGGTGCCGCCGGCTTTCTGCTCACACAGGCACTTGAGATAACGGCGCAGGATCTCCTTGCGGGAGGCTTCGCAGCAGACCTCATCATCCACAATGCAGTTGCCCGCCATGTTCACGCCCATGTCGGTGGGGGACTGGTAGGGGCTCTTGCCGGAGATCATCTCGAACATGGCGTGCAGCACCGGGAAAATCTCGATGTCGCGGTTGTAGTTCACCGCCGTTTCGCCGTAGGCTTCCAGATGGAAGGGGTCGATCATGTTCACATCATTGAGGTCGGCGGTGGCAGCCTCGTAGGCCAGGTTGACGGGATGTTTCAGCGGCAGATTCCAGATGGGGAAGGTTTCAAACTTGGCGTAACCGGCTTTGACGCCCCGCTTGTGCTCGTGGTACAGCTGGGACAGGCAGACGGCCATCTTGCCGCTGCCGGGGCCCGGCGCCGTAATGACCACCAGCGGGCGCTCGGTTTCGATGTAGTCGTTTTTGCCGTAGCCCTCGTCGCTGACGATGCGGGCCACGTCGTTGGGGTAGCCGGCGATTTTATAATGGCGGAAGGTGCGGATGCCCAGGGTGTGCAGCCGGTTTTCAAAGGCTTCCACCTCGGGGGCGGCGGTATACATTGTGACGCAGACGCTGCCCACAAACAGCCCCACACCTTGGAAGGCGTCGATCAGGCGCAGTACGTCCATATCATAGGTGATGCCGTAGTCGCCCCGCAGCTTGTTGCTGACGATGTCCTCGGCGCTGATGACCACCACGATCTCGGCCTGGTCCTTCAGCTGCAGCAGCATCTGCAGTTTGGAGTCGGGCTGGAAGCCCGGCAGCACGCGGGAGGCGTGGTAGTCGTCAAACAGTTTGCCGCCGAATTCCAGGTACAGCTTGTTGTCAAACTGGGCGATCCGTTCCCGGATGTGGGCCGACTGCATGGCAAGATATTTGTCGTTGTCAAATCCTGTTTTCATATACCGCTCTCTTTTCTTTCCAACCAAAATCCCGGCAGGGGACCCCGCCGTAAACACAATAAAAACAGTATACCACACGCCGGGGCGCTGCGCAATGCGGCGAACAAGAAAACCCGGCCGTCCGGGCAAGAAAAATCCGGCCGGAACCATGCCGGATTTCCGTTTCCGGGCAGCGGGGAAAGTCCCGGTTCCCGCCTTTTGCCCGGCGGGTCAGGGAGCCGGCTTTTTGATGTGGGTGCGGGCCAGCAGTTCGATGCTTTTGTCGTACTCGGCGCTGGCAAAGGCGGTATACAGAATGTCCACCACGTTGAGCTGCGCCAGGCGGGAGGACATGGCGCCGTTGCGGAACAGGGATTCGTTGGCGGCAATGTACAGCTGATAGTCCGCCAGTTTGGCCACCTGGGAGGGGGCAAACCGGGTGATGGCAATGCAGGGGGTACCGTTGGCTTTCAGTTCCTTCATACATTCCACCATCTCCTGCGTCTGGCCGGAATAGGAAAAGATGATCGCCACATCCTGGCTGTCGGAGTTGCGGGCCTGCAGCAGCTGGGAATGCCAGTCCTCGTTGACAACACAGGGTTTGTTCAGCCGCAGAAATTTCAGGTAGGCATCCTTGGCCGCGCACAGGGAGGCTCCCACCCCGAACAGCAGGATCGCACGGGAACGCAGCAGCAGCTTCACGCATTGTTCCACGGTCCCGGCGTTCAGGATGTGCCGGGAATCATACAGGACCTGGATGTTCTTTTCGGTCACGTCGTCGATGATGCCGGCAATGGAATCTTCGGGGGTGAGCTGCTTTTCCTGGTGGGCTACCTCGGAACCCAGGGCGGCGATTTCCAGCAACAGGCAGCGGCGGAATTCCTTGTAGCCCTCAAATCCCAGCCGGTGGCAAAGCCGTACAACGCTGGAAGGGGAGGTGTAGGTTTTTTCGGCCAGGGTGCGCACGTCCATGTTGCACGCGTTGTGGGGGTGTTCGCAGATATATTCCGCCAGCTGGGCCGAAGCCCCCGTCCCGTTGCGGCGGACTTCCTGCAGCAAAACAAGTGCACTTTTCATAAAAGTTCTCCTGAATGATTCAAACAATATGGTATCTATGCCAACATTTGCCTTTATTATGAAACAATGTGCCGCAATTGTCAATACGTGTTGACGTTTTGGTTTCATCGCCGTATGCTGGGTACAACAAAAGCAAAACAACTTCGGCAAAGGAGTGAGTTGTCTGTATGGATCTTAACAAAATGATGACCGAGACCCGCAATCCGGATACGATGCACCTGGATGAGATGAGCGCCCTGGAAATCGTGACGGCCATGAACCGCGAGGATCGCAAAGTGCCGGAAGGGATCGAACCGGTGCTGCCGCAGATCGCCGCCGTGGTGGAAACGGTGGAAGCGGCCTTCCGCAACGGCGGGCGGCTGTTCTATCTGGGCGCCGGCACCAGCGGCCGGCTGGGCGTTCTGGACGCTTCGGAATGTCCGCCCACCTTCGGGGTGGAGCCGGGCATGGTGGTGGGCCTGATCGCGGGCGGCGACCGTGCGCTGCGCTTCCCCATCGAAGGGGCGGAGGACAGCCGGGAACTGGGCCGCAAGGACCTGGAGGAACACGACCTGTGCGCCAAGGACGTGGTGGTGGGTATTGCCGCTTCGGGCCGCACGCCCTATGTGCTGGGGGCGCTGGAGTATGCCCGCAGCATCGGATGCAAAACGGCGGCCATTGCCTGCAATAAGGGCAGTGCCGTCGGGCAGGCGGCAGACATTGCCATCGAAGCCCAGGTCGGACCGGAAGTGCTCACGGGTTCCACGCGGCTGAAAGCGGGAACCGCGCAGAAAATGATCCTGAACATGATCACCACCGGGGCGATGGTCCGCATCGGAAAAGCCTATCAGAACCTGATGGTGGATGTGGTGCAGAGCAACGAAAAGCTGGAAACCCGGGCGGAGAACATCGTGATGGCGGCCACCGGCGTGGAACGCAGCCAGGCACGGCAAACGATCGATGCCGCCGGCGGCAAGGTCAAGCTGGCCATCACCATGATCCTGACCGGCCGCGACGTGGAACAGGCCGCACAACTGCTGGAGGAAGCCGGGGGGCGCGTACGCGATGCCCTTCGGATGAAATAAAAAACAGGGAGGAAAACCATCATGACGAATGAAGAACTGGTCAAACGCATTCTGGCCGAATCCGGCGGAAAAGAGAATGTGGTGACCGCGACCAACTGCATGACCCGTCTGCGCATCCATGTAAAGGACGGAAGCAAGGTCAGCGACGACGCGCTCAAGCAGGTCGAGGGCGTGCTGGGCGTGGTACATGACCGCCCCGACTATGTAGAGGTCGTGGTCGGACCCGGCAAGAGCCGCAAGTGCGCCGACATCTGCGCCGAAATGGGCATCCCGGCGGCTGCGGACGGCAAGGAGGACCTTTCCACCGGCAACGACTGGAAGGCCAACAAAGCCGCCGTCAAGGCAGGGCAGAAGGACAGCCGCATCAAGTCCATGCTCAAAACCTTCGGTGAAATCTTTGTTCCGCTGATTCCCGGTGTCATTGCCGCCGGTCTTTGCTCCGGCCTGGCAACGCTGCTGACGCAGGTTTACCCCGGCTATGCCGACAATGCGTTCTGGAGCATCGTGTACAACCTGCTGTCGCTGATCAACGCTTCCTTCATGACCTACCTGACGGCGTGGGCCGGCTACCGTGCGGCGGAACGCTTCGGCGCCACCCCCATCCTGGGCGGTATGCTGGGTATGATGACCACCCTGGGCAACATCGACAACATTGCCAAGATCATCGGCCTGTACAACGAAGCCCAGCCGCTGGACGCCATCCTGCGTGCGGGCCGCGGCGGCGTGCTGGCCGTCGTGATCGGCGTCTGGTTCCTGGCTAAGGTGGAAAAAGCGGTGCGTAAGCGGATTCCCGATAATCTGGACATTATGTTCACGCCCCTTATCACCCTCATCGTCTGCGCGATTCCTTACGTATTCATCATCATGCCGCTGACCGGCTTTGTTTCCACCGGCCTGTGCTGGATCGTGGAGCAGGTCTGCATGAGCTCCAATCCCATCATCCGTATCGTGGCCGGCTTTATCTCGGCTGCCCTCTTCCTGCCCATGGTGGCCATGGGTATGCACCATGGCCTGGTGGCGCTGTATACCGTTCAGCTGGAAAGCATCGGTTTCGTCACCCTGTACCCCGCCCTGGCTATGGCCGGTGCCGGCCAGGTGGGCGCGGCCATCGCCATCTTCCTCAAAGCCAAGAAGGTCAAGAACCAGCGCCTGTGCTCTGTCATTGACGGTGCGCTGCCCGCCGGTATCCTGGGCGTAGGTGAGCCCCTGATCTACGGCGTCACCCTCCCCATGGGCAAGCCCTTCTTTACCGCCGGCATCGGCGCGGCCTTCGGCGGTGCCTTTGTCATGGCCATGCAGGTTGCCTCCACCACCTGGGGCCCCTCCGGTATTCTGGCCTTCCCGGTCATGACCGCCGGTCCCAACAGCGCCGTTATGTCCATGGTCTACTATGGCATCGGCCTGGTGATCAGCTATGTGATGGGCTTCCTCATCACCAACGCCTTTGTTACCACCGACGAGGTGGCGCAGGCGTAACGGAACTTTTCCGGCATTGCTGAAATAATAAACAGCCCCGGAACTTCTCCCGCAGGGGAGAGGTTCCGGGGCTGTTCGTGTATGCCGGGGGAACGGCGGGATGTGCAAAAAATGTGCAGAAATGTGCACGGCAAGAATCAAAACGATAAAAAAACAAAAAACCTCACGTTCTCACGTGAGGTTTTTGGTGCGCCCGCAGGAACTCGAATCCTGGACCCTCTGATTAAAAGTCAGAGCGGTCATTGAAAGGCTCTAGTAAATCTTATAAAATCTGATACTGACGCTATGGGTCGGTATCAAATTTTATAAGGAGTTAATTGTAATGAGTCATCAAAAATGCACGAAATGTGGCCGAAAAATCAAAAAATACCAATTTTGTCCGCATTGCGGCGCACGCCAACTAGAAAGCTCAATAACATTGGGGGAGATATACCAAGAATGGAGTAGTTTGCACTATCGAAAAATAGGAAAAAAGACAATAGAAGGTTACGACAACGCGTGGAGGCACAGTCTTCAACCTCTGAAAAATATCGCAATCGAAGATATTCGCGTTAGTGATTATCAGAAAATACTGGATGGCATTGCAGATAAAAGCCAGTCACTACAACATAAGTTACTACTTTTGATTGGACAGCTGTGTAGATACGCAATAGCAGTCCACCGGTTGCATGTAGTCGAACCTACTCGATATTTGATAATGGATGGTAAAGCTAATAAAAGCCGTGAGATCTACTCGGATG
>ERZ1090867.83-NODE-83-length-45257-cov-19.221207_pt1 | contig 45257 bp, 54 predicted proteins | sample MGYA00478476_ERZ1090867 | MGnify/ENA primary metagenome ERZ1090867 (study PRJEB33644, sample SAMEA5815742) | chicken gut metagenome | biome: Chicken; feature: Gastrointestinal Tract; material: Caecum | place: Ireland | collected 2019-01-01 | study: A study of the... | reverse complement strand
TGGGAAAGAGAAGTTTGGGGTAAAGACTTTTGCAGCTATTTTGATAAGAGAGAGGAGAAAAACAATGAGAACAATTAAAGAGTACTATCAGGGTGAACGCTTTGTTTACGGAAGGAAAAATTGTATGGTTTTGGAACACATGGATGATGGAACGCTGTGTATGGTGTTGGACGAAGATTTTGAGTCGAAGTTCGGAGAAACTAACAACTTTGCTGAATCCGAGTTGAGAAAAAAATTGAACGGCGAGTACCTTGACGAATGGGTTAAGGATGGAGTCGACAGGGCATCTTTTATACTTATGCGAGTTGACCTTACCGCAAACGATGGGTTGAAAGACTATGGGACTTGCGAGTGTTTTTTAGCCCCACGAACCTGCGATCAGCATAGGAAGTATAGATATTTGATTCCGAACCCTAAAAGGGGTTGGGAATGGACGGCAACTGCATATAGCACAAAGGATAATAAGTGTTCGTTCAGGACGTATCAGGTGGCGGCTATGGGTTCTCTCGGCTACAGCGTCTACGTCGACATCGCGTATGGGGTTCGCCCGCTTTTTAAACTGAATCCTGAATCTTTGGTTGAATGTGAAATTGAAGTAAAAGCGGATTGGGATGGCGAAAATATTCCAAACGCAGTAAATCACTTGCAAAAGGCGGTTGATACTTTAGCGGAAATTGAAAAATGTGGGGCTGAAACATCAATTATTTTGGGAGTAATTGAAGTTTTAGAGAAGAGGCGTGATGATGAAATCGACAATTGAGTGGAAGTTATTTCCGAAAGAGAAGCCAGAATTGCCTCCCGGAAACTATGTGGCGAAAGTGTTTATCACGGTAAATGAATACGGAACAGTAATGCCGCTATATTACCAGAGATTGGTTAATGGTGGCAGAGAGAAATATCTATGGAAACAGATGGATATGCTGCCGCACAAAACATCAAAAATCATAATGTTCGCTGAAATGCCGAAGATTCCAGAAGAATTTAAGGAAATCATGGAAAGAGGTGATGGTTCCCGTTGAAAGAGAAGAACTTACGAAGAATATCTGCAATAGTAACCTCCCAGACAGCATACAACATCGAGAAACTAAGGAGGATATGCGGATATAAAAGTGCAGGAAAGGTTATTGATAAACTGGGAAGAGAAAAGATGATTGAGATGAAAGGAGATTCAAAAGATGAATAAGGCACAGTTAAACGAACTTCTTGAAAAAATAAAAAGGGAAGAACAAGCAGATCGGCTTATTGAGGGAATAAGGGATGGGTATTATGTTGCGATAGCGGTTGGAGATTCAGAAGTCAAGATTGAAAATGAAAACCATTTAAACACAATCAAGAAAATATTAACCGAAACCATCGAAGAAGGGAAGCAAGCCTTTGAAAAAGCTAGACTAGAGTAAATAATAAACATATCGGAGGACGATAATTTGTATAATATTGGTATTGATTTGGTCTGTAAAAAGAGATACAATAAATAACTGTAAGGAGGTGAGAGGATGGCAGAAAACAGCGAGATCAGAAAAGAAATTGAGAGGTTTTTGGTTGAAGATGGACTGGATATTAACGCTACTGCTTTCAAATATCTGGTTGCTGCAATTGAAAACTACAGGCCAGGCATGATGATTACCAAAATTGTGAAGCCGGTTGAACAAGAGTATGGAATTACGCTTACGACATTCAAGACGATGTGCGGAAAACTGACAAAATCATCTCTGTCAATGCCCGGTGAGACGCTTAAAAGATACATCGGATATGCTTATGCAAAAATTATGCTCAAATAAAAACAAGGAGGACACATTATGAGATTTACATTGAAAAAAATTTCTTTGAACAACTTTAAGGGATTTGAAAAAATGGACGTTGAGTTCTCTCCTGAATCCACGCTGATTGAGGGAGATAATGAGACCGGTAAAACAACGCTTTATGATGCTTTTTGCTATTGCCTTAGCAAAAAATCGAGCGATGGAAGCACCGATTTTGGGATTAAGCCAAACTTTGCCACAGAGATTGTTTCTCCCAGTGTAGAGGTTGAAGCAGAGATTGACGAAAAGCCTGTTACTCTCAAAAGAGTCTATCAGGCCAAGTTTACCAGAGATAAGAAGTTTTCTGGATATAAGACAGAGTGCTTTATCAACGGTATTCCAACGGGAATTAAAGAATTTGAGAAGTACATTGCGGATTCCGTTGGAGAGGAGGAAGTGTTTAAATTACTTACCTTTCCAAACTACTTTACGGAGCTTATGACAACAGCGAACGGCGAAACAGTGTCTCAGCGCCAGTGCAAGGCCCTGAAACACATGGCAAACGTGGAAAGCGATAAAAGTATCGCAGAATCCGAAGAAGCCTTCCAGCCGCTCCTAGGGCTTCTGAAACGATATGACAGCGTAGATGATATTCAGAAATTCTACAAATCGGAGGTCAAAAGAATCCACCAGCAGATTGATGATATTCCGATCAGGGTGGAGCAGCAGGCGAAGAACATTCTGAAAGTTGAAAAATCCGAAGCAGAGTTGAATACCATGTTAAGTTCGGTGTCTGCTAAGATTGACGCACTGAGGACACAGAGTGCGCCTACACCAGAGTCTATGAGTCAGGTAAACTCTATCAAAGAACAACTTGAATCTGCAAGGCAGGAGCTTTCAGAAGCCCAGAATAAAGAAAGCCGCTTGATGTTTGATGAAAAGAACCAATATATCGAGAAATTGAACGAAATTCGCAATAGCGAGCATAAGAACAACCGAAAGGTATCTGATATAGAGTCTCAGATCAAGTCGTTTCTTGTTCGTATTGACGAATTGACTTACAGCAAGAACATTAAGAAGGATTGCGACAGGGAAGATAAGGCAGAACTTGAATCAATGAACAATTCCACCCCATATATTTGTCCAACGTGTGGCACTAAATTGACTGGCGAAAATCTCACCAAAGCGATGGAAGAATTTCAAAAAAAATACAATTATGTCAAGAGGAACATTGAAGAACGGCAGGCAGAAATTGAAGATATTGAGAGGGAAATAGAAGAATCACAGAACGCAATTGATGATTTGAGCGTTCAGAAGACAGACCTTCAAAAAGAGTTGGTAGGACTTGCGGAATCAGAGGCCAAACTCCAAGAAGAATACAAGTCAAAGGTGGAGTCTATTAAAGAAACAATCGCTGACGAGATTCAATCCAAACGCTCCACTGTAGACTTCCTCGAAAAAGAGTTGAAAGCTGCCAACGCCAGATGCGATGAAGAATTAAAGCGGAAGTTTTCTGAAATTGCTTATGAGCAGGCCAAAATAGAAGATGAAAAGCAGAAGATTCTTTTGGAACTCAACAAGATCGACAGCAACCGTCGTTGCCAGAAAATGATTGAAGAACTGGAAGAAAGCAGAGATAAGTATTCTGCCGAGCTTGACACGGCGCAGATGTATCTTGACCTTTCAGAAGAATTCATCAAAAGGAGAAGCAAACTGCTGGAAGATGCAGTAAACAAACTGTTTGACAATGTGAGATTTAAGTTTACCAGAGAAGCAAAGAGTGGGAAGGTTTCTGAATCCTGCATCCCGACGTTTAACGGGCAGAATTATCAAGACCTTTCTGCTTCCACAAAACTGATTTGCAATCTCGACATTGTGAAGGGATTTCAGAGGTACTACAACGCCTATCTGCCACTGTTTATCGATAACGCCGAAGGAATCACTGAAACCATTGATTGCGACGCGCAGACCATTCTGCTGTCTGTTAAGAAGGAGGTTTGCCCGAAGTGCGGTGGAGAAACGGGAAGAAAGCAAGAGAACGGATTCTGGAAGTGCAAAGAGTGCGGATATGAGTTTAAGAAGCATTTTGAAGTAAAGGAGAACTAGAGATATGAACGACATTATGAAGAAACAGCAGGAGAAGAACAACGCCATTGTGCAGAAGTTAAAGGACACTTCCACAAGCGTTATCAACCAAGTTATGAAGTACGCCGATGAAGGAAAACTGGAAATCCCGAAGAATTACTCCGTAGGAAATTCAGTAAACGCCCTGCGGCTGATGATTATGGACGACGATAAACTCAGAAACTGTACACTCCCGTCTATTGCCAATGCAATGCTGAATATGTGCATTTTGGGCCTGAATCCATCAAAAAAACAGTGCTATCCTATTGCATACGGTGAAAAGCTGGGGCTGATGGTAAGCTACTTTGGAAATGTTGCGATTGCTAAAAGAGCTGACCCTACAATTGATGATGTTGTTGCAGACGTTGTAAAAGAGGGAGAAACTTTTGAGTTTGAGCATCTTCCCGGAAACACTTACAAGGTCACAAAACATACCAGAACGCTTGAAAGCATGGACAGCGATAAGATTCTTGCCGCTTACGCAACTATCCTGTACAACGACGGTAAAGAGCCTGTAACGCTGATTATGACATGGAAGGAGATTCTTGCCGCATGGAAGAAGTCTCCTGCAAAACCGTTTGATGAGAACGGAAATCTCAAAGCCAGCAGCACCCATGCGCAGTATTCTGACGATATGGCAAAGAGAACTGTTATCAACAAGATCACCAAGATGGTTCGCAACACTTCTGACGATTCTGAACTGTTCGAGGACGCAAGAAAGAGTGTTGACTATGAATCCTCCAAGAACGAAGCTGAAATGGAAGCGATTGAGAATACTTGTTCCGAGGATGAATACACCGATGTTGAATACGTTGAATATGACGCTTCTGAAAACGATGTTGAAGAATCGTCTGGAATGAACGATTCTATTACTGTGATTAAAGATACAGGAGAAGCTGTGGAGGGATAGTTGATGATTCATGTGACTGATAAATACGCAATCCGTGTGGATAAGTTTCAATACACGAGCGGATTGATTGTCAAGAATAAAAAAGGCGAAGAACACCTTACTGATTGCAGATACTTTTCCAAGCTAACTAATGCGTTCAAAGATATTGCCGAAAGAAAGGTTAAAGACACCCTTTCTGATAGCGATATGAGTTTAAAAGAAGCCGTTGAAACAATTGATTCTATCTATTCTGAATTTGACAAAAAGATGGATGAAGTTTGGGCTTCGATCACTCATGTAGACAAGAGAATGTATTAACCAAATAAGTTATGGAGGCAAAATAATGGAACTGCACGAAATTATTCAGAAGTTCGATATTGAGACATTAAAAGAAGTAAATGTTGAGTGTTTGCGGATTGGTAAAAGCATGGATGAAATGTTTTTCCATGGAATGTCTTGCCTTGGGCAACTACTGAACACTATGACATTAAGACAGATGTTCGGTGAATTAGAATCGGTTGAAAAGCTGGAAATTATGGGCTGCGTTCTGCTAACAGTAATACAGTCATATTACACTTTGTCAGAAGAAGAAGTATCTGAGTTTATTGAAACTAAAATCCCAAACGCAAACAAAGGGGCAATGAAGATGCTAGAACAAGCTAAAATGAAAAACACTGAATGTGATGAGTTTAATGTAGAAGTGGATATGGTACAGTAACTATGCAGACGCTATTTACCAAAACTGGTTCAGATGGTAATTGCACGGTATTTCAAGACCACAAAGGCATGATGTTGGCGGTGGATTGTGGTATTCCAGTTAAAGAAGTCAACAGAGGAATGAATTACAAACTATCCTCCGTCAAACATTGCCTTATCACTCACGCTCATGGAGATCACACCAAGTATGTCAACGACTTTATCCAGCGAGGAATCCATGTGTATATGTCGCAAGATACAAAAAATGCACTTAATATTTGTGATGGGTACTACATTCATGCGGTGAAAGATAGAAAACAGTTCCAAATCGGAGACTCTTTTATTGTTTTGCCGTTCAATGTGCCCCACTGCAATTCAGACGGCAGCCCTTGCGCAAACTACGGATTTTTGATATACTCAACAGCAGACCATGAAAAAATCTTCTTCGCTACTGACTGCCAGTTCATTCCGCAGAAGTTCAGAAGGCTCGACAGAATCTTTATCGAGTGCAACTACCGAGCCGATGAAATCAACGAATTTTCCGACATGGAAGATATGAATATGTACGTTGAGAAGCGAAGATTGATTATTAGAGCGTTGCACACTCGTGACTTTAGTCGTGAGTTAAACGCTTATACAATATAGTCAGTGTATATAGAAATATGTACATAGAAATAGCTTCGAGCTATTCAATATTACTTGAACTGCTGGAAACTCCTAAAGCTGAATAGACTACAACATGATGGCGAATAGTCATGGGTGTGAATGTAACGAAAGTAGAAAAAACATATTCAGATGGCATAAGGTTAAATCCTAAGTGCTAAAACAATGGACAATCAGCAACTAAGCTCCGAACAGGAGAAAGCTCAACGACTATTCCTCTTGAGGGAAGTACGACACAAGCGATTGGTGTCGGAAGTAGGTAAACCCTAACAGATAATGCTGAGGGATAAGATATAGTCTGTGCTTTGGGGAAACTCAAAGAAGTTCATAAGAGAACTGCATGGAAAGTAGCGTTTCTGTGTGAACGACAACCTCTAATACGATAAAGTCAAGAACTTACGGTTCTTACATATGTTATTACAAAAATCAAAAAAAATCCTAATAATCACTTGATTTATTCAAATACATATGTTACAATATAATCACAGGAAAGGAATGGTGATTATGCAAGTAACATATGGACGAGGATATGCATATTCGATAGAGTATCATATTGTTTGGTGTGTGAAGTATCGGCGCAAGATTATAAACGAATGCATAGAGCAAAGCTTAATTCATATACTTAACAATATAGCTGATGATAATGGCTTTCAAATTTTAGAAGCAAACACAGACCAAGACCATGTACACCTGTTGGTTTCGTGTAGTCCACAGCATTATATACCAAATATCATAAAAGCCCTTAAAGGGGTTTCTGCCAGACTACTTATGAAAGAATATGGGGACAACCTACGCAATCAGTTGTGGGGTGGTCATTTGTGGAATCCGAGTTATTTTATAGCTACGGTATCAGAAAACACAGAAAGCCAAATCAGAGAATATATTCAAAAGCAGAAGGTCAAGTGATAATATGGAAAAAACCTACAGACTTAGGCTCTATCCAAATAAACAGCAGCAAGAGCTTTTAGCTAAAACTTTTGGCTGTCAAAGGTATGTGTATAACTACTTCTTGGATAGAAAGATAACTTTGTATAAAGAGCAAGGCGAATCTTTGAGTTTTGCAGGGTGTTCCAGAGAACTTACAAAGCTAAAGAAAGAAAAAGAATGGTTGAAAGAACCAGATAAATATTCTCTCCAAAACGCTTTAAAAGACTTAGACATGGCATACAAAAAGTTCTTCAAAGAACACACTGGATTACCTAAATTCAAATCTAAAAAAGACAGGCATCGGTCATATCGCACTAATATTAGCAACAATAACATTGCGTTTCTTGGTAAGCATATAAAACTACCAAAACTGGGATTGGTAAAGTGTAAAGGCTATAAAGAGATAGATGGCAGAATATTAAATGTCACTGTTTCACAAGTGCCAAGTGGTAAATATTATGCTTCTGTATGTGTAACTGATATTGAGATGCCTACACCGCCAAATACGGGTAAGCAAGTTGGTTTGGATTTGGGAATCAAGGACTTCTGCATCACATCTGACGGTGTGAAATATAAGAATCCAAAATATCTTGCACAGTCAATCAAGAAACTGCAAAGATTACAGAGAGAACTGTCACGAAAAACAAGTGGTGGTTCAAACTGGAATAAAAGCAGAATCAAGGTTGCGAAACTGCAAGAACACATTGCAAATCAAAGATTAGATTGCCTTCACAAACTGTCAAACAAACTTGTAAAAGAGAATGATGTTATCTGTATGGAGAATCTGAAAGTACAGAACATGATGAAGAATCATAAGCTGGCAAGAAACATCGCAGATGTATCGTGGTCTGAGTTTAAGAGACAGCTACAATACAAGGCTATCTGGTATGACAAGCAAGTCATTCAAGTAGACACATTCTTTGCAAGCAGTCAGTTGTGTTCTAAATGCGGACACAAAAATCCAGCTACTAAGAAGTTATCTGTAAGAGAATGGGTATGTCCTGTATGCGGAGAGGTTCACGACAGAGATGTGAACGCTGCGTTGAACATACTCAATGAGGGATTAAAACAAATAGCGTAATAACATATATAAGAACCGTAGGAACTATGGGGATAGCTTGGTAAATAAACCCTCGGTAGAGGGTTGTTCCCAAGAACCCTGCGACTTTAGTCGTGGGAGGTTCAGAAGCCACATGAGTGAGAAAGCTTGCATTGAGTTTTTGAAAAAACAAGACCTATCTCAAACAAAAGAAATCAGGTTGCTGCATCTATCATCCAGCCAGTATTATCTCAAAGACACTATAAAACAAGAGGTTGAAGAATCAATCGGAAAGGCGGTAAAGATATGATTTTCTTTGGAAATTACGTTCCAAGTTTTATCACAGACCTTGACATCCTGCTTGCCAGCAGAGAGCCTTATAATAAACACAGAAAGGTTCGGGTTGTGCTGAAAGGCAAAAAGTCTGTCAACAAAGAGGAACCCAAAATCCCAAGAGAAATTGAAAAAGAGATCGAGGCAAGCAATTACAATCTGCTTAAAAATGATACAAAGAAGTATCAGATTAAAATTGATTGGAGCGACGGGGAACATACCAACTTGTGGATTTACAAGAATGGGCAGGTGATTCGGGAGTATTCTGCACCACTTCCAGAGAGCATCGAGGATTTCAAAGGAATTGTCAATGAAGCAAACAAGGCAATTGAAGCGGTGAACCCGAGAAAAGGAATGGTGAATCGTGGAATCTAATTACAAAAAGAAAAGCCGACCGCAAAGAATCAAGGCTGCGGCAGAAGAGATCAACAAGATTTACAAAGAGAAGTTCAAGAACAACATTATCAACACTATGATAATGTGCGGACACGTCATCTACAAGTCGCTCTACGAAAACTATGTAAAACTGTATGATGAATCCGACGACGTTGAAGAACGAAAGAAAATCCTCAATGAGCTTGTTGAGAAGGTTAGAAACGAAGGCTTGAACGCTCAGTACCAGCTCGATGAAGCGCACAAAATGGCCAAAGAAGTTAAATTAAAGGACGGTGCAGATAATGCAAGTATGGCTGGCAAAGAAAGATAACATCATTATGGTTGTGGGTAACGCAACCAAAACGCCGGAACTCAAAAAGATTGGTCAGTGGGACACGCTGAAAGCATCTTTCTCTCTTGCTTATAAGAAGGACGATGGAAGTTCTGTGTATTGTAATTGCGCGGCGTTTGGCAGAATTGCGGATTATGCCTGCAATATCGAAAAGGGCAGCGTCGTGTGCGCAATTGGTAAGGTGGAATCCAGATCGTACACAGGTAAAGATGGTGCTCCTAAGACATGGACTGAAATTGTTATTAAATGGATGAACATTCTCGGAGAGGAGCCCAGCTACCTTCCAGAAGGATTTGAGCCTCCATCGGTGGGAAGTCACGCAGAACCAGAGAAAACTTCTCCTGCGACCTCTCAGCCTGTCCAGAATGAGTGTTATACTGACGTTGAACCAGAAGATGGAGAGGACTTGCCTTTCTAGTGAATAGTTTATGAGAGGGGATGGGGAAACCCCCATTCCCTCCTTTTTGCTTTCGGGGGTTTTACGATGAACAATATTACAGATTTAGGTTTGATGGAAATTGCTATGTATCGCCTGCTTGAAATTTGGAGCGAGGACAGTCAGTATACTACAGTAGAACAAATCACCAAGTACGCAAAGAAACAGGGGTACAGCCAAAAAACTTACGATAACATGAGAAAAACAGTCAGTGCTTTAATTGACAAAGGATTTGCTGAGATTGACAACCAAAGAAGCATGGTCATTCCTCTTAAAGAAACGTTAGAGGAGCAGGAAGAAAAGAAACCTTCCATTGAGACCACGTTTGAGGCCGTGTGGAAGCTCTATCCCATCAAGCGGGGAAAAGGACAGGTCACACACGCTGCTAAAAAGAAGATTCATGAGCTTGGCGTTGAGAAAATCAGCCGCGCAATAGGCCGATATCTTAAAGAAATCAAGGATACAGGAAAAGAACAATACATGGTGATTGGCAGCACCTTTTTTAACGGGAGATACATTGATTACCTTGACGAAAACTTTGTTGAATTGAAGAAACCGGAGGGATTTTCAAATGATAGACGATCGCCCCAAACAAAACCAGAATCAGCAGGAAAGTACAAATATCTCGATTAGTCCAAATGTAGAAGCAGAGCAGGCGTTGATTGCCTGTATGCTAATTGAACCAGAAAAGACCGTTCCAGAGATTATGAGTAAGTTGACAGCAGGAGACTTTCAGAGCGAAGTCACAAAAACCTGCTTCAATAAAATCTCGTATCTTTTTAAAACAAACCAGCCGATAGATACAATCACGGTAATTTCAAATCTTCCAACAGAATACAGAACCCTTGTTGTAGGCATGGTAGAAGCCCTTCCAGGCGTTTCTAGCTTCAAGAAGTACATTCAACTGGTTATTCAGTCAAGAAAGCGTATACGGGCCTACGAGAGCGTTACAGAGCTACAGGCAAAGCTGCTGGAAGGGAGTTCGATTGAAGAATGTCAGGAATCTGCAATCAAGATTTCAGAATCATTGAGCGCAGACAAGGCAGATGAGTGCGTCAGCGCAAAAGATGGTATTCTAAATTTTTATAAACAGTATCAGGAAGGGAAAAGAAAGCAATATATCACAACCGGTATAGCTAAAATAGACAAGTACACCTACATGAACAAGGGTGACTTTATTGTAATAGGCGCAAGGCCAAGCGCAGGTAAAACAGCTATCACGCTTCAAATGGCCTTACACATGGCAAAGACGCACAGAGTTGCCTATTTCTCGCTGGAAACCAGCGCAGAAAAACTTTATGATCGTGCAATATCGAATTTTGCACACGTTAGTTTCAGAAACATCAAGAACGGATTGGTCGGCGAAGAATCGGCTTTGGAATGGCAAAAAATTGCTACAGCTTCCAGTGCGTTCAGTAATCTAGACCTGTTTATCGTTCCGGCTTCTGGATATACGGTGTCAAAAATCGAATCAAAAGCGGTTGAGCTAGGCGCAGAGATTATCTTTGTGGACTACTTATCCCTTGTCAAAGCAAGAGGCAAAGACAGGTTTGAACAGGTCACGAACATCTCTATGGGACTTCATAACCTAGCACAGCAGAGGAAAATAATGGTGGTAGCACTGTCTCAGCTTTCAAGGGCGGGAGTAAACGAACCGTCAATGAGTGATTTAAGGGAGTCAGGTGCTATAGAACAGGATAGATAGAGCAAGGGAGTTGACGAAATAGGGATTTCAGCGTATAATAGATGCTAAGAATGGAGGTATCTATTATGAAATATGAATCAGCAGTAATGGATTTATACAATCAGGGTATTTATTCTGGGCCAGAAATTGCGCGTAGACTGGGCATTACAGGTAATCGAGTATGGGACGTGTTCATAAAGCACGGAATTAAGCAGAGGGATTTAGACGAACTGAACAAATTAAAGGTTTCGTCTAAGTTGCAAGAAGAAGTTTTGATCGGAACCGTAATAGGAGACGGATGTTTGTTTAAGCAAAACAAGACTGCCGTTAAATGCAGATTAGCTTTGGCTCATTCTTTGAAGCAAAAGGAATACTTTCTGAAAAAGTATGAGATTTTAAAGGATTTAATAGGAGCCGATTATGTGTTTCAGACGCAGTACGATCGTAGGACTAACAAGAATTACTATCGTATAAAATTCCAGTCTCACGCCAATTTGCTTTATACTGATTTGAGAAATAAATGGTATAAGGATGGCAAGAAGATAATTTGCGAAGATATTTACGAGCATGGCGCAGATTGTCTTGCTGTCAAATTCTTCGATGATGGATATAAAGCTCAAAACGGATTTTATATTGCCATGGACAGGTTTGATGATGAAAGTCTCAGAATATTTAGGGACTGGATGATGACCATGGGAATAGGAAGTACGTTAGAAAAAGGCAATAGGGTCTATGTTCCAAAAAAATACCGAGAAAAATTCATTGAAACTGTAAAACCGTTCGCAACGTCAGATGTCCTGTATAAACTGGGTGAATTGCTGGAAACTCCGGCAGCGGACAATCAGCAGCCAAGCCACAAGAACACCAGTGAAAGTATTGTGGAAGGTTCAACGACTAACAGGTGAGGATGGAAACCAATAATCCTGACACGAGTGCCCAGCACCGAAAGGTGAAGATATAGTCTGAACTGCGGTATAACAAAAGAAGCCGCAGAAGTTGGGGATAAAGAGCCTTGACGATAACAGTATTGGCAGACGTTATCATGCTCCTGCACAACACCGCACCGAACGAAGAAAGCGCAGACCGCATATTGACTATTGCAAAAAACAAGGAAGGGCAGGTGGGACAAATTAGATTGGCCTTTGAAGGCGACTATCAAAAATTTTACGAAAGAGAGCACTATGACTATGCAGATTAAAAACAAGATCAAAGGTATCGTGGTTGCACTGTTAGCTGCAACATACCTGTTTACAGGTGCGCTTGCAGCGTCGGCTTGCAGCCAGACAGACAGCTTTGATATTACTACTGTTTCGGACGTTACCGCATGGGAACTGTTTGACTATGCGCCGGACTGGTGTACTCCCGCCATGTGCCGCCTAATTGTGGATTTAAGCCATGAGTACGGCATTTCCAGCGAGTTTGCACTCTCTGTGTTCAGGTATGAGTATGTGCCAGAAAGAAACTCTGTAGGCGGTGTCAGAAGCTCTGAACAGTATGATACCTTTGATTCTGTAGAAGAAAGCATCGTAGATTGGTTTGAGTTCATGTCTAATACGTTCTGCAACCCCGACTCGTGGCAGTACAGCCAAACAGGAGGGACTACAATTCACGATATTGCACCACTTTACAATCAAGGAGTAACAGAATTTGATGCAAACTCAACAAATTGGTGTGAAACTATGGAAAATGAGGTCGATTGGATATTGACCTCGCAGGAATAAGGTGCTATAATACAGTTACACCAAACAAAGCTGGTGTAATTATTGGGATGTAGCCAAGCGGTGAAGGCAAGGGGCCTTGAACCCCTCATCCGAACGTCCGAATCGTTCCATCCCAGCCAAATGGGCCGCATGGAGTTTGTTTTGTATCTAACAGCATCTTGTGTACCGCATCATAACACATCCTTTTTCTTTTGTGATTTTTTTCTGTTTGCATAACACTCCTTTACAATTTGTCCTATCTTCTCAAAATGGCATTGACTTTTTTCTCTTTTCCATGCGGCCTACCTCTTTTGCCGATATAGTTTAATGGTAGAACATCTGCCTTCCAAGCAGAATGTGCGGGTTCGATTCCCGCTGTTGGCTCCATTCCTATATGTTCGTGGTGGGGCATATAGGATAAGCGAGTAAAAATCGTAGCGATTTTTGGCGGGTATGTTCCTATCCGCAGGGAACACAAATAAGTGCGGAATTACGGTGTTTTAGCTCAATAGGCAGAGCAGACACCTTATAAGTGTCAGGGTCGTGGTTCAATCCCACGAAACACCACCAGCGATATTGTTGTCATAGCAATTCGCCCCCCGATAACGGCAGCACGTCTGCGGACTGCTACTTGCCTTCACAGGATGCGTCTTGTGTCGGCGTTTTAGCTGGGTCGCTCCCATCCGTGAAAGCCGGAAGTCGCCCTCCATGTGAGGGCGTGGATAGAAATGCGTATAATGCAACTGTGAGCACCATCTGCATTGTATATCGTGCTTTTGATTTGAATGTCTCTTGGTTGTTATGAGACTCATAAAGTAAACAACCCGAATACACAATATATGGGAAGGTCAACCGTGGTGGTTAAGCGGTCTGCAAAACCGCTAGTGTGAGTTCGATTCTCGCCTTTCCCTCCAACACCTTCTAACATTCATTATCAAACCTTCAAAGCAGATCACGTCATCGCAAAAAGCTCCTTCTGTAAAAAGAAGGGGCTTTTTACTTGCAAAAATTTTATTTCACTCTTTTAAATTATGAAGAATTGTGATATAATATAATCACAGGCAAAAGCGAATTGGGCTTCGGCTTAGTCTGTAAGAGAAGGAGATCGCTGGCGCGACATCTCCTTCTTTTTATATATTATGTGACAAAGTAGCAAGATAATAGTTGCAAGATTGAAGGGCAAGAACATTCAATGTGCTGGATTGACAACAAGCAATTTAAGCGCGGATGCTTCAAACTTTGGTTCTTGTACTGTAAGGGGAAATTTGAACGCTCATACTTTGCAGGGAATGAACATAAAGAACAAACAAATTACTATACCTGGGCTTGGACATTATGATTTTTGGATAAGATAATGGCAGGAGGACTTATAATGAAAACACCAATAAAATATCTTTATCTTAACAAAGACTTGTTTTTTAAATTGATTCAGTGCGCATGGGATACTCCGCAAAAAAGTTTAAACGTATACGATTTTTACCGTTCTATCGAAGCGCAAGTTCTGTTTTTCGAGAGAGAAAGAGCAAAACTAGCGAAGCTGCTCGGGGAACCGGTTGAGGGGGGTAAATATAAGATCAAGGATGAGAATTTTGATGAATACAAGAAAAAAATTGAGGAAATAGAGAATACGGAAGTAATCGTAAAAGATTTGGAAATAACGTTAGATGATGTATCTAAAGCGCAATACACCGATCAAAAAGATGGGTGGCTTACGCCGATTGAAATATACAAACTGGATGAATTCTTAAAGAAACAGCAAAAAGAAAAAGAGGGCGCGGAATAAGCGCCCTCTTTTGCTGTATTTCAATTGATCTATTTTTCTAACCTCGTACCAATCCATCGTAATCTCCAAGAGGGCCAGAAACACGAACCCACTTTACTCTGCTGAGAGTAGTCCCACCAGCTCCACCGATCTTAATGCTTCCAACTGTACATGAATCAAAACCTCCTACGTCAAAGTTTCCTGTTCCGGCGCTTATTCCATTACATTTAATGTTCTTGCCTTCGAGAAAACTAACGTCAATATACTTTGCCAGAAGAGAAGAAAACTCTGCCTTATATACAATTACTTTACCAAATTCTCCGGTTCCTGCCACTAGAGCTTTAATGTTCGCTTTTTGAGTCTCCATCTCTTTGGCGGTAACTTTGTATCTTACATTAAGATCTTGAAAATCTCCTGATAGAGCACTTAGGTCTCCGCTAATCTCTACAATATCACTGTTAATGGTGGTAACTTTTGAATTTATTTGAGTAATATCCGAATTAAGTTCAATAATACTTCCCTCAGTATCATTGACTCTCAGCTCAATGCTCGCTATCTTGCTGCCTTGGTCGCTCACTTCACCAGCTACGATTGTTACTCTCGATTCAACGTCATCTACATATTGCTCAATTTGAGAAAAGTGAGTGCTGGTTTGGTCTTGAAAACTTACAAACGATGTAATTGTCGCAAAGGTATCATCAGCGTACATCTTCAAGTTCGCAATCGCAGTAGTGGTTTCGGTTTCAAATTTAACCAAAGCGTCAATCGTAGCAAATGTTTCGTTAGCTTCTATGATAAAGTCAGCTAACGAACCCTCTACATCGTCAATCTTGATTTCCAGTCTGTGTTCTGTTTCGTGAATGTACTTGTATAAAGTATCGCCCCAATACGTTCCATTCTCATAGTCCCACAAACTGTCATAGTCGATTCTTCCGCCGCTGTCAATTACACCGTCTGCCTTGTTTCCCGCGTCATAAGACTGTTTCAGGAAGTCCACCATGTTTTGCAGCTTATCTCCAAGCTCAATTGTGGCCTGATAGGGTGCAAAGACATTGTATGTCCAAGAGATAATTCTTAAAGTTTCTTTTGTTAAGGTCTGTTCCGGCCCGTCGCTGTATACGACGGTGGCAAGGTGGTTAATGTCGAAGATTTCATATTCTCGGCCTTCCACTGTCCGAACATCTACGATCTCGCAGTTGATGTTCTTTCTCGGCCGGGATAGTTTCTTAACCTGTTCCTGTCCCCAATACAAAAGCTGCTTCTGGTCGTAAATATCAGAGTTTTGCAGATTCTTTTCGTAAATTGCTGTGGTGTAGGAAAAGTCATCCACATACCGCTTCCCGTTGTTGACAGCCGAAATGTTAAGGCTGTTTTCTCCTAACGGGTACAAGCGAGTAGTAATATCGGTGTCCATCGAGATTGTCAGCGTTTGCAGATTCTTTCCTTTGCGGATTTCAAATCCATAGTCATTGTTCCACTTGGAAGAATCGTGGACGCTCAACGTCTGGTTTACGCTGTCCCACTCAAAGATACCTCCGTACAAGTCCCTGACGTGTTCCAGATTGTAAAGAAGGTCTTTCTGGTCTGTCTCTACATTGAATACGCCATAATCTTCTGCCGCATTGAATCCGTCCGCAATAACATCACAGAATGCCAGCGTCCATCCGCTCCCTTGCAGCAAAGCCCAGTAGTTATATCCAGCAGAACCTCTGGGATAGGGGTTGTTGGTGTAGGTTACTCCGTTAACAACAAGTGGTTCTGTGGATTTTGGAAGCAGGCAGACTGTTTGATCGTCAATAAATTCGTCCTCTTTTGGAACATTGTACGCCTGAACATATCTCTTTTCAAGCAGTTTCCATGTCTCATAAGCTGTAACGGTAACGGTTTCGTTTTCTGTTACAATTCCGGTTTCGTTTAGGCACACATACTTCCTTCCATCCACCAGATAAATATTCTCAGGGTCAGAAATATCCTGCCATTTTTGAGAATACATATTCATCGAAAAAGTGAATGTGCTTGCTCCGTTTGATTCAATCGTAACGGTCGGCTCAATCATCATGTCGATTCTGTTCTCTGGATAAGACGGGGGTTCTCCGTCAAAGTATGCCAGCAGTTCATTGTTCTTGTTATAAACATAAACCTTTTTGGTAAGTTCTTTCATCGGTGCGTCTGGCAATGCAAATCCTCCTTTCTTTGTTAATACAGTACAAGCTCTCTCCACCGAGACTCAATGTGTTCCTCGGTGTTCTGGTTTGCTTGCAGTACCATAGACCCTACAGGAATCTTGACGTATTCACCTCGAAGATTCTTTGTGGCAAGTGTTCTCTTCCCTTCTGAATCCAGCATATAACACGACTGCCCGTCCATGTCTATAACGAGCTGTGAACCTTGTGGGACGGTTCCTGTCCAACTGAACGCAGTATCGCCCAAAGTGAATCCGGGGTTGTCTACGGGGCCTGTAATCGTTATAATAGCGCCCACGGGGTCACTTCCGCTGTTTACCATCAATCCGCTTCCGCTCATCCTCTGCTCAAATTGCTTGTGTCCCATAGCGGCAGCAGACTTCAAAGGAATCTCAAACTCCATCCATCCGGCAGCGTCAATGTCAATATTCGCAAGACCGGTGTACTTAACATCGAACGCAGTCTCATTGTTTGCGAAGGTAATAACTTTCGTGTCCTTCTTGATAGAGTGCAGAATGGTTGCAATATCCTTCTTAACCTGTTCTTTCTCATAAGCGGAAAGTCCGTCCATCGTTACCGCAAATATATCAAACACACGGCTCTTGTATACGGTGTCCTGAACAATCTCACCGTCAGCTCCCGCCAATTCTACCGAAGTGTCAACGGCTTCTGGCATAAACGGAATGGTTGTTTTGTTGTAGTCTACAATCAGGTTGAATGGCAGGATAAGGTCATACAGTCCATTTTCATCTTTTGTTACATAGAAGTCCGATACAGCCGCTTGTGGGTCTCCGTCAGTGACGTTTAGTCTGTCATAGGTCATAATGGTTGCAAACAATTCGGACAGCTCAGAGAAGCCCATATCGTCCATAGCTTCAATGAAAGCCTCAACCGTTCCAAATTCCTGCGCGTTAATATCGTCCCTTGCAAGAATTTCAGCAAACATCTTTGCATCTTCCAGCAGTTCAACATTATCGTTGACAATTAGAGACGCTACCAATTCTACAGCCAAATCCTTTACGCCAAACTCATCGAAAATCTCGAACAGTCTGGCCGCAATAACGTCGGAATCGTCGGCTACCAGACCTTCCAAGAACTTGTAGTCAGCGTTCAAGGCCCACCCGTCAGAAAGCACCTGTGTGCCCTCTGTAAATGCGTATGTGGCCCACAAGCGATACTCACTGTCTCCTATAGTCAGTCCGTCTGTTATCCTGAACAATACAACGTAAGCAACCGTATTGTATTTTGCGCCTTTTTGGTTGACGCTTCGGTTGTAGAATATGTTGCTGTTGTAATTCGCCATTGGGTTGCTTCACCCTTTCTTTATGACAAGAGCCTGCTTTTTACACAGGCTCTTGTTTGTTTCTTGATTGATTTTTATTGCTCCTTGGAGTTAGACACAATGTCTGAAAGTTGCAGAGCTGCAAACGGTGTCTCCACATATTCCGCAATTTTAGCGTTGGAGTCAATCTGCTGTCTCATCCATACAAGGGCTTCATCTACCCACGCTTCAAAGACAGAGAACGGAAGAACGTATTTGATAATCGGAAACTGCTTTACGGCCAAATCATAGACATAGCGCAGTTTCAATTGACCTGTTCCGCCGCCCAGATAACTTTCAGCTTCGGTTACGGCCCATTTCAGCCATTCCTTGATGCCGCCCTTCATCATAATGGTGGCAATCGTGACTGCAATTGCAAAGATAACCAGAATGACGGTTACAATAATTTCTTGTGTGCTCATAGACTTGCTTCTCCTTATTTGCTGACAAAATACTCTCTGATTCCTTCCGCAAGAGCATCTACCAGATTATCTTCTCCCATTTCCGCAACGTTTACCTTAGCGCATACCATAGGTTTCTCATTCAGCAGATACCAAGAGAAGCGGTCGTTGGTGGTTTTAATGTCCTTCACAACGTCATAGTCAATGCGGTAATTTCCAAGAATGTTAATGTCGTTGCGCTTCATCCTAAAGAAGTGTTTGAGTTTTGCGATAGCCTCCTGGCTTTCTTTCACGTCTCTTTCTCTGGTATCGGTTGTATTCTCGCATACACATGGAACTAGTCTCTCGTTCGAGTTTACTTGAATCAGGAACAGAGTGTAGTCCGGTTCCTCTTTCGCCAGAGTGTAGTAGTCCGCATAGTCCTGATACTCGCACGGAAGAATCTTGACCTCTCCCAGTACACCGTTCAGGTTTTGTTTTAATTTCTCTGCGGTTGATTGCGTACTTCCTACAGGAACAATTACCAACTTTTTTCCGTCCAGTTTGTAATTCGCCATAATATATTCCTCCTTTATACATTGAGTGCTGTAACAAATCCTTCGTAACCTTTCTTTTGCAGGTCTTTCCTGGTAATCTCAGCGTCATTTCTGTTCTCGAACTTACCAACACAAACCCTTGTGTTTCCGGCTACGGATTGTTTGAAAGTAAAGTAACCCATGTTGGAAATCTCATTGTACATGGATTCTGCGTTGATGGAGTTCTTGTAACTTCCCACCTGAACAGTGTAGTGATACTTGGCATCTGCGGTGGAAGTATTTCCGGAAGTGCCACTTCCGGTTGTCGGTTTGCCACCACTCTGCTTGTTGACTGTTGCAATCAGCTCGTCGAACGGGAACAGCTCTCCAGGACAGTGCGATCTGGTAACTGTGTTGATTTCACAGTGTCCAATTATATGCTCTCTGTCAATCGGTATGTCTACATTATACAACTTTTTGACCTCAGATACAATATGTTTTGTCAATTCAACAGCGGAATTAAACTGTGCATCGGTCAGTTTTCCTTTGGTTTCCTTCCAAAATCCCTCGCACTCAATAGACACGCAGTATTGGTTTGGATTGACGCTTGGGTGGGCCTTAACGTATGGATGGGTAGGATTCCTAATTCCTCCCTGTGTCCACGCCGCCATGTCAAGAGGAACAAGCTGCGCAACCTCACCGTTCTTGCCTAATACAAAATGACTGGAAACCTGACTGGAAGAATTTCTCTCCCAAGTAATTGTTCCGTTGTAAGTTCCGTCTGCAATATGCCAGCAGATAAACATTGGCTTGTAACCGTTTCTGCTGGACTTATTCACAGTGCTGTACTGTTGAATGTTCACAATAAATCACTCCTATGCTTGAACAACCTTAACAAAAGTAATTTGAATGTTAAGGTCTGTTGAAGGCTGACCGCCAAGGCATATCACCTCGACGGTTCCTTCGTTGTTGTCTGCACGAATACTTGCAACCCCATCATCCATAATTTGCAGAAGCTCCTCGCTGCTCATCCCAATGTCCAATTTATATGAGGATTGAATGTTGGGGTCGGTAAACGTCTGTGTATAAATATTGTCAGATTGCTTGTTCCAAGAAGAAGCAGGGAGAGCCTTTGTGATGTATTTGTGCTCGGACTCAAGGTTAATGCTTTGCGCTGTACTTGCGAGATTTTCGCTATTTTGTGTCTGCGGCATGGTGGCTCCTTTGGAAGCCAAAGCGTCATAAGCGCTCTCTATGTTGCTTTTGATTCTATTGATTTCACTCTGTACACTCACATTGATTCCCCCTTGCTTAGATGGCAGCAAGAGCAGTTTCAATGCTGTTGGTAAGGCTTACAGTTCCACCTGTGGTATATCCTGCCGGTACAACATAGGAGGTAGTAGTCAATCCGTCAATAGTTCCGTTTACCGCCGCGTTGTTGGTCATGCTACCGGTTACTTTTACGCCGTTTACATAAGCAGTCTTTCCAGAAAGAATATCAGATGCTTCTGCGGTTGCATCGGTAGTATCAATCAGGTTCGCCGGAATAGCACCTACAGTTACTTTGGAAAGAACCTTTCCGGCTGTTGGAGTAACGTTCTGCTCGCTTCTGCTTGGCTGTACGGTCTTTGTTTCTGGTACAATGATAACCGTACCCTCTCCGTTGTGATAGCCCTCTGGGATGGTGTAGCTCGTCTCTGTGGTAGTCAGAGTCTTTTCTGCCGCTCCGTTGTTTGGCATAGTACCCTCAACTTTCACTCCACCAACATAAGCAGTCTCACCATCAAGGATAGTTCCAGCAGTTGCGGTAGCGTCAGTAGTGTCAACGTAATTGTCAGGAATTGCATTGACAGTTACCGAACTGATAACCTTGCCGGAAGTGGCAGGAACGACCTGTTGAGATTTTGTCGGAGTAAGGGTCTTGGTTTCGGTAACGACATTGACCGAGCCTGTTCCGCTATGATAACCGGCAGGAATTGCATAGTTGGTTGTAGTTGAGTCAAGGGTTTTGCTGACTGCACCGTTGTTCGGCATTGTACCGGTTGTAACTCTTCCGGTAGCGTCTACAATGACTTTGGTTGCCAATACGTCAGCGGCAGTTGCAGTAACGGCAGTAACGTCCTGATACGCTTCTGGGATAGCCTTTACGGTAACGTCAGACAAACCGTAATATCCTTCGTCAGCAGTAATTGGTTGCTGCGCCTTTGTTGGAGTAACGGTCTTGCTTTGCAGGTTATAGTTTCCACCGCCAGATACACCGGATACAGTACCGGAACCATCGTGGTAACCTTTCGGAATACGGTATGTTTCCCCTTCTTTTACGCTTGCCTGAACAGACCCGTTGTCAGTAATATTGCTGATTGCTGTCGCAAGTGCAGCTAATTGGTCGTTGTTTTGTGCCAGCCCAAAATCAATCAGTTTGTTTCTAATAGTGTTTCTCGAATTGGTGATTGATTCGATTGACTTTGCAATGTTTGTTTTGTTTTCCTCCGCCAACGTAGCTACTCTTGCACCTTTGTTAATAGCCATACTTTTATTCCTCCTTTTAAATAGTATCCAGCAGAGCTTGTATATTGCCTACGGTGGTATATACCGCTGAGCTGGTAATGGGGAGTGTGTTGTCCTGTTCCATATCGTCCGTGGTTTTTACGCCAATCTTGCCAAACTCATCCACTTTCATAGTGTCTCCCAGTTTGTCAACCGATATGGTCTGTTGCAAGGCGTTTTCAAGTCCTGTGACTGCTTTCATGGGATGCTGGTCTGCAACGTCTCTGTTGATAAGTTTCGAGTGGTCGATTGTTCCCTGATCTCCACCACCGCTTCCTCCTGCGTCGGCAATCTCCTTGACTTCATTGATTGCTTCCACAAGATTTTCTTTGTGTTCGGTCGTGAGCTGGTCTAAAGGCCCGATTGACCCCACAATCTGATCGTAAATATCAGGAGTTGGTTCCTTAGATTCTTCTCCTTCTACAGTGCCTTGCTTAATAACTCCTGCTTTTACCCATACGGTAGGAAGCACAACACCTGTTCCATCAACGCCATACACGCCAACTTCCAGTTTCGCCCCAGGATTTTGCAAAACCTCCCAAGGTATTTCGCACGAAAGACTGTCTGCCAGCAATTGCTCCTTCACGACGCTTCCGGCCCTGAATACAGCCTTTTTGGTAAGGCCGTTCCATATTGGGTGTATGAAGTTGAAAGTTGCCTTGTACGCCTTGCTAGAGCCGCTGGTAAGAACTTCCGATGATCTTAACCAGGCATCTGCTTTGTGGACTTCTACCTTGAACATATATATCACTCCTTTCTGTTTATTTTTTATGACAGTTATTCTTTGTTACTGTCGTTCTTGCTTCTCTTGATCTTTGATAAACTCCAAAGCTCAGTAGCAACAAAAGCAAAGAAAGCAATTGTTAGCTGTGGTTCGGGTTGAAATCCATGAACCCATTGCATCAAAAGGCAGAATCCAGTATATCCTACAGCGAGTAAAATACAGAGAGCTACAACAACCTTCGAGTAAAGACCTTTTCTGCTCTTTTTCTTTTTTGCCTTCATCAGCGTTGAAGAATTTGATTCCATGTATTCCGCAATTTGCTTTACAACGGCTTCCATTTCATTATCGGTCATATCTTATGCACTCCTTTCTTTGGAATGTTGGAAGAAAGAGTAGGGTTCCCCCTACTCTATAACTTCCGTCCATCCGTACACGCCTGGTTCCTAAACGTTTCCGTCAATATCGCTCGTCCATTTCTTTCCGTTGTGGCTTACCTTTGCGCCTTGTGCGTAAGCGTCATGCGCTCCGGTTGGCCGAACCCATTCCGGATATTCCTCAGATGGTGCTTCTTCTCCACCTTCTTCCACTTTTTCCAGCAGAGTTGGTACATATTTCGGATGATAAAGCAATTCGGTTGGTCTCTCCTGCGTTCCAGTAATGGAGCGATAGAGGACTCCATCATCGTCTCTCACAAGCATCCCTTCATAGATACCCATGTTGTAGACGTATGGATAAATACCGTCTGCGTCAGGCCTCGGTCTTGCTCCATACAAGGCTTCTGTCCCAACACTGAACGGTGGATAAACGTCAAGAGAGGTCAACATAGGCTGCTTGACATATCCCATGTTGCCTTGATAGGTGAACAGGTCGTTGAGCTTGTATTCAACTCCCGCTTTCCATTCATCCACTCCGCTTGCGAACACACCGCTGTCTGCCATAGGGGCGTTGGAAGTCGCTTCGCAGTAAGCCTTGATTTGTGCCACACCGGCGGTCTGTATGGATATATTTTCTTCTTTCAGCACTACTGCTGTTCTGGAAAATTCGTCCAGAACATTCGCAAGCTGTTCGGGTATTTCTTCTGGAATATCATAGTTGATGGGCAGGTTGAACCTATATTCCTGATAGCTGTACATCTGCGGTTCTTCCAGAAATTCAATGTTCACCGGCAGATAAAAAGTTTCTCCGTCCATGTATGGTACAGGCTCTTTAGTAGAAGTACATTCTGCCATATACCAATGTCCATCAATTGTCATTTAGAAACACTTCCTTTCTTCGCGCCAACCATATCAGCAAATTCATCCTCTACGTTTTTCCTAAGATGGTATGTGTTTCCATGTTTTGCGTGTCCCATCCAGCAGTTATATGACATTAGAACCTTCTTTCGGTCAATCATTCCTCTTTTTCTCAAAGAAACCATTTTCCTCAGTCTACGCTTTACGTTGTTTTTGCTTTTTCTTCTGAGCTTTTTAACGATTTTCCCGCTATCCGTTAAATAACTATGGAATCCCAAGAAGTCAATTCCATTTTTCAGAGGGAATATTTGCGTTTTGGGGTTGAGTTTCAGCCCAAGTTTTTCAACCTCGCACTGAATAATTTCGAGCAACTTCTTAAGTTCCTCTTTGTCGTGATGGATGATATAAAAATCATCCATGTATCTTCCGTAGTATTTTACCCCTATCTCGTCCTTAAGTAAATGGTCTAATCCACTCAGATATAGAAGTGCGAATGTTTGACTTGTCTGGTTCCCTATGGGAAGCCCTTTTCCTTCTGTGCTGTCAATAACAAGATAGCACAAATTCAGAATGTCCTTGTCCCTTACATATCGTTGAATTTGCTTTTTTAATATGTCGTGGTCAATAGAATAGAAATACTTTGAAATGTCTCCCTTGAGAATCCACCCCTCGCTTCCGTGGTTGCAATAATACTGGTGCATAAATTTGTGTAATCTTCTCAGGCCGAAGTGAGTTCCCTTTCCTTTTTGAGAGGCGTAATTGTCATAAATAAAGCTTTTGACGATTCTCTTTTGCAAAACATTGTCGCACAAGGAATGTTGGACGATTCTGTCTCGAAAGCTACTTGCCATGACAACTCTTTCTTTTGGTTCATGCACCATAAATCGATTGTATTTCTGCATCCTGTAAGTCTTGCTTACAAGTTCTTCTCTGAGCCGCGCTATGTTATCAAGCGTTTTTAACTCAAACTCTGCGCAAGCGGCTTTATCCCGCTTGCCCTTTCTGGCCTTTTTGTAGGCATTGTAAAGATTCTCAAAGGAGCACATTATTTCAAAGTCGGTCATGTATCGTTCCTTTCGGGTTTATGTTTCGTAATATCCATGCCGTAACAGCCCATTTGGTTTCACCCCACTCCTTCATGAAGCGCGGTGTGAGCATCGACAATCATGTGTTTATCTTGCTTCTCGCAAGAAGGGATATGATTTCCTTTGAACTTGACTTTTGTTTTCGCCCTATTTGTTGGCTACTCGGTCTTTAATAAGTGTCAAGTCGGGCGAACCCCATTCGCGTTATACACGTTGTTGTTGTTGTTGTTGAGAGCACCAGCAGACGTGACCTGATAAGCGTTGTTGGAGTTCGAGGGGACAAACCATACCCCGATGTTTCTAAGCCTGCTTTGAACTGTCTGACTTAATCCAAGAAGCCGTTAATATCCTCACGTCTCTAATCAGCCCAGTCCAATATTCAAGAGTTTTGACATTGATATATTCTCTGTTGAAGGAAAATTCAACAAGGCACATCATCATATTACTTTTTGTCAATGCTAGTTTTTGAAGTTTCCTTCGCTCCCTTCTTTCTGCCTCTTGAAAAGTTCCCGCATCGTTCGCTCTGTACAAAAGCTCAATAATTTCCATGGAAAGGTCTTGCAGTCGTTGTACTAACGTGTACCGTATTTTCTTTGGAAACCTGTTTTCGCTGTTGGTTATCATAAACGTATATTCCATCAGCTTCTTTGCTTTTGTAATGACAGTGAGTTCTTTTCGGTTGGACATATTTCCTCCTTGATTTTATAAAGATTTAAAAAAAGATAAAGAAGATGGATAAAGATGAAATAGGATTCAGTCCTACTGCACAACATAGCATCTATCATCGTCCATTTCTAAGGATACTAACGCAGTAGATACAGGGATACAAAGCGGGCGAACCCCATGCGCGCTATACACGTTGTCGTAGGAGCTGAGAGCACCAGCAGACGCGACCAGATAAGCGACGTTGGAGTACGAGGGGTAAGGCGTTCTAGTCCAGTAGTATGCACCCGTGCTTCTATCTCCATCGCTGTTAAAAATGTCAAGCCGTCCACCGCCGGTTCCGCTTTGCAAGCCCAACTCTGCGGTAGAGATGAGTGCTACTCTTGCAACGAAAGTTTCTGTTCCCCCGCCATCTGTGCTAGAGCGCGAAACCGTCAGCGTTGCCCTGTCAAGCGCGGCAATATGGTTCTCGCTCCATCCGCTAAGGAAGCCTGCCTGACTGGAATAATCTGGCGCGGCATCGGCGCTATGTTGTGCGGTATACCAACTTGTAGCCTTTGTTGCGTTCAGCCATTGATGAATGTTGGAGTAAATGTATCGGTTGTTGCCGAGATTGCGTCTATCGGTGTCAGAGTTCGATGGTTCTTTGTTATCCCACATCTTGTTGCCGAGCAAGGACACGCTTGTCGGTTCGAGAACAAGTCTTATACTTTGGTCACTGGTGTCCCTCGCAACCTTCCATTGGAGGTCGGTGTTGTTCCACTTGCCAAGTTTAACCTTTGTTCCAGACGCAAGCGAAGAAAGTAACAGACCGGCAGGAAGCTCAACCTGAACGGTTTGTGGTTCACCGTATAATCCATATGCGCTGACGGTAAATACCGCAATGTAATAGGTGCTTCCAAGCTCCAATCCAGACAGAGTTGCCGTTTCATCCGTTCCGCTGTAGCCCTGCGTGCCGTCATCAATCGCGGTCGGAAAAGCATCGGTTTTGTAAACCACAACGGTGTGATCGTAAAACTCATCCGATGTTGGATTCTTCCATGTCAATGTGATAGAAGAACCGGAATGTGTTTCAGCAAGCTCTGTAACAGGATCAGGAACACCAGTCAGTACAAGTGTAGCAATCGCTCCCTCTAACATGGTCTGGTACTGCTTTTTGGAGTTGTAGGTGAATTGACGGGCGAAGAAATCGGATTCATTATTCCATTCAACCGTTTTGGTGACGGTTTGTGCCTCGCCCCCATCAGATGTAACGACTTCTTCTCTTGCCAACTGAATCTTCGTACCATCGTTCACAGAAGCAGGCTCATGGTCTGCGTAAACCCACACAGCTCCCGCAAGTTCGTTCGCTCTGGATGCTTCCATTTTGTCGGCTGAGAGTTCAACGTTCATGGTCGTGCTGGCGTATTCAATTTCAATTCCCGCAGATGGTGTGCTGTCGGTCTGGACTGTTGTGCTGGGAGCGTATGTCTTTAGCGCCGCATACGCCGTCAGCTGCTCGGGGGTGAGGTCGGTTTCAGTAGGGGTCTCTAGCGGTACTAGAGCATAAATTCCGGCAGTAGACAAATAATTATTAACTGCCCTAGAGTCAATTTTTCCGGGAAATTCCGTTTTCGGAAGAACCACATACACTACTGTATGATTGCTAGTGGTATCTTCAACCGAAATTCGATATTCGCTGACACGGTTAGGTAAAGTATTCCCCTTTGCATAAACCAGTTTGTTGGATAATGTTCCGACAATTTTTTTGTTTGATTTAATTTTTGCATATGCAAAAGCCAAAGTGTTATTTTGATTTGTCCATACCACATTAAGTGAAAATCTGTAGTTTTTTAAATCTACATAATCCACATATTTTGTATGGGTTCCTGCGGCAAAATCTACAATATCACAGTACCACTGCTGACCGTCCGCGTCGGTGTAGTTTCCCCCGCTGCTTACCGGGATTCCGGGGAGGCCGTTAGGGGTGGATACAGGCAATGTCTGAGACTGATCCGCGCCATCCGATACTGTCACTGTGATCGTACCGCCATCTCCCGCGCTCACAATCGGGATAGGGTTGTCCGGCGTTGGTGTCCCGTCCTGCGTGCTCTTGCCGTATAGTTTTAAGCCATTTAATTCAGACTCAATACTATCAATAATGTTTACGGCCTCTCCATGTCCCTTTTTACTTATATTTCCCTTCGCTTTTGCCCTGAAATTATCGAGCAAAGGCGGCAGAGTGGTGTTAGTTCCTGTCCCTCCTCCACCGATAGGGGTTCCATAAATCTTTGCCATGCTCTCTCCTCCTTACATATCAATAATCGGGATAAGCTCAATTTGAACCGTGATTTGCATTGCTGGTTTCTCTCCGTATGCTAACACACTTGCGGCTCCGCTATCATTCACGCCGGTCAACCCGTAAACTCCAGCTTCAGAAAGTTTCTTCATCATATCGTCTGTATTGAAGGCAAGGTCGAGTCTCATGTTGTCTGTGATGTTTTCGTCGGTAAATGTATGACGGTAAATTCCATCCGAAACCGAAGTCCACCCTTCCGCGTCAAGTTCAACATGAATTATCTTGTGAGAAAGCTCTGCTCTATCTGCCTTTCTGCTATCAATATCATCGATTTCTTCTGATACGGAAGAGAATTGACCTTGCACGTCAGTTTTGTGCTGATTGATTTGTGCTTGCAATTTTCCCAAAGCGGCCAGCATAGTGTCAGTTGCAGCAATAGTCTGCGCCGTAGACGTGTCCAGACCGCTCAGAGCGGTGTTTCTGACCTTGTACAGTAAATCAATCCACTGTTTACGCCCGCCGTAATAAAAGTTGTCAGAAGCGGTGTCAGAGCCTTTTGCAGAGATGTTTGGTTCCTTTTGGCTTAACAGATTGTCTGTTTCACCTTTGGTATAATAATTGGAAAGGTCTGTCGCCTTGTGAGAATCAACCCAGCTTTGTGTGTCAGTGTCCCACAGCCAAATTGTATCAGTTGTTCCTACAATAGCGTAATCTCCATCTGCTCCGGTTGGAACAGCTCCCTGCAATGCGGACGGGTTTGCAAAATATCCCTTGTCGTGTGCCGCTTTTGTTTTAAGGTCGGAAATATCTTGTAAAATGCTGTAAAGAGCTTGACTGCTCGGTGTTACAACAGTAGCGTCTACGGTAACTTCATCATCCTCAAGAAGTGCATATTGTTCTTCAAAGAACAATCCGCCGCCTATCGGGTCAATGGTAAAGTGGTCTGCGCTTTCGGTAATGATAGTCCCGTTCTTTCGGATAACTGGATAAGGCGTAGTCAGCCACAGTTTGTTTCCCTGTGGAGCTTGATACAGCATACCGAGTACAGTATGACCTTCTGAGTTAATCCATGTCAGTTTTTCCAGCGCAACGCCCTTGATGGTTTTGGTGTTAAGGTTGAGTATTTCCGACAAAACCCCTAATCCCTCAGAGAAGCCCGCCATAAGCGGGCTTAAAACCTCCGAGTCTCTGGGGTCATAGAATGGCATTTTTGCCATAGTTCATACCCCTCTTTCTTATCAATTAGGTGTTGGAAGTAACAGAAATGGTAATCTGTAAGCTCCAAATACCGGTGGTCTTAGTACCAAGGTTCTGAACTTTGCGATTCAGGGTAATACCGCCTACGCCGGTTCCGTTTGCAATCGCAAACTCGTTCCATGCAAAGTTCGCTTCGCTGGTGTCAAAGGTTGCTTTGTATACAATGGTTCTTCCCGATACCTGGGGATAGCCGGATTCTACCTTTTTGTAAAACGCTGCGGTGTCGAGCAGTTTTGTTTGAGTTGCATTTTCCGGTGTAGTGTCCTTTCCTACACCAATGTATGCGTTGTTTGCGTCAAAAGGAGTGGTGTTGTCAATGCCGCCGATGATTTTCAGTAGAGCGTTTGCTCCATTGTCCAGAACCACGTTCTGCGGTGCTACGCAAGTTTCATAAGGCTTGTGCGCCTCATACGCCTCTCTGTCTTTAAACTTCTCTACAGTCCAGTCAATACACCATTTTGCGCTCTCAGAAATGCCGAGGCTTCTGCACAGCAGGCCGTACAGCTTTTCCAGAGTTTTTTCGTCTCTGGCAGTTACCTTTTCTGGATGTTGAGCGTAATAATGCAGTTGTTTGAGTGCCATTTTGTTAATAGCATCTTTGATAAAATTCATAAGTCGTTCCTCCATTTTAAGTTAAGGTTGCACTTATATAGTATAACTAAATTATACTATAAGTATTCAGATTATTCAATATTACCGAGCGTAAAAGTTGTCAGTAATCTTCTTTATGATTCTGTTCTCATACAGTTTTCCAGAAGCAGCGTCGGAGATGTTATTGTAGTTTCTAATGTTGACAGACCGGTTATCGTAAGAAGAACCACTCGATGGACCTCCTTGGCCTATAAACCACTGTCCATCCATTGGTGGCACAATGGAGTTTGACATCTCATTCATCTGGTTCATATAAGAATCAAGCATACTGCCTACAGAAGCAAGTTCGTTGCTTAACGGAGCTATCAGGTTTGCTTCATAAGCCGCTAACATATTGCTTGCCGAAGAAGCTGCCGCGTCCGTCATGGCATCGCTTGCCGCAACAAATCCGTCGTACATACCCTGCGACATGGGTTCAATAAACTGGTTGTAATACTGATTATACAGTTCTTCGTTCGTCATGGCCTGATACGCAAGCATATTGATTTGTTCCTCGCTAAACGCTTCATTCAGGGCCGCAATCTGTTCGTCAATCGCCGCCAACTGTGCTTCTTTCTGTGCTTCCACAGCGTCGATGCTGGCTTCAATGTCCTCAATGGAAGAATCTCTCCATTCTTCCAGAGCGTCCATCTGTTCTTCAATTGCTGCCAGTTGCGCTTCTTTGTTGGCTTCGATTGCTTCACGCTGATCTTCAATCTCGTAATCTTCCAGCTTTTCCTGATATTCTCTGTCAAGTTCTTCCAGACGTTCTCTGGCTTCCGCTTCGTCTCGTCTGGCATCAATTCCACTTCGTCTGCTTGCAGAATCAATGTCTTGCAGAATATCTTCTCTGTCTCGGTAATACTCATCTCGTTCTCTCGCTCGGTCTTTGGCCTTTTCAACCCTGTCCAGAGCGTCCAGTTGAGCGTCAGCCGCATCTTCGATTGCTTCCTTCTGATCTTCCAGTGCTTCCCTCTGGCTATCGTAAGAGGCTTCTATGCTGTCTCTCTGCGATTCCAAACGGTCAATCTCTGCGTCAGCGTTCGCTTCGATTTTGTTCTTCAAATCATCGTAGTAATCGAGCTGCGCTTCTTTCGCTTCCTGCAACTGCCGTTTGATAGCGTCGAACAGCTTTTCTTCTGCGTCCAGTCTTTCACTCGCGGACAGTTTCGCGGATTTTGTCATTTCCCTGTAAAAGTCAACAACTTCTTGCGTGGTTTTCTGCCCCATGCGATTTAGTCTCTCGAACATTTCCGTTTCTTGGTCGTAGAAGGACTTTGTGACTGTACTTGCGGCAGACGCGGTTTGTGCGGTGTAGGTTGGAATTGAAGTGTAGGTTTCCTGCATGGAACTTCTTGTTGCATTAAACGCAGAAGAAATTGCATTTGCCATGTTTGCAAAAGATTTGACGGTTTCATCGCTCCATCCTTTTGTTGTGGCAAGAGCCGAAATAGTGTTCGCAAGTTCTGCATTTAATCCAGCAAGCTTTTGCGTTGTTGTTTCGGTCTGTGCCGCCAACCATGCTTGCGCTTCTGCTTCGCTTTGGAAACTCTTAATGGTATTTAAGAGCATCCGCTTTTCCGCAATCTCCATCTCGTCAAGTTCTGCGTTTGCAAGTCTCAAGAACCCTTCCGAGTTGATAGCAAGCTGTCCGTTCTCGTTTACCAGATATTGCAGATATTGCGGTTCAAGAGAAAGGAGTTGTTGAAGTGTGGATATAGAGAGTTGCCCCGTTGAATTGTATTCGCTTACAGCGTCGGCCAAAGAATTGTACGCAGAATCAATGTTGGCAAGATTCTCCATATGGGATTTCATGTTTGTTAGTTCTTGCTCTGCTGTTTTTGCTGCTTCTTCAAATTCGTTGGTCGCAATTGCAGCGTCACCGATTGCGTCAGCCCATTCAGGGAATAGGTCTTTCGCCATTTCCTCCGCAACATTCCTGAAAGCATCCCCGACTTCTGCGGAATCAATCATGCTGTCTATGATATCTGCAAATTCTTCCCTTGTTGTCGGAGCTTCTCCATTGAATTCTGCAAACGCTTCTCTTAATTTAGCGGTAGCATACTCTGCGGCACTTGCATCTTCGTCCATTCTTGTAAGTTCATCAGCTACTGCTCTATAGGCATCAGTGGAAACCCAAGCGTCTCTTTCACTATCTGTCATTGAGTCCCCGAGTTCATCAAAAGCCGCTTTCATGTCATAAAGCACATTATAATAATCCAGCAAGCCCTCTGCGCTCCAATCTTCGGGACGTAGCCTATTGAAGTTAATTTCTCCACTTAATGTATATATGTTTTCAAGATCTCCATATATGCTCTGGAAGATTTTTCCAACCTCAGTCAGTTGACCTTTTTCATCTACAAGTTCGTCTCTATCAATCAGTTCGTTTCCGATTACGGTCGAACCAAGCAGTCCAGGAATTCCTTCTGATTTAGTTGATGCCTCTAGGGACTCACCGGCGGCTCTCGTCGCATCTGCTAACGCGGTTTTGCTGGCAGCTCTCGAAAGTTTAATTCGTTCTTCCAGAACCTTATTGTAATCCTCGGAATTAACTTGAAGTTTCTTTAACGCAATTGCTTCGTCTCCAAGGGCTTCTTCCAATTCCTCTGATACATCCAGGAGTTTCTGATCTTGTTCTTCTGTCCTTCCTTGAATCGATGCGAGGGAATCATATTGTTCCTTTAATTCCTCAATTCTAGAAGCGTTCTCCTGTGCGGCTTCTCCTGCTGAAATTGTAGTTTGACGAGCTTCTTCTTCTGCCTGTTGCGCTGCCACAACTGCTCCATTCAACGCACTATAAGCCGTAACGGCAATGCCAATTTTGCTTGCAAGCGGAATGTTGGCAAGAGCAGTCTGTACTGCTCCGAGTTTTCCTCCTGTTTTTACCGCCGTATTCATCACGTTGATAAATCCGGTTATGGATTTAGATGCTGTTCCAAACATATCGCTAAAGAAGGTTCCTATGGAAGCTCCCTTGATTTGAAGCAGTATCCCGAGCAACAAGGAAAGTGCAGTTTGGATTCCGCCAATATCTTTCAGGAAATAGTTGAAGTTCGTCGCAAGGTCAAGAACGCTCTTGGACAAATCCATCAGTCCCGATTCTCCCGCCTGTTGCGCAAGTTCTCGCAAAGAACCGATGAACTGATTGTATTTCGCAGTCAGGGTATCCATGTACTTTGAGTTTTCCTGCATGGAGTGCCCTTCTGCGTTTTGCAGGTCATTTGCAATCTTTTGAACAGAATTGAAGTTCTCCAACAGGGCGATGAAGTAGTTTCTACGGTAAGTCTTTCCTAACTCGTAGATTTCCTGCTTCTCCATGTCGGAAATGTTCTGCTCATTCATCTGGTGTTCCAGTTCTTGAATTTGGGCAAGCTCCTCTGTCAGTCCGGCATACTCTGCAACTTGTTCACTCATTAGGTCGGTCATGTCAAGCTGCTTCATGAGAGAGTCAACAAAGTCTGTCCCTCCGCTCTTGACCCTCTCAGACAAGTCTCCCCAGATGTCCATTACAGACCGAAGCTCGGTCTGTGCCGCATCCGCAAATACAGAGATTCCCATTCCTTCCAGTGTTCCATCTGTTTGGGCTTTCTGCGTAAAGGTAATCAGGGAGTTCAACGCAGTACCAATCTCTTTACCGGTTCGTCCAGAAGTTTCCTGCATAGCAGTCAGCAATCCGATGTTTTCATCAAAGGTAATTCCCGCGTTCTTCGCCGCAGACGATACACGCAGAAGTCCGTCAACAAGGTCTTGGGAAGTGGTTGCGTAATGGTCTGCTGCATAGTTGATTTTATCAATCAGAAGCGGGAACTCCTCCGTCTCCATCTTCCACTGACGCATAATGGAAATCAGGCTGTTGGTTGAGTTCTCAACATCCAATTCTGCGGTGTTCAGCGCAAGCATGGTGCTTTCTGCCATTTCAAGAGAATCGCTTATATCATATCCGGCCTGTGCAAACCGAAGAACAACTTCTCCTGCATCCTCGAAGGTTCTTCCGTAAGAAGTTGACAACGTAAACATATCATCGGTGAACTGCTCCATGTTTACGTTTGCGTCAGAGAATACACGAGTAATCTCGACAACCTGATCTTCAACGGACTTTAAAGTTTGGAAAGTGTTTACAACACCCTCCTGAATCAAGTCCAGACCTTCCTGAACGACTGTGAACTTAGCCGCGTCGATGGTGGAAAGAAAGCTGTTCTGAACCTTCGGCTGATTTTGACTTGCCTTATATGTTCTTTCAATCTCTCTAGATTGCTTTATATAGTCATCTGTCCTTCTGTTTACCTCGTCTGTTATTTTTTTGTTTTCGGATAATTGCTCCCTTAATGTTTCTAACTGATTTTCCAGTTCCTTAGATTGTCTAGTAAGTTCAGAGCTATCGCCGGTCTTGACCGAATATTTAGTCGTGAGGTCTTTTTGACGTTCAATCTGCTTGTCAAGGTAAGTGAGCAACCGATCATATTGTTTTCTCTGCTGTTCAAGATTTTCGGAAATGGTGGAGGATGTTTTTTTCCACACTCTATCCATTTTTTCCATAGAATCGGTTGCATCGTCTATCGGCTCTTTGACGTATCGAAATGTTTCTGAAATTTTTTCTCCCGAATTGCCTATCGTTGTCACCGTTGCGCTAAGCGTTCTGTTAGCTTCATCGGTATTGATTCTGACGGAACTGATTCTTCCAACAGTTGAAAGTAAGTCCGTTAGTCGCTTTTTTGCGTCATTTATGTCTTTCTCGGAAAACATTTGCGATACAATGCTTTGTTCTTGCGTCATGTCTTTAAAAGCATTGTCTATATCGTTGCTAAGCCCTTTGATGCTCTTTCTGGCTTGATCTACTGTGTTGGTTCCAACGCTTGCATCCAACCCCGAAAACGGATTGAGCTGAACTTTCTTGTTGAAACTCTCCTGAATTTGCTCCGCATAGCTGTCAACCATTTTGGAGATTGATTCTAGTTGGTTCGGAATCTTGTCTATGTCAAAGTCAAGACTCGTTAAGTGTTTTGCTTGTGTAGTATTTTCTGCCATTTCATTTCTCCTTATATATAGCAAAAGAGGATAACATTTAAGTGTTATCCTCTATCTTTGCTAGTCCTCCGAAGAAATCAATAATATCCTGTTTGCTTCCAGCCGAGTAAACCTTCCTATTGTCGGACGCTGGATTCTTCTTAGTATTGTTTCTTCTCGCCCTTGAAGCCTCTGGAACAGGATAATCCACTTCATCTTCATTCTGCTGTTGTTCTTTTTTTGATTTGTATGGAACGCCCAACTTTTCGCAAAGCCTGCGGCCCATAGTAGACATGATAGCAAATATGAACGGAAGGGACGAGTTTCCTATTTCTTCTTTTGTCATGTTTCCATGCACCATTAAGATTGAAAAGATATTCGCCCAATCCGCTTTTTTAGCTGATTCAGAGTCGCTATCGTCACTCTTGTCAGCTTTTAAAAACCCGACATTTCAAAAAGATAGATAAGGAGGTTTACGATTTCCCCTTTAGTTAGAAGGAACTTGGTTTCCAAGTCGGTGAACTTAATCGGTTCTCCGTCATAAGAAACCTTTCTCTCCAACCATTTAATCATCGGCCACGCATCGGGATATTGAGAATAGTCTACAGATTCTTCCTCGGACTTCTTTCTCTTAAAGAGAGAGGTTTTAGAGGGAGCCTCAACTTGCGTGGCTTCTCGCTGTTCAGGCTCCCTCTTTTTGAAAAACCTCATGAACATACGACCAAGCTCTTGATCGGTAAATTCCTCACCATCCTGGTCGTACCGAGAAGGAATCCAGACCTTTTTATCGTTGAAAATTTCCATGCTCTCAAAGAATGTAATGGGTCGAACATCGAAGATATATCCGTTGGCTTCAAAGTAGCCTCTTTCCAACATTTGCTCTTTGGTGTATTCGAGTTCTTCTTCCCCATCTTCTTCGTCAAGCACTTCTTCCACTTGCTTCTTTTCTTCTTCGAGTTCTCCTGTAATAACAGGTGGAAGTTTCTTCTTCCCTTTCCCCTCAAAGAATTCATTTACTTTCTCAACACTAAGCCCCATAGATACACCCTTCTTCAATCAGTCTTGATTATTCCTCTGCTACAGGCTCGAACTTAACAGTAATCGGGCTTCTGCCAGCACGAGGTTTCAGAATGTTGGTAGTCAGAGTCCAGCCCTGAGTTGGGTCGTTAGAGGAGGTCGGCGGGGTAATAGAACCCGATACGCTGCAACGGTCAACAATAACGTTGACTTTCTGCTCGGAAGCCTCGTCCTTGTCCTTGGTGCTACCAATGATGATCGCCATGAACGCGGTGATCTTCGGGTTTTCTTTGTATGCAACAGAAGATACTCCGGTTCCGTTATACGCATACAGGACGTATACAGTTACGTTTACGTCAGCTGCCGCAAAGGTGAGCTTTCCGGTAGAGCTGTCGTAATGGAACTGTCCGGTTGTCAAGGAGTCTGCACTCTCAGCCAGTTCAAAGATGTTTCCAAATCCATCACGAACAACCATCTTTTCTGCGCTAATCGGTTTTGCAGAACCTTCCCCAAAGGTTACTCCCTTGTTGACGGAATCAATAGTCAGCGGATAGATAGTCCACATCTCAGTATCAGCAGCATCGCCGTTAGACCAATCAGCACCGGCAACGAACGCTTCCAACTCAGGGTCATAAGTTCCCAGAGTGTAGGTTACAGTACCGGACTGAGTCTGAACGTAGGTAGCTGCCGGATATGGAGAGTTACCGTCTGCCAAATCCAGAGTGTTCAGCGCATTATCACGGCTGATAGTCTGTACAATACCATGTGCGGATGAATAAGCCTTGTTAAAGTTCGGAACTCCCGCTGCGGTATATGGAACAAGCATAAAGTGTCCGGCAACTGGGAAAACCAAGTCTTTACGAGTGGCGTTAGTACTTCTTGCCATAAGTAATTACCTCTACTTTCTATCGTTTTATTTTATTATAAATCGTACACGCTGTTTGAAAGCGTATTGCGACTCCGTAATGAGAAGGTGGAACTGCTAAAATCAGTCCGGGATGGTTCAGTTCCAGTCTGTGAAAATGCTTTAGCATTTTATCTTGAAGCAACGCAATACACTGGTCTTTGGCCTCATTTGCCAAATTGTAATCTTCCGCAACAACAAAGAAGTCTATTTGATAAATCTGTATCTTTTGAATTTTACTTCTGCTGTCCTCTGCCGTAGAAGGATAAATATGGATTTCTTTGTTGTATTGCGTTATCATGTCGGGAGAGTTTTTAAAACGCTTGATGTTTTCAGGCGCAAACCCCAACGTCTGCGTGATATATGGGTCTGTTGCAATTGTTTCCCATATCCCCAGAGTATCATCGTTTGAAGCAATCATATTTATCACCACCTACCCGTAAATAAAGTATTTGTCCATCCCGTCTATAAATTCATCCATAACAAGGTCAAGTTTTCTCTCAACCTTTCCGTTGCTGTCAAGAAACCACTTCTCTGCGTTCTGGATGGAATAAGAGGGTTTTCTTGAACGCACACGACCATGTTCGCTCTCTACAGGCTGTCCGGCCTTATTTCCAGTGGAATATGCCTTGTTGCCAAAGAAGTTCGTATACTCCCCAGCAGAACGGCCTACGATGGTTGGTCCTGTTCTCAACGGGTTCCACAAATCGCTTTGCATATATTCGTCCAGATACGGATTGTCTGTGTCCATCTGACTGCCTTTACCAAAGCTCTCTAACAGCGCATACCCCTTGAAAGCTACCGCCGCTCGAATGTTTGTTTCACCCATCTGTAACGTTGCATGGTCTATCTCAATGTCGTTTTTCGCTCTCTGCGTCAGATATTTCCTTGCATCGTCGTAAAATTCTTCTATCAGTTCGTCGCAAGTTTTCGTCAACAACTGAATCAAGTCGGATGTTGCTCTTTGATAATCAAATTTCAGTTTCGCCTTCGCTTTCGCCATCTTCCACCAAAACCTTGTTAATATTTTTTGTCAACTGAATAGAGACAATTCCCAAGAGTTGCCCCGTCTCCGGGATAGTCGTAACCATAGCTGTTTCAACAGATTCTACGGTGAACACCTCATCATTGTATCCACCATTTACAAAGTCCTTCTTGGTAATTTTGTCTCCCTTGCATATACTGTATCTTGCCGGTACATAGGCCGCATAGATTGTTTGGTCGAGTTTACCATTGTTCTGTACCTTATCACTTCTCAGAGTGGTATACCAGTAGATAGGAACATTTGCGTCTCTGATAGTATACTTTTCAATCAGATTGCCCCATTGATCTCTGTCATCCATGCTGGATTTTGTCTTTTCCAGAATGTTGATAGTTGCGTTGGTCTTGTTTGCGTAAATAAAGCACAATGTTGGTGCAACCGGTTCAGGAATCGCTGTATTGAGAAGATATATCGAATTGTCGGCCTCTCTCGTGAAATACATTCCGGTTAGCCTTTCAAAAGGAAGTCCGTTCGGTCTTTCCATGTTTCCCTTCACAAGATACGCTCTGTCAACCAGATTGTACGCTGCCTGTGTTGCGTTTTCCAGACAAGCCTTGACACTGTATGTCTGCGTTTCCTCTCCATTGATAACAGACAGGTCTATCGTTTCCCCAAAGTCAATTACGAGCTTGTGAAAGTCGTTTCCTAACGATTGATAGTTCATGGTCTGCACCTTCTGTTCGTAATGTCAAAGGAAATGAACGACAATCCTCCGTCCGCAAGTTCTTCGTCAAGTTCACCCAGCAGATCATCCAGTGTGCTTTGCAAAGCATCATCCAGATTTCCGGTCTCATTCTCTCTGTACTCGATTTTTAGAGATTGTGTCTGACCTATCTTAATCTGATTGTTTCCACCGCTGAACGGTTTTACTCGAATCGCTGTTTGATAAACAATCGCTGTTTCAAACAGCAGTCTTTTATCCTCGTCAAGCTCCTCCCATTTTGGAACCTTTCGCTTGATAATCTGTTCCGCAAAGGGCGCGTTTTCGGGATAATCAATGGTTTCATCCGGCAGGGTAGATTCTGTGCTTCCCAGCAAGGCTCTTACTCTGTCGTAAAAGTTCGCTATCTCTCGATAACAAAAGTGCTCCAAAAAATCACCCTCTGTATAATATAATATAACTTATACAAATTGTAGCATTATATTAGAGTAAAGTCAATAAAAAAGTGCCACGCATATAGCGTAGCACTTAGAATAGTTATTTGCCTTTATTCAGCGGCTTTTACGATGTTCTCATAGTATGCAGAAACTTTCTCTCTGCCTTGCAGTCCATCTTCATCTTCCAGCCAGTCTTTTGCAAGGTCTGCATAATAATCGGGCTTGTCTACGCCGTACTTCTTAGCAGTCTTGCAGTTGTCGGAATAAACAATGTTCATTACAAGGTTCCAAATAGTTTCGTCAACATCCTCGTTCAGCATCACTCCATGAGATTTCGCAAGAGGAGTTGTCTGTTCTTTTGTCCAGTGCGCTCCGCGAGTCCCATCCTCGTTCTCCATTTCTTTGAGCCACATCTGGATTTCCTGATCTGAGATTTCGTAGTTTTCCATCTCAGAGTGTTTGTAGTTCATACCACGAGACGGGTCATAACCCTTTCTGGAATACACTTCTGGCATATTGACGTATCTTCCTCTGTTGTCGTTGTACCGTCCCATTTCACCAGAACGGCGCATACCATCATCATACATACCATCCATACGGTTCATCATGCGGTTGTCATATCCGTCTCTGTCCCACATTCCGCTTCTTTCAGGCATATTGCGGTATGGTCTAACTCTCGGAGGATTGTAATTTTTCATTTTGTACTGGTCTGGATAATCCATGTAATCAGCGTAATCAGATTTTCCATCTCCAGACATATAGGAAAAGTTAATCATTCCGTCCGCTTGCATATCTGGATAACCCATCTCTTTATATATCCTTTTTCTGTCCTCTTTATCTTCCATGTCGCAAATCTCCATGATGCCCTTGTATGCCTTAATCAGATAGCAGATGGGTTCAACGTCGGACAGGCAGAGTTCTTTCTTTTTCCCGTATTCATGCAGTTCGTCTTTGATAAGTTTTTTCAGTTCGTGCATACTACTTAACCCCCTTTGCAGAAGTTTCTACGCTTGCTGTAGCTGCCGCTGGTGTTGCCGGTGTTTCTGGTGCAGTGCCGTTGATGCTTTGGAGTTGGTTTTTTGGAGCGCAACACGGATTTCCGAGAAGTCTAAATGTGCCGCCGGTAGCTGTGGTATTTACACATACGGAGTACCTAGTGCGAGTTCTAATAGAGCAAGCAGTAACGGGCGCGCAATTGCACTTGGTTAATGGATATTGCTGTGTGCCGTCGCCCACAGTAACTACCACTGGGGCCGTTATCGTTGTGGTCGCAGGAATCGTTTGAGCGACAATTATGCAAATCTTTTCTCCGTCATTGTAACTTCCGGCAGGTAGATTGATAATCAGATTCCCATCAGTGAAGGTGACTGCCTGCGAGATTCTAATTTTGTCGCAAAGTTGACAAATTGGCTTACAACTCATGTTTATTTCCTCCTAACTCTTGAATGATTTTATCTAATCTATGCTCTATCAACGACAACCGCTCGTTCTGCGCCTCAAATTCATTGTGGATTTCTTGAAGCATCTCTTTCTGCTGTTTGTCGTTGGCTTTATGAATGTCTTGGTCTTTCGACTGCTCAATGTTTTGTTCAAGGTTTAAGATAGCAATCCAGAAACTCAGTATCGCAAGCCAATCCATAAACCCTGAATTTCTCTGTTCCTCCTGAAACATAAAGTCCCTCCTATAAGAAAAAGCGGTATCCGAAGATACCGCTCATCATAAAATCAACGGCATAGCCGGAAGAAGAAGGGGACGTGTTTAATGCCCGAGAATGTCGTTGAATCTTTTATATTATTTGTTCAAGGCTTGTATTGTAGTGCTCTTTAAGAAACTCGTCGAATTGTTCTGGTGTATTGTTTCTTATTCCGTATGCGCTGTGATATTCCTTGTGGATTTTTCTATCAATTACCACTCCGGAATCTATTGAGTGAAGCTCGTCAAAACAGCCCAGCACCGTTTGATATTCTTCTGGTGTGTATTGATTAACAGTTGGTTTAAATGTTGTTCCTGCTTTTTCACAAGCCATGTCAACAATCTTCCTAAATGAAGTCAGATGATGAACTACAACATTATTGCTTCCTGTTATCGGACATTTACCACCATATTTTTCAAGAATATCTTTCTTCCAGTACTTTTCTCTTTTTCTAAGAACCTCTCTCATTTTTGAGATTCCACCGTGGTAATTTGGGTGATTTTCTCCACTCATGTCTAAATGAGCACATATGTCACAGCCGGAACAGCCTACAAGAAACTGAGACAAGATTATATCCGTCTCGTGTCCTCGTTTACAGGTACACTTAACAGGAGTTGCAGCGTTTACATATTCTCCTATCATTGTATAGCCTTTCTCTCCCACAATCCGTCGAGCATCTTCGGCAGTATATTTTGTTTTAAGCCTTGCAAGATTCTTTAGTCCACATTCTGGACAATGATTTTTGCCCTCATACATCTCAGCGAGGCTTTTTTCAAACAGATTCCCGCACTTACACCTCAAAACAAGTTTCGACTTATTATTGGTGTATTCCCCCGAAACATATTCGCACCCATGTTCTTCAATGTATTTAATTACCTCATCCATGCTTTTTCTGTATTTCTCTGAGGCTTTTTTCTTTTTACATTCAAGGCACAAGAACGAATTGTTCTTCTTCATGTCTGCCAGTGTTCTTGTGAATGTGTTTCCACATTCACATCTGAACAAAAGTTTAGACTTCAGGTTTACATAGTCTGTTGAAAGAATCTCGCATTTGCCATTGGATTGTTCTCTTAAATATTCAGCTATTGAATCTATGGTATGTTTTGTCATTGAAGATTCGCCTCCTATAACAATTATACCATAGATTCGTCGATTATCCAATAGCCTTTTAGATTGTTTTTATTCTTTTTTTAGCAGCAGCTATTGCAACCGCAACCGCAGTTATTGTATCCATTCCCGTTATAGAAATTTCCGAACGGGCCATAGCAGCAATTTGGGTCGGGGACCAAAAATGCGGGCTGAGGGCAGTCCTTGCCAAGTCTGCGAATCAGTTCCGCAGTCTGAGCGGTTTGATTAGCAGTAATAAATGCGTTCTGCTCGCTCTGGCTTGCTTTGAACTTCAACGCCTGATTCTCGGCCTGCAGGCTGGAAATCTTATCCTGGGTCAGGAAATCCAGAATAGCGCGTGTGGATGCGTTCTGTCCGTCGATGATGTCGCGGGTGCTGGTCTGGATCAGGTTGCGGGTGTCGCAAGCCTGAGTTGCCATGTCATAGCGCACGCCCTGGATTGCGTTGTTGATGCCGCTGGCCTGAGTGGCTACAGCATACTCAATATCTTTCTGCCCGCCCTTGATGTCGCAGCAGCAGGAGGCCATCTGGGATGCAAGGCTGTTGATGCCCTGCTGGTTCTGATAACCAAGTTGGCATACAGCGTTGTCTACGCCATGGAATCCATTCATAATAGAGTTGTTCAGCGAATAGGTGCTATCGCAGATACCCTGTTGAATATTGGTAATTCCATTCTGAATGTTGTTAAGAGCAAAACCATCGTTGATATCAGCGCGAGTAGCATATCCTTGGAAGCCAGGAGTGTTTGCACCGATTCCATATCCTCCAAATCCGCCGCCGAAGCCGCCGTAGCCGCCCCAGCCTCGTCCCGCAATCAGGAGAATAAACAGCAGGAAAATCCAGCCGCCATCGCCCCAATTGCCAAAACCACCATTGCCATTATTGCAGCAACAATTATCACGATTTTGCAGAGCCATAACGTCAGCAACAGATAAATTATCTGTCATCGCTTTTACCACCTTTCTTTGATTTATTTTATATATATTATTAAGCACTGTTGCGCTTAATTGCCTTGATTATTGACAAATTGAGAAATCATTGAATTTGCCTGTTTTTCAACATCGTCTAAATTCAGATTCATTTGTTTGGCTAGATTATGAATCATTTCGTTTCCTTGCTCTGGTGTTTTCCCCTTTGCCATCTGCATGGCCTGATTCCATACAGACCTTAACTGAGGGTTCGATTGAATCATCATATTCACAAGCATCATCATCTGATTGTTCATTATTTGTTTCCACCTCTCGTTCCAGCCTTAGCGGAAGATTGAACCGCTTGCGGCTCTTCCTCTTGAACATTGATTTGTTTTAGTTTTTCAGACATTTCGGCGATCGCCTTTTCGAACTGTGCCCTTAAAGAATCAATCTCTGTGCGTTTAACGTATTCGCTCGGGTCTATGGAAGAAAATTCCGGTTCTGTTTTTGGTTCTTCCTGCTTACTTCCCGTTTCAACTTTTTCGTATGTGTCAAATATTGCTGACCCATCATTCATATTCAGTTGCTTTGTGTAAATCTTTTTGTGGGCAAAATCCGTAAAAGCGACAATTGAACCATCCAGAGGAATCTGTGCGGCAATCGCTTCTTCACGTCCTGTGACGGCCCGTACAAATACGTTTTGCTGTGTCCTCGTGAAGTTGGACGGTTGGTTCATATTCTGCGTCTGAGCGGCCTGTAGAGCCGTCTGAGGAACTTGCTGGTTCATCTGCTGAAACTGGTTTTGTGGTTGATACTCCATCGGCTGATATGGCCTAAAGGAATTGATGTAGTTTAAATCTTGCTGCATCGTTCTTCCGATCATTGGATTATATCTTGGGTCTGGATAATATTCGTAGGCCATGTCATTCACCCCGCTAATCAAAGTTCAGTTTGTTATCTTCTATTTTGTCTAAGTTCAAATTTCCACTTATCTGTTCAAACTCCATGTACTGCTTGTAGATTTCTTCCGCAACATTTCTTGGATAACCGGACTTTACGAGCTTTTCTATCATATTCATTTATCTTCATCTCTCATATCTTTTGAGATAATTATACGGTTGAATCACATTCCAAAACTGTCAGATAACCTTCTTAAAACTGTCATGTTTTTTTCAGGGCATAAAAAAAGACCTGTCGGAAATTCCGACAGGTTGAAAGATTAAGTGAACGTTTAATTATTCAATTGTGTCTGTGTTGATTTGGGGTTGCGCCATTTTCCCCTTCTTAATCAGGAGTTTTCTAATATAGTCTATTCCTTTTTGATAAACGACAGTCTTTTTCCCAACTAATGTGTCTCCGTTTAATTTTCCATACGGCATCTCTACCACCTTGAAATATCCCGCGTCAACATATTGTTGGTACGGTATATTGTCCGGGTTTAAAATCCCTTCATTTCTCAGAAATTTAAATAGTTTGTTCCTTCCAATACCAAAGTTTAGGATTTTAGCAACAACTCCAACTTCAAACGTTGTGGAACTTTCAGCAACCGTATCATAAAACTCCGCTTTCGGCTTCATTTCCTCGTTTTCAAGGGCCAACCGTTCCTTTTCTTCCTCAGCGTCAGCCAATGCCCTAAGAGCCTCAACGTAGGTTTTAGGCGTTGCGAAATACCCTCCTGTTTTTCTGATGCTTGGGATAACCTCTTTGGTAATCCATCGCTTGAATTGCTTTGCTGTTGGAAGTTTGCTTGAAAGCACCAGACTGTATAGTCCAGATTCGTTAATAAGCCAACCTCCGCGTTGTCCTAAACTCGATAACGATTCGTTATTGAGTTTATCCTCTTCATCTACATGGTCTGCCAACGCCTTGCTTGGGTTTGTATAGCCAAGAATTTCAGCCACATCTTTACCGACGAACCACACATCTCCTTCGCGGTCTATTGTTCTTACGCTTCCAAAAGCATCATTATCGAAAACTTTAATTTCGTTCATCTTTTTGCACCTCCATTCCTTTTACAATCATTTCCATAATAAGAGCTGTTACTGTTGTTCCTCCATCGCGCCACCTCCTAATAGCGTTTGCGCCCTTGCTTAAGCTCCTGGCACCGCTTGTGCTCATACCGCGCGCGAAAGCGCCTGCCGGTCTCTCGACACTCAATCCTGTATATCCGCGCAAGCCGTTCGTCCTCCGCGTCGTAGGCCAGCCTGACAATGCAGTTGTCGCATCCGTCGCTTTCCTTGTCCTCGCACCGATCACAGACTGTCCGCGCCGCTTTTAACGCGCCGCTCATTAGCTCGCCTCCTGGTCACCTTTGGATTTCAGTCGCCAAACCGCCGCCCTGACCTTTTTACGCTCCTTGACCTCCATCCGGTATGCGATCCACTCCACCAGCAGCCCCAGCGCCCCAAACAGCAACAAGCCGCCAAACAAAAATGCGCTGCCCATGATAAGCACGATCATTTAATGTCCTCCTTTATGTCAATCCCTGTAATGTCAAAAAATATCTCAGGGTCAAAATTTGGGATTTCCTGAATAATCTTTTTGTTTTTTTCTGTCAACTTACTCCACCAAATTGCGCAGGCATCCTTGTAGCTTCTACATTTCAATTTTTTGTTTTCATTGTCCCAATATGTTAGTTCAAGAGGTTCAGATTTTAAGGCTTCATAATACTTGCTATCCCAAAATTCTTCAAGGCTCATCCCGCTAGGTTTATTAAAAATCCTAATGTCTTTGTCCTCTTGATTGCAAAAGACGCCATTGGAGTAATTGCACGAGTTCCAGTCGCCGCTGTTCCGGTCGCCGCTGTTCTGGTCGCCGCTGTTCCAGTAGCCGCTGTTCCGGTCGCCGCTGTTCCAGTCGCCGCTGTTCCGGTCGCCGCTGTTCTGGTCGCCGCTGTTCCAGTAG
>ERZ1090867.75-NODE-75-length-46655-cov-15.715708_pt1 | contig 46655 bp, 47 predicted proteins | sample MGYA00478476_ERZ1090867 | MGnify/ENA primary metagenome ERZ1090867 (study PRJEB33644, sample SAMEA5815742) | chicken gut metagenome | biome: Chicken; feature: Gastrointestinal Tract; material: Caecum | place: Ireland | collected 2019-01-01 | study: A study of the... | reverse complement strand
GGCCCAAAACCCCTTCCCACCAAAAAAACCCCCCCCCCCCCCCGGGCGGGCCCCCCGGATCGATTTGGAATTGTCAGTGACGGCGTCCCACGCCGCCGCCGCGGCTGGAACCGCCACCCGGACGGAATCCGCCGCCGGGGCGGGCACCGCCAAAGCCACCGCCGGGACGGGGACCGCCGAACCCGCCGGGGCGGGATCTTCCCACTCCACCGGGACGGGGGCCGCCGTAACCACCGTAGCCGCCGGGTCCCGGGCCGAAGCCGGGCGGCGGAGGCGGCGGACGCCGGGGATAGCGCGGGCGGGAAGCCCGGCCCAGGCTATACCAGAACAGCCCGCTGCCGAATCCGCCACCACCGCCACGAGGCGGGCGCGGGCCACGGGGACGGGTAAAGCTGACCAACAGTGCGATCACAAGGAACATCGCAAAAAGAATCAGAACTACCGTCACGGGGTTCATGCCCTGCCGGACAGGGGCCGAAGCAGCTGCCTGACCGGCGTTGTCCAGCGTCGAAACCGGAATTCCATAGATGCTGCACAGTTCCTCGGCAATAGCACGCACCGTTTGCTGGGTACCGGCGTCATAGTCCTGGTTGACCCAGTTGGGTTCCAGGTCCTGATCCAGAATGGTCCCCAGCTTGCTGATGGTGAGCTGGGCCTCCAGCCCGGCACCGCGGGTAACATAATAATCGTCCTCCCCCGGTACCAACAGCAGGAGCACACCGTTGTCCTTGTCGGCAGAACCCAGGCCCCAGGTGTTGAGCACATCGTAGGCGTAGCCTTCCATGGTGGAATTTCCGATATACTCGGTGGTGTATACGCCGATCTGCGCACCGCAGGTATCCTGCAGCGCCACCGAAATATTCTCCACGTAGGTTTCGGTCTGGGTGGAAAGGATATTGGCATAATCGTTGACGGCGGTATCCGGGTTCAGTTCCGGTGCCGCCAGCGCCGTTGTTGCCCCTGCCGTCAGCAGGCACAGCGCCGCAGCAGCCGCCAGTGTACGGCGAAGCAGTTTCTTCATTTCCTGTTTCATCATTTACTTTCCTGTCGTATCCGTTGCAAAATCGGCGGGTGCGAAGGTCTGCAGGGGGCCTGCATTCCACAGCCCCGCCAGGACATTCGCCGGGAAGGCCGCGGCCGTTTTGTTGTAAGACTCGGCCCGGGTATTGTAGTCGGCCGCTGCCCGCTGGATGGTCGCCTGGGCCGAGGTGAAGCTGTCGTACAAGTCATCCAGCTGGCCTTTGGCCTTACTGTCGGCGCTGTCAGCCGCCGCGGTATACAGAATATCCACCGCGCCCGAAAGCGTTGTGTTCAGCTGATACTGCACGGCAGGCTGGTCCGCAGATGCCTGGGCATTCCAGGTATCCAGCGCCGCCTGGGCATTCAGGACATCGGCGTCCTGCTTGCCCAGCACGTTCCCCGCCACCCGGATCAGGCTGGCGGCGGCATCGGTCTGGGCCGCAAAATCCCCCTGGATGCTGTGGCCGTACTCATCCTGCTGCGCGCTGTATATCTGCGCTGTGCTGCTGCGCACGCCCTTCAGGCGTGCACCACCGATGCCGAACACCGACACCAGTGCCAGCACGACCAGCGCCAACGCCGCCACCGGTCGCTTTTTGGCAGGCGGCGGAAGCCTGGTTTCCAGTTCGCCGAACACCTCCAGCTGCGGGCCGTGGATGACAAAAGTTTCCTGTTGTTCGAGTTGCATAGCTGCTCCTCTGTTGCAAAGTGCCGCTCAGGCGGTCAGTTGTTGATCTCCAGCAGTTTGGCGCGCAGTTCGCCTTCGATGCGGCCCAGTTCCTGCTCGGCCGTGGCGCGCTTGGCCTTGCCGTCGGCGCGGATCTTGTTCAGCTCGTCCAGCGTTTCGATCAGCTGCTTGTTGGTCTGCTGCAGCGTTTCGATATCCACAATGCCGCGCTCGGATTCCTTGGCAATATCGATGGTGCCCTGTTTGAGGGTGGCTGCGTTGCGCTTGAGCAGTTCGTTGGTGGCGTCGGTAACGGCGCGCTCGGCCTTCATGGCTTCCTGGCTGTGGGCAATGCCCAGGGCCAGCACCATCTGGTTTTTCCACAGCGGAATGGTATTCACGATGGTGGTCTGGATCTTTTCCGCCATCATGGTATCGTTGGACTGGATCAGGCGGATCTGCGGACCCATCTGGATGGAAACATTGCGGGTCAGTTCCAGATCATAGAGTTTCTTTTCAAAGCGATCGCAGAGATCGGCCAGATCCCGGGCCGCCTGGGCGTCCTCCGGCAGCTGGGTGCGCCGGGCTTTCTCCTGGGCGGCCTTCAGTTCCCCGGCGCGTACGGCGGCCAGCTTTTTCTTGCCCGCCAGAATATACATCGTCAGTTCCTTGAAGTAGACCAGATTCAGCTGGTACATCTTATCCAGCATGGTGATGTCCTTCATCAGGGTGACCTGGTGGTCTTCCAGCTGGGCACGGATGCGCTCCACGTTTTTGTCGGCGCTTTCGTACCGGGTCTTGAGCTGCTCAATGTTATTGCTTGCCTTTTTGAAGAATCCGAAAATGCCCTTGGGCTGCTCGGCGTTGGCGTCAAATCCCTGCAGTTCGGCAATCAGACCGGTGATCAGATCGCCGGTTTCGCCCATATCCTTGGTCTTGACCCGGGAAAGCGCCGTTTCAGAAAAATCGCTGAGTTTTTTCTGGCTTGCAGCGCCGTACTGCAGCACCATCTGGGAGTTGGTGATGTCGATCTTCTCGGCAAAATCGTCCACCATCTTCTGTTCTTCGGGGCTCAGGGGGGTATCCTCCACCTTGACGGGTTCCGCTTTCTTGGCTTCTTCCACCACTTTTTCGTCGGCAGCGGGGTCCAGCGTCAGACTCGGCGCAGGCGCCGCGTCAAAAGTCAGCGTCGGGGCGGCGGGCACGTTCAGATCCAATTCCTTGTTCAGGTCAGCCATGGGGGGTCCTTCCTTTCTCATCTCATCTTTTATTTTGTCAGGTTCTGGCTCTTCAGAATGCTGTCCAGCACCTCAATATCCGTGGAAATATCCAGTGCTTCCGCACTGTACAGGGCATCCAGCTGGTTTTCAAAGGCTGCGGCCGTTGTTTCGGCGTTGCGGCGCAGTTCCGTGACGATTTGCTCCGCATTTTCGCCCCGGACGCCGTTTTTCTCCAGATTGGCGTAAGCACTCATGAGCTTGACGACCTCCGGCAGGTAATACCGCGCGAAGCGCTCGATCTGCCGTGCCTTGTCCGGGGCACCTTCCACCACAGCCACAATGCTGCGGCCGGCTTTTTCCATGCGTTCCATAGCCCGGGAAAGCTGTGCATCGGGAATGGCGTCATTCAGCCCGTGCAGTGCGTCCAGATTGGCGGTGATGCCGTTGAGCATCGCGTCCACTTCCTCGCTGCCGGTGGCATAGGGTACCAGTGTGCGTACCACCCGCATGGGGCAGAAGTGCCGGGCCACACCGTACACCACCACGCTGCACACCGCTACAATGGCAAGATTCGGCAGTGTATACGGCGGAAACACCAGCGATGCCACCGGCCAGGCAAGTGCCGCCAGATACAACGGCAGCACCGGCCGGACCTGTTTTTCTTCCCATTTGCTCATGGTGTGTCCTCCCGATGAATAGTAAGATTCATTATAAAACAAAAGTGGGGTGGTTTCAACCGTCCGAATGTAAAAAAGGTGCGAACGCGGCGCCCCAGGCGGCCTGCAGCTTTTCCATGGACCAGGCCGCGTTGGCAGGGCTGGTACTGGGCAAAACCGTAGCGGGCAGCCCGGTCATAGGCTGGGCATAGCGGGCATACACCCGCCCCGAAGCCGCCCCGTTGCAGAACACCGCCTGCACGCCCAGGCGGCGGATCAGTGCCGCCACATCGTTGGGCTCCACATTGCGGATGGACGCATCCGATGCGCCGCGGATGTCGCAGGCACCGATGGTATCCCAGACGGCCAGGCCATGGTCCAGGATGATGCGCTTTTTGGCTTCGATGTCCGCCCAGTCCGGCACCGGTTCCCCGGTGAGAGAGGCCATCAGCGGCCAGAACCGGTTCTGGGGATGACCGTAGAAAAATCCCTGCTCCCGGCTTTTGGGACTGGGAAAGCTGCCCAGGATCAGGACCGCAGCCCTGGCCCCATGCAGCGGCGGCAGCCCCGGCCCCACATGGGTATACTCTGCTTTGGCGGAAGCCATCTCAGAACGCCTCCGGCCACAGGCTGCGGCAGAGATCCGCCACACCCCAGGGCTCGGCATCCGGTCCCACACGTTCTGCCACCGCCTTGACTGCCTCGCTGCCGTTGCCCATGGCAATGCCCAACCCGGCAGCCTGCAGCATACTCACATCGTTGTCGCCGTCCCCGACGGCCACGCATTCTTCCGTCGTAAGACCCGCCAACCGGGCCAGTTCACACAGGCCCCGGCCTTTGTCCACGCCGGCCTGAGAAATATCGCAGCCATCGGTACCGACATAGGAATACAGGAACTGCAATCCCAGATACCCGTATTTTTCCTGGAACTGGGCGGCACGTTCCCGTGGCAGAAATCCGAAAGCACCAAAAGGCATCTCCACCAGGTGATGATCCTGGTCTTCCCCGTCCACAATATTATTGTGCAGATTTTTGGCTTTTTCCCGCGCGGCAAACTCCTCGTAGCCAATATAGGCGTAATTTGCATCGTGGAAGGTGAACCGCAGCGGCAGTTCGTAATCCTCAAAAAAGTCCACCAGCGCATACATTTCCTCGCTGGTCATCCGATGCAGCACCAGGTCATTGCCCTTGCCGTCCATCAGCTGTGCGCCGCCCGCACAGACCCAGTAATCAGGCCGGATGGACCGCAGCAATCCCTTGCCCACCCCGGTGCGCCCCCGTCCGGTGGCAATGGCAATCTTGACGCCCAGCCGCTGTACGGCATTGACTGCATCGGCATTTTCCCGCGGAACACGCTCACAGCTATCCGGGCGCAGCGTTCCGTCTATATCCAAAAGCAATAGCTTGTATTTCATGAAAATTCCCTCCTGTGGGGTATTATAGCAAAGTATACCGCTTTCCCGCAAGGCATATTGTAGACGGGGGTGATGCGTATGCACGGCGGTCTGGAGTTGGCGCGTCCGCGGCGGCGAAAGAAACGAATCTGGATAGCGGCAGCGGTTCTGCTGGTTGTGGGGCTGGTCGTGAGTGCGCCCTATGGGGCGGCACTGCTGCCCGCCGGGCTGAGCCGCTGCTTGGGTGCCGTGGCCAACTGGGTCCGCCCCCACTACACTGAGGAGCTGGCAGCGCTGCAGCAGCAGAACGCCCGGTTGCACAGCCGTCTGGCATTGGCCGAGGAAGCACAAGCCGAAAATGAAGCGCTGCGCAGCCTTTTGGGCTGCGCACGCACAGAGGGGCACTGGCAACCGGCCCGGGTGACAGCGCGCCGAAGCGAAGGCGCCACACTGGCCTGTACCGCTGCCGTAGGGGCTGCCGTACTGGACCCCCAGGGACGGTACGCCGGTCAGGTGGTAGAAAACCGTGAAGACGGCACCTGCGAATTTGCCTTTGCCGGTACCGAAAACGCCCCCTGTGCGGGACTGAGCGGCAGCGCAGCCGGACTGTTGGAACGGAAGAACGGCTGGTTTCTGGCAGGTCTGCCTGCCGACTGCGGCCTGACGGCGGGCAGCGTTGTGACAACGCCGGGGGGTGAATGGCTGGGTGAGCTGGCCGCCGCCCCGCAGCCGGACAGCGACGGCCTGACCGCCCGGGCGCCTTTGACCGACACCGCCGACCTGAACAGCACAGTGTTTTTTGTAAAAATTGAATGAGTGATTGCCATTTCGACAAAAATCGCCTATACTAAAGAAAAAAACGAAAATCGGGAGGTGTTGGGGCATGCCCAGGCGAAAATCGGACCGTCCCCAGGGACGCGGGCGGGTTGCCGCCTTGCTGGTGCTCTGCTGCGTGGTTTTTCTGGCTTTCTTCGCGCGGCTGGCCTGGATGCAGTTTGCCATGGCCGATCACTATGCGGAGAAAGTAGCTGAAGCCAGTTCCGCCAGCTACACGGTGGAACAGCACGCGGCACGGGGCGCCATCACCGACCGGAACGGTACGATTCTGGCGCGGGACACCACCGTATATGACTTATATCTGCGGGTACCGGCTCCCCCGGGCACCGATTTACAGCAAACCGTGCAAACGGTGCAGGCCCTTACAGGCGGCAAGGATGTGGAAACACAACTTGCCGCCTTTTGTTCTGCCGTTTCGGCGGGGGAACTGCTGGTTCTGGAATCGCTGGACAGCGCCACCATGACAGCGATCTATCGCAGCGGGCTTGTCCAGAGCGGTGCCGTGCGGCTGGCTGCCCGGGGGGAGCGCACCTGGCCCGATGGCACACTGCTGCCCCACGTGCTGGGCTTTACAGGCCCCATCACCGCCGAACAGTGGCCCGCGGCCCAGGAAAAGGGCTTGGCCATGGACAGCATCATCGGCCAAAGCGGATTGGAAGCGGCCTACGATGACCTGCTGCGCGGGCAGGACGGCCAGCTGCTGATCAACACCGGCCTGGACGGTGCCGTGCGCACCACGGTTCAAAAAAGCACCGCTACCCCGGGTTCCACCCTGGTGCTGACCCTGGACGCCAGCCTGCAATCGGCTTTGCAGCAGGCGCTGCGGGAGCGCATTGAAACTTTACAGGCCACCGCTGCTGTGGGCGGCGGTCGGGAGGCACGGGCCGGGGCCGCCGTGGTGGTGGATGTGAAGACCGGCGGCATTCTGGCAGCGGCCAACTGGCCGGGGTATGACCTGAACGCCTACCGCACCGACTACGCAGCGCTGTCCGCCGATGCCGGTGCCCCGTTGCTGGACCGGGCTTTCCAGGGTCTGTACGCGCCGGGGTCGGCTTTCAAACCGGCAGTGGCTGCGGCAGCTCTGACGGCAGGCATTGACCCCAACGCCACCGTAAACTGCACCGGGCGGTATCTCTATTACAGCGGCTACCAGCCCGGCTGCCTGCAATACGGCCATTCCGGCCCGGTCGATATGCGTACGGCGCTGGAACAAAGCTGCAACATCTTTTTCTATGACGTCGGCCGTCGGCTGGGGGTGGATACCTTCAGCGCCATGGCCCGGCAGTTGGGTCTGGCCAGTCCCACCGGCGCCGAGGTCAGCGAAGCGGAAGGTCAGCTGACCTGGTCCGAGGATGACAACTATCAGGCAGGCCTTACGCTGATGGCCGCCATTGGGCAGGGCAACACGGCGGTAACACCTGCCCAGCTGGCAGTATACGCCGCCACGCTGGCCAACTACGGGCAGCGCCCCACCCTGCATTTTGCCGATCACGCGGTGAGCACCGCCACCGGGGAAACAGTCTGGGAATATGAACCACAGTTTACCACGGTGCCCGGGGGCGAAACGGTATTTGGCCCCATCCGTGACGGCATGAAACGGATGGCCCAGACCAACCGGTACCTGCGGGAAGCCCCGGTGGTCTGCGCGGCCAAAACCGGCAGCCCGCAGCTGGCCCAGACCCTGCCCAACGGCACCCACTATGTGAACTCGGTACTCATTGGCTATGCTCCCGCCGACGATCCGCAGATCGCGGTAGCGGTGGTGCTGGAGTATGGCGGCGGTGGTTCCAACGCCACGCCGGTTCTGCGTGCGGTACTGGATGCCTGGTTCGGATAATGCAGCATCAAAAGTGCATACCTTTTGGATTTTTTCACAGGATTCTAAACAGTAAGTTGTTAAAACGTTCAAAAACACGCAATCTTTTTTAATCAAAAAGCCAGTTGTCGGCAAGGGCAAAGTGTGCTAGAATATCAATGAGAGAGTGTCGCGGTTTTGTGCGGCCTCAAATACAGGAGGCACGCCCTTGAACGCACAATGTATCATGCTCTGTTCCGGCAAAGGCGGTACCGGCAAAAGCACCGTTTCGGTGCTGCTGGGCGCATCGCTGGCCCGGCTGGGCCGCAAGGTTCTGCTGGTGGAACTGGATTCCGGTCTGCGCAGCGTCGATATTATCGCCGGTGTGTATGGCCGCACGGTCTATGATATTGAAGATGTTCTCTGCGGACGGTGCGAAGCCGGCAAGGCCATCGTACCCAGTCCGCTGTATCCCGGACTTTCGGTCATCAGCGCCCCGTACGAAGGCGGCGAAGTGGAATCCGCTCCCCTGGGGCGGCTGCTGATGGCCGTACGTCCGTATTTTGATTTTGTCCTGCTGGATACTGCCGCCGGGATGGGAGCCCCCTTTACCGCGGCGGTTTCCGTGGCGGACAAGGCCCTGCTGGTACTGACGCCGGACCCGGTGGCCCTGCGGGATGGCAAAATCGTAGCCGACCGCATCCTGACCGGCGGACGCCCCCAGAGCACCGTGCGGCTGGTGATGAACCGCGTCACACGGGAAAGTTTCGGCAAACGGGCGGCGGTATTTGATCTGGATGAGTGTATTGATACCGTGGGCGCCCAGCTGCTGGCGGTAATTCCCGAAAGCCGGGAACTGCAGCAGGCCGGTGCTCAGGGCACGATTCCCGCCCCCGGTGATCCTGCGGTGGTAGCCGGGCAGGCTATGGCAAAACGTCTGTGCGGACAGCGTGTTCCGCTTACCTTTTAATGTTTGTGAAGGATGGTGTAGCGTTATGATAATCGCCTTGGTGGCACACGACTCCAAGAAGGAGCTGATCGTGCAATTCTGCACTGCCTATCGGCATATTTTGTCGCAACACCAGTTGATCGCCACCGGTACTACCGGACGCCTTGTGGAAGAAAATACCGGCTTGACTGTGCAGAAATTCCTGCCTGGCGGTCATGGCGGTGACCAGCAGATCATGGCCCGCATCGCCTGTGACGAAGTGGACATGCTGCTGTTTTTCCGCGACCCTATCAGCGCCAAGCCCAGCGAGCCTAACGAAATGAATCTGCTGCGCATCTGCGATGTACATAACATCCCGGTGGCCACCAACATTGCCACCGCCGAAGTGCTCATTCACGGCCTGGAACACGGCGATCTGGACTGGCGCACCATCCTGAACCCCCAGCACTGATTTTTACGCTATATACAGCACCGCCCCGCGCAAGGTTGCGCGGGGCGGTGTTTTGTTTTTGTCACTGGTCGTCACGCTGCCATACCAGAACGGCATCCTCGGGCAGTTCCTGTTTTTGCTGCTCCACCCAGGTTTCAAACGCACTGTAAGGCAGGTAGTACGCGGCGGTCAGGTTCTCCACCGTAGTGCGGCCATATCCGCCGGTGGTGCAAATCCCTCTTGCGTAGGCATCCGCCTCACCACCCTGCCAGGTTGTCCCCAACCAGTGGTGCCACAGGGAACATCCCAGGGTGAAGAGCAGCACCGTTCCCTCCTCCGTATCCAGCACGCTGGTCCAGGCCAGCGAACTGTACGCTTTGGGGTCCAGCGTGATATACAATCCGTCCCCAGCCCAGGGATTGTCCCCTTCCCCCGGGTGTTCTTCATATTCCACTTTCAGAATATTCTCCACATCATAATCAAGATAGGTATTATTGGCATAGTCATACACCAACCGCAACCCCAGATACACTGCGCACAGAGTGGCCAGTACCGCGGCCAGTACAATCAGCACCCGCTTTTTCTGCTGGGTGTGCTTGACCCGGCGCAGGGCAGCAGCCTGTTCCTGCGCCTTGGCATGGTCCACCGCTTCTTCCAGCGGGGCGGCAGTCTGCAGTGCTTCCCACAGGGTACGGCAGTCGGTGCATCCCTCCAGATGCTCCCGCACGTCGGCGGCGGTTTCCGGCTCACACACTTCGTCTTTGTACAGCGGCAGCAGGTCGCGCACCAGATAACAGGGCAGTTTCATGGCAAAGCCTCCTTCAGTTTGGTACGGGCCCGGTAGTAGGTCACCCGTGCCCAATTTTCTGTTTTTCCATGCAGGGCCCCAATCTCGGCAAAGGTAAGTTCCCCATAAGCCCGCAGCCAGAACACTTCCCGGTAGGGTTCCGGCAAAGCATGCAGCGCTTTGTGAAGTGTCAGCGCCGTCTGCCGCTGTTCCAGCTTTTCTCCCGGCAGCGGGTCTGCGTCCGGGTTGTCCGGTGTCTGCTCGGGCAATGGGGCTTCCCGTCGGTGACGGCGGTAATAATCCGTGAACGCGTGTTTAGCGATGCTGCACAGCCAGACGTTCAGCGCACATTCGCCCTGAAACCGGTCTATCCCGCGCAGCGCCTTATAAAAGGTTTCCTGGGCAAGGTCGGCGGCCAGTTCTTCATTACGGCATAGTGACAGCAGATAGGCATAGACTACTTTGTGGTACTGGATGTATACCTGTTCAAAGCTATCTTTGTCCATCCATGGCCCTCCTCTCCTTATTTTTCAACCGGTTGCATCCATAAGACGCAGCAATTGCCCAAACGTTACAGATATTCACAAAAAAAGCGGGCCCCTGCGGGGCCCGCCCATGTATGGAAACTCAATAATTCATAATGTCCTTGACCGTTCCCGACATGGAGAACAGTTTTGCAGACAGATGATCCATGTACACGATACCCAGTTTGTTGCCGGTTTCCTCGTTATAGAGGTCCTGCAGCTGCGGCATCACCTGGAACGCAGCCTCCTGCGCTTCGGGCGTGTTGTCAAAGTTGGCAGTGCCCTGCACCCGCAGCCACTCACCGCGATCATTGGCTGCACAGATTTCGAGGTTGGTATTGTCCAGCAGCTGTTTGTAGGCTGCCTTATGCTTGCCGATGGCCAGGCACAGGTGGCCGTTATACCACATGGCAAATCCCAGCGGACGCACGCGGGGCAGATACCCGTCCACCGTAGCCAGATAGAACGTGGGATTTTCCTTCAGAAAATTCATAATCTCTTCATTCGGTTTCATGACAATCCCTCCTCTTGGATTCACAGCTTTGCCAGGGCCGCTTTCAGGCGTTCCGCAGCTTCCTTGGTACGCTCGGCATCCCCGAACGCCGTCAGGCGGAAGTAACCTTTGCCGCAGGGGCCAAAGCCCTCACCGGGCGTGCCCACGATGTGGGCGGTATCCAGCAGCCAATCAAAGAACTCCCAGCTGCCCATGCCGCCCGGGCAACGCATCCAGACATAGGGGCTGTTTTTGCCGCCGCAGTACCACACGCCCGCTTCGTCCAGCGCGGCCCCGATGACCGCTGCATTCTTACGGTAATAATCCAGATTCCGCTGGATTTCCTTCATGCCTTCCTCGGTAAAGACCGCCTCGGCGCCGCGCTGCACAATGTAGGGCACGCCGTTGAACTTGGTGGTCTGGCGGCGCAGCCACATCTTGTTCAGGCTCTGGCCTTCCGATTCGATGGCAAAGGGAACCACGGTATAGCCGCAGCGGGTACCGGTGAAGCCGGCGATCTTGGAGAAGCTGCACACTTCCACGGCCACTTCCTTAGCGCCCTCAACTTCATAAATGCTGCGGGCACAGCCTTCCTCGCTGACGAAGCACTCATACGCGGCATCGTACAGGATAACGGCGTGATGTGCCTTGGCCCACTTGACCCACTCAGCCAGCTGGGCTTTGGTGTACGCCGCACCGGTGGGGTTATTGGGACTGCACAGATAGACGATGTCTGCATCGGTGGCATCGTCCGGCATGGGCAGGAAGTTATTTTCGGCATTGGCCGCCATGTACCGGATGGTACGTCCCGCCATCATGTTGTCGTCCACGTACACCGGATAGACCGGGTCGGGCACCAGCACCGTGTTGTTGACAGAGAACAGATCCAGCAGGTTGCCCAGATCGCTCTTGGCACCGTCCGAAACAAAAATTTCGCCCAGTTCCAGCGCCACGCCGCGATCCCCATAATACCGGCGGATGGCTTCGCGCAGGAAATCATATCCCTGTTCAGGACCATAACCGCGGAAGGTTTCCTTATGGCCCATCTCCTCCACAGCCTTGTGGAGCGCTTCCACCACCGGCTTGGCCAGCGGCAGCGTTACATCACCGATGCCCAGACGAATAACATCCGCATCCGGATGGGCCTTCTGGTATTCGGTGATTTTATGGGCGATGGTGCTGAACAGGTAGCTTTCATTCAGTTCTGCATAATGTGGATTGAGTTGCATGAGAATCCCCCTCGTATGTATACTTATCCAATTAGAATTAATTTACCACAATTTTGCCAAGGGTGCAAGGGAAGATTCGCTCCGTCAGACTTTCCCTTCCGCCGCCCAGGACTGCGCCCCGGCAATGGCGGCCATCATGTCGTCATAGCTGGAATACTCCATGACAACATATCGTTTGGTCCGGTCGGTAATCTGCTGTTCATCATCTTCATACACGACCGTAGACCACCAATACAAATTCGACAGGCCCATCGTTCCCAGTTCATCTCTGGTTGTAAGCAGGAAAATCTTTCCCTCCGGCGGTTGGGCATGACTGGTTTTTTGCAGCCACTGGTACGGTTGCATCGTATTGAAATCGTTGGCCACCCACATTTCTATCTGCCCGTCAGACCATTCGGTCAGCACATTGCCATTCCAGAAAGTCGCATAACCCTGGGTGTACCCCTGTTCCTGCAGCCAGTCGCAGACTTCTTCCAGATGAGGATTCACGCGGTAGCCCTGTTGGAAAAACTGCCGCGTAGAAGATATGCTGGTGGCCACGAAGCAAACACAAAAAGCAATTGCCGCCATTCGCCTGGTAAAGCGCACCCGGAAGTGCTCTGTTTCCCCTTCCAATTGCAAAACCGGGAAGACCAGCGGCATCGAGGTAAGCCAGTACGAAGCATTGGCAGACTGCACATCCCCTGTGCAGGCAAAAACCACGCCCTGGACCACGCAAACCGAGGTCAGCAACAGCGGGGCCACCCGTTGAACGGAGTCCAGTTCTTTCCATCGGAACAAAAGCCGCACCAACGAAAATACAATTGCCCCCGCGATCAACACGCTGAAAGCCGACAAGATACCTTCCAGTGAGAAAAGCTTCACTTCCCCCTTCAGGAAAGAATCTACCGGATACCCAAACAGCGACAGAAAATCCATCCATTTGTTCGCCAGGGTGGCAAAATCAAGCGTATTCCACAGCCGGTCATTATAACTTGCATAAGTATGCGTCGCCGTCAAATACACACTGTTGAACGCATAGGCTCCACCTGCAACCAGCAACGCCAAAACAGCCGCAACGGTCAGACACTTTTCTTTGTCGGGGCAACGTTCCGGAGAAGTATGCCATTGCAACCCCAATGCCACCAGAGCAGCCAGCATCATAGGGACAAAAAATCCCATCAATCCTTTCAGGCCGTTCAAACCGGAAGCTGCGCTTGTCGCCAGCAAGAACAGCCACTGGGCAATACGGCGACGCTTTCCTGCCGGTTTCATCAGTCGAAGCATCACGCCAAATCCCAGCAGCAGCAAAATCATATAGGGCAGATAATATCCCCCAAAAGGGCCATACCAAAGATACCATGCACCAAATGGGCAGGCTAACGCTGCTGCCCCCCATACACCACTATTTCGCAGTCCCAAGCCGCGTGCCATATACAGATACGAAAGAATCAGCGCAAGCATAAACAACGCCTGCCCCAACATTCGCGCAGCATACCAATGGTGCGGGAATATCAGCAAACCTATACGATAAAAGATTTGCAGACAAAAAACCTGCAACTCGGTAGAGTACCACCATTGTGTGGTGAGCAAACCGCCCTCTTTGTTCAGAATGTCCGACAGGATCATCTCACTGGCCATATCACTGTCGATGTAGGCACAGCCATGCAGGCAGAGCACCAGCATCGTGATGCAATAGGCCGCAATCAGAAAAATCCACGGAAAGAGCCGGAAGAAGCGGTCGCTTTTCTTTTCTCCCGGAATCAACAAAGTTGTCCGCAATTTTTGACGCAACATACTAGAAACTTCCTTCCTATTGATAAAAGGGTTATCCCCATTATAGCAGTCCCATTTGCCTGTGTAAAGAAGCCACCTCAAAGCACAATCGTTCCGGAAAACACCGTTTCTGCCGGACCGGTCAGCAGGACCGTATCGTCAGCCAGGACCTGTACCCCCAACCGGCCGCCGGGCAGCGAAACTTCCACTGTTTTTTCTCGGGGGCAGCGCCCGGTCAGGACCTGTGCCGCCACCGCCGCACAGGCACCTGTGCCGCAGGCCAGCGTGGCCCCGCTCCCCCGCTCCCACACAGTGACTGTCAGTTCGGAAGGACTGTCGACGCGGACAAATTCCACATTGGTCCCCCGGGGAAAGGCCGGATGCTGCGACAGAGCCGCGCCCCACAAAGCCAGTGCTTCCCCCACGGGCGGCGCTTCCCGGCAGGTCACCACGCAGTGCGGATTGCCCATGCTGATGCAGCTGACCTGCCAGGGGCGGCCCGCCGCCACCAGCGGTACTTCCAGCAGCGGCCCTGCGCCCAGCCCCACTGCCGGCAGATCTTCGGCCCGGGTGGAAAACCGTCCCATGCCTGCCCGCCATTGATGTGTTCCTACCCGGTAGAGCGTTTTGCGCCCGGCCTGCCGGGTATCCAGTTCGATGAGGTCTTTCTCCACGCCGTGGGTATAAAGATACTCCGCCACACAGCGAACACCATTGCCGCACATGATTCCTTCACTGCCGTCGGCATTGAACATCACCATCGTGGCATCGGCATCAGCCAGCAACGGCGGCGCAATGCAGATCAATCCATCCGCCCCCACGGAGAATCTTCGCCGGGAAAGCCGGGCCGCAAGTTGCCCCGCCTCCGGCGGCAAACCACCGCGCCGGCAGTCCAGGTAAATGTAGTCGTTGCCTGCCCCCTGCATTTTGGTAAATTCCAGTTTCATGCCATCACACTCCCCCGATCAAGGTATGCGGCAGAAGAGGATTTCAACACTCGGCGGCGGGACGCCCATTTTTCCCGGCCCCCCTTGACATCCTTCGGCAGATACGCTATATATTTAATGAATATTTGTTTGCAGAAGGAGTTAAATTATGGATTCCGAAGTTTTTGCGCGTATCCGCGATTACCTGGCTGATCAGCTGGAAGTTGACCCTGAGAAAATCACCCCTGACAGCGATATCGTCAACGATTTCGGCGCTGACAGCCTGGATGTTATTGATATGATCACCACCCTGTCCGACGAGTTCGGCGTGGAGATCCCCGATGAAGACATCGAGACCTTCCACACCGTCGGTGATGTGGTCAATTATCTGGAGGAGCGGCTGTAAGGTTCACGCCGTATGATGTGAAGGAGTAGACATGGCAAGCGATAAGAAAAAAATGGTCGAAGCGATCACCGCGCAGGAGGTCGACTTCGCCCAGTGGTATACCGATATCTGCACCAAGGCCGAACTGGTGGAGTATTCCAGCGTGAAGGGTTTTGTGGTGCTGCGCCCCTACGGCTATGCGATCTGGGAAAACATCCAGAAAAACCTGGATGCCCGCTTCAAGGCTACCGGCCACGAGAACGTGGCGATGCCCATGCTGATGCCCGAAAGCCTGCTGAAAAAGGAAGGCGAACTGGTCAACGGCTTTGCCCCTGAGGTTGCCTGGGTCACGATGGGCGGCAGCGAGCCCCTGGAGGAGCGGCTTGCGGTGCGCCCCACCAGCGAAACGCTGTTCTGCGACCATTTCAGCCATGTGCTGCACAGCTACCGTGACCTGCCCATGCTGTACAACCAGTGGTGCAGCGTGGTGCGGTGGGAAAAATCCACCCGTCCGTTCCTGCGCACCCGCGAATTCTGGTGGCAGGAAGGCCACACCATTCACGAAACGGCTGCCGAGGCCGAGGCGGAAACCGAACAGCAGCTGAACTGCTATGCGGATTTCTGCGAGCATGACCTGTGCATCCCCGTGATCAAGGGCCGCAAGACCGACAAGGAAAAGTTTGCCGGCGCCGAGGCCACCTACACCATCGAAGCCATGATGAAAGATGGCAAGGCGCTGCAGAGCGGCACCAGCCATTACTTCGGTGATAAATTCAGCCGCGCCTATGACGTGACCTTTACCGGCCGCGACAACACGCTGCAGTACCCCTTCCAGACCAGCTGGGGTGCTTCCAGCCGTCTGATTGGTGCCATCATCATGACCCACGGCGACGACGACGGCCTGATCCTGCCCCCGGCCATTGCCCCGGTGCAGGTAGTCATCGTTCCGGTGGCCGCCCACAAGCCCGGCGTTCTGGAAAAGACCCGTGAGCTGGCTGCCGAGATTGGCAAATACGCCCGCGTGAAGCTGGACGACAGCGACAAGCAGCCTGGCTGGAAGTTCGCCCAGTGGGAAATGAAGGGCGTGCCCATCCGCCTGGAAGTCGGCCCCCGCGACATTGAACAGGGCCAGTGCGTGCTGGTCCGCCGCGATACCCGTGAAAAGCAGTTCGTCAAGTTCGAAGATCTGGCTTCCGCCATTCCCGCCGCGCTGGATGCGCTGGCCAAAGACCTGTACGACCGCGCACTGAAGAACCGCGAAGCCCGTACCATGAGCGCCACCACCATGGACGAAATCAAGGAAAAGACTGCTGCCTCCACCGGTTTCATCAAGACCATGTGGTGCGGCGATCTGGCCTGCGAAGAAGCCATGAAGGAACAGGCGGGGCTTTCCAGCCGCTGCATGCCGTTCGAGCAGGAGCACCTGAGTGATGTCTGCCCGGTCTGCGGCAAACCTGCCACCAAGATGGTCGTTTGGGGCATTGCTTACTAATTGAAATGATTTGGGGCAGCGCTGTGCGCTGCCCTTTTCAGGTGATTGAGATGCCGGTGTTACTTCTGACATTGCTGGTTTACGGGCTGGGCCTTGTGCTGACTGCCGTGGGAAGCCGCCTGGCAGGACGCTGCACGACCTGGTGCTGCGCCCTGTGCGGACTGCCCATGTGGGTAGTCGGCGGGACGGTTGCGCCCTTTTGCCTGGCTTTGCCCCAGCTGATGCTGGCATTTCTGGCCGCCGGTCTTTCCATCACCTCCCTGGCGGTAGGCACCGCGCTGGCTGGTGCGGTAGCCAGTCTGGGACTGGCACTGGCCATCTGTCTGCTCAATCCCCGCCATACCGTTTCGGTAGACCGCAATGAATTCTGCCGCAAATGTCTGCTTTTGCTGGCCGCCTGCGGCGTATTGGCTGTGTTCGTACGGGATGGCACCCTGAGTTATACCGGCACCGGTCTTTTGATGTTCCTTTTTGTAGTCTTTGTGCTGATCAGCATTGTGTACCAGCACCATTATATTTACGGGGAAGGCAGCGATCAGATATCCACCGACACAGCAGTCAGCTCCCCTGCCCCGCAATCCCCGGGTTCCCCCTATGGCTACACCAACCACACCATGGCCTTCCCTGTTATGAGTGTGGCCAACGCGCTCAAAAATCTGGCCGGCGTCCTCAGCGGCCTGTTGTTGCTGGCGCTGGGTGCCCAAGCGCTGGTATACAGTGCGGCCAGCCTTGCCAACCTTACGGGGACCATCCAGGCCTTATGGGCTGCCACTCTTATCAGTTTTGGCTTCTGTCTGCCGCTGCTGGCCGATGCCCTGGATCATCCCCTGGGTTCGGTTTGGAAACGTTTTTCGGTGCGCTGCCGCTACTTTCCGCCGCGCACCTTGCCGATGCAGCTTGTGAACAGTGCCATCCTTAACCTGACTCTGGCGCTGCCGATTTCCAGCCTGATGTACCGGGAACGCCTTCCCTTCGGTTCTCAGTTCCGGCACTACGACCTGCCGGTCTGCGCCGCCATGACGCTGGTGCTGCTGTTGCCGCCGCTGCTGCGCCGCCGCCTGTACCGCTGGCAGGGTGCTGCTTGCCTGGTTCTGTATCTTTTGTATGTGGCCGCTGCCTGGTTTGTTCCTTTGGCGGGTGCGTAAAATCTATAACAAAAAAAGCTGTGCCTTACGGCACAGCTTTTTTGTTATACATTTTTCTTTTTACGCCGCGGATAGCCACACACATAAGCAACAAAAGCAATACACGCCAAAACCGTGATTGCATCTGCCGCAAGCCAACGCTTAGCTTCCCGGAACGCAACACGGATTTCTCCGTCATAGCCATCGGGAATTTCCACCCCCACCATACCATTGGCGGTTCGGAATACCTGACCCTCGCCCTGTGTCACGGTATAACCGGGATAGTACAGTAACGGCAGTTCCACATATCCGGTCTGGCCTGTAGGCACCTTGCATTGCAGTACCATGCCGTTGTCTTCCCGTTCCATCGAAGAGATTTCCACTGTTGTGGCTCCGGCCTCTGTTTCAAAACCATCTCTGGTTTCGATAGCACCATCCGGCAGATACAAATCATCAAAATACCAGGCCACATTGCTATAATGATTGCAGCCATACACCAATTGAGCGCGATCCCCAATATAGCCGGTCTGCCCTTCCCGCAGGCCATTCTGGTAAAACGTAACCGTGCTCAACAGTGCGGCAGACAAAAGCAGTACCGACCACACCTGCGCTCCTCGTGTTCTGCGTAGAACGGACACCGCACAGATCGTACCCAACACCAGCAACAAAGAAGCCGGCGAAAGATACCGCCAAGGGAACTGGACTGCCAGCAGGAATCGCCCGATGACCGGCAGTGTACCCACATAGCACCAAGGGAAAGTATCGGTGGCCATCCAACAAGCCAATACGCCCAACCCCACAGACCACAGCCCGATCTTACTTTCTTTTGGCGTTGGTTTGCCTTCCCCGGTCAGCCAGCACCACAGGAAGACCGCCGCTCCAACAAGCAGCACGATTCCCACACTGATGCCCGCTTCGGTCTGCAACAAAAGTTCTCCTGGCTGCAGCCCCTGGTCCTGAATTGCCAGACCGCTGTTGAAATCGCCCACACCGTACATCCGGCTGTATCCGCCCAGCATAGCCCCCACAAAGGGAACCAGGAACCAGAGGTTCAACAAAATCACCCAGGCGACCGCCAGGATCCAGGTTCTGAGGACCGACTTGCTGAAGGTTCGCTTCAGATGGCACACACAGAAAATCGCAGTTCCCAGAAATGCCATCTCCATTGTCAGAATGTGGGTTTGTACAAGTGCTCCAAAAGCAAAAAACAGTTCTATGCAAGCCTTTTTGCCCTGCGCACGGTCCGGCTGCTGCGCACCATACAACAAGCTCAATGCGGCCGGAATCAGCGGCAGGAAGGCATACGCTGTATATTCCCCCACTGCACTGCGACAATAGATATTATACAGATGATAGGGGGCCAACAGGTACAGTACGCTGCCCAGCAGAGCTGTCTTGTCGTGCTTGAAAATCTGCCGGAAGCTGAAAAACGAAATCCCCGCCGCCACTGCTTGTACCGCTATCACATAGGCACGGTAGGCAGCCTGCAAACTCACGCCAAAAAGGCGCAGCACCGCGGGGAAATACAAAAACAATTCCCCATAAAATTGAGAGGGTGCATACCCGTACCCTCCTTTGGCCTGGGAATAGATCCGCACCGGGAATTGCCCCTGCTGCAAAGACTGGGCAATATTTTCTATCCGGGACAAATGGTACAACCAGTCGTCCCCGTTCATGCCGCCTCCGCTGACAAAGAGCGGTGCGCAGACCAGTGCAACCGTTCCTGCCAGCACTGCGATACAACCGTAACGCAGTGCCTTATCCCGGTTTTTTCCTTTCCGGGCAAGCAGCCAGAAAAGTACCAAATCAACGGCCACGAACAGCATCAACCAGCACGCAACACAGAACCACGCATAAACTGCATCCTGTTTGATTTCCACCGTTCCCACCGTAAAAATGCCGCCGTCATTATCGGCCACCAAACGGATCGTATCACTGGGATTGGCCACATTCAGCACAACTGTATCATGTTGTGCACTGACATCGATCCAGGCCCGTTCCCCGGTGACAGCCAGTTTCTGCTCACTGACAAAGTAGAGCGTTGACCGGTGACGGACTCCTTCTTTCGTCATGTTCGGCTCATAATAATAGTCAATGGTAATGCGATAGTGTCCTGCCGGGAGGCTCATAGCCGGCGTTTGCAGAATCGGTTCTCCGTTACTCATCTCTGTCACGCCGCGACGGCCTTCCTCGTCATATCCAATGACAGAGTCTTGCGCGATCGGCTCCCACTCTTCCGCCGTAAAACGATATTCGGTGGTAGCCTGCGCCGCAGACAGAATGGCGCTTGCCAGCAGCAACAGTTCCATCAGCAGCAGAAGCCAAACGGCCGGTCGGCGCAGCACATCCGTTTTCTTTCCGAACTCCATCGATGCAATTTCCTCCGATATTTGCAAAAAATTTCTTCTACTATACCGCATTTTTTCCAAAAGTACAAGCAGGTACACCGGCTGCCACAAAAACGAACCGCCGCACCCATGTGCGGCGGTTCGTTGATTTTATGCAGCTATTACTCGACGATGATGCTCTTGCCGGTCATTTCTTCCGGTACGGGCAGGCCGATATAGGGCAGCATGGTGGGGGCGATGTCCGCCAGGCAACCGCCTTCGCGGAGCTTGACGTCGCCGGCACCAATCACCGCAAAGGGCACCACGTTGGTGGTGTGGGCAGTGAAGGCACTGCCGTCGGGGTTCTCCATCTTCTCGGCATTGCCGTGGTCGGCGGTCAGGAAGACCACGCCGCCCTGGGCCAGCACAGCGTCCACGACTTCACCCACAGCCTTGTCCACAGCTTCCACAGCCTTGACGGCGGCATCAAACACACCGGTATGGCCGACCATGTCGCAGTTGGCAAAGTTCAGGATGATGACGTCGTACTTGCCGCTCTCGATGCGGGCCTTGCACTCGTCAGCCACCTCATAGGCGCTCATCTCGGGCTTGAGATCGTAGGTTGCCACCTTCGGGCTGGGAATGACCTTGCGGTCCTCGCCCTCATAGGGAGCCTCCACGCCGCCGTTGAAGAAGAAGGTCACATGGGCATACTTCTCGGTTTCGGCGATCCGCAGCTGGGTCTTGCCGTTCTTGGACAGGTACTCACCCAGCACGTTTTTCAGTTCCACCGGCGGGTAAGCCACTTCGCAGTTGGGCATGGTGGCATCGTACTCGGCCATGCAGACGTAGTTCACCTGCAGGCGACCGCCGCGGCGCTCGAAGCCATTGAAAGCATCGTCGCAGAAGATGCGGGTCATCTGGCGGGCACGGTCGGGGCGGAAGTTCATGAAGATCACGGTATCGCCGTTCTCCACGCGGCCGCCCTCGCAGGTAACCACGGGCACCACAAACTCATCGGTCACATCGGCAGCATAGCTGGCATCGATGGCCTCCTGAGCGTTGGCGGCATGGTTGCCCTCGCCGTACACAAAGGCTGCGTAGGCTTTTTCCTCGCGGTCCCAGTTGTTGTCACGGTCCATGGCGTAGTAACGGCCGGTGACCGTGGCGATCTGGCCAATGCCCAGCTCATCCAGCTTGGCCTGCAGGTCGGCCAGGAAGCCCTTGCCGCTGTGGGGGTCGGTGTCACGGCCGTCCATGATGCAGTGCAGGTACACCTTGGTAGCGCCCATGTGCTTGGCCATATCCAGCACGCCGAACCAGTGGTCAGCATGGCTGTGCACACCGCCGGTGCCTACCAGGCCCATCAGGTGAATGGCCTTGCCGGCATCGATGGCTTTTTTCATGTTGTTGTACAACACAGGATTCTTGACCATCTCGCCGTCCTGGATGGACTTGGTGATGAGGGTCAGCTGCTGGTACACGATGCGGCCGGCACCCATATTGGTGTGACCGACCTCAGAGTTGCCCATCTGGCCGTCGGGCAGACCTACCGCCATGCCGGAAGCGTCGATGGTCGTCATCGGGTAGGTGGCAAAAATCTTGTCCAGATTGGGTTTCTTGGCGGCGGTTACGGCATTGCCGAAGGTCTGGTCGGGCGTCCAGCCGAAACCGTCCATAATGCAGAGAAGTACAGGCTTTTTGCTCATAAGAGTGCAATCTCCTTAGAATCTTGATAATCTGAAAATGAGAAAAGAGGGCCCGGCAGCCCGCAGAGGACTGCCGGAACTCTCCTTACGTTGGGGGAAGGGATCAGCCCTTGCTGGCTGCGTCCACGATAATGGCAAACTGGTCTGCCTTCAGGGAAGCGCCGCCGATCAGGCCACCGTCCACATCGGGCTTGCCGAGCAGTTCTTCGGCGTTCTTGGCATTCATGCTGCCGCCGTACTGAACGGTCAGGGCCTTGGCGGCATCCTCGCCGTACAGCTCGCCAACGACCTTACGGATGGCCGCGCAGACTTCCTGGGCCTGGTCAGCGGTAGCGGTCTTGCCGGTGCCGATGGCCCAGATGGGCTCGTAGGCGATGACAACGTTCTTGAGCTGCTCGGCGGTGACACCGTTCAGCGCAATCTTGACCTGCATACGGACCAGTTCCTCGGTGACACCCTGCTCACGCTGGGCCAGGCTTTCGCCCACGCAGATGATGGGCTTCAGGCCACCGTTCAGGGCTGCCAGGGCACGCTTGTTGACGGTTTCATCGGTTTCGGCAAAGTACTGACGGCGCTCGCTGTGGCCGATCACGACGTACTCAACACCCAGATCGGTGAGCATATCGGCAGAGATCTCGCCGGTGAAAGCGCCGGACTTCTCGAAGTGGACATTCTCAGCGCCCACATGGATGTTGGTGCCGCTGCACTTGGCCACAGCCACGCACAGGTCGGTGAAGGGAACGCAGATGACAACTTCGCAGTTGGCACCCTGCACAGCGGGAACCAGCGCGTCGATCAGATGACCGGCCTCGGTGGGGGTCATGTTCATTTTCCAGTTGCCGGCGATGATGGCTTTACGATTCTGTTTATCCATGATGAAAACTCCTTTTATCGTTTGTTTTCTCTAATGGGGAAGTTCCAAAAAAGGGCGCGGCGGCCCTGCCGCCGCGCCCTGCGGTTGTTACGCGTTCTGGATAACGGCAATGCCGGGCAGTTCCTTGCCCTCGAGGTACTCGAGAGAAGCACCGCCGCCGGTGGAGATGTGGGTCATCTTGTCACCCAGGCCCATCTGCTGCACAGCCGCCGCGCTGTCGCCGCCGCCGATCACAGTGGTAGCCTCGCTCTCAGCCATGGCCTTGGCAACCGCCAGGGTGCCCGCAGCCAGGGTGGGGTTCTCGAAAACGCCCATGGGGCCGTTCCAAACAACGGTCTTGCTGGCCTTGACGGCGTCAGCAAACAGCTTCATGGTTTCGGGGCCGATGTCGCAGCCTTCCATGTCGGCCGGAATGGCGCTGACAGGCACGATCTTGGTTTCCACTTCCGCGTCGATGGGATCGGGGAAGTCCTTGACACAGGCAGTATCAACAGGCAGCAACAGCTTGACGCCCTTCTCCTGAGCCTTGGCCATCATTTCCTTGCAGTAGTCGATCTTGGTATCGTCGCACAGGCTCTTGCCGATCTCGTAGCCCTGGGCCTTGAGGAAGGTGTAAGCCATGCCGCCGCCGATGATCAGGGTATCGACCTTTTCCAGCAGGTTGGAGATGACGTTGAGCTTGTCCGCAACTTTGGCGCCGCCCAGAATGGCGGTGAAGGGACGGACGGGATCGTTGACAGCGTTGCCCAGGTACTTGATCTCTTTTTCCATCAGGTAGCCCACGGCGGTGTCCTTGACGAACTCAGTCACACCGGCAGTGGAGCAGTGAGCGCGGTGGCAGGAACCGAAAGCGTCGTCCACGTAGGCATCGGCCAGGCTGGCCAGATCCTTGCTGAACTCAGGCAGGTTCTTGGTTTCTTCCTTGCGGAAACGGGTGTTCTGCAGCAGCACGACATCGCCGTCGTTCATGGTGGCGACAGCGGCCTTGGCCTGCGCGCCCACGACCTCGTCGTCGTCAGCAAACTGGACGGGCTGGCCGAGCTTCTCGCTCAGGCGAACCGCAACGGGAGCCAGGCTGAACTTGGCCTCGGGGCCGTTCTTCGGCTTGCCCAGGTGGCTGCACAGGATGACCTTGGCGCCATCGTTGATCAGTTTCTTGATGGTCGGCAGCGCCGCATTGATGCGGTTGTCGTTGGTGATGACACCGTCCTTCATGGGGACGTTGAAGTCGCAGCGGACAAGAACGCGCTTGCCAGCGTAGTTTTCATCATCAATGGTCTTTTTACCCAAACCCATAGTAAAAGCTCCTCTCGGTATGTTTTACAATTTGTTTTTGTCAGGGCACGATGCCCTAATGGCCTGACTCTATTATACGCACAAACCGCACTTTGCGCAAGATGTTTTTGACATATTTTTAACCGCCCGGTTCCAAAAATATCTGTTTTACGCCCTTCTGCTTTGTGCGAAAGGCCCGAAACAGCCCGGTTCTTCGCAGTCTTTTCCCCGCCGGCCGGTCCGGGCAAAGCCCTTTTCCCCGTTGGCGTTGATTTCAATGACGCCGCATATTATAATGGATAAAATATCATTTTTCATTCTCTGCCGGAAAGGAGGGATACCCCCGCATGAAACAAAAGATAGAGCGCGCAAAAGAAATGATCTTTGCCGTTCTGGGGCCCTTCCTGGGGCAGAATCTGCCGATTTTTGCCGGATGCGCCACCCTGTTTTTGCTGACGGCGTCCTTCCCGCTGCTGATCTGGGTACTGGTCATCGTAAACCATCTGCCCTGGTATTCCGTAACGGATCTGGCGGATCTGCTCTACCAGTTTTTGCCGCAGGTGCCGGAGATCCAGGACACCGTGCTGAGCGTGCTGAACAACCTGAGTGCCCAGTCCACCACCTTTGTGGCATCTTTTGCGGCGGTCACCACGCTGTATTCAGCCTCCAGCGGTATGTTTGCCGTACAAAAGGGTCTGCAGCGGCTGACACCGGGCGCCCGGTTCACGATCTACGACCGGCTGCTGGCCATCCTGTACACCGTTGTTTTTGAGGGCCTTTTGCTGGTCGTCCTGCTTTTGCAGGGATTGAGTTCCATTTTCCGGCCGCTGAGTGAGTTGCTGTCCGCCAACACCCAGTGGCGATGGCTGATCGAATGGTTCCGCCATTGGATCAATTTCAGCGATGTGATCGCCATTCCGGTTTTGTTCGTGCTGATCCTGCTGATCTACACTTTTGTGCCGGGGGGTAAACGCCCGCTGCGCCGCCAGCTGCCGGGTACCGTGTTCACCACGGTGGGCTGGCTACTTTTTTCCCGCATTTTCTCTTTCTATATTGTGCATTTCTGGAAACTTTCCTATATTTACGGTTCGTTGACAGCCATCATCCTGATGATCCTGTGGCTGGACATCATCATCAATCTGCTGTTCCTGGGGGCCGCCCTGAATGCGGCGCTGCACCGCAGGATTTCCTGATTTCAGAGGACGTGAATACCATGGTCAAAACTCCCGCCCGATACCGCCCCGGTCTGGATGTCATCCGCCTGGCGGCGCTGTTGCCGGTATTGTGTTATCATTTCTGCATCGAGGCTGCCCGCTTCGGCTTTGCGGTGCCCAGCGTCCTGATTGGCCGCGGCATGGCCGACTGGGTGGAAGTGGGGCTGGCATGGTTCTTCCTGTTGTCGGGGGCGGCGCTGTGTTTGCAATGGCGCGGCCGGTTTCGCTGGCGGCCCTACCTGGTGGGGCGTGCCGCGGCGATGTACCCCGCGTTCTGGATCGGTTTTGCGGTACTGTTTCTCTATGGCGATGTGCTCCACGGAAACAACGCCGGCATCCCCCGCTGGCGGGTGATTTTTTCCATTCTGGGCCTGGACGGTTATCTGGCCCCTGTGACCCCGACATTTTACAAAATCGGGGAATGGTTTCTCGGCGTTATTTTGCTGTTGTACCTGGTCTTCCCCTTTTTGCTCTGGTGCATGGACAATCCCAAACGCCGCCGGGTACTTTTTGCCGTAATGCTGCTTTTGCAGCTGGTATGGCCTCTGGTGTGCCCTGCCCCGCTGGAGGCCGGACACACCGTGCTGGGCCGCTTGCCCGCCTTTGCCCTGGGCGTCTGGTTCGGCACCCTGCTGGCGGAGAACCGTATTCCCCTGCCCCGGTGTCTGTGGTGCCTGGTCGTTGTACCCCTGCTGTGGGTGCCCGCCATACCGCGGCTGGCTGTGCTGCTGGTACTGTCTGCCGGGCTTTTCTGGGGTGTGTACGCCCTGGGGCAAAAGCCGCCCCCGCAATGCTGGGGTGCGCTGCGCCGCCCCGCTGCCTGGTCCTACGGCGTCTACCTGGTTCACCATGTATTTTTGACGCTGGTGCTGCTGCCCGCTGCTCAGCGACTGGGGTTGCCGCTGCCGGTTTGGTTTCCCGTATTTTTGATTGCCAGCTTTGTGCTGGCCGCAGTACTGACGGCTGTGGCCACCCCCTTTGGCCGACTGCTCAAACGGGCAGCCCGCAGTTCCTCGTAACGCAGAACGTCCCGGATGCCTGTGCATCCGGGACGTTCTTTTATATGTCTTCCCATGTACAGCGGTGCAGGGACACCCCGCGGAAAGCGGCATACCGTTCCGCTTCACGGGTCAGCTGTGCATCCGCCCCGGCAGGCAGGGGTTCAAAGGGGGTCAGCGTCACATCCAGGCAATCCCGCACGGTCCGGGCTTTCCAGATGCCCGCCACCCGGCCGTTGTACAGAATCACACCGGGATTGGCCACGGTGCGCCAGACCTGACGCTGCAAAGCGGCCTCTTCCAGAAGCAGTCCGCGGTCCCGGGCATCCAGATAAGGGTCATGGCCGCCCAGCAAAAGCAGTGGCGTTTCGGGTGGTGCGGCCTGCTGCAGCGCCGGGACATCCTGCTCCAGCAGGTATGCGGTTTTCCCGGCTTTGTTCACCGGAACCAGTTCGGATTCTACCGTCTTCCAAAGCCGCGCCACCTGCTGCGGACTGCTGCCCGTCCAGGCGGCAAAATCTGCCCGGGTAGCGGGACCGTAGGCATGTACAAACTTGCGCACCAGCCCGGCACCGGCCTGCGGGTCCGGGGACAACGGATGACCGACCCAGCGGCGATAGGATGTAAAGGTAGGGTGCACGCCCTGTCGCGCTCCGAACACCACCTGCCCCAGGAAAGAGCAGGGCCGCAGCGCAAAAGATACCGCCGCGCCGCCCACACTTTGCCGGTCGGGGCGGCCATACATGGAGGGAGCGTTCCAGCGCTCCCGCAAAGCAGGGGGCAGCTGTGCCGCTGCTTGCGCAGCCAGGACCCGATCCAGTTCTTCTTTGCTCTGTACGGTGCAGTCATCCAGTATCTCCACGGCCTGGCGGACCAGCGTCAGGGCCTCTGCCCAAGATATGCCAAGAAAATCCAGCGCCAGGGTAACGCCCCGGGTATAGATCCAGGGTTCTTCCCCCGGTTCGGCTGCCAGTGCCGAAAGAAACACCGCGCTCTCCGCCGTGGGAAACACCACCGGCACGCCCCGCCAGCTCCAGGCCTGCAGCAACGTTTTTTCCTGTTCCAGGGCCGCTTGCAGCATTGGCAGCGTACTGCCCGGCATACGGGCAAAGCAGGCCGTTTCCCAGGCGCCGGGAGGTGAATTCTGCATACCGCACACCCCCACCACCGGTAAAAGTTCCGACAGCGGGCAGGGGCGGTCCAGATGATGCACCGCCAGGCGATACCGGCGCACCTGTTCCGCAGTGACCGAAAGTTTTGCAGGCATACACTTCTCCTCCCTGGTTTCAAAAAGCGGCGTGCACCGGGCAGTGCACGCCGTCTGTTTTATTCCGTGACCAGTATCGTCACACTGTGCGGTTCCAGTTCCAGCGCATCCCGGCACAGAGGCCCGAAAGGCGTGGTCCCGGCGTGGGCGCCATCGCACAGGCGGCGCCAGGTTCCCGACGGCAGCGGGACCCATTGCCGGGTCCGTTCGGGATTGTAATACACCACCAGCTGCCCCACACGGTCATTGCCTTCGGTTTCCGGCACAAAGCCGATCATCCATCCCGGCAGCGCCAGCAGGAAAGGCTCCGGTTCACCGCAGGCACCGGCCAGCCGCGGATAGGCTTTGCGGATAGCCAGCATGCCGCGATAGAAGGACGTCAGCGCCGCAAACTCCGGGCGATGCGCCCGGCGCCAGTCCAGCCGGTTGATGGACAAAGGTCCCTGGTAACTGTTGTGGTCGCCGTATTTGGTGCGGCCGAATTCCTCCCCTGCCTGGAAAAACGGCATTCCCTGGCAGGTCAGGCAGATGCCCGCCGCCATGCGGTTCTGGGCCAGGAGGTCACTGTCGGCGGCATCGTAGTCGCCCCGCCGGGCCACCGCCGCCAGTTTATCCCACAGGGTAAAATTATCGTGGGCAGAAACATACTGCACCACCTGCATGGCCTGCCGGGGGCGGAAGCCGCGGGCCCCGTTGCGCCAGGCCCCCACCGCGTGCAGCACATCGTAGCCGCACTGGGGTGCACCGTTGACATACCCGGCGTTGGCAGCATCGAACACGTTGCCTTTGACGGCATCCCGCGTATCATCGCAGAAAAAGCCGATCCGGTCGCTGAGAGCATCCAGCGCCCGTTTGTCGCTGGGGCGGGCACCGCCTTCCAGGTTGGTACCGCCGCCCGTCCAGGGTTCCCCGTACATCAGGATGTTTTCCCCGCCGGGCAGTGCATCCAGCGCCCCACGGATGGCGTTCATGGTGTCCACATCTTCCAGCGCCATCAGGTCGAACCGGAAACCGTCCACGTGATATTCCCTGGCCCAGTAGACCACCGAATCCACCAGATATTTGCGCACCATCGGGCGTTCGCTGGCCAGATCATCGCCGCAGCCGGAACCGTTGGTCATGTTGCCATTGGCCCAGCGGCGGTTCCAGTATCCCGGCACCGTGCGTTCCAGCCAGCTGTCGGTGTGGTAGGTGTGGTTATAGACAACGTCCATCACCACGCCCAGCCCTGCCCGGTGCAGCGCCTGGATCATGGCACGGCATTCCCGCACCCGGACAGCCCCGTGGAAGGCATCGGTGGACAGCGAACCTTCGGGGACATTGTAATTCAGGGGATCGTATCCCCAGTTATAGCCGCCGGGTTTTGTTTCATCCACCGTGGCGTAATCAAAAATGGGCTGCAGCTGTACATAAGTCACCCCCAGCCGCTTGAGATAGTTCAGGCAGGTGGGATGTTCCCCGTCGTTATCCAGGGTGGTATCATCCGGCACAAAGCCCAGATAGGTGCCGCGCCAGGCTTCCGGCACGCCGCTGTGCTCGTCGGCAGAAAAATCCGCCACGTGCACTTCCCACACACTGCGGGCCGCAGCCGGAATTTCGGGACGGCTGTCCTGCTGCCATCCCTCCGGAGCCGCCGATGCCAGGTCCAGCACCATGCCCCGCTGCCCGTTGGCACCCGCCGCACGGGCATACGGGTCCACCACCGAGGCACCATGGCCATCCGGAAACTGCAGCTGATACAGATAATACACCCCGTTGAGGTCCCCCGGCACCGTGACGGACCAAACGCCGTCCCCGACCGGCTGCATGGGATGCACCGCCAGTTCCCCGGCACCGGGTTCCGCATCGGTACCGGTGGCATAGAGCCGCAATTCCACACCGGAGGCCGTAGGCGCCCACAATTTAAAGACCGTTTGTGCAGGGGCCCAGTTTGCCCCCAGATCCGCACCGCCATAATACGGCAGTTCGCAGGCTTGCTGCCAATTCATGGTTGATCTCCCCTTCTACAACACAAAAACATAGTTTTATTGTACCAGTCCCACAAAAAGTTTGCAAGTGGAGAGTGGCTCCCTGGTTTTTTTGCCCAAAGGCTTGACAGGATCTTCTCCGGGTGCTATAGTTAGTTACAGAAGTAATGAACCAATAAACCAAGAAAGGCGGTGAGCGTTTGCCCCCTGTGTTGAACGACCATACCTCCATCTATTTGCAGATCGCCAAGATGCTGGAAGACGGAATTCTGCGCGGCATCTACCCGGAAGAAACGCAGGTGCCCAGCACCAACGAACTGGCACGGACGCTGCGCATCAATCCGGCCACCGGCGCCAAGGGATTGAATCTGCTGGTAGAGGAAGGTATTTTGTACAAACGCCGCGGCATTGGAATGTTTGTAGCGGAGGGTGCGGTGGCACGCATCCGCGCCAAGCGGCGGAATGAATTTTCGGAGCAATATATGAAACCGATGGTTGCCGAAGCCCGTAAGCTGGGGCTGACGGCGGAAGAACTGCAGGCAATGCTGACAGCAGCCTGCCAACAGGAGGAATGACAGATGGATGGGAAATCGTTACAGGCCGAGGGATTGTGCAAGACCTACGGCAAGGTGAAGGCGCTGGACCACGTGGACCTGACGCTGGAACCCGGGCATATTTACGGGCTGATCGGCCGCAACGGCGCTGGCAAAACCACCCTGCTTTCGGCCCTGACCGCCCAACTGCCGCCGGACGAAGGCCAGGTGACCTATGGCGGCGAACCGGTGTGGGAAAACGACAGAGCGCTGGCGGATCTGTGTTTCAGCCGGGAACTTTCGGGCAAGCTGGGCACCAATGCCAACGCCCTGCGGGTCAAGGAATACCTGAAGGCCGGGAAGATGTTTTATCCCCACTGGGATGAAGCATACGCCCAGCGCCTGGTGAAACAGTTCGGGCTGGACGAGAAGAAGCGGATCAACGCACTGTCCAAGGGCATGATGAGCGCCGTGACCATTGTGCTGGCGATGGCCAGCCGTGCGCCCATTACGATGATGGACGAACCGGTAGCAGGGCTGGACATCGTAGCTCGGGAGGATTTTTACCGTCTGCTGCTGGAAGAGTACGCCGCCACCGGGCGCACCTTTGTGATCTCCACCCACATTCTGGAGGAAGCGGCCACGGTGTTTGAACGGGTACTGATCCTGAAAGAAGGCCGCCTGATCGAAAACTGCGAGGCGGACGAACTTCTGGCACAGTTCTGCTCTGTATCGGGCCGGGAAGACGCGGTGGCGGCTGCCTGCGAAGGGTACGAGGTGCTGCACACCGAAACCCTGGGCCGCCAGAAGATGTGCACGGTGCGGGCACCGGCGGAAGTCATCGCCGCCCGCGGACTGGATGTGGACTGTGACGCTCTGACGCTGCAGAAGGTGTTTGTAGCCCTTTGCGGCCACGAACGGGAGGGGATCTGAGATGGCAAAAGTCTTGTGGTTCCTGCTGAAACCGGCCCTGCTTATGGTGGGGACGCTGACATTGATTTACCCGGTGCTGGTGCTGCTGTGCCTGGTCACCGGCTGGAACAGTTTTCTCTTTACCTATGTGCAGGGATTTTTTATGCTGTTTGACATCATCATCGGCATCTGCGCCGCCCAGGCGGCCAGCGCGTATGCCCCGCTGGCGCTGAGTTTTGGCGTGACCCGCCGTTCGCTGCGTGGTGCGATAGCCGCCTTCTTCGTGCTGCTGCCGCTGCTCTGCCTGGTGCTGGACTACCTCTGCAACAGCATTACGGCCCGGCTGTTTTACGCAGAAATCAACCCGATTTTTGTCAGCCTGGCACAATATCCCCTGCAGGGACTGGGACTCAAGCTGATTCTCTGCGGCTCCATGCTGTGGATGGGCACGATGGATTTTGCCACCCTGCCCATCTGGAAACGGGTACTGGTCATCGCGTTGCTTTGCGTGGTTTACTTACAGATTGCCGTTTTTATGCTGCTGGGCAGCTTTCTTTCCCACACGCTGAGCCTGTACAGCCTGGTGCTGATTCTGCTGAGCCTGCCGTTCGCCGGGCTTGCCCTGAATCAGATGCGCCGCCTGGCCATCACCCAGGCGTAAAGGAGGGAATTGTATGAACCGAACCATGCGCGCCGTGCTGCACTACACCGCGGAGGACCTGAAATGGGTCCTGGTTGTTTCACTGATTCTGGGGCTTTTGGGCGAAGGACTGGGCCTGGCGGCAACGCTGCTGGGGGAGCCGGAAGATGCCGGCAAAATGGTAGTAGGAACCATGCTGGCCATCTCCTTTCTCGTCAGCATGATTTTGTCCATCGTCTATCTGGCCAACCAGTTCACCATGTTTTTGAGTTTTTCCACCACACGGCGGGGGCTCACCGCCGGAATTCTGCTGCACGGGCTGCGAATCAGCGTGTTGCAGACAGCCATTGCCTTGGTGTGGGGTACGGCGGACGCCCTGGTGCGCCGTACCCTGACCGGAAGCTCTCCCCTGCCCTGGGAATGGATTCCCTGGGGGATCTGGCCGCTGGCATTGCTGCTCCCGGTATGGATCGGACTGCTTCTGGGAGGTCTGCTCCAGCGCTTTGGTGCCAAGGGATTCTGGTGCGCCTACGCTGTATTTATGATCGGCACCACCAGCATCAGCCAGTGGGCGGATGCCGCGGCGGATTTCTTCCGCCCTGTCCCCTGGCAGACCCCGGCCGCCATCGCTGTTGTGGTCATTGTCGGGCTGGCCGCGCTGAGCCTGCGCTGGATGCAGCGGGCCATCGTCAAATAACCCTGTGCGCCCCATACTATGCCCACGAAAAAACGCCTGTGCGGAAGGTACTCCGCGCAGGCGTTTTGTGCTGTAGCTGTATATGAATCTTATTTTTTGCTGTAGTCCCGGGCGCCATAGATGGCGGTGCCGATGCGCACGATGGTGGCTCCCTCGGCAATGGCGGCGGCATAATCGCCGCTCATGCCCATGGAGAGAATGTCCATCTGTGCGTTTTCATAGCGGCGCGCCGCAGCGGCGGCCAGCAGTTCCCGCATCTCGGCAAAAAAGCGGCGGGTCTGGTCATCGTCGGCATCGGCGGGCGGAATGGCCATCAGGCCGCGGACCCGCAGGTGCTCCCTGGCAGCGGCAGCCTCCAGCAGCGGCCACAGGTCGCCGGGTCCCACGCCGCTCTTGCTCTCCTCGGCACCGATGTTGATCTCGATGAGGATTTCCTGGGTGAGGTTCAGCCGGGCGGCAGCTGCTTCGATTTTATCCAGCAGGCGGGTGCTGTCCACGCTTTGGATCAGCGCTGCACGCCCCACCACCTTGTTCACCTTGTTGGTCTGCAAATGACCGATAAAATGCCCCGGTTTGCCGTGATAGGCCCCGGCATCGGTCTTTTCCACCAGTTCCTGCACATGGTTTTCCCCGAACAGGTCGATGGGCAGGTCGGCGCTGTAACGCACTTCCTCCACCGTGCGGGTCTTGCAGGCGGCGCAAAGTTTCACCTCGGCCGGGTCACGCCCGGCGCTGCGGGCCGCTTCGGCCATGGTTTCCCGGATGCGGGCGACGGCTTCCGCCATCTGCTGTTTCTGTGCTTCGGGGATCATCGTGTTTCCTCCTCACTGTAGACGGCGCGTGCCCCGCCGATGAACGGCGGCCGGGTACGTGCGCAGAGCAGGATGGCCTGCCCGATATGGTCCAGGCTCAGCCGCACCGGCACCGCCACCCGGCGCAGGTGCATACCGATGAGAGTGCCGCCGATGTCCATGCCGGCTGCGGCGCGGACTTCCTCCACCAGGACGGGGTCCTGGAAGGTATGCCAGCAGTTGGTGGCCCAGCTGCCGCCCGCATGGGGCTGGGGGATGGCTGCCACGATCTGATACCCGTAGGCTTTGGCGGCTTCCCGTTCCAGCACAATGGCACGGTTCAGGTGTTCGCAGCACTGGGCAGCCAGGTAGATCCCCCGCTGCTGCAGCGGCGGCAGGACTCCCGCCAACACGGCAGCGGCAGCCTCCATGCTGGAATGGTGGCCGATCCGTCCGCCGGTGATTTCACTGCTGGAGCAGCCCACCACAAAAATATCGCCTTTTTCCAGGTGCGCCGCATCCAGCAATTCCTCGGTGGCGCGACGGGCCTGCATTGTCAGTTCCGAAAGTTCCATTTTCCGGTACCCCCTTCAAGGATATAGTATTCTGTACCATTACTCCCGGCGCGGCAGACAGGTCACACCCCGCAGCGTCACCTCGCTGCAGTACTGCAGCGGCAGGCGCGACGCCTTGGCCGTAATGGTCAGGCCATCAAAGTTTACATCCCGCAGGGCTCTGTTGGCACCTTCAAAACCGGCCAGTTCCACGGGGGAAACATCCTTCCATTCCCGCTTGTTGTTCAAGGCACGGCCGGTCAGCGTAAGGCCCTCAAAGGTGAAGTGCTCCAGCACCGGCAGCACACCGGCAGATTCGCCGTCGTCATTATAGGGCACCGTGTGGATCATGACCCGGGGCGCCTTGCAGTCCCGCACCGTTACACCGCGCACATAACCGCCGCGTTTGGCTGTGGCCTTGATCTCAATGCCGGAGAAGGAGTTCGTCAGGTCGCAGTCCCAGACCTGCACGTCCTCCACACCGCCGGACATTTCGCTGCCGATGCTGATGCCGTAGCCAAAGCGGCTGTGGCAGTCAAACACCCGGATATGGGCGCTGGGCCGGGCAATGACATTGCCCTCGGGATTTTTGCCGCTCTTGACGGACACCGAATCGTCACCGGTAAAGAACTCGCTGGCAAACAGCGTGCAGCGGGTGCTGGAATCGGGGTTCCAGCCGTCGCCGTTGTGGACGCCTTCGGAACGGAAGGTGCAGTGATCGGTGACAATGTTGTCGCTGTAGATCATGTGCACATTCCAGGAAGCGCTGTCCCGCAGCGTCAGGCCGCTGATCCAGATGTTCTGGCAATTGCTCATATTGATAAGCCGCGGGCGCACCCGGCCGGGAATGGTATCCTCGTCATCGCAGCTTTCCACCAGTTCGGTGTGCTGGGCCAGGTATTCTTTGAGATGCTCCCGCTCATCGGCAATGATGGCATCCGCCAGAGCTTTGCCGCCGCTGGCGATGGTCCCCTTGCCGCGGATGACCACGTTGACGCAGTTATAACCGTCCTCGTGGTCCATTTTGCCCAGGTTCAGCAGGCTGGAATAGCACCGCCGCTCGATGCCTTCAAACCGGCTGGGGATGCGGGGCTGGTAATCCACGACCTGCGCGGTGCCCTGGAGCACGGCGCCCTCGTCGAGATACAGCTCCATATCGCTGTGCAGCCGCAGCGCCCCCGTCAGGTAAGTTCCCGCCGGCAGATAGACGGCATCCCCGGGGCCGCAGGCGTCAATGGCCCGCTGCAGTGCGGCGGTATTCCGGGTGATACCGTCCCCCTTGGCCCAGTAGGGAGCTTCGGTGACGTTGATGCGGTTTTTCTCCACCCCGGTGCGCAGCATACAGGCACCTACGATCTGTTTATCAAATACCACGTCCACGCGGTACTCGGTCTGGGGTTCCAGGTCTTGCAGTGTGTAGTGGGTACGGTCGGCGGTACCCACGGGTTCATTGTTCAGATAGACGGTATATTCCGCCCGGGCGCCCGCCGTAGCGGGCTTATCCCAGTAGAGCACGGCGTGATGCGCCGTGCAGCGGGCAAACAGATGGCTTTCAAACATTTTTGTCAGTCCTCTTTGATCGCGGTCCGTTGTTTTTCATTACGATACAGCAATATTGTACCACACAATGCTTTCGGCGGAAAGACGCAAAAATCGCCAACATTTCCCCGCCGTGCCTCACAGGTTTTGGCAGGGCGGTTCCCGCAAAAAGCAGCCGTCCTCGTGGCTCCACAGCACCCCCACCGCCTGGAGGTAGGCGTAGATGATGGTGGAACCCACAAATTTCATCCCCCGCTTTTGCAGATCTGCCGAGAGGGCATCGGACAGCGGCGAGGTAGCCTTTCCCCGCTCGCAGAGCGTTTTTCCGCCGGTCCAGTGCCAGAGGTAGGCATCAAAGCTCCCCCACTCCTGCCGGATGGCCCCGAAAACCCGGGCATTGCCCACCGCCGCCGCGATTTTGCGCCGGTTGCGGATAATCCCGGCATCCTGTGCCAGGGCCGCGCATTTCTCGGCATCGTAGGCGGCCACTTTCTCCCAGTGGAAGTTGTCAAAAGCCCGGCGGAAGGCATCCCGCTTGTTGAGCACACACTCCCAGGAAAGCCCCGCCTGAAATCCTTCCAGAATCAGCATCTCAAAAAGCAGCCGGTCGTCATGCACCGGCACACCCCATTCACAGTCATGGTAGTGCAGGTAGCGCGGGTTTTCGGGGTTGGCCCAGCGGCAGCGCGGGCGGCCGTCTTTCCATTCCATAGCAGGCTCCTTTCACCCTACACAAAACCGCCCGCCGGGTCCTGGCGGGCGGCACAAGGTCACACCAATACGTCTTTGATCAGCAGGCTCAGTCCGCCGGTGGCCGAGTGGATAAACTCCACCGCGTCATCGGAGTTGCACAGTTCTGCCGGGATCTTAATTTCGATGCCGGATTCCGTTTTGAAGCTGCGGCTTTCCAGCTTTTTCATCCGGGCGGGGCTGACCGTCACCCGGTCATTTTCCTGCACACCGGTTTCGGCCAGGGCTGCTTCAAACTTGGGCGCCGCCAGGGGATAGCTTTCCCGCATACGGGTGCGCACATCCTCCACCGAGATGGTGTTGTCCACTGCCTGGTTGCGCACCATCAGTTCCACGGCGGTTTCGGTACCGCCATCAAAGGGCGGTACATCATCCAGTTTCTCCGGCTCGGGGTAGGCTTCCTTCACGGCAGCCACCGCCGTTTCGCAGACAGCCTTCAGCTTGGCTTTTTCCTGCATGGCTTCGGTGCAGCCGAACACCCGGGTGGAAAGGTAAAAGTCCTTTTTTTCATCCAGAGCGAATTTTTTCTCGATCAGGCGCACCGTGCCGTTGGCACGGTCGATGAGGGCTGCTTCATCGGCCTTGGGGGTGCCGGGCAGCAGCGTGCGCTGGGGCACCATACTGCTGAACCGGCCGTTGCCCATGGTTTCGGTGTGGTGGGTGTAGCCGGGTCGGTAGTTGAGCTTGAGCACGCCGTAGAAAGGCACACCATCCCCGGCAAAATCCACCACCGCCAGATCACCGGCGGGAATGGCCGGATACTGCAGCATCTGCTCAAAGATGACACCCGCAATGCGGCGGGACAGATCTACAAAATCCTGGTTCCGGGCCATCTCCTGGGCAAAGGCGGAATCGGGCAAAAAGCGGCAGTTCTTGACTTCATCGCTGACGAAGGCTTTTTCGATCACCGCAGAAAAATACTCGAACAGGTCGGCATCCAGGTCCATAGGCCGGTCGGAAAGCAGCGGTTCGGAGGCGCCGGGGTCCAGCAGATGCAGGATGACCTGATTGATCTTGACTTCCATGATGGGCAATGCTCCTTTGGCATAAAGTTGAGGAAATGGTATTATACCACAATTTGGCGGGATTGGGTAGCCGCCGGACCGGACAAACTAGCTGTGAAGGGAGGGAACCACCGTGCATACCGCAAAAAAACACCCGGAAAAAGATGCCCTGCTGCGGCACACCGCGCCCAGCCGCCAGAAACAGGCCAAAGCCTACCTGAAGGGCCAGGTGCCCGGCGTGATGCAGCACTACGCCCCCGACGCCCGACCCGACCCCGACCAGGGCTGGGTGGAGAGCGACGAAACCGTACACCGGCTGGCCCGCTGGCGTGAGGAAGCCCCCTACTGAGGGAACAACAGCCCCGCTTACCGGCGGGGCTTTTTTGGTTCATTCGGCGCTGAGCTTGGCCGAAGCCTTTTGGGTAAAGCGGTCATTGTCCACGATATAGCGTTCATGGGTGGCATGGGCCACCTCGCTCACATCGTCGTAGACCCGCGCCGTAAAGGTCAGGCGGCGGTCGGCCACGGCAGTCAGCTCACAATCGCAGCGGACCACCATGCCGATGGGCGTGGGGGCCGTATGTGCCAGCGAAAGGCTGGTCCCCACGGTGCCGGTGCCCAGGTCCAGTTCCCCGGCCACCGATTTCCAGCAGGCTTTTTCGATCAGGGCCGCCACCGCCGGCGTGGCCAGCACCGGCAGTTCCCCGCTGCCCAGTGCCTGGGCGGTGTTTTCGGTGGTGACACGCAGCGCCGCGTGTCCCTTGATGCCCGGTTCCAACATCTGCCATATCCCCTTTTGCATGATTTTTACTTTATTTTATTATACCGGGCACCGGTTCCGATTGCAAGCCGCTGTCTTTTTGCCGCTTTGCCTTGCGTTTTGCCCACAAAACCGCTATACTGAGAGCGTAAACGGGGAAGCGGCGGTTTGCGGCTTCCTTTTTTGCGGCAGAACAAGGAAATTACAGGAGGATGTCATGAGCGAAAAAACGATCGACTATTCCAAGGGCATCTACAATGCCCGCGAACTGGGCAAACCCAAACTGCTGATCCTGGGTGCGCAGCATATGTTTGCCATGTTCGGTGCCACCGTGCTGGTCCCCCTGCTTACCGGCCTGAGCGTCAGCACCACACTGCTGTGTGCCGGCCTGGGCACACTGCTGTTCCACTTTTTGTGCAAAGGCAAGGTGCCCGCGTTCCTGGGTTCCAGCTTTGCCTACCTGGGCGGCTTTACCATTGTGAGCAACAACGGCGCCAACCCCGAAAACCTGCCCTATGCCTGTGCGGCGGTGGCGTTTTCCGGCCTGGTGTACGTACTGTTCAGCTTCCTGATCTCGGCCTTCGGCATCCGGCGGATGATGAAGTTCTTCCCGCCGGTAGTCACCGGCCCCATCATCATCGCCATCGGTCTGATCCTGGCCCCCAGCGCCATCAGCAACTGCCAGAGCAACTGGCTGCTGGCCTTTGTGGCTCTGGCTACCGTCATCATCTGCAACATCTGGGGCAAGGGCATGATCAAGATCCTGCCCATCCTCATCGGCGTGCTGGTTTCTTACGCCGTGGCGCTGGTTACCGGTGCCGTGGACTTCACGGCCATCGCCCAGGCAGACTGGTTCGGCATCCCCCTGCATAAGGATTCCATGGGCCTGTTCGCCATTGACGGCAGCGAAACTTTCATCAGCGCCCTGTTCACCATCGTGCCCATCGCCCTGGCTACCATGATGGAACACATCGGCGACATCGCTGCCATCAGCGCCACCACCGGCAAGAACTACATCCGTGATCCGGGCCTGAACCGCACCCTGCTGGGCGACGGCCTGGCCACCACCATGGCCGGCCTGCTGGGCGGCCCCGCCAACACCACCTACGGCGAAAACACCGGCGTGCTGGCCCTGACCAAGATCTATGACCCGCTGGTCATCCGCATTGCCGCCGTCTTTGCCCTGATTCTGAGCTTCTGCCCCAAATTTGAGGCCATCATCAACACCATCCCCACCGGCATCGTGGGCGGTATCAGCTTCGTACTGTACGGTATGATCTCCGCCATCGGCGTGCGCAACGTCGTGGAAAACAAGGTAGACTTCACCAACTCCCGCAACCTCATCATCGCCGCCGTCATCCTGGTCTGTGCCCTGGGCTTCAACTCGGTGGGCGGCATCACCTTCAGCGTGGCGGGCCTGTCCGTGAACCTTTCCGGTCTGGCCATCGCCGCCATTGCAGGCATCCTGCTCAACGCCATCCTGCCCGGCAACGACTATGAGTTCGACGAGGGCACCAACGACGGCGAGGGAGCCAGCCTGCGCGTCTGATTTCATCTATTAAAGGAGGGTCGGTTTATGACCGCCGCGGATTTTTCCAACCTGCATCTGCAATACAAATCGGAACAGACCGAGGGAGAGGTACCCGCCACCATCGAGCATGACTTTGCCGATGGCCGGATGGTGGACCACTACTACGTGACCCCCTCCCCTGCTTTCTGGGCCGACGAGGGCATCCAGGGATTGGGCAGTGTTTCGGGGATTCTGTTCTTGCAGCAGCCCGACGGCGCCCCGTGGAAAATCCTGGTGCATGAACCGGCCATGATCAAAGAAGTGATCTTTGAAATGCCCGACGAGGAATTCCGCCAAATGCTGCAGGCAAACGGCGTGATCCTGCCCGGCGAGCCGGGGTTTGTGCCGCCGCAGTAAGGCCGGTTGCCCACTTTCTTTATTCCATACGCATCTTTCCCCGCAGAAATGCGGGGATTTTTTGTTGTCCGGTATTGACAGGGCGCCTTGGCAGGTGTATCATATGAACAAATAATCATATGAAAGGATGTTTTCTATGGCGCAACACGATCCGTCACTGCCCGTGGACGGCCAGCCGCTGGACCCACAGGCCCTGCAGAAGCTGCAGGACGATCTGCCCGGGGACGAGATCCTCTACGACCTGGCGGAGTTGTTCCGGGTGTTTGGCGATACCACCCGCATCAAGATCCTCTATGCCCTGTTTGAGAGCGAGCTCTGCGTCAACGACATCGCCCAGGTGGTAGGGCTTTCCCAAAGTGCAGTGAGCCACCAGCTGCGGCTGCTCAAATCCAGCAAACTGGTAAAGTTCCGCCGGGAGGGCAAAGCCATCTACTATTCCCTGGACGATGACCACGTGCGCAGCATGATTGCCCTTGGCATGGAACATACCGAAGAATGACCCGCCTGATTTTTTAGAAAAGAGGTTTTATAGTATGCAAAAGAAATTCAAGATCGAAGTGGATTGCGCCAACTGCGCCGCCAAAATCGAAACCGCCGTAAAGGCGCTGCCCGGTGTGGAGGACGCCAGCGTCAGCTTTATGACCCAGAAGATGCTGTTGGTGGCCGATGACGCCCGTTTTGACGAGATTCTGCAGCAGGCTGTGCGGACCGCCAAAAAGATTGAGCCGGACTTTGAGATTGAACTGTAACGCAGGCGCTGCCCTGCCGGACGGAGGCATCTTTCCATGACAAAAAAGCAGAAAAAGATGCTGCGGCGTATTCTTCTGGCCGCGGCACTGACTTTGTGCGCCGCTGTGGCGCTGCATTTTCTCGCCCTGCCGTGGTACGGGCAGCTGATCGTGTGGCTGGTGCCCTATCTGGTGATCGGTTACGATGTACTGCGCAAAGCAGTGCTGGGCATCAAAGGCGGCGAAGTCTTTGATGAGAACTTCCTGATGGCGGTAGCCACCGTGGGCGCCATGGGCTGCGGCGAATATGCCGAAGGCGTGGCCGTTATGCTGTTCTACCAAATCGGCGAACTGTTCCAGAGCTATGCCGTGGGCAAAAGCCGCCGCAGCATCAGCGAGCTGATGGACATTCGTCCCGACAGCGCCAACCTGGAGCAGGCCGACGGCAGCGTTACGGTGGTGGACCCTGATGAAGTGGCCGTGGGTTCGGTCATTGTGGTACGCCCGGGAGAGAAAGTTCCCATCGATGGCAGGGTGCTGAGCGGCGAGAGCACGCTGAACACCGCCGCCCTCACCGGCGAAAGCCGCCCCCGCACCGTGCGTCCCGGGGATGATGTGATCAGCGGCTGTGTGAATGACGACGGGCTGCTGCGCATTACCACCACCAAAGCCTACGATGAATCCACCGTGGCGAAGATCCTGGATCTGGTGGAAAATTCCAGCCTGAAAAAAGCCAAGGTGGAAAACTTCATCACCAAATTTGCCCGCTGGTACACCCCCGCTGTCTGCCTGGCAGCCCTGGTACTGGCTGTGCTGCCCCCGCTGGTGCTGGGCGGCGGGTGGACCGTCTGGGTGCTGCGTGCCCTGACCTTCCTGGTCATCAGCTGCCCCTGCGCACTGGTCATCTCCATTCCCCTGACCTTCTTCGGCGGCATCGGCGGTGCGTCGCGCTGCGGCATCCTGGTCAAGGGCGGCAACTATCTGGAAGCGCTGTCCCATACCGGGGTGGCTGCCTTCGACAAAACCGGCACTCTGACCAAAGGCGTTTTTGCCGTGACCCGCGTCACGCCGGCCGCCGGGGTGTCCGAAACCGAACTCCTGGAAACCGCCGCCCTGGCGGAGCGTTTTTCCAGCCACCCCATCAGCAAAAGCCTGCGGGATGCCTGCCCTGACGCCGATATCCGTCGGGCTGCCGACGCCCAGGAGATCGCCGGGCAGGGTGTGCGTACCCTGGTGGATGGCAAAGCCGTCCTGGCCGGCAATGCCCGGCTGATGGAAGCCAACGGAATCCGCTACACACCGGATGACGGTGCCGGCAGCATTGTCTATGTAGCCCGGGACGGACAGTTCCTGGGGTCCATCCTGATTTCCGACGAGGAAAAGCCCACCGCCGCAGCCGCCATGCAGGACCTGCACCGCCAGGGTGTACGCACCGTTATGCTGACCGGTGACAGCCCCGCCGTGGCTGACAAGGTAGCCCGGGAACTGGGCATCGACGAAGTGCACGCCGGGCTGCTGCCCGCCGACAAGGTGCACCAGGTGGAAACGCTGCTGGAGCACAAACCCGCCGACAAGATGCTGGTATTCGCAGGCGACGGCATCAACGATGCGCCGGTACTGATGCGCGCCGACATCGGCATTGCTATGGGTGCCCTGGGCAGCGATGCCGCTATTGAAGCCGCCGACGTGGTGCTGATGGATGACGACCCGGCCAAGATCGGCCTTGCCATGCGCATTGCCCGCAAGTGCATGGCCATCGTGTACCAGAACATTGTATTCGCCCTGGGCGTGAAGTTCCTGTGCCTGTTCCTGAGTGCCGTAGGCGTGGCCAATATGTGGTGGGCCGTCTTTGCCGATGTGGGCGTGATGGTGCTGGCCGTACTCAATGCCACCCGGATGCTGAACGTGAAATCCTACCAGTAAACACAACTCCCCCCGCCCGATGGAGCGGAGGGAGTTTTTTTATTTCATACTTTCGGGGTCCTGGTAGGCATCCTCTTTCAGACACTCCAGGTGGATGTGGGAAGCCGTCTTGCTCTCGGCCGGGATGCTGCCCACCTTGCCCAGGGTGGTGGCCGTGGTCACACCCTCCCCGGGGCTGACAGCCGCCTCGGTCAGGCCGCAGTAGCGCCAAAGCACCTCGTTCTGGTCGGTGATCTCCACCACAGTGCCCCACAGACCATCCTCGGTAACAGCCGTCACCGTGCCGCCGCAGACCGGGCTTACTTCCTCCCCTGCCTTGGCCGCATAATCGGCACCGTTGTGGGTGCGCCAGTCGCCCAGTGTTTCGCTGTAGACCAGTTCCTCGCCGCTGAACTCAACGATGGGTTCCGCCTGCCAGAAGGCCGAGGAGGCCGCAGGCTGCGCGGACGGCGCGGCAGTGGCGGCAGGTCCGGCGGATGCAGCAGCAGACTCCGACTGCGCCCCAGACAAGGAGGGCGAAGCAGAGGGCACGGCTGAGGGTGCCGTAGTGGGTTTGGGCACATCGCTGGCCGGATTGTTTACGGTGGTATCGGGCTGCGTCCATGTGCTGTCCTCCTGCAACGCATCTTTGCGGAGCTGCGTGAGCTCCGACATATTGTTCACGACGCTGCGCAGCGCCAGAATGCCCGCCGCCGTAGCGGCAAACACCAGCGCCAGACAGAACAGGTAGAGGCCTTTCTCCTTAAAAAACGATTTGATATGGTTCATCTTTCCCCGTCCTTTACGGCAAATTTTGTGTATGCCTCTAGTGTGGGACGGGCGGGGAAGATTTATACATACCGTGCAGCGAAATCAGCCGTCATGCAGTGCTTCCAGCAGTTCCATCACGGCCAGTGTGCGGGCACGGGCTTCTTTTTCGGCTTCGGTATCATGCTGCTGAATCATGCGGGCAAAGGCTGCAAACTCGTAGGCCATGCGGAACCGGTCAGCCGCCGGGCCGTCGGTTCGGGCCCCGCCGCCGCGGGTATTGCCCTGCACACTGTACACTGTGGGCAGCGCGTTGGTGCCGCCCTCCACCACAAGATGCCCGCCGGTGCCCTGCAGCACCAGGCCGTTGACGCCTTCGCTGTCCTTGGCTGCCAGCGCCGCGGCGGTGAAATCGCCGTAATCCAGCAGGACCATTCCCGCTGTGTCGATGCCGTTGTCCGCCCGGGTGGCGCGGTACTCGGCCCGCTGGGGGGTGCCCAGCAGGCCTGCCAGCAGATGCAGGTTATACACATTCATATCGTTGAGGGCTCCGCCCTGGCAGGCCGGGTCAAAGGTGGTATTCCAGATGCCTTTGACAAAATCGTCATACCGGCGGCTGCGGGCGCAGAAGCTGGCCATGGCGCCGCGTACCGGGCCGATTTTGGCCAGTTCCTGCTGCAAAAAGGCAAACTGCGGCAGATAGTACACCGTGATGGCTTCCAGCAGCATGACGCCTTTTTCATCCGCCAGGGCATAGAGTTCCCGGGCTTCGGCGGCGGTGCCGGTAAAGGGCTTTTCGAGGATGACGTGGTACCCTGCCGCCAGCGCCCGCCTGGCGGCGCTGTAGTGCAGGTGGTTGGCGGTGCCGATATAGACCGCATCAAACCCGCCGGCCCGGTAGCAGGCGTCCTCGTCGGTATACACCGCCGGGATGCCGTACTGTGCGGCCCAGGCGCGGGCCTTGTCGCCGCTCTGAGGTCGGCAGCACAGCGCCTGCACCGAGATTTCCGGCATTTCGGACAGATGCTGCAAAAATTCGTCCACAATACGGCTGGTGGACAGAACAGCCAGTTGCAACGGTTGCATATACGTCCCTCCTTGTGGAATACGGATGTCGGTTTGATTATACCACGCGAAATTTCCCGTTGCAATTCCGCCAAAAACCATGTATGATAGGGTACGTTAGTATGATAGAGGAGTGTGCCCCGATGTGACATCCAAGAAATGGAACATCCGTCACATGTATGTAAAGAAATAAGGAGTCAGTTTTCATGCCATCATTGCGCGAACAAATCGAGAGCCGGCGTACCTTTGCGATCATCTCGCATCCCGACGCCGGTAAAACCACCCTGACCGAAAAGCTGCTTTTGTACGGGGGCGCCATCCAGACGGCCGGTTCGGTCAAAGGCAAGCAGAGTGCCAAGCACGCAGTGTCCGACTGGATGGACATTGAGAAGCAGCGTGGTATTTCCGTTACTTCTTCGGTGCTGCAGTTCAACTACCAGGGCAAATGCATCAACATTCTGGACACCCCCGGTCACCAGGACTTCAGCGAGGATACCTACCGCACCCTGATGGCGGCAGACTCCGCCGTCATGGTCATCGACGCCGCCAAGGGCGTGGAGGCCCAGACCATCAAGCTGTTCAAGGTCTGCACCCTGCGCCATATCCCCATCTTCACCTTCATCAACAAAATGGACCGCGAAGCCCGCGATCCCTTTGAGCTGATGGAAAACATCGAGGAGATCCTGGGCATCAAGACCTACCCCATGAACTGGCCCATCGGCTGCGGCAAGGGCTTCAAGGGCGTGTTTGACCGCAATGCCCGCCGGGTGCTGGCCTTCGAGGGCGACGGCCGCGCCAACGGCGTGAAGATGGTGGACGAGATCGAGGCCGAACTGGGCGATGCCAAGCTGGACGAGCTCATCGGTGCCGAGAACCACCAGAAACTGGCCGAGGACATTGAACTGCTGGACGGCGCCGCCGAGGAGTTTGACCTGGATGCGGTGCACCACGGTACTCTGTCGCCGGTGTTCTTCGGTTCGGCGCTGACCAACTTCGGCGTGGAACCCTTCCTGAAAGAGTTCCTGCGCCTGACCCCCACCCCGCTGCCCCGCAAGGATTCGGTTTCCGGCGATGTGGTGGACCCCTGCAGCGAGAATTTCTCCGGCTTCATCTTCAAGATCCAGGCCAACATGAACAAGAACCACCGCGACCGCATTGCTTTCCTGCGCATCTGCTCGGGCAAGTTTGAGCGCGGCATGGAAGCCTTCCATGTGCAGGAGGGCAAAAACATCAAACTGGCCACCGGCACCAGCCTGATGGCCGATGACCGTGCCATCGTCAGCGAAGCCTACGCGGGCGATATCATCGGCCTGTTTGACCCGGGCATCTTCTCCATCGGCGATACCCTGTGCACCGGAAAACCCCATGTGCAGTTTGCGGGCATCCCCACCTTTGCCCCCGAACATTTTGCCCGGGTGACCCAGGTGGATACCATGAAGCGCAAGCAGTTCGTCAAGGGCATGGAACAGATCGCCCAGGAGGGCGCCATCCAGATCTTCCGGGATCTGGGTTCCGGCATGGAGGAAGTCATTGTGGGCGTTGTGGGCGTACTGCAGCTGGAAGTGCTGGAATACCGCCTGAAAAACGAGTACAACGTGGACATTCGTATGCAGCAGCTGCCCTACGAACATCTGCGCTGGATTCTGAACGACCCCGACGAACTGGACCCCAAGCATCTGGACCTGACCAGCGACACCCGCCCCATCGAGGACCTGAAGGGCAACCATCTGCTGCTGTTCGGCAGCTCCTGGAGCATCAACTGGGCCGAGCAGCATAACGAGGGCCTGCAGCTTTCGGAGTTCGGCAACCTGACCTTTTAACGGCTTGCGGCCGGTTTTGTGAGGAAGATACACCGTTTATGCTGAATCTTTTGCAAAAACACCTTACCCGGGAAAACCTGGTAGAGGATGCGAAATTTTTTCTGCTGCTCAATGCGGGACTGATTGCCACCGCCCTGGGCATTGCACTGTTCAAAACCCCCAACCATTTTGCTTTCGGCGGCACATCGGGCCTGTCCATCATTCTGTCCACCCTGTTTCCGAAGTGGAACGTTGGCTTCTTTATGTGGGTCGTCAACGCAGCCCTGGTGTTGCTGGGCTTCGCGTTCCTGGGCGTACGGTCCATGGGCTGGACCATCTACTCCTCTTTTGCGCTGTCCTTTTTCGTCAGCCTTTGCGAGAGTATCTGGCCGCTGACAAAGCCCCTGACGAACGACGTTTTTCTGGAGCTTTGCTACGCCGTTATCCTGCCCGCTGTGGGCAGCGCCATCGTCTTTAACATCGGCGCCTCCACCGGCGGCACCGACATTGTGGCCATGATCCTGCACAAATACACAAGCCTTGAGATCGGCCGCGCGCTGCTCATCAGCGACCTGGCCATCGTGCTGGTGGGTGCCTATCTGTACGGGCCGGCCACCGGGCTGTACTGTATTCTGGGCATGATTCTGAAAACCACCGTGGTGGACGGCGCCATTGAAAGCATCAACCTGCGCAAGGTCTGCACCGTGGTGACCTCCAACCCCGGCCCGGTGCGGGATTTCATCGTCAAGGAGCTCAACCGCTCCGCCACGGAGGAACGGGCCGAGGGTGCCTATTCCCACGAGGAAAAGTGGGTGCTGATGACCGTGCTCACCCGCAGCCAGGCCCAGCATCTGCGCCGCTTCGTGCGCCGCAGCGATCCCCACGCTTTCATCACCATCGTCAACAGCAGCGAGATCGTCGGCAAGGGGTTCCGCTCGATCTGATCAGCCTTTTTCAGCTGCCCGCCGGGTA
>ERZ1090867.74-NODE-74-length-46825-cov-25.139555_pt1 | contig 46825 bp, 37 predicted proteins | sample MGYA00478476_ERZ1090867 | MGnify/ENA primary metagenome ERZ1090867 (study PRJEB33644, sample SAMEA5815742) | chicken gut metagenome | biome: Chicken; feature: Gastrointestinal Tract; material: Caecum | place: Ireland | collected 2019-01-01 | study: A study of the... | reverse complement strand
GCAGCCGCGGCTGCCGGGACAGATGTGCAAAATCCATAGCGTCCCTCTTTTCCTTTGTAGTTCATCCCAGTCAGTATACCATGTTTGCCCCTGTAAAGAAAGGGCGAAGTTTGGCGCGGCCTTGACAGATGGCGTGATCGGGGGTATTTTGGGTACAAAAAAGCCGGCGGCACGCGCCGCCGGCCGGGAGGTTATCCGATGCTCTATCCGTTCAATGCCCTGCTCGCCCGCATGAAGTATATCACCCGCTGGAGCCTGATGCACTCCCTGCGGGCCGAGTCCCTCAGCGAGCACACCTGCGACACCGCCCTGCTGGCCCACACCCTGTGCCTCATTGCGCGGCGGTACACCGGCACGCCCTGCCGCCCCAAAACGGTGGCGGTGGCGGCCCTTTACCACGACGCGTCCGAGATCATCACCGGGGATATGCCCACGCCAGTCAAGTACCGCAGCGAGGTGCTGCGGGACGCCTACAAGGCCATCGAGCGGGAAAGCGCCGCCTCCATGGCCTCCATGCTGCCCCCCGAGCTGGAGGAGGAGATCACCCCCTACATCACCGGGGACCTGCTGACCGACACCGAGCGCCGGCTGCTCAAGGCGGCCGACCGGCTGTCGGCCCTCATCAAGTGCATGGAGGAGGCCCGCAGCGGCAACCACGAGTTCGACGCCGCCCTCCAGCAACAGAAGAAGGCCCTGGCCGAGATGGCCTGCCCCGAGGCAGACTGGTTCATCGAGCACTGCCTGCCCTGCTATACCCAAAACCTGGACGAGCTGACCCGGAAGTAATGCCTGTTATCGGTCCCACTTGTCGCACAGGGCGTTGATCTGGTCGGCAAACTTGGCAAGGTCCTTGTTGGCCCCGCCCTCGTTGTGCTCGATGACCCGCATCAGGCGGCGGCCGGCAGATACCAGCCGCTGGAACACCGCCTGCGCCCGGCTGAGCGTCGGGGTGGAAGCCCTGGATGCCGCCCGCTCCCGGCTGCCCTCGTTCAGGCAGACCGCGCCGTCGGCGCCCAGCGCCCACTGGGCCCCGTTGTAGGGCGCGCAGGCCGTGTAGCCAAGGCTCTGCAGGGTGTCCACAAACAGGTCCTCCACGGCGTCGTCGCCATGGTTGACGAACACCCGCCGGGGCTTGGGGTCGAAGGAGCCGATCCACTGCAGCAGGCCCTCGCGGTCGGCATGGCCCGACATGCCGCCCATCTGGGCGATCTCGGCCTGCACCTCGATCTCCTCGCCGAACAGCTTGACCCCGTCGATCCCCTCCACCAGGGCGCGGCCCAGGGTGCCCACCGCCTGGTAGCCCACAAACAGGATGGTGCACTCCTTGCGCCAGAGGTTGTGTTTCAGGTGGTGGCGGATGCGGCCGGCGTCGCACATACCGCTGGCCGAGATGATGACCTTGGGGGTCAGGTCCGAGTTGATCATCCGGGATTCGTCGCTGGTGATGCTGACCCGCAGCCCCGGGAAGGCGATGGGGTCGATCCCCGCGTCCAGCAGGGCCCGGGTGTCGGCGTCAAAGCAGTCCTCGCTGGTATCCCGGAAGATGCGGGTGGCCTCGATGGCCAGGGGGCTGTCGATGTACACCGGGAAATTGCCGTGGCCGGTCACCAGGTTTTTCTCCTTGATCTCCCGCATGAAGTAGAGCAGCTCCTGGGTGCGGCCCACTGCAAAGCTGGGGATGACCACGTTGCCGCCCCGGTCAAAGGTGCGCTGCAGAACATCCACCAGCTCTTTGATGTAGTCGGGGCGGGGCGGATGGCTGCGGTCGCCATAGGTGGACTCCATGATGACGTAGTCCGCCTCGGTCAGATAGGTGGGGTCCTTGAGGATGGGTTGGTTCAGATTGCCGATGTCCCCCGAAAAGACCAGCTTGGTGGTCTTTTCCCCTTCGGTGACCCACAGCTCGATGCTGGCCGAGCCCAGCAGGTGGCCCACGTCGGTAAAGCGGGCCTCCACCCCGGGCGCAAGCTCCACCCGCTTGTCATAGTCCACCCCCACGAACAGGCTGACAGCCGTCTCGGCGTCCTCGACGGTGTAGTCCGGTTCCACCGGCGGCAGGCCGGCACGGGCGTTCTTGCGGTTTTTCCACTCCGCTTCCGACTCCTGGATGTGAGCGGAGTCCCGCAGCATGATGTCGCACAGCCGGCAGGTGGGGCGGGTGGCGTAGATCTTGCCCCGGTAGCCCTGCTTGGCCAGCAGGGGCAGGTGGCCGCTGTGGTCGATGTGGGCATGGGTCAGCAAAACGCCGTCGATCTCGCCGGGGGCCACGGGCAGAGGCTGATTCTCGTAGACATTCTTGCCCTGCTCCATGCCGCAGTCGATCAGGAAATGCAGCCCCCCTGTCTCCAGCAGGGTACAGCTGCCCGTTACTTCGTGGTTCGCGCCTAAAAATGTGAGCTTCATCGCAGCTTACCTCCATCCTCCCCGGGCGGGGCCCGCGGGTGGTATTTGATCCTGTACTGGTTTTATTGTATCACAAAAGGTTCTTTCTTTTCCGCCAAAATCAGAGGCTGCTTTCCGTCAAAACGCCGAAAGCCCGCCCGCAGAAAGGAGCGCTTCCCTTGGAACAGAGTTATTACCGCATCGGCGAAGTCAGCCGGGCCACCGGCCTCTCCAAAGACACCCTCCACTTTTACGACAAGATCGGCCTGCTGAGCCCCGACCATGTGGACCCGCAGAACGGCTACCGCTATTATTCCCTGCGCAATTTGTGGCAGCTGGACATCATCACCACCTGCCGCAAGCTGAACATCCCGCTGGACACCGTCCGGCAGATCCTTTCCCTGCAGGACAACGCCGAGATCGTCCGGCTGCTGATGGAATACCGGGAGGAGGCCCTGCGCCGCAGCGCCTATTACCAGCAGGTGGCGGAGGATATCCTCTGGTACAAAGAGGAACACCGCCGCATCGAAGCACAGAAAGACGACCCGCCCCTCGTCCGCCAGGTCTGGCGGGAGGCCGAACAGGTCATCGCGGGGCGGGCCGCCCAGGGGGGCTCCCAGGCATACCATGTCAATATGCAGCAGGCCGCCCAGGAGCCGCTGCGTCAGGCTTCGTCCATCCGGCGGCGGTACGGCTACCTGCTGGACGGCGCGGGGATGCCCGCCGGCCGGGTGGTCAAGCTGCGGGAATATGTTAGGATGGAAGCGCCCTACCGCTGCATCGACCCCGAGACGCTCTACACCATCCCCGCCGGGCGGTACGCCGTCTTTACCCTGCGCATCCGGCAGGAGCGGGCCGACTTTTCTCCCCTGCTGGACTGGCTGGCCGCCCACGGGGAGGAGGCCGACGCCATCTACGCCGAGGAACTGGGACTGCAGCTCTTTCCCTACACGGACAACTACGCCTGCGAGGTGCGGGCCCACCTGAAAGAAAAAACGCAAAAAGGGGCTTGACAGTGGAGTAACTCCATCCCTTATCCTATGCGGGAAAGGAGATGGAACGTTATGGGTGATATGCCCATCGGGAAGCTGCTGTTCCGGCTTTCCCCGCCAGTGATGCTGGCACTTTTGATCCAATCTATTTACAACATCGTAGACAGCTACTTTGTAGCCCAATATTCCCTCAGCGGGCTGACGGCCTTGTCGCTGGTCTTTCCCATCCAGCTGCTCGCCACCGCCCTGGCCACCGGCGCCGGGACCGGGCTGGGCATCCTGATCGCGCGGATGGACGGCTGCGGGGACCGCGCCGCCCAGCGGGACACCATCAAGAGCGGCCTGTGGCTGGGAGTGTTCAACTTCGCCCTGTTCGCCTGCGTGTCGCTGGCCGTCCTGCAGGGGTACTTTGCCCTCTCATCGGACCAGCCCATGGTCCGGCAGCAGGGCGTCCAGTACGCCCAGGTGGTCCTGGCCGGGTCGCTGGGGCTGTTCGTCGAGTCCCACTGCACCAAGCTGCTACAGGCCCGGGGCAACACCTTCGTCCCCATGCTGGCCCAGGTGACGGGAGCCGCCCTCAACATCGTCCTGGACCCCATCCTGATCTTCGGCTGGCTGGGCGCGCCGGCCATGGGGGTGACGGGGGCGGCCCTGGCCACCGTGATCGGCCAGTGGGCCGCCATGGCCATCACCCTGGGGGCGGTCTGCCGCAGCTGCGACCTGACCGGCCGGGTGCGCCTGCACCTGTGCGCCGGCGCTGCGGATCATCTGCCTCAGTTTCCTGCCCGCCGGCATCGCCATGACGCTGACCGTCTTTTTCCAGGGGTCGGGCCAGAGCAGGCAGAGCATCTTCATCATCGTGCTGCGGCAGGTGGTGCTGCTGGTGCCGCTGGCCTGGGTGTTCCACTTTGCGGGGCTGACGTACGTCTGGCTGACCTTTCCCGTGACCGAAGTGCTGTCGGTGCTCTGTGCGCTGGCTTTCTACCGGGGCGCGCCTTTTCTGTCAAAACGCCGAAATGCCGAATAATATTTTAGATAACCTTGACAAAACCCCTCCTATGATTTACACTTATACGGTTGAAATATCCGTCATGGAACAATGTCGTTGTAAAATAGAGAGGTTTGATTTTTATGATTCGTAACGATTTGCGCAACGTTGCCATCATTGCCCATGTCGACCATGGCAAGACCACCCTGGTGGACGCAATGCTCCGCCAGAGCGGCGCGTTCCGCGACAACCAGGTCGTGGCCGAGCGCGTCATGGACAGCGGCGACATCGAGCGTGAGCGCGGTATCACCATCCTGGCCAAAAACTGCTCCTGCACCTACAAGGGCGTCAAGATCAACATCGTCGACACTCCGGGCCACGCCGACTTCGGCGGCGAGGTCGAGCGCGTGCTGAAGATGGTCAACGGCGTGGTCCTGCTGGTGGACGCCGCCGAGGGCTGTATGCCACAGACCCGCTTCGTGCTGCAGAAGGCCCTGCAGCAGAACCTGAGCCTGGTGGTGGTCATCAACAAGATCGACCGCCCCGACGCCCGCATCAAAGAAGTGGTGGACGAAGTGCTCTACCTGCTGATGGACCTGGGCGCTTCGGACGAGCAGCTGGAATGCCCCATGGTCTACTGCTGCGGCCGTGCCGGCACCGCCAGCCTGGACCCCGATGTTCCCGGCACCGACCTTGTCCCCCTGTTCGACACCATTCTGGACACCATCGAGCCGCCTGAGGGCGACCCTGACGCTCCCTTCCAGATGCTGGTCTCCTCGGTCGACTACAACGACTTTGTGGGCCGCATCGGCATCGGCCGCATCCAGAACGGCACCTGCCGCGTGGGCGAAGAAGTGGTGGCCTGCGACTGGCACGATCCCTCGGTCCGCCTGCGGGGCCGCCTGACCAAGCTGTACGACTTCCAGGCCAACGGCCGCGTTCCCTGCGACAACATCACCGCGGGCGACATCGTGGCTTTCTCGGGCCTGCCCGACGTCACCATCGGCAACACCCTGTGCGACCCCGCCAAGGTGGAACCCCTGCCCTTCGTCAAGATCAACGACCCCACCGTCGAGATGACTTTCTCGGTCAACGACAGCCCCTTGGCCGGCCGTGAGGGCAAGTACGTCACCAGCCGCCAGATCCGCGACCGGCTCAACCGCGAGCTGCTCAAGGACGTGGCCCTGAAGGTGGAGGACTCCGCCACCACCGATTCGTTCCGGGTCATGGGCCGCGGCGAGATGCACCTGTCCATCCTGATTGAGACCATGCGCCGCGAAGGCTATGAGCTGCAGGTCTCGCCCCCGCACGTCCTGACCAAGGTCATCGACGGCAAGACCTACGAGCCCATGGAGCAGGTGGTCATCGACGTGCCCACCCAGTACCAGGGCGCCGTCATGACCGGTCTGGGCCAGCGCAAGGCCGTCCTGCAGCAGATGGACGCTCTGGGCGACAGCCGGGTGCGTCTGGTGTTCCGTATGCCCAGCCGCGGCCTGTTCGGCTACCGCAACCAGTTCCTGACCGACACCCACGGCGAAGGCGTCATCAACCAGATCTTTGACGGCTACGACCTGTGGGCCGGCATGATCACCAACCGCTCCACCGGTTCCCTGGTCAGTTTTGAGACCGGCGAGTCGGTCACCTACGGCCTGTACAACGCGCAGCAGCGCGGCACGCTGCTGATCGGCCCCGGCGAAAAGGTCTACGAGGGCATGGTCATCGGCTACACCCCCACCGGCGAGGACGTGGACGTCAACGTCTGCAAGACCAAGCACCTGACCAACACCCGCGCCTCCGGCTCGGATGACGCGCTGCGCCTGGTGCCCATCAGCCGCCTGAGCCTGGAGGGCTGCCTGGAATTCCTGGCCCCCGACGAGCTGCTGGAGGTCACTCCCAAGAACCTGCGCATCCGCAAGCAGATCCTGAACCACGAGCAGCGCATGAAGGCCCGCAGCAAGAACAAGTAATCTTTGCCAAAAACAGCAAAACAAGAACCGGGAGGCTCCCTCTTTTGGGGGCCTCCTGGTTTTTTGTGCGCGGAAACGGGATGCATACTTTCCAATCCTGCCTGCAAACGTGGAATTTCCGCCATGTTACGCCCGGTTGACAGATTGCCAACCATGGTTGCTTGCCAAAAAGCGTGCCTTCTGGCATACTGGTCTTGCGGCCGCACCCGACACCATACCGTCAGTACAAGGAGGCACATCATGAAATTCAACGAAAAACTTATCAGCCTGCGCAAGTCCATGGGGCTATCCCAGGAGGAACTGGGCGCGGAACTGAAAGTCTCCCGCCAGACTATTTCCAAGTGGGAGTCGGGTCAATCCTACCCCGACTTCCAGCGGCTGGTCCTGCTCAGCGACTACTTTGGCCTGACTTTGGACGAGCTGGTCCGGGACGTGGATGTGGCCGACGTGCGGGCCAAGAACGTCAACAATGAAAAGCTCGATTCCATTTACAACGACATCAACTCCGCCAAGAAAACCATCAAATGGCTTTACAACTGCTATCTCGTCGTAGGCGGCGGAGTTGTCGCCCTGCTTTTGTTCTTTGCGTTCAGCGCCGCTTTTGTCTGGTAAAGAGCAAAACAAACAAAACCGGGAGGCCCCCACGTGGGAGCCTCCCGGTTTTGCATCGTCAGCGATCCGGCCGGATCTGCGGCCTTTCCGGCGTTTGGCGTTTACAAAAAACCTCTGTTTCTTGCTTCTTCGATCCCATTCCCTCCTGTTCCTGTTTATTGCGCAAAGGCGCTGCCGGCCGTCCAGGGGCTGCCGGCGGCGTACAGGGTGTGGCTGCGCAGGTAGTTGACCCACGCGCCGTAGCCGTTGCCAGCCGACAGGTGAACCCCGTCCGGCGCGGCGCAGACGGCTTTCAGGTTGCCCTCGCCGTCGGCCAGGGCCTCCCACAGGTCAAGGTAGACGCAGCCCTTGCTGTCGGCCAGCTTGGCCAGCTGTTCGTTCACATTGCGGAGGTTGTCACTGGTCAGGCCGGGGCGCTCGGCTGCGGCTTCGGGCCGCACCGGCGGGATGGACTGCACATAGATGACGCAGTCCTGGCCCAGCGTTTCCCGCAGCGTGTCCAGCATGGCCCCGTAGTAAGTCAAAAAGCGGTCCTCGGCGCCGGCGGTGGTCAGGGTGTTAGTACCCAGCAGGATATACAGCTTTTTGGGCTGGGCCGCGGCCAAGACGTCCAGGGCGATCTCGTCCCCGCGGGTCATGTGGTTGACGGTCATCCGGTTGACGATGGTGTCCGGCCCCGCCCCGATATAGCCGCAGATCAGCGCGCCGCCCAGGTTGATGTCATAGTCGGTGAAGCCCACCGTCAGGCTGTCCCCCAGGAAGGCCGCGTCGGCAAAGTAGCTCAGGTCCACCTGGCCGGTGGCGGGCTGGCGGATGACGCTGCTGTCATAGGCGCGGACGGTATAAGCCCCCGGGCTCTGGCGGGCCGGGCCGAAGTCCAGCACTTCCGCCGCGGCGCCCCCCTCCCCCGGCTGCATGGGCAGCGGGGCCAGGATACCCTCCACCGTGCCGCTGGGCAGGGTGTCGGGCACGGCGGGCGCGGCCTCCCGCTGGGCCGTTTCCAAAATGGCGGTGATGGCCAGCGACAGCAGCAGGATCGCCGCCACGCAGGCCGCCAGTTTCAGCTTGCCGTATTTGCTCCGCTGCTTGGCGCGGCGGCGGGCGTAGTTGTATTCATGTGAAATACCCATGGTGCGCTTTACTCTCCTAAACAATTTGGGCCGGCTGGCGCCGGCGCTCAAAGATATATTGATTCTATCATAAATTTTTTCACTCTGCAACCAAGTTGGGTCTTGCATACAACGCGAGAAACGGTTACAATAGGATTGGGACAAAATTCCAGCAACCTGCAAAAAGCTCTTTCACCGCGAAAAGCATTTTTGTATGGATTTCAGCTTGTTTCACGTCCCGCCCGCGCGGCGCAATGCAGGGCCCGCAGCGGCGCAAACGATTGGTATCTAGGATAAGAAGGAGCAAATCATGTCGAACAATGTAATCGTCGGACAGTCCGGCGGCCCCACCGCCGTCATCAATTCCAGCCTGGCAGGGGTTTACAAGACGTCCCGCAGCCTGGGCGCCGGCAAAGTGTACGGGATGAAGTATGGCATCGAGGGCCTGCTCAAGGAGGAGATCGTGGACCTCAATGTCCTGCTGGACGACCGGATGAGCATCGAACTGCTCAAACGGACGCCGTCCAGCTTCCTGGGCAGCTGCCGCTACAAACTGCCCGACCCCGAGACGGACAGCGCGCCTTTCGTCCAGCTGTTCACCCTCTTTGACAAATACGACATCTGCGCGGTGTTCTACATCGGCGGCAACGACTCGATGGACACCATCGCCAAGCTGAGCCGCTACGGCCAGAAAGTGGGCAGCCCGGTACGGTTCATCGGCGTGCCCAAGACCATCGACAACGACCTGTGCCTGACCGACCACACCCCCGGCTACGGCTCGGCCGCCAAGTACATCGCCACCATCCTGAAAGAAGTGATCCGCGACTCCTCGGTCTACGACCTGCGCAGCGTGACGGTGGCCGAGATCATGGGCCGCCATGCCGGCTGGCTGGCCGGCGCGGCCTGCCTGGCTTCGGGCGAGGACTGCGACGGCCCCGACCTGATTTTGCTGCCCGAAGTGCCCTTTGACCCCGAAAAGTTCCTGGCACGGGTGGACGAACTGCAGAGCCGGAAATCCAATGTCATCATCGCCGCCAGCGAGGGCGTCCGCACCGCCGACGGCACCTATCTGTGCGACCTGGTCTCCACCGCGGGCCAGCTGGACGCATTCGGCCATAAGGCCATCCTCAGCGGTACCAGCCGGTATCTGTCCGAGCTGATCCACGAGCGTCTGGGCTGCAAGAGCCGGGCCATCGAGTTTTCCACCCTGCAGCGCTGCGCCAGCCACCTGGCCAGCCGCACCGATGTGACCGAGGCATACGCCGTGGGCGGCGCCGCTGCCGCCGCGGCCTTTGCGGGCGAGAGCGGCCGCATGATCGCCCTCAAGCGGATGAGCGGCTATCCCTACCAGTGCGTCACCGAGTCGGTGGACGTGCAGCAGGTGGCCAACCTGGAAAAGAAAGTGCCCCTCGAGTGGATCACCCCCGACGGAATGCATGTGACTTCCAGCTTTGAGGAGTATGCCCGCCCGCTGATCCTGGACGAGCTGACCCCCATTTATGTGAACGGCACCCCCCGCCACGTCCACCTGTAAAGCTCGGGTGCCCCGGCTGCCGGCCGTCCACGATGTCCCCTGAAGTTCTTTCCCGGACAGACCCCTGTCCGGCCAAGATAAATAAAACACAGTGTAAAAGGAGAAAAGAATCATGGGTAAAAACGCGATCGTCGGACAGTCCGGCGGCCCCACTTCCGTCATCAACGCAAGTCTGGCCGGTGTGTTTGAGAGCTGCAAAAACCGCGGCGCAGAAACCGTCTACGGGATGCTCAACGGCGTGGCCGGCCTGCTGGAGGAGCGGGTGGTCGATCTTTCCACCGTCCTGAAGGACGATCTGGACATCGAGCTGCTCAAACGGACGCCGTCCAGCTTCCTGGGCAGCTGCCGCTACAAGCTGCCCGACTGGCACGAGGACGAAGCCGTCTACAAAAAGCTGTTCGATATCCTGGAAAAGCTGGACATCGGCTACTTCTTCTACATCGGCGGCAACGACTCGATGGACACCATCGGCAAGCTGGCCGACTACGGCGCACGGACCGGCAGTGACATCCGCTTTATGGGCGTGCCCAAGACCATCGACAACGACCTGATGGTCACCGACCACACCCCCGGCTACGGCTCGGCGGCCAAGTACATCGGCGTGGTCATGAAGGAGATCATCCGGGACGCCACCGTCTACGGCACCAAGTACGTCACCATCGTGGAGATCATGGGCCGCAATGCCGGCTGGCTGACCGCCGCGGCTGCCCTGGCCAAGGGCGACGACTGCGAGGGCGTGGACATGATCTGCCTGCCCGAAGTCCCCTTCCATGTGGACCGCTTCATCGAAAAGGTCCGGGTCATGCAGGAGAAGAAGCCCAGCATCGTCATCGCCGTGTCGGAAGGCGTCAAGCTGGAGGACGGCCGCTACGTCTGCGAGCTGGCCGACGACGTCCACGCGGTGGACGCTTTCGGCCACAAGGCCCTGACCGGCACCGCCCGCTTCCTGGCCAACACAGTGGCCCGCTCTCTGGACACCAAGACCCGCTGCATCGAGCTCTCTACTCTGCAGCGCTGCGCCGGCCATCTGACCAGCCGCACCGACATCACCGAGGCATACCAGGTGGGCGGCGCTGCCGCCAAGGCCGCCTTTGAGGGCGTCACCGGCCAGATGGTGGCCCTGAAGCGGATCTCCAACAACCCCTACCAGTGCACCACCGAGCTGCACCCCATCAGCGAAGTGGCCAACCTGGAAAAGAAGGTGCCCCTGAGCTGGATGAACGAGAACCACACCCAGATGACCCATGAATTCCTGGAATACGCCCGGCCCCTGATCCAGGCCGAGCTGACCCCGCTGTACATTGCGGGCCTGCCCCACCACATCTATATGAAGTAAGTCATTTAGGGGGAACCCATTTCTGCGCGCAGTCGCGCGACAGAAATTCCTTCCCCCTAATATCCCCCTGGGGACAAAATTTAGCGCCGAACCGTGCACTCGGCCTTGCGGCCTCGCACACTCTCGGCGCTAAATTCCCCTGTATGTGTCCCGCCCGTATGCACATGTCATCCGGGCGGGACTTTTTTGATAATCTAACTGCTCCTTCAGCCGTATACCAGCGGCTGAGGGAGCAGTTTTCTTTTTATGCAGATCAGAACGCGCCGATGGTGGGCGCGCCGCCGGCCAGCTCCTCGGCGGTGAGGGGCTTGATCGCGGGCTGGGCGTCCTTGTTGTCCAGCCGCTCCTTGGCCACAGCCAGCATCAGCTTGATGCGGTTCTCCTGGTTGACCTTGGTGGCGCTGGGGTCGTAGTCGATGGGGGTGATGTTGGCGGTGGGGTACAGCGCCCGGATCTTGTTCACCATCCCCTTGCCCACGATGTGGTTGGGCAGGCAGCCAAAGGGCTGGGCGCAGACGATGTTGGGGTAGCCGCCCTGCACCAGCTCGATCATCTCGGCGGTCAGCAGCCAGCCCTCGCCCATCTTGGCGCCCAGGGAGATGACGCCCTTGGGCTTCTCGATCAGCTCCTTGAAGGGGCCGGGCGCGTAGAAGCCGGCGTTGGAAATGGCCTTGAGCATGGCCCGCTCGATGCCGTCCAGCCAGTCCAGCAGGCGGTCGGAGCCGAACTTGAGCGCGCCGTTGCCGCCGTAGAGGACGTAGTCCTCGCCCATATTGAAGATGCAGTACTGGCAGAAGCCCATCAGGCCGGGGAAGTTGACTTCGCACCCCTCCGACTCCAGGAACTTCTGCAGGTCGTTGTTGCCCAGGGGGCTGTATTTGACGTAGATCTCGCCCACGACGCCCACCTTGACCTTGGGCACCCTGGTCTTGGGGATGACGGCAAACTCCCGCGCAATGAGGGGGAAGGTGTGCTTCATCTCCCGGGCCGAGTAGCCCTTGCCGGCCAGCAGTGCCCGGCCGATCCGGCCGATCCAGGTGTCCACCAGGCGGTCGGCGTCGCCGGAGTGGTCCTCATAGGGGGCGATCTGGTTGCGCAGGGCGCACAGCATATCCCCGTAGAAGATGCAGGCCACCGCCTGCCGCAGCAGGGGCAAGTCCATCTGGAAGCCGCTGTCCTTTTCCAGGCCCGAGAAGTTCAGGCTGGCCACCGGGATCTGGGGGTAGCCCGCCTTGACCAGGGCCTTGCGCAGCAGGTGGATGTAATTGGAAGCGCGGCAGCCGCCGCCGGTCTGGGTGATGAGCAGGGCGGTGTGGTCCAGGTCGTACTTGCCGCTGTTCAGCGCGTCGATGAACTGGCCGATGACCAGCAGCGCCGGGTAGCAGGTGTCGTTGTGGACGTATTTCAGGCCCAGCTGGGCCACCGCGCTGCCGCAGTTGCCCAGGATCTCGCACTTGTAGCCCTCGTGTTCCAGCGCATATTTGAGCAGCCGGAACTGGGTGACTGCCATGTTGGGGATGAGGATGGTGTGGGTCTTCTTCATCTCCTTGGTGAATTTGGGGTAATGGTATTCCACGGTTGCCCTCCTATCTTCAGCGGACGGCGGCAGGCTGGGGCGCCTGTTCCGCCTTGGACTCCGCCTGTTTTTCCCGCGCCAGCTCGTCCCGCTCGTCCAGCGCCGCAAACAGGCTGCGCAGCCGGATGTTCACCGCGCCCAGGTTGGTGATCTCGTCGATCTTGAGCTGGGTGTACAGCTTGTTGCCCGCCTGCAGGATCTCGCGGGTCTCGTCGGTGGTGATGGCGTCCACGCCGCACCCGAAGCTGACCAGCTGCACCAGGTCCATATCGGGCTGGGTGGTACAGTATTTGGCCGCGGCATACAGGCGGCTGTGGTAGGTCCACTGGTTCAAAACGCTGGTGGGGAACTTTTCCACCCGGTCCGAGATGCTGTCCTCGGTGATGACCGCCGCACCGTGCCGGGCGATCAGCCGGTCGATGCCGTGGTTGACCTCGGGGTCCACATGGTAGGGCCGGCCGGCCAGCACGATGATCCGTTTGCCCTGACGGCGGGCTTCCGAAATGATCTCCCCGCCTTTGGCGCGGATCTTGGCCATATGGCTGGCGTACTCGGCGTAAGCCGCGTCGGCCGCCTCCTGCACCTCTTTCTGGGAGATGCCGCCAAAGTATTTGGGCAGGATCTCCTTGGCCATCTTGCGGACAAAATCCTTGGGACGGTGGATGCCGATGTAATCACAGATGAACTTTTTGCCTGCCAGCTCGGGGCAGTTGCCCAGCAGCACCTCGGGGTAATAGGCCACCACGGGGCAGTTGTAGTGGTTGTCGCCCAGGCCCTCGTCGATATTGTAGGTCAGGCAGGGGTAGAAGATGGCGTCCAGCTGCATGGCCGCCAGGGCTTTGATGTGGCCGTGGCTGAGCTTGGCCGGGAAGCAGGCGGTGTCGCTGGGGATGGTGGCCTGGCCGGCCAGGTACAGCCCGCGGCTGGACACCGGGCTGACGTGGACCGCAAAGCCCAGTTTGGTCCAGAAGGCGTGCCAGAATGGCAGCAGCTCATAGAAGTTCAGGCACAGGGGGATGCCGATGGAACCGCGCTTGCCGGGCACCGGCTTATACGCGGCCAGCAATTCCTGCTTGTAGGCGTAAAGGTTGAGGGAGTTGTCCTCGCTCTTGCCGGTGATGGGCTTGTCGCAGCGGTTGCCCGAAATGTACTTGCGGCCGTCGGCAAAGGTATTGACGGTCAGCTGGCAGTGGTTGCCGCAGGCGCCGCACTTGACGCTGACCACCTTCTGGGTGAAGTTCTCCAGCTCCTGCTGGCCCATCATGGAGGAATGGGTCTGTCCTGCCTTGTGGCTGCGGCGCAGGCCAAACAGGGCCGCGCCATAAGCGCCCATCAGGCCGGCGATGTCGGGGCGGATGACCTCCACCCCCATCTCCTTTTCAAAGGCGCGGAGGACGGCTTCGTTGTAGAAGGTGCCGCCCTGGACCACGATCTTGCGGCCCAGCTCCTCGGGGCTGGAAGCCCGGATGACCTTGTACAGCGCGTTCTTGACCACGCTGATGGACAGGCCCGCGCTGATGTTCTCGATGCTGGCGCCGTCCTTCTGGGCCTGCTTGACCGAGCTGTTCATAAATACGGTGCAGCGGCTGCCCAGATCCACCGGACGGTCGGCGAACAGGCCCAGGGCCGCAAACTCCTTGACGTCGTAGCCCAGCGCCTGGGCAAAAGTCTGCAAAAAACTGCCGCAGCCCGAAGAACAGGCCTCGTTCAGGAAGATGTTGCTGATGGCCCCGTCCTCGATCTTGAAGCACTTCATGTCCTGGCCGCCGATGTCGATGATGAAATCCACGTCGGGCATAAAGTATTTGGCGGCGGTAAAGTGGGCCACCGTCTCGACCAGGCCGTAGTCGCAGCGGAAAGCGTTTTTGACCAGATCCTCGCCGTAGCCGGTGGTGGTCACACTGGTCACCTGCAGGCCGGGATGGTCGCGGTAAATCTTGAGCAGCTGCTCCCGGATCAGGGGGAGCGGGTTGCCCAGGTTGGGCTGGTAATTGGTGTAGAGGATGCGGCTCTGCTCGTCCACCACCACCAGCTTGACGGTGGTAGAGCCCGAGTCGATGCCGATGTGAACCGGCCCGCACTGTGCTCCAAAGGGGACGCAGGGCACGCTGTGGGACATATGCCGGGCGTGGAACGCCTCGTACTCCTCCTTATTGGCAAAGAGGGGCGGCTCGCTGGCGTAGGTCGCGGTGGCCGCGTACCGGTCCAGCGCGGACGCCACTTCGGACAGATCGAACGCCTTGTCGGCATAGAGGGCCGCGCCCAGCGCCACATACAGCAGGCTGTTCTCGGGGCACTTGCCGGTGACGCCCAGCGCCTCGTCAAAGCTGCGGCGCAGCACCGAGCTGAAGGTCAGCGGCCCGCCCAGATACAAAATGTTGCCCTGGATGGGGCGGCCCTGGGCCAGACCGGCGATGGTCTGGCTGACCACCGCCTTGTAAATGCTGGCGGCGATGTCCTCCGCCCGGGCGCCCTGGTTGATGAGGGGCTGGACGTCGCTCTTGGCAAAAACGCCGCAGCGGGAGGCGATGGTGTAGGTGCGCTGGGCCCCCTCCGCCGCCTTGTTCATCTCGTCAGCGCTCATCTTCAGCAGGGTGGCCATCTGGTCGATGAAAGCGCCGGTGCCGCCGGCGCAGCTGCCGTTCATCCGCACCTCGGTGCCGCCGGTGAGGAAGAGGATCTTGGCATCCTCACCGCCCAGCTCGATCACGCAGTCGGTCTCGGGGACGAACCGCTTGACCGCCACGCGGGTGGAGAACACCTCCTGCACGAAGGGCACGCCGCAGCTCTCGGCCAGGCCCATGCCGGCCGAGCCCGAGATGCTGAGCAGCGCCCCGGCCCCGTGGAGATATTCGCTGTCGATCCGGCGCAGAAGCTCCTGCGCCTTTTCCAAAATATGGCTGTAGTGACGCTCGTAGGTCGAATACAGCAGGTTTTCCTGTTCATCCAGCACGGCGCATTTGATGGTCGTGCTGCCGATATCAAGACCAACTCTCAAGTTTTGCTCCTCCTGCAAGGAAATGGCTCTGCGGGGACGCGCCCCCTGTGAGCCGCCACAGAATTGTTAGATGACAAACAGTGTCATTTCTTCACATACGGTATCATTATATCGTATTTTTTCGCCGGATGCAATCTGGTGGGTCTATTTTACACAAAAAAACCAGTTTATCTGTAGACGAAAAGCAAATATTCTGTGAATGACGCCCGACACGAACAGACTTTTTCCGTCAAAGTGCTTGCGTTTTGGTCCGATCTGCTGTATTCTTAAGGTAGCTTCTCTCCCGCCGTAACGCATGCCGACACATTTCACCACATTTTTGTCGTTGCATCAGGACGGGCATCTCATTAAAATAAAAGTAAAGTTCTTACGTCACGCCTGATCGTGCGGCAGATCGAAACAATGGTTATTTGCGGGAGGAGAATGTGAACCATGATAGCACACGCGTCATTGACCAGGGAATTTTCTGCAATCGAATCGCTGCAGCAGCCTTACCTGCTGACTTATGAGCTGGATGAAGCCGGCGGCGGCTGCCGGCTGACTTTGTCCCGCACAGGCGAGATGGCCTGCCACGACAGCCTGGTTTTGGATGCGCCGCCCCTGTTCTGCTACTCGGTCCTGCGCTATTTGTACGAAAATTGTGTCCAGCCAGAAATTTGGCGGGACGTCGTGGCCGAGTGCTGCCCTGCGGCCGCACGTCCAGCCGGAAAGGGCGTGGCCATGAGTGAATGACGCATCTTTGAGCAGCCGGCCGTGGATCGCCATTGCCAGTTACGACCCGCGCTTTTTCCGCATCTGCGAAAATTATCTCACCTGCCTGGGCAGTCACGCGCTCCAGTACGAGACGTACCGGTCCGGCGAGGAGCTGCTGGCGCGGCTGGAGCAGGGTTTCCCCTATCAGGCACTTTTGCTGGACAACGCCCTGGCCGATATGGATACAATGATGTTCTGCCGCCGCCTGCAGGAGCTGCACCCCAGCTGCCGGCCCTGGCTTTTGCTGGTGCTGACCTGGGACGCCCAGGAGCTGGACAGCCTGTTCCAGTCAGACGACGGCGTCCGGGCCTGGACGCCCCGCCTGTCCAGCCTGAACAGCCTGCTGCTGGACCTGCAGTCCCTCTTGAACCGCAGCCCCCAGCCCGACCCGGACCCCCTCGGCCGCCTGCTGGCCAACTGGGGCGCGCCGCTGCAGATGGTCGGGGTGGGCTACCTGAAAGAATCGGTCAGCTTGGCGCTGCAGTACGACAGCCACTTTGCCATCCGCAAGGATATCCTGCAGGAAGTGGGCGACCGGCACACCCTTACCGACTTCGCTGTGGACAGCGGCATCCGCCGGCTGATCGACGCGCTCGACAATCAGAACGCCCCTGCCTGGCAGGATTTCCGCCGGCGGCACAATCTGCCCGCCAAATTGACCACCGGTAAATTTATTTATGCCATCCGGGACGAGCTGACAAAGCCCCTCCCGGTCCTCAATGCAATACCGGAAGGAGAACCTCTACCTCATGAACGAGAGACCCAGCCTGCCGCGGTCTTATGACGGGCAGGACAGTGCAGACCCTGAAACGCGCCGGGAAGACCTGCTGAAAAATTTTCCCGTATATGCCTTCGAGAGCGAGTGCCAGCGCTCGCTGGACATGATCGCTCTGTGCCAGCGGTATCTGTCCCATCTGGCAGAGGACGAGGACCGCCCTGAAGCCGACGAGATACGGCAGTCTCTCAGCGACATTGCGGTGGCTGCCACCCGGCTGGACCGGAACCTGAACAGCCTGACCGCCCTGCTGCGCTGCGCCCAGCAGTCCGAGGCGCCCCAGTGGGAGCCGGTAGAGCTGTGCACCTTTGTCCGCACCCTCTGCGCCGAACAGGATCAGCTGCAAAAGGAGCTGGATATCCGTCTCAGTTTGGACTTCGGCGGCCTGGACGAGCTGGTCGTCCAGGCGGACCGCCGGTATCTCTCCCGCATCGGCCTCCATTTGCTCTCCAACGCTGTGCGGGCCTGCGCCCCGGGCGGCGGGCGGATTGTGCTGCGCCTGCGCTCGGGCGGCAAGGGCGAAGCCGTCTTTTCCGTCACCGACACCGGCTGCGGCCTGCCGGACGACACGCTGCACGGCCAGCAGCAGAACCGCTCCCACTTTTTGGGCACCACCAAAAGCGGCCTTTTGCTCTGCCGGGAATACTGCCGTCTGACCGGCTGGACACTGGAGCTGCGCCCCCGGCCCAAGGGCCGCGGCACCGAGGCCGTGCTGACCCTGCCCGCCCGCACGGTCTTCGACCCCTCCCCTATCCTGCGCTCCTACGGCGCGGAGGACGCCCGGCGGGATGCCCGGCGGCTGTGGTTCGACCTTGTCTTTGAGCTGCAATGTATCCCCGGGCTGGAAAACGTCCGCTTCAGCCCGCCCGCCGAACTGCAGATGGCCTGAAACAGTTCTCGGTTCTCCGATGGTAAGAAAAAAGCAAAACAAGTAAACGGTCTGAAACCTGCACAATGCAGGGCTCAGACCGTTTTTTGCGTCAATCTTCGGATGGGGCGGCGGGCGCTCCGCAGACTTCCCGCAGGCGCTGTTTCAGCAGCAGGTACCGGCGGTACTTTTCCTCTTTGGCAAAATGCGCCTGCCGGGACTGCTCCGGGTTGCCCTCATAGCACAGCGCCTCGCCGCCGAACTGCTCGCTGGTCAGGTCAAAGACTTGGCCGTCCACTACATTATAACAGTGGTAATTCCCGCCGGGACGAAGGATGCCGTACACCTGCCCGCCGAAGATGTCCTGCGCCAGAAAGGCCGTGATGGAGCACTGGCCCAGCGTCCGGTTTTCCGGCGTCCAGCTGCTCCGCAGCCGGGGCGCGCAGGTCTCGGCGCACCAGACCTGCGCCAATTTGTCGTACAGGTCCAGCGGCGTGCGGATGCCGGGATACTCCCCGTTCACCGCAGGCACGCCGGCCTGCTGCCAGCCGTAAAAATGGTATGTTTTCATGCACGAATCCCTCCTTTGATGATCTGCGTCAGCGGCCAAGGGTATTGATGAACATGTGTACGAGCATTGTTGAATAAACGTTTCCGCTGTTTGCTTTGCCCCATCTCACGAAAAGATTTTCGTCTGCCTCGTAGTATACAAGAATTTGGATTCTTTTTCCACCTCTAAAAGGAACTAAACTACTTAAAAAGTAAGCCCCTAACCGCTGTAACACGGTTAGGGGACAATGATTTTACTTAAGGGTTGTCCTGGACTTGCACCAATAATAGCCAAATAGAATGATTTGAATTTTCTCCCCATACTATACTCAGGCTCGCAATGTGCTGATCTGGCAAGCTATCGGCAAGGGAATTGCTCTGGTCTGTATCCCTCCCTTGCCCATTGCTTTGCACTTTCCCTTGTAATGTTTCCAAGGCTAGACGTCCTACTTGTGCAGAAGTCAATGTTCCATCATAGAGATAGGCATAGGCTAAAGCGCCTAAGGCATTTTCCATAATGCGACTACCATTGCTCACCGTATACAGTGAAGCGTCATCTAAAACAACATCGGCAAGGAACGCGGCAGACTTATCCAAGCTGTCGCTAGCTACAATATAATACCTCGGCTGCCGGCTCAGGTTGAGGGTAGAAATCAACTGGTCCCGCAGGATCTCATGCGCGGCAGGTTCTTCTTCTGTCTCCTCTTCGCTTTCCTGCGAAGACGCGGGAGCCTGCGGAGCCTCCTGCAAGGTGTAAGTGCAGCTACTCAGGGACAGTGCGCCGAGAACCAAAAGGCTGATGATTCTAAGTCTGAGACCGATGCGTTTCATAACAACGCTCCTTTCTGTGTACCCGCCGCAACCTCCCGGTTTGGGGCTGCTCATTAAAAGCGGTCGTACATTTGTCCCCAGCTTAACACACAAACGCAAATCGGTCAATAAAATTTTGTTGTATATCATCAATTTCTGCATAATATACAAATATTTGCTTGAATTTTAGGAAGATAGTATATTGGTGTTTTGCAGCGATATAAAAAAGGTCTACCTGATATTCCATCAGGTAGACCTTACTCTTTAGGGAAACGAACCTTGACTACAGGGTCATGCTGCAAAGGGCATTAAGCCTCAGAAAGCCCAGCTATTACAGGCTTTTCGGTCTCTCTGCCATTACTCCATCTCGGCAAGCAGTTTCGGCCACTAAACTTATTTGTTTAAGTTTCGGTTTTTGTCCGCTGGATTTTCTGCCATTTTGATACCCTTTATAGCTTTCACAGGATTTCTAGTATCAAAGCAGTATCAGTAAAGTAGGCCAGCTCATAGCCTTATAAGGATTATATCATAGATCTGGTCGTTTTTCCAGACAAAGCGTGTTTTTTCGCGTTTTTCATATAATATGTAGAATTCTACTCCTGTTGGTACATCATTCAGGCAGTTCAGCCAGTCTTAATTAAAGCTTTTCTCTATACGGTACTGCATAGCTTTACTTTTATTATAGCCCACATACCGAAAAACTCCAGCAAGTCCATGCATCAAATGAAATACTATCAAATTTGTCCTCTTAATCTCTCATACAGCACCGCCCCAACTGTCTCCATCACCTGCCGCATCATGTCAGGATCAGAAAAGAGCTTGACAAAGAAGCTGTCGTTCTGCTCGTAGCGGGCGGCGGCCATATTGGGGAAGTCCTTCTCAAACAACAGCATAAAGGTTTTCTGGTCGTTATTTTTTGCGTAGCTCTGCCACTTGTCCTGAGCGGCATAGTCGTTCTCCATCTGGAGCAGGACCTTGTCCATTTCGGTGAAGTTGGTACCGTATTTCTCGTTGATCTTATCAATGATGACGGTCAACGGGTCGCGCTTCTTCTCTCTGCGGCCTGCCTCGCCGGTAATGGGCCGAAAACCTTCCGGCGCGCGCTCCAGCGTGATGCCGCCTTCGTAGTCTTTCTCGAGTCGGTAATACTCCAGAAGGATCTTGTCATCCACATACACCTTGTCCCGCCCGCCTTTGGGCAGCATGGTATATAGAAATTTTGCGTAGACACTGAACTTGTGGATTTCTTTATCAAACAGGCGGCATACCTGGGTGATGAAGGCATAGATGCGGTTGAAGCGGGCCAAGGTAGACTTGAACAGTTCCTGCTTTTCGGTCTCCAGGGCCTCAAACCGGTCCAGCGCCGGACGGAGTGCCCCCTGCAGCTTGCCCAAATCACCTTGTCCCTGTTCCTTATCAGTATAGAAAATTTCCGCGAAGCGGTCAATCTCCAACTGCTGATAAACGCGAAACTCATCCAGGGTATTTTTCAGGTCATAGATAACGTTGGGGTCTGTCTCCTCTTCCAGGACCGTTTCTTCATAATAAGGCTCAAACGCCTTGCGAATGTCTTCCGCGGAATTGACGAAGTCCAAGACGAATGTATCTACCTTCCCCCGCATCGTACGGTTCAGGCGGGATAAAGTCTGAACCGCCTTCACACCAGACAGTTTCTTATCTACAAACATCGTGTGCAGCAGCGGCTCATCAAAGCCAGTCTGGTACTTTTCTGCCACGATCAGCATCCCATATTCATCGGTATGGAAGGCTGCAGGAAGTGCTCTCCTTGATGGTTTTGCCCGTTTTAGTGGTGTTGAGTTTCTCCTCGGTATAGGTGATGCCGTTGTCCTCTACTTCCCCCGAAAAAGCCACCAGGACATCCAGGTCAGTGTAGCCTTTTTCTTCGATTTGACGCTTAAACTCAAGCAGATACCGCACTGCATGGAGCCGGGACGGGGTCACCACCATAGCCTTGGCGCGGCCGCCGATTTTGTGCCGTGTCACATTGCGGAAATGCTCCAGCATGACCGTCGTTTTCTGGGAAATATTGTGCGGGTGAAGGGTCTCAAACTGCCGGATAGCGCGGACGTCGGCGGCCGTATCCAGTTCCGGATTATCCGGGATGGATTTGGCGATCTTATAGTACATCCGGTAGGTCATGTAGTTCTTCAGGACATCCAGGATGAAATGTTCTTCAATGGCCTGGCGCATTGAGTAAATGTGGAAAGGATGATACTTGCCGTTGGCATCCCGCTCGCCGAACATCTGGAGCGTCTTGTCCTTGGGGGTTGCCGTGAAGGCAAAGAAAGAGAGATTTTCCTGGGTGCCTTGGGCAGCCAGCTCATCCAGAAGCTTGTCCTCATCATCCTTCCGGGCTTCTTCCGCTGCGGCTTCTTCGGCGGCATATTCCTCCAGAATTTTATCGGTGTCTGCCAGTGCCCGCTTGAGCTTGCGGGCAGCATCACCGGTCTGAGAAGAATGGGCCTCATCCACAATGATGGCAAACTGCTTATTCCCGGAACGCACTTCCTTATAAATCACCGGGAACTTCTGCAGGGTGGTGATGACGATCCCCACCCCGTCGTTGATGGCATCCCGCAGCTGGGCGGCGTTCTTGTCGATCTTCTGGACCACGCCTTCCACATGGTCAAACTGGTACACAGTGTTTTGCAGCTGGCTGTCCAGCACCCGGCGGTCGGTGACAATGATGACCGACTGGAAAATCTTCTCGTCCTGGTCATTGTGCAGGCTGGCCAGCCGGTAGGCCAGCCACGCGATGGAGTTGGACTTACCCGAGCCTGCACTGTGCTGGATCAGGTAGTTGTGCCCCGCGCCGCGGGCCCGCACGTCGGCCAGCAGCTTTGTCACTACGTCCAGCTGATGGTACCGCGGGAAGATCATCCGCTCGCTCTTCACCGCGCCGGTCTTGGGGTCCCGGTCCACCTGCAGGTGCATATACTTATGCAGAATTTCCAGCAAACGATCTTTACAGAGCACTGACTCCCACAAATAGGCCGTGTCGTAGCCGTCGGGGTTGACGGGGTTGCCCTTGCCGCCCACTTTCCCGGCGCCGTTGCTGCCCTGGTTGAAGGGCAGAAAACAGGTGTTCTCCCCTTCCAGCCGGGTGGTCATGGAAACATTGCTCAGGTCCACCGCAAAGTGGACCAAAACCCGCTGCCCAAAGGCAAAGATTGGGTCTTTGCTGGCGCGGTCCAGCTTATACTGCTCGATGGCATTGGCCGTATCCTGTCCGGTGAACTGGCACTTCAACTCCATGGACACCACCGGAATGCCGTTGACAAACAGCACAATATCAATGCTGTTTTCGTTGTGGAGGGAGTAGTGCAGCTGCCGGGTGCAGTGCAGGATGTTGGCCGCATACTGGGCCTGGGTGGTCTCATTGATTTTGCTTTCCGGCTTCCAGAACACAGCCCGAAACTTAATGCCCCTGTCGGTGAAGCCCTGCCGCAGCACCTTCAGCAGGCCCGCCATCTTCACTTCCCGGCAAAAGCGCTCCACCAGCTGGCGCTCACTGTCAGCACCATAGATTTTCTCAAACCGTGCCCACGCTTTGGGCTGGCTTGTCCGCACAAACCGCAGGAAGGTGCCCACATCCAACGCCTTCTCCCGGTCAAAGGCCCTGGGGTCCCCTTTCTGATACCCGCCCTCTGTGACCAAATATTCCTCGATGTCCTGTTCAAAACGCTTTTCTTTTACGTCGAAGTCGGGCATGGTGGTTCCTCCTCAGTTTCCTTAAACGCCTCTTTCTTAGTTTCAGCGTACAAATCGCGAATAATATCAATCCAAGCATCAAGAACTTTACACTGAACAAGGCCTTCTGGATGTAGAAAAATATTTAGATATAATCTCGTTGACCATGATAAACAGATGGCTGAATGTTCTGCAGGCGTCGTAATCCCGTAATCACTGTGTCCTACTGGAATCTGATTTAACGTTTTCCCATTTGCTAATCTTTTAAAAGTTCCCTGAGGCGAGCCATGATTAACAAAACACGCCAATTGGTATTGTTTTTTCCATTCTTTAGGGATATCACATACCTCTTGCAATTTACCAAAAGTGTTTACCTTTATTTCTTTTCCATCTTTACCTTTTGCCCCTCTTGTCCAGTTATAAAATTGTTCTTCTGTTTCTGACTGATTATAGTATTGTTTTGCAATTTGTTCTCCATACTTGCAAATAAATTCGCCTATACAACACAGCTCATACATAGATCTCCATCGGGCATATGCACAATCAGCAAAGCCCAATTTCATTAAATATAATATTTCAAGAAATTCTTGACATATTCTCCCATGTATATGTTGTAAACACAAATACGTGTATTGACGTTCTTTCCTATTTTCAATTGATACATTTTCCTCAACATATCTTATATAGTCATTTCCTGCTTCAATTGCTAAAATATACATAGCATCTGATGCAGCAAAACATTTTCCCCAAACACATTCTTGATGTGCAATAAACGATGCGGCAGATGCTTTTCTTTCCGCAGATATTTCAAAAATTTTTGATCTTAAATCCTGTAATGTACATTTACTACCTTCATCAATCAGGTCAGACAGTATTTTTTCAAAGTTAATATCTTCTACTTTCTTTATGATTTCTTGTTCAGACATTCCTTTTTGAATGCTTTCTTCTACCATATCCCGCAAAAGGTCATCGACAATTTGCATGAAGTAATCTTTAGCCATTAAAGCACCTCCTTCTTACCTGTTACCACTTCGTAAATTAGCGCTTTCTTATATTCATTTATTTTACTTAGTATATTTTCTTTTTCGTGTATTAAAGTGTTTATTTGCTTGCAACACTTATCCAAATAACAGATAATATCACCTTGTTCTTGTATAGATGGTATTGGTAATTTGAATTGAAGAATAATTGTCGAATTTGTACTTGCAAGGTTTGTAGTCTTTTTAGCCGTATATTCAAAGTAACTTCTGGCAACACCTGATGTTGTTAGATAACTTAAAAAATGTATGGAAAGTTTTTTTGCATCTGTAGCTACTGCAAAAACATGATTCTGATGTAGACATGGGTCAATTTCACCATTCCACACGCAGCCACGTCCCAATTTATCTTTGTCACCGCCTTCTGTCATTAGCAGTTCATTTTTATGTAGAGAGTATTTTTCAACTTCCTCAGGCAAAACAGAAACACTAGATACATCGCTCAAATCTACGTATTCACCCTGTACATTAGCAACACGCAAATAAGGCATTTCAACAAGTTTTGCATCTATCTCATATTTTTTTCCTAACGTCAAACCTGCCCGAATAGTTGCAAAATATTTTAGCTGACCAACTTTCCATCTTTCCGGCACCATCCCAATCCACTCCACTCCGCTGTCCTTCATAGGCACATTGGGGTCAAGGCCCTTGGTAACGGCCTCGGTAATAACGGACAGTTTGTATTCTTTCAGCTTTTCTATGATTTGCTGCTGTTTAGCGATGATGGCGTCGATTTCAGCACATTTGCGGTCGAGATAGGAGACGATTTTTTCTTGTTGTTCTAATGGTGGCACCTGGCACTTCAAAGCCAAAAATTTATCTGGATAAAGTCGTAGCCGTGAATCAATAATACCTGTGGAGTTCTGCTTAAACAATTCAGCGTAGATGTCCGTTCTAAATAGATAATGAAAATATTTTGCGCAAACTTCCTGTCTGGCTCTATATACACAATATGCAGGACTAATAATACCGACATATTCACTAACACCTAGCGCACGCTTCCACGCAAGCATTATATTCATAACAATATCATTTTTTCGGCAAATTTTATATCCATCAAGAGTTTCTGCGCGAGTTAACATATCGTCTTCATTGAGATGGTCTTTTTTCGGCGATACACCATAATATTCAGAGACTGAAAGTAATGTATATTCGTTTCCCTTTGTGCAACGCTCATCTACCTCGGCAAATAATTGTTTAATTCTAACAATTTCCCAGTCCTCCGGGATTTGCCCAATCCACTCAACCCCGCTGTCTTTCATTTGCCGAGCCATTGACAGCACCTACTTTCATAAATATTTTTCTCCGCTCTTCTATGTAGTGTTTTATCCAAAGCCACTTTTGGCAAATTTTTGTGTTTCCTTTGTGTTCACTTAATTGTTTTTCTATAAAGCCATTTTTATAATTATTAAAAATAGCTCGAACCGGATTGTCAAATTCTGCAACTATATATTCGACGCGAATCATTCCATCATTATCCCTATGAAATATACCGAACGTACTTGCAAAATTATTTGTACGGTCCGCTATCAAAGTCCAATTGCACTCAGTTGCCAGTTCAGGATTGACCACAATTCTAGGGAAATAGGCCACTGAATTTTCAAGTTTATAAGCATCAACCAGTGCAGGTCCCCATACCATAACAGCATCAATAAAGAACTTGCCAGACGAAATGCCACCACGTGTCAACCAACCATGAGCCAAAAAATTTGCTTGCAGCGCCGCACTCATTACTGCAACAGATATCGCCGCATCTTTTTTGCTGTGGTTGCTATCATAGCGTACCGCTATCACAATATTATCCGAAAAAATTTTAATTTGGGGCGTATCAAAATCGTCATTTTTAAATTGTGCAAAAGTTTCAATCGCATTATCATATATTTTATGTATCAAATCAAGTGATTCGTCCGGCTGTTTCGAAATGGCATTGGTCGCCCCTAAAATGTCAATGAACGCCACCACATATTCACTTGTTTTGTATTCCTTTTCGCTCATTCGAACACCTCCTCCAACGCCCCGTCCAGTTCCTTTTCAAGGGCCAATATCTCCTGCTTGATCTCCTCAGAGGGCCTGGGGGCTTCGTATTTGTAGAAATAACGGGTGAAGGGAATCTCGTAGCCCACCTTGGACTTCTTCTCGTCAATCCAGGCATCCGGGGCAAAGGGCAGAACTTCCCGGGCAAAGTATTCCTGGATATCCTCTTTCAGCGGAACATTTTCGGTGTCGCGGAGGGCCGGGTCGGCCTGAGGCTTGCCCTTTTTGAGAACAGGCTGGCCATTCTCATCCTTTAGGGGGCGCTCCACTGTAATCTTGGTATAGCCGAAGTCGGAAGTATCGAAAATCTTGCTGATCTCGCTCTCGACAAAGTCGCCATACAGCCGGGTGATCTCAGCAATGGCGCTCTCCGGGATGTCGTTGCGCTTGTTACCCAGGGCCTTGCGGCGCTTCTCATACAGGCCGTTGGCGTTGATGAGCTGGACTCTGCCTTCCCGCCGGGTGCCGGCCTTCTTGTTGGACAGCACCCAGATGTAGGTAGCAATGCCGGTGTTGTAAAAGATGTCATTGGGCAGAGCGATGATGGCTTCCAGCAAATCATTTTCCAGGATATAGCGGCGGATCTCGGAGGGGCCGCTGCCGGCGTCGCCGGTAAAGAGCGGCGAGCCATTGTGGATGATGGCGATGCGGCTGCCGCCGTCCTTGGGCTCCTTCATCTTGGAGATGGCGGTGAGCAGGAACAGCATCTGCCCGTCGCTGGCGGCAGGTAGGCCGGGGCCGAACCGCCCGGCAAAGCCGCGCTTGGCCTCGGCTTCCACGGCGGCCTTCTCGTTCTTCCATTCCCGCCCAAAGGGAGGATTCGAGAGGATGTAGTCGAAGGTCTGCCCGGCAAACTGATCGTCGGAGAGGGTGTTGCCATCCTTGATGAAATCCGCGTTGTTGCCTTTGATGAGCATATCTGCTTTGCAGATGGCGAAGGTCTCGTCGTTCAGCTCCTGGCCAAAGGCCATCAGCTCGGCAGAGGCGTTTAAGCGATGCAGGTATTCCTCTGCCACTGAGAGCATGCCGCCGGTGCCGCAGGCGGGGTCATAGATGGTCTTGACCACATTCTTGCCGGACAGAATTTCATTGTCGTCATAAAACAGGATATTCGCCATCAACTGGATCACTTCGCGCGGGGTATAATGCTGCCCGGCATCCTCGTTGTGAGACTCAGAGAACCGGCGGATGATTTCCTCAAAGATATACCCCATCTCAAGGTTAGAAATCACGTCCGGGTGCAGATTTGCCTTGGGAGTGGTAAATTCCTTGATGACAATATAGAGGATGCCTTTATTGGCCATGGTGGTGATCTGACCATCAAACTTGAAGTTTTCGAGGATATCCCGGACGTTCTCGGAGAAGCCATTCAGGTAATCCCGGAAGTTTGCTTCAATATTGTCGGGGTCATCCAGCAGCCGTTCAAAGGTAAACTTACTGGTATTATAAAAAGCTTTGCCTGAAGATTTCCGCAGCAAAACATCCCGCATGGGCAGTGTCTTCACCTGCTCGAATTTCTCCAAAACTGCGTCCTTGGTATCAGCCAGGATGCAGTCGAACCGCCGGATCACGGTCAGCGGCAAAATCACTTCTCCGTACTCATGGGGCTTATAGACGCCGGTCAATTTATCTGCAATCGCCCAGATCAGGGCGGCTTTTTCGCTTACGTTGGCACTGAGGCTCATGACTTTTTCCTCTCTTTTTCCTTGATAACGCTATTGTATCACAAAATAGGTACGTCTGAAAGTACTTTATACAGCCCGCCTGTACCCGTGCATAAGCTGTACGGGTACAGGCGGTTTATCATTTCATACGGTGCTGTTCTCTATATTTTCTCTTTCTGGGCCTTAGCTTTGGGGCGTTCAAACAGATGCCAAAGTTTGTTCCTTTCAATCTCTGCTTCATAGCTCTGGAGCTTCTTTTTCAGGGCTGCATTTTCCTGTTCCAAACCTACTGTATTCAACTGACGCCGGACAGATTTATACTCCTGCAATTCCGCGTTCAGGACAGCCACTTTGGTTGCCCCCATACCCGAATTGACGAACAGAAAAAAGAGTCGTAAACTGGAAAGCAAAGGAGCACACGCTATGGAACAGAAGAAAACGAAAAAACGAACAGCACCCCCACGGTACGACGATGCATTCAAAGCCGGAGCCGTGCGGCTGGTCACAGAGCAGGGCCGTCAGCCGGTGGAAGTGGCCAAAGAGCTGGGGATCTGCATCGACACGCTGCGCAGTTGGCTGAAAGCCTCCGGTATCCAGATGGGCCAGGTCAGCAGACAGAACCGGGAGCAAAAGCGCATCCGGGAGCTGGAAGCGGAGAACCGCAGCCTGCGCAAGCAGCTGGGCGAGAAAGAGGAGGTCATAGACGTCTTAAAAAAATCCGTCGGCATCCTGTCGAAACCGTAGAGGAGAAATACCGCTGCATCCAGATGCTCAAGCGTCAGGGGGCCTCTGTGGAGCAGGCATGCCGGGTGTTGGAGGTATCGCGCAGCGGGTATTACGGCTGGAAAGCAGAGAGGATTTGCAGGCGCAGGCAGCAAAACCAGGCGCTCCGGCGCCGGCTGATCGAGCTGCACGAGAAGTACCCGGCCCTGGGCTTGGATAGTCTCTACCGGCTGCTGAAGCCGGAATTTGGCTGCTCCCGCAAACGGGTACACCGGCAGATGCGGCTGGCCGGGATCTCCTCGGCACGCAGGCGAGCTTATAAAAAGACGACCAACTCCCATCACAGCCATCCCATTGCGCCCAATCTTTTACAGCGAAACTTTTCCTTTGACCGTCCCGATCAGGCCTGGGTGGGTGATATCACGTACATTCCCACCGGAGAAGGCTGGCTCTATTTAGCCATTGTCAAAGACCTGTGTACACGTAAAATCGTTGGTTATGCCTTTTCTGACAAGATCGATACCCGGCTGACGCTGGCGGCCCTGGATATGGCGTATCGCCGGCGCAAGCCTGCCAGGGGTCTGATTTTTCACAGTGATCGAGGCGTCCAGTATGCCGCCCGTGCCTACCGGGAGCGTCTGGAAACCTACGGCATCCGGCAGAGCATGTCCCGCCGCGGCGACCCTTACGACAACGCCGTTGCGGAGAACTTCTTCAGCTGCCTCAAGTGTGAGCTGATCCACCTCAAGCACTACCCGACCCGGACTGCTGCACAGAACGATGTGTTTGCCTATCTCGAAGTTTTCTACAACACCATCCGCCCCCATTCTGCCCTTGGATGGCTTTCGCCTGCACGCTTTGAGGCCGAACTTGCCGCTTCCGCCGCCTGATCGCAGCCCGGCTTATCTCTGTATTCTTATTCCGCTTTTTCACACTCTTTTGTGTCCGTTTTTGGGGGAAGGGCTCATCTGGATGACTTCCATCAGTTCCTGATCCGTTTTTGCTCCGGCTTCAATTCGTTGAAGCTCCTCCAAAACGGCCGCCAGCTGCTCCCGCAACGCCTTGAATACCCGGGGATTTCCCTGGACGATCACCTCCCTTCCCAGCAGCCGCCGGGTGATATAGTCCTGCTTGGTCAGCCCCGACAATTTAACATAGGTTTCTAGCTGCTTATCCTCCTCCGGCGACACCCGGAAGGCTACGGTTTTATTCCGCCAGCGGTTGCATTCATCGCGGTTTTTGTGAGACATTTTCTATTCCCCTTTCTACATCCAATTTGTCCGCCATCTCAGCTTGCCGGGACGGGAACATGTGCGCATAGTTATAGGTGATTTCTATACTCTCATGACCTACCCGGTCGGCAATTGCTGTGGCAGAAAAGCCCATATCAATGAGCAGAGAAACCGCACTGTGTCGGATATCGTGTACCCGAATGCACTTCACTCCGGCTTCCTTTGACCCTCGCTTCATCTCCCGGTAAAGATAGCTCTTCGTGACCTGAAACATCCGATCCTCTGGCCCGATTCCATACAGCATCTTGAGATAGTCCTGTATTTCTTGAACCAGGAATTTCGGCATGCGGATCACCCGGTTGCTTTTTTCTGTTTTAGGAGTTGTAATGAGGTTCCGTCCGTTCAGGCGCTGGTAGGATTTTGTGATGGATACGGTCCCCTTCTCGAAATCAAAATCAGAAGGCGTTAAGGCCAGTAATTCACCCTCCCGGATGCCACACCAGTACAGCATCTCAAAGGCGTAATACGAGAGAGGTTTATCCATCATCACCTCGGCAAATTTTAGATATTCTTCCTTGGTCCAGAAGAGCATTTCGCGGTTCTTTTTCTTCCCCATGCTGCCGGCTTTTTGGCAGGGATTATTCTGCAAATTATAAAACCGAGTCGCATGATTAAAAATCGCGCTGAGCTGATTGTGCACCGTTTTGAGATAGACCGGAGAATACGGTTTTCCATGTTCATCGCGGTATTCAATCATCTTGTTTTGCCAGGTGATAATCTGCTGGGCTGTGATCTGGCTCATTCTCAATTTTCCGAAATAGGGCAGCAGTTTGGTGCGGATGATATGCTCCTTGGTCGCCTAGGTATTTTCCTTCAGACGTGTTTTCATGTCGGCAGTATAAAGCTCCACAAAGCTCTTGAAGGTCATATCCAGGTCCGCACTGCTCTTAATAAGCTGTTCCCGTTCCCATGACTGCGCTTCTCGTTTGGTTTTAAACCCTCTCTTCTGGGTCTGCTTCTTTTCGCCGTTCCAGTCGGTATAGCGGTAAACGGCCCGCCAGGTTCCCGTCTTTTCATCCTTATAAACAGACATCAGCTCTCCTCCCTTCCGTCTTCGTTGTAGCACAGCTTCTTCATGAAATACTTGCGGTTGACCCGGCCTGAGACGGTGATATATCCCATCTGGTCCATTTCTTTGTTCAGTTGGTGGACAATCTTATAGGCGTGAGATTTAGAGATTCTCAAAGTCTCCGCCACCTCGTCCACGCACATAAAAATCTTTTCTTCGCTCATTTGGATTCCTCCTGTTTTCTGAATGCCGCTGGTTTCCCTCCAGCGGCTTTTTTTGGTTTGGTTCGGTCGGTTTGGCTTCCACCAGGCTGCCGGTAGTGAGCCGGCACTCATTTTTCAATCTCCGATTGACTTACGGAGCCTCTCACCCTATCGCCTGCGACGGTTATGATCTCGCTCGGGCTGTAGCTGGTGGGGAGTCTCTCTTCCCTGTCCTCATCGCCTCCTCCGGGGACTGCCCGGATTCTTCGGGGTTCGGGTTCGCTCGTTCCTTGCGAAAGTCCTGGCGTCCCCTCCCCGATCTGGCTCTTACAGAGAAATCGTTGTCTGGTGGTTCTTCATTCAGTTTTCAAGGTCCGGACGCACTAAGCATTTTTGCTTATTATCATTATACTATACAATTTTGCTTAAGTAAAGAGATTGAGTGTGATATATTAAACTTTTTTGTTTTATTCTCTCTTGACTATCTTAAACATATCTGTTATACTCAGGTTGTAACAAACCGACGAATGGAGATGACTCTCATGGCAATAGGCGAACGCATCCGCTTTTTCCGCATGTTAAGAGGAATGACCCAGAAATACCTCGGAATGACCGTTGGCTTTCCCGAAAAGTCTGCTGATGTCCGGCTGGCTCAGTATGAAAATGGCTCCCGGTCACCCAAGGCTGACTTGACTGCGGCCCTGGCCGAGGTGCTGGATGTCTCCCCTCAGGCTCTTTCTGTGCCTGACATTGACTCCTATACCGGCCTGATGCACACCTTGTTCACCCTGGAAGACCTCTATGGCCTTAAGATCCGCGAGCTGGATGGAGAGATCTGCCTCACTGTGGATGTGCGCCAAAACAAGGACGCTGCCCACCTCCATGAGATGCTGTGCAGCTGGCAGGAGCAGGCTGCCAAGCTTGAGACTGGTGAGATCTCCAAGGAGGACTACGACAAGTGGCGGTATCACTACCCCGACTTGGACACCTCCTCTCTCCGACAGAAGGTCGGGCCGTCTCAGGGGCTGAGTGATTTGCTAACAGATGCACTCAAGTATTCTGATGATGAAAAATGACAAACAAAAAGAGCTACCCGATCCATACAGATCAGGTAGCTCTCTTTGTTAGAATAATGAAAAGTGTTGCCAAACCGTTGCCACGGCGGAGATTTTAGAAAAAATAAAACGATAGCACGTTCGATTTTTGCCTTTGAACTTACTCCATCTCGATCGTGGCCGGCGGTTTGCCGGTGCAGTCATAGAACACGCGGTTGACGTGCTTTACCTCGTTGACGATGCGGCTGGTGACGGTGCCCAGCACGTCCCAGGGGACGTTGTAGCTCTCAGCCGTCATAAAGTCGGTGGTAGTCACAGCGCGCAGCGCCACGGCGTAGTCGTAGGTGCGCTCGTCGCCCATGACGCCCACGCTGTGCATATTGGTCAGGGCGGCGTAGTACTGGCTGATCTCCCCTGCCAGGCCAGCCTTGGCGATCTCCTCGCGCCAGATGGCGTCCGCATCCTGGACGATGGCCACCTTCTCGGGGGTCACTTCGCCGATGATGCGGATGGCCAGGCCCGGGCCCGGGAAGGGCTGGCGGCTGACGATGTATTCGGGCAGGCCCAGCTCACGGCCGGCCTGGCGCACTTCGTCCTTAAAGAGGTTGCGCAGGGGCTCCACCAGAGCCTTAAAGTCCACGTGGTCGGGCAGGCCGCCCACGTTGTGGTGGCTCTTGATGACGGTGGACTCGCCGCCCAGGCCGCTCTCTACCACGTCGGGGTAGATGGTGCCCTGTGCCAGGAAGTCCACATGGCCGATCTTCTTGGCTTCCTCCTCAAAGACGCGGATGAACTCCTCGCCGATGATCTTGCGCTTGCGCTCCGGCTCGGTGACGCCGGCCAGCTTGCTGAAGTAGCGGGCGCGGGCATCCACGCAAATAAAGTTGATGTCAAAGTTGGGGTTGCCCGGGCCAAAGACGGCGCAGACCTCCTCTTTCTCGTTCTTGCGCAGCAGGCCGTGGTCCACAAAGACGCAGGTCAGCTGCTTGCCCACCGCCTTGGCGAGCATGGCCGCCAGGACCGACGAGTCCACGCCGCCGGACAGAGCGCACAGCACCTTGCCGTCGCCGATCTGCTCCCGCAGGGCCTTGACGTTGCTCTCCACAAAGGAGTCCATCTTCCAGTCGCCGGCGCAGCCGCACACGTTGTACACGAAGTTGTGCAGCATCTTTTTGCCCTCCGCGGTGTGCAGCACCTCCGGGTGGAACTGCACGGCATACAGCCCGCGGCTGGTGTCCTCCATGGCTGCCACCGGGCAGTTGGCGGTGTGGGCCGTGATCTTGAAGCCGGGCGCCGCCTGCGCGATGTAGTCGTTGTGGCTCATCCAGCAGATGGTGGACGGCGACACCCCCTCAAACAGCTTGCTGCTGGTGTCCACAAAGACCTCGGTCTTGCCGTATTCGCGCTCGGGCGCGCGGGTCACTTTGCCGCCCAGCAGGTGCATCATCAGCTGGCTGCCGTAGCAGATGCCCAGAATGGGCACCCCCCAGGTGAAGATCTCGGGGTCGCAGCTGGGAGAATCCTCCAGATATACGCTGTTGGGCCCGCCGGTGAAGATGATCCCCTTGGGATTCTTGGCGCGGATGACCGCGGGGTCGGTCTTATAGGAATAAATCTCACAGTAGACGTTGTTCTCACGCACACGGCGCGCGATCAGCTGGTTGTACTGGCCGCCGAAGTCCAGTACGATCACCGTTTCATGCTGCTGCATTCTCTTTCCTCCTGTATGTATTCAAAAACGAATGTATACTATTATAGTATACCATATTCCACGCGGAAAAGCGACTGTATTCGCCTTGAAATTCACTCAGGTACAGCGATTTATTTTTTCTTATCCCAAAACGGCACAGCAAAAAGCCCCTTTCTGCTTTGTGGACAGAAAGGGGCAAAGGTGCTATAGATCAGTCTTCAGCGCACGGGGGCAAGATTACTCAACGATCTTGCTGACGACGCCGGAACCAACGGTACGGCCACCCTCACGGATAGCGAAACGCAGGCCCTCCTCCATAGCGACAGCGGTCAGCAGCTCAACGGTCATGACAACGTTATCGCCAGGCATGCACATCTCGGTGCCCTCGGGCAGGTTGATGATGCCGGTCACGTCGGTGGTGCGGAAGTAGAACTGAGGACGATAGTTGGAGAAGAACGGAGTGTGACGGCCGCCCTCTTCCTTGGTCAGGACGTAGACCTGGCCCTCGAACTTGGTGTGGGGGTGCACAGAACCGGGCTTAGCCAGAACCTGGCCGCGCTCGATCTGAGTGCGGTCCACGCCACGCAGCAGGGCACCAATGTTGTCGCCAGCCTGAGCGAAGTCCAGGCTCTTGCGGAACATCTCCAGACCGGTGATGGTGGTGGTCAGACGCTCGGGACGGATGCCAACGATCTCCATCTGATCGCCAACCTTGGCGGTGCCGCGCTCGACACGGCCGGTAGCGACGGTGCCGCGGCCGGAAATGGTCATGACGTCCTCAACGGGCATCAGGAAGTCCTTGTCGGCCAGACGGTCGGGAGTGGGGATGTACTCGTCGACCGCGTTCATCAGCTCATTGATGCACTCGTACTCGGGGGCGTTGGGGTCGGTAGAGGTGGACTCCAGAGCCTTCAGAGCAGAACCACGGATGATGGGGGTGTCGTCGCCGGGGAAGTCGTACTCGCTCAGCAACTCACGGATCTCCATCTCGACCAGATCCAGCAGCTCCTCGTCGTCGACCATATCGCACTTGTTCATGAACACGACGATATAGGGCACGCCGACCTGACGGGCCAGCAGGATGTGCTCGCGGGTCTGGGGCATGGGACCATCGGTAGCAGCCACGACCAGGATAGCGCCGTCCATCTGAGCAGCACCGGTGATCATGTTCTTAACGTAGTCAGCATGGCCCGGGCAGTCAACGTGAGCGTAGTGACGCTTGTCGGTCTGATACTCAACGTGAGCGGAGTTGATCGTGATACCACGAGCGCGCTCCTCGGGAGCCTTATCGATGTTGGCGTAGTCCATGAAGTCTGCGTCACCCTTCAGGGCCAGAACCTTGGTGATGGCGGCAGTCAGAGTGGTCTTGCCGTGGTCAACGTGGCCGATGGTGCCGATGTTAACATGCGGCTTAGAACGGTCAAATTTTGCCTTTTCAGCCATTGGAATATCCTCCCTTTAAAACGGTTTTTGGTTATAACAGCCTCGCGCCTGCAACATTTGCATTGCAAGGCTATTCTACTAGATTATCCCTTCAAAATCAAGAGATTTTCCAGAAAATTTTCTCCCCGCATCAAAACGCAGGCAGAAACGCGCGGTCCTTACTCCTTGGTACGGCCGGCAATGATCTGGTCGGCGATGTTCTTGGGCACCGGCTCGTAGTGAGAGGGCTCCATCACATACTGGCCACGGCCCTGGGTCTTGCTGCGCAGGTCAGTGGCATAACCGAACATCTGAGCCAGAGGAACCATAGCGTTGACACGCTGGGTGCCAGCCATAGCCTCCATGCCCTGGATCTGGCCGCGGCGGGCATTCAGGTCGCCGATAACGTCGCCCAGATACTCGTCGGGGACGATGACGGCCACCTTCATGATGGGCTCGGTGATGATGGGATCGGCCTTGCGCATGGCCTCCTTGAAGGCCATGGAACCGGCGATAGAGAAGGCCATTTCAGAGGAGTCAACCTCGTGATAAGAGCCGTCCCACAGGGTGACCTTGACATCAACGACCGGGTAACCGGCCAGCACGCCCGCCTTCATAGCACCCTGGATACCGCTGTCGACAGCCGGGATGTACTCTTTCGGGATAGCGCCGCCCACGATGGCGTTGACAAACTCGTAACCCTTACCGGGCTCGTTGGGCTCGATCTTGATCTTGACGTGACCGTACTGGCCCTTACCACCAGACTGACGGGCGTACTTGGTCTCCTGGTTGGCAGCCTTGCGGATGGTCTCACGGTAGGCGACCTGAGGTGCGCCGACGTTCGCTTCGACCTTGAACTCACGCAGCAGACGGTCCACGATGATCTCCAGGTGCAGCTCGCCCATGCCGGCGATGATGGTCTGACCGGTCTCCTCGTCGGTGTAGGTCTTGAAGGTGGGGTCCTCCTCAGCCAGCTTGGCCAGGGCGATGCCCATCTTCTCGTTGCCGGCCTTGGTCTTGGGCTCGATGGCCACGCGGATGACCGGCTCGGGGAACTTCATCGACTCGAGGATGATGGGGTGGTTCTCGTCGCACAGGGTGTCGCCGGTGGTGGTATTCTTCAGGCCCACAACAGCCGCGATATCGCCTGCGTAGCAGCAGTCGATGTCCTTGCGGTGGTTGGAGTGCATCTGCAGGATACGGCCCATGCGCTCGCGGCAGTCCTTCACCGAGTTGTAGACGGTGGTGCCTGCCTCGACCTTGCCCGAGTAAACGCGGAAGTATGCCAGCTTGCCGACGAAGGGGTCGGTAGCGATCTTGAAAGCCAGAGCAGCGAAGGGAGCGTCGTCGGAAGAGGGACGGGTCTCGGGCTCCTCGGTCTCAGGATTGACGCCCTTGATATCGGGGATATCGGTGGGGGCGGGCATATAGTCCACGATCGCGTCCAGCAGCTTCTGGACGCCCTTGTTTTTGTAGGAAGAGCCGCAGACGACGGGGACCAGGGTGTTGGCGATGGTCTCCTTGCGGATGGCGGCCTTCAGTTCCTCGCGGGTGATCTCCTCGCCCTCGAGGTACTTCTCCATCAGCTCTTCATCGTTCTCGGCGACAGCCTCGATCAGGATGTTGCGGTATTCCTCCGCCTGCTCCTTCATGTCGTCGGGGATCTCCTCAACGCGCATGTCGTTGCCCATGTCGTCGTAGTAGACCTCAGCGGTCATGTCGACCAGGTCGACGATACCCTTGAAGGTGTCCTCGCAGCCGATGGGCAGCTGGATGGCCACGCCATTGGCGTGCAGGCGGTCGTGCAGCATCTTGATGCAGTTGAAGAAGTCGGCGCCCATGGTGTCCATCTTGTTGACGTAGACCATGCGGGGGACCTTGTATTCATCTGCCTGACGCCAGACCGTTTCGGACTGGGGCTCGACGCCGCCCTTGGCAGCCAGAACGGTGACAGAACCGTCCAGCACACGCAGAGAGCGCTGCACCTCGACGGTGAAGTCGACGTGGCCCGGGGTGTCGATGATGTTGATACGATGGCGGTTCTTCTTGTACGCCACGGGATCCTTCTGGGTCTCGCTGTGGCTCCAGTAGCAGGTGGTGGCAGCGGAAGTGATGGTGATGCCGCGCTCCTGCTCCTGAACCATCCAGTCCATCGTGGCTGCGCCCTCATGCACCTCACCGATCTTGTGGGTGATGCCGGTGTAGTAGAGGATGCGCTCGGTGGTGGTGGTCTTGCCGGCATCAATGTGGGCCATGATGCCGATGTTTCTGGTCATCTGAAGAGAAACTTCTCTGGGTGTAGCCATGAATGTACCTCCAGCAGATCAATAACGGAAATGAGCAAAAGCCTTGTTGGCCTCAGCCATCTTATGGGTATCCTCGCGCTTCTTCACGGCGGCGCCGGTGTTGTTGGCGGCATCCATGATCTCGGCGGCCAGACGCTGGCTCATGGTCTTTTCACCACGGCTGCGGCTGTAGGCAGTCAGCCAGCGCAGGCCCAGGGTCTCGCGGCGGGCGGGGCTGACCTCCAGGGGGACCTGGTAGTTGGCACCGCCGACGCGGCGGGTCTTGCACTCGAGGCTGGGCATGATGTTCTCCATGGCCTTCTGGAAGACCTCCAGGGGATCGTTGCCGGTCTTCTCCTGGATCATGGTGAAAGCATCATAAACGATCTTCTGAGCAACGCCCTTCTTGCCGTCCAGCATGATGCTGTTGACAAGGCGAGTAACCATCTTGGAATTGTAAATAGGATCAGCTAAGACATCGCGCTTAGCAATGTTACCTCTTCTAGGCATCTTTCTTCCCTCCTTCACAGAATGATATCATCGGTACTCGAAAGTATAAAACTCCCGTTGTGTCACAAAGAGCTGACCTTACATAAACCGTTGCCGTCTGGCGTGTATGCAGACTTGTTATTTATATATGGAAAGCCGTTTATGGCGGTTTGATTCTGGGTTTTATTACTTCTTAGCAGCACCGGCCTTGGGACGCTTTGCGCCGTACTTGGAGCGGGCCTGGTTGCGGCCTGCAACACCCTGGGCGTCCAGAGTGCCGCGGATGATGTGGTAACGCACACCGGGCAGGTCCTTGACACGGCCGCCGCGGATCAGAACGACCGAGTGCTCCTGCAGGTTGTGGCCGATGCCGGGAATGTAAGAGGTGACCTCGATACCATTCGTCAGGCGGACACGAGCAACCTTACGCAGTGCAGAGTTGGGCTTCTTGGGGGTCATGGTACGGACGGCAGTGCAGACACCGCGCTTCTGGGGGCTGTTCAGATCAGAATACTGTTTCTTCTGAGAATTGTAGCTCTTCAGCAGGGCGGGAGCAGTGCTCTTGGTAGCCAGGACATCGCGGCCTTTGCGTACAAGCTGGTTAAAAGTAGGCATTGTGTTTCTCCTTTCCACTAGTTTTCCCGGCCGGGCGGTGTGGCCCGGCGCTTTTTGCCGCACTTGTCCCCTGGGGGTCAAGCGCAACATGATTATTGTACACGGAAAAGCGTGTAATGTCAACAGTTTTACCGGAAAAATTTTGTTTTATACACAGATGATACATTTTCAATCAAAAGGCTGCCTCCTGCGGCGAAAAGAGGGCGGCGCAGCGGCAAAAAGCCCCGCCTACGGCGGGCGCCGCAGGCGGGGCTTTGCGCTTTTGGTTGAATGCCGGTCCGAAAGGTTACTGGTTGGCAGCCTGTGCCGCTTCGGCCTCGGCCTCCAGCTCTTCCTTGAGGGCCTCCTCGCGGCGGATCAGCTCCTCGCGGACCTCCGGCAGGCCGGTGCCCGCGGGGATCAGCTTGCCGATGATGACGTTCTCCTTCAGGCCGGAGAGCTTATCCTCCTTGCCCTTGATCGCCGCCTCGGTCAGCACGCGGGTGGTCTCCTGGAAGGACGCCGCCGACAGGAAGCTCTCGGTGGCCAGGGCGGCCTTGGTGATGCCCAGCAGCACCTGCTGGTACTCCACCAGCTTGACGCCCTCCTCCCCTGCTGCGATGCGGGCGGCCAGCTCTTCATTGATGGCCTCCACATCCAGCCGGTTGGCCAGCGCGCCGCCGATCAGGTCGGACGAACCGGCGTCGGTCACGCGGACCTTGCGGCACATCTGGCGGATGATGACCTCGATGTGCTTGTCGTTGATCTCCACGCCCTGCAGGCGGTAGACCTTCTGGACCTCGCTGATGAGGTAGTTCTGGACAGCGTCCAGGCCCTTGACGGCCAGGATGTCCTGGGGATACAGGACGCCCTCGCGGGTGATGATGTCGCCCTTCTCGACGCGGTCGCCGGGCATGACCCGTGCGTGCTGGGTGAAGGGGATCGAGTAGCTCTTGACCACCTCGGCGCCGGTGTCGTCCTTGCCGGTGACCTTGATGACCACGTTCTTCTTGGTATCGTCCTGCGAGACGACGCCCGAGATCTCGCTCATGATGGCCATGCTCTTGGGCCGGCGGCTCTCAAACAGCTCCTCGACGCGGGGCAGACCCTGGGTAATGTCTTCCGCCGAGGCGATGCCGCCGGTATGGAAGGTACGCATGGTCAGCTGGGTGCCCGGCTCGCCGATGGACTGGGCTGCGATGATGCCGACCGACTCGCCCAGCTGGACCGGCTCGCCGGTCGCCATGTTGGAGCCGTAGCACCGGGCGCAGACGCCGGTCTTGGCGCGGCAGGTCAGCAGGCTGCGGATCTTGAGGTGGGTGATGCCTGCGGCCTCGATCTTCTCGGCGTCGTACAGGTCCATCATCTTGCCCTCGGGCACGATCACCTCGCCGGTGGTCGGGTCAATGACGTCGCCCACAGCGTAGCGGCCGATCAGGCGCTCGCGGAAGGACTCGATCTTCTCCTTGCCCTCGTGGATCTCGGAGACCTCCAGGCCGTCGGTGGTGCCGCAGTCCATCTCACGGATGATGACGTCCTGCGAGACGTCGACCATGCGGCGGGTCAGGTAGCCCGAGTCAGCGGTACGCAGAGCGGTATCGGCCAGGCCCTTGCGGGCGCCGCGGGCCGAAACGAAGTATTCCAGAATGTTCAGACCTTCGCGGTAGTTGGCGCGAATGGGCATCTCGATGGTGTGGCCGGCGGTGTTGGCCAGCAGGCCGCGCATGCCGGCCAGCTGCTTGATCTGGTTCATCGAACCACGGGCGCCCGAGTCGGCCATCATATAGATCTCGTTGTCCTTGGGCAGGTTGTCGGCCAGGGCCTTGGAGACCTTGTCGGTGGTGGCCTGCCAGATGTCGATGGTTTTTTTGTAGCGCTCCTCCTCCGAGATCAGGCCGCGGTTGAACAGCTGGCCGACCTTGGACACCTGGTCGTCGGCTTCCTTCAGCAGCTCGTCCTTCTGGGGCGGGATGACCGCGTCGCAGACGGCGACCGAAATGGCCGACAGGGTGGAGTACTTGTAGCCCTGTGCCTTGATGGCATCCAGCATCTTGGCGCAGGCGCGGGTGCCGTTGCGGGTCAGGCAGCGGGAAATGATATCCGGCAGGGTCTTTTTGGTGACGCGGAAGCCGATCTCGTAGTCCAGCCAGTGGGCGGGATCGGTGCGGTCCACATAGCCCAGGTTCTGGGGCACGGGCGCATTGAAGATGATGCTGCCCACGGTGGTATCCACCAGGCCGCTGCGCTCCTCCCCATCCAGCACCATGGTGCGGCGCACCTTGATGGGGGCGTGCAGGGTGACCACGTGCTCGGCGTAGGCCATCAGGGCCTCGTCCTCATCGCGGAACACCTTGCCCGCGCCCTCCTCGTCGGGGCGGACGGTGGTCAGGTAGTAGCTGCCCAGGATCATGTCCTGGGTGGGCACGGTGACGGGCGCGCCGTCCGAGGGCTTCAGCAGGTTGAACGAAGCCAGCATCAGCAGCTTGGCCTCGCGGCAGGCGTCGTCGCCCAGGGGCAGGTGGACGGCCATCTGGTCGCCGTCAAAGTCGGCGTTGAAGCCGGTGCAGGACAGCGGGTGCAGCTTGATGGCGCGGCCCTCGACCAGCACCGGGTTGAAGGCGCGGATGCCCAGACGGTGCAGGGTAGGCGCGCGGTTCAGCAGAACGGGGTGGCCCTTGATGACGGTCTCGAGGCTGTCCCACACTTCGGGGCGGGCGCGCTCCACCATCTTGCGGGCGGACTTGATGTTGTTGGCCACGCCCTTTTCCACCAGGTCCTTCATGACGAAGGGCTTGAACAGCTCCAGCGCCATCTCCTTGGGCAGGCCGCACTGGTCCATCTTCAGCTCAGGGCCGACGACGATGACCGAACGGCCCGAGTAGTCGACGCGCTTGCCCAGCAGGTTCTGACGGAAGCGGCCCTGCTTGCCCTTGAGCATATCGGACAGGCTCTTGAGGGCGCGGTTGTTGGGGCCGGTGACAGGACGGCCGCGGCGGCCGTTGTCGATCAGGCTGTCCACAGCCTCCTGCAGCATCCGCTTTTCATTGCGGACGATGATGTCGGGCGCGCCCAGTTCCAGCAGGCGGCGCAGGCGGTTGTTGCGGTTGATGACCCGGCGGTACAGATCGTTCAGGTCGGTGGTGGCGAAGCGGCCGCCGTCCAGCTGGACCATGGGGCGCAGGTCGGGCGGCAGCACCGGCAGCACGGTCAGGATCATCCACTCGGGGCGATTGCCCGAAATGCGGAAGGCCTCCACCACTTCCAGCCGCTTGAGGATGCGGATGCGCTTCTGGCCGCTGGACTTCTCCACCTCAGCGTTCAGCTCGGCGGACAGCTGGTCCAGGTCGATCTCCTCCAGCAGGGTGCGGATGGCTTCGGCGCCCATCTCCGCGCGGAACTCGTCGCCGTACCGCTCCTGCATCTCGCGGTACTCCTTCTCGGTCAGCAGCTGTTTTTTCTCCAGCGGGGTCAGACCGGGGTCAACGACGATATAGCTTGCAAAGTACAGCACCTTTTCCAGCAGGCGGGGGCTGATGTCCAGCATCAGGCCGATGCGGCTGGGGATGCCCTTGAAATACCAGATGTGGCTGACGGGGGCCGCCAGCTCGATGTGGCCCATCCGCTCGCGGCGGACCTTGGCCTTGGTCACCTCGACGCCGCAGCGCTCGCAGATCTTGCCCTTGTAGCGGATGCGCTTATACTTGCCGCAGTGGCACTCCCAGTCCTTGGTGGGTCCAAAGATGCGCTCGCAGAACAGGCCGTCCCGCTCGGGCTTCAGGGTGCGGTAGTTGATGGTCTCGGGCTTCTTCACCTCGCCGTAGCTCCATTTGCGGATCTGTTCGGGAGAGGCAAGACCGATCTTGATCGAATCGAAAACGGTGTTTTCCATGAATCGAACCCTTCCTTAATCTCTATAACAAGTTCCGATGCGAAACCGGCTGTCTTTTATTCGTCGAAGTTCACTTCGTCGGACGGCTGGGCCTCGGCCTCCGGGGCGGGGTTATCCTCCAGGACAGCAGGGTCGTCAAAGCCCGCGTCGGCATCCTTGATGGTGTAGTCGTTCAGCAGTTCGCTCTCCTGCACCACGGTCTCGGCGCCGGCCACCTCACGCATATCAAAGCCAGTCTCCTCCTCGTCGAAGTTCTGGCGCATATCGATCTCGTTGCCGTCCTTATCCTGGACGATGACGTCCAGACCCAGGGACTGCAGCTCCTTGAGCATGACCCGGAAGGATTCGGGGATGCCGGGCTGGGGCACGGGCTCGCCCTTGACGATGGCCTCGTAGGTCTTGACACGGCCCTCCACGTCGTCCGACTTGACGGTCAGGATCTCCTGCAGGGTGTAGGCTGCGCCGTAAGCCTCCAGGGCCCAGACTTCCATCTCGCCGAAGCGCTGGCCGCCGAACTGGGCCTTGCCGCCCAGGGGCTGCTGGGTGACCAGGGAGTAGGGGCCGGTGGAACGGGCGTGGATCTTATCGTCGACCAGGTGATGCAGCTTGAGGTAGTACATATAGCCCACGGTGACGCGGTTGTCGAACTTCTCGCCGGTGCGGCCGTCGTAGACGGTGGTCTTGCCGTCGCGGTCCAGCTCGATCTTGGAGAAGTCGATGATGTGGCCCTGCTCGCCCATGATCTTGGGCAGCTTGGTGGGATACTCGGGGGCGTTCTCGCCGTGCCACGTGGCGCGTGCATCGTCGAACGCGTCGCCGATGTCGCTCTCACGGGCGGAGTCGAACACCGGGGTCATGACCTTGATGCCGCAGGCCTTGGCGGCGTAGCCCAGGTTGACTTCCAGCACCTGACCGATGTTCATACGGGAAGGCACGCCCAGGGGGTTCAGCACGATGTCCAGGGGGGTGCCGTCGGGCAGGTAGGGCATATCCTCCTGCGGCAGGATGCGGGAGACGACGCCCTTGTTGCCGTGGCGGCCGGCCATCTTGTCGCCCACGCTGATCTTGCGCTTCTGGGCGATGTAGCAGCGGACCACCTCGCGGACGCCGGGCTGCAGCTCGTCGCTGTTCTCAGGGGTAAAGACCTTGACGTCCACGATGATGCCGTACTCGCCGTGGGGCACACGGAGGGAGGTGTCGCGGACTTCGCGGGCCTTCTCGCCGAAGATGGCGCGCAGCAGGCGCTCCTCGGCGGTCAGCTCGGTCTCGCCCTTGGGCGTGACCTTGCCCACCAGAATGTCGCCGCTCTTGACCTCGGCGCCGATGCGGATGATGCCGCGCTCGTCCAGATCTTTCAGCGCGTCCTCCGACACGTTGGGGATATCCCGGGTGATCTCCTCGGGTCCCAGCTTGGTGTCGCGGCTCTCGATCTCATACTCCTCGATGTGGATGGAGGTGTAAACGTCCTCGCGGACGATCTTCTCATTCAGCAGGACGGCGTCCTCGTAGTTGTAGCCCTCCCAGGTCATGAAGCCGATCAGAGCGTTCTTGCCCAGGGCGATCTCGCCGTTGCGCATGGCGGGGCCGTCGGCCAGGACCTGGCCCTTCTTGACGGTCTCACCCACCGAGACGATGGGGCGCTGGTTGATGCAGGTGCCTGCGTTGGAGCGGGCGAACTTGATGAGGCTGTACTCATCCGCGCCGCCCTGGTTGTTGCGGACCACCACATGGTCGGCGTCCACACGCTCCACCACGCCGTCGTTCTTGGCCAGGATGGCGACGCCCGAGTCGGTGGCGGCCTTGTATTCCATGCCGGTGGCCACCAGCGGCTGCTGGGTGACCATCAGAGGCACGGCCTGGCGCTGCATGTTCGCGCCCATCAGGGCACGGTTACAGTCGTCGTTCTCCAGGAAGGGGATCATGGAGGTGGCCACCGAGACCATCATGCGGGGCGAAACGTCCACGAAATCCACCTTTTCGGCGTCGATCTCGAGGATGTCGTCGCGGCGGCGGGCCGAAACGCGGTGGCGGATGAAGTGGCGGTTCTCGTCCAGGGGCTCGTTGGCCTGGGCGACCACATATTCATCTTCGACGTCGGCGGTCATATACACCACTTCGTCGGTGACGACCTGGTCGATGACGCGGCCCTTCTCGTCGTAGGTCTTGTTCACCTTGCGGTAGGGCGCCTCGATAAAGCCGTACTCATTGATCCGGGCGTAGGACGCCAGGTAGGAGATCAGACCGATGTTGGGGCCTTCAGGGGTCTCGACGGGGCACATACGGCCGTAGTGGCTGTAGTGGACGTCGCGGACTTCGAAGCCTGCGCGGTCACGGCTCAGGCCGCCGGGGCCCAGGGCCGACAGGCGGCGCTTGTGGGTCAGCTCGGCCAGGGGGTTGTTCTGGTCCATGAACTGGGACAGGGGCGAAGAACCGAAGAACTCCTTGATGGCTGCCACCACAGGCCGGATGTTGATCAGGGCCTGGGGGGTCAGGGTGGTCTGGTCCTGGCTCTGGAGGGTCATGCGCTCGCGGATGACGCGCTCCATGCGGGAGAAGCCGATGCGGAACTGGTTCTGCAGCAGCTCGCCCACGCTGCGGATGCGGCGGTTGCCCAGGTGGTCGATGTCGTCGGTGGTGCCGATGCCGTGGCCCAGGCCGTTCAGGTAGTTGATGGAGGACAGGATATCGGTGACGGTGAGGGTGCGGTTGATGAGCTGGTCGTGGTTGCGGCGCAGCAGCTCCTTCTGCTCCTCGGGGTCAGAGGTGGTGTCCAGGATCTTGCGCAGCTCTTCAAAAGAGCAGCGCTCGTTGATGCCGCACTCCTTCACGTCAAAGGAGAAGAAGGGCTGGGCGTCCACGCAGCCGTTGGTGATGACCTTGACCGGCTTGCCCTCGATGGAGACGGTGACCAGGTTGACACCGGCGGCGTCGGCCTGCTCGGCCTTGGCGCGGGTGATCTTCTCCCCTGCCTCGATCAGCAGTTCGCCGGTCAGGGGGTCCACCACGTTCTCAGCGGCCACCTGGCCGGTGATGCGGCGGGCCAGGGACAGCTTCTTGTTCATCTTGTACCGGCCGAACCGGGACAGATCGTACCGGCGGGGGTCAAAGAAGAGCATATTGATCTGGCTGGTGGCCGACTCCACCGTGGGAGGCTCGCCGGGGCGCAGCTTGCGGTAAACTTCCAGCAGGCCCTCCTCGGTGTTTTTGGTGGTATCCTTTTCAAAGGTGGCCAGGATGCGCTCATCCTCGCCGAAGTAATTCAGGATGTCGTCGTTGCTGGACAGGCCCAGGGCACGGCACAGGACGGTGACGGGCAGCTTGCGGTTCTTGTCGATGCGGACGTAGAACACGCCGGTGGCGTCGGTCTCATACTCCAGCCAGGCGCCGCGGTTGGGGTTCATGGTGGCGCTGAACAGCTCGTTGCCCACCTTGTCGTGGGCCATGCCGTAGAACACGCCCGGGGAGCGGACCAGCTGGCTGACGATGACGCGCTCGGCGCCGTTGATGACGAAGGTGCCGGCGTCGGTCATCAGGGGGAAATCCCCCATGAAGATCTCCTGGTCCTTGACTTCGCCGGTCTCCTTGTTCAGCAGGCGGGCGGTCACGCGCAGGGGGGCGGCGTAGGTGACGTCGCGGCTCTTGCACTCTTTGATGCTGTACTTGGGCTCTTTGTCGAGGCGGTAATCCACGAAGCTCAGCGCCAGGTTGCCGGTGTAATCCTCAATGGTGCCAATGTCATGGAACACCTCCCGCAGGCCCTCGTCCAGGAACCACTGGTACGAGTTCTTCTGTACCTCGATGAGGTTAGGCATCCCGATGACTTCGTCGATGTGGGAGAAGCTCATCCGCTCGGTCTTGCCGAGTTTTACGGGCTTGACTTTCATCATAAAATCGACCACTCCTTACTTTTATACTCCACGGACGTGCGGACAAAGGCGGCCGGCGGGGAGGTTTTTTCTCCCTCCGCTCTTGACAAAGCGGCGGGGGCGCGCCCCCTCGGCCGTCCGATTTCTGGCAGACTCACAGAAACAGCCCTGCGCGGGCCGGACGGGTTCGTCGTTTTTCACAAACTTTTTGTTTCCGAGCCCGCCAGACGAGCCTCGAAACCCCGTTTTTCGCGCAGTATTCCATTTTGTGATACTCATGTAGTGTAGCATAAAAAAATCCAGTTGTCAAGCCATTTTGCGGCTCTGGGTCAAAATTTTTTTTGCGCGCGCTTCTTGTTTAGAACACACGGCGGCGTGTTGCAAAAGCGTGTTTTGGGGCTTGCATTTTTTGTTTTTCACGTTCCATCCAAAAAAACCTTTGGTGATTTTGTACACATTGCATCTTGCTTTTTTCGATCCACCTTCCGTCCAGGACCGCAGCGGCTACAAACTGCTAAAAAAGTCCCGTCCAGCCGACATGTGCGGATGGACGGGACTCATACAGGGAAATTGAGCGCTGAGAGTGTGCGAGGCCGCAAGGCCGAGTGCGCGG
>ERZ1090867.71-NODE-71-length-48932-cov-10.931788_pt1 | contig 48932 bp, 87 predicted proteins | sample MGYA00478476_ERZ1090867 | MGnify/ENA primary metagenome ERZ1090867 (study PRJEB33644, sample SAMEA5815742) | chicken gut metagenome | biome: Chicken; feature: Gastrointestinal Tract; material: Caecum | place: Ireland | collected 2019-01-01 | study: A study of the... | reverse complement strand
TATTAATATAAGAAAGTAACTTACTTACTTATATAGGATTTACCGGGTAAAACCGGTAACTACTCCGCAGCCCGCGTCATTACTGGATTTATTTTTACCACCTGTAGGTAAATACAGTAGTTTTCAAATCAGGATTGCTTTTGTAAGATGTTGATTACCGGTACTTTATTTGAAAAACCGGAATTTACCGGGTTTTTGTTGTGTGATTAATAATTGCGCAATTGTTCATGTTTCAACAGAACCCACTGATGCGACAACTGAAAATCATATTGACGTAGAATTACAACTGATGTAGATTGAACTCATCGAAACAAACGAGGGTGAAGAGATGAAAATCAAAAATCGTGAAGAATTTGAAGATGCGCAGGCTATGGCACGCATTGCAGTTGAGCGTACAAACAACAGAATTCCTGCCGACGCATTCTGGAACGCAGCAATGCAGGCTTTAATCTCAGCGTATGAGTTAAGCAAATGACAGGCGCAACATTCGAACTCATCGCCAGTCTGGTTATCGTGGCATTCATCATTATCGCAGTGGCAGTTTCTAAATCAGGGTACAAGGAGTAACAAATGGCAAAGACTATCTATCGTCGCGAAAAACTTGAGCCTGAACTTGGTCACGTTGGCGCGCAAAACTTTATGAGCAAGCAGGCACGCAATGCAATGGAATCTATCCGCGTAAATCGCGTTGTGCGCGTGTTTAATGGTGAAGGTAAGCGAAGAGTAATGGATGAGCTGATTGTTGTGTTTTGAACGCGATTCAGCATTCTTATTTTTAATGGTGATGATATGGCAAAAGTAAAAACATATGAGTTCTGGTTTGTGCAGAACAAAATGTACACATCCAGAACAATCGAGCGAGCATACTGGTGGAATAAGTGTTTAATCCTGTCTGGCTGCATTGTACTGGCAAAGTGCAAATTCAAAGCGATTAACATCACCGATGAGGATGCACTCACAATCGCAAAGATTGAGTTTGAAGAAGATGGTTATTACGAAGAAATTATGGGGGTCAGGGTATGAGTAAAGTTAAAACATACGCAGTAAACTGTAACGACGCGTGGCTAAACACAGATGGCGATGACATTTCTGACTCATATGTTAAGTATGCTGATTACGCAGCTCTTCAAGCTAAATGCGATGAGCTACTTAAAGAAATTAAAAACATGCAGGACCAAGCCCTTGATGATGGATGCCGAATTGCAGAGCTTGAAGAAGCCTTGCGAGATAAGCAGGAACTAATTCCTGATGAGCACGACACTACCTCTCAGCAATTCGAAAGCCTGGCTAAAAGTGAATAGCTACCATTTCATATTAATTATCAGTGCGCCCTATGTGGCGCACGCTTTAGTGGAGATGTATGGATGAATAACTACAAACGACGCAAGTACACCCCTGGCGCTAAAATCTTCCTTGCTGTTTATGCGCTGGCACTTGTGGCAGCTATTGCAGGGGTGGTGCATTATGTTTGATAAATTAGCTGAGTTTTATGAAGCATATTCAGACTGGATTGATGCTGACGCACCAGAAAGCGAACCGTTCAGTCGAAGAGTTGGGCTTTGTGGTTCTTTGTGCTCGTACCTTGCAAGTAAAGGTTACAGATCCCCGGCAAGGGATATGGCGCTGCAGTTAATGAAGTCGCAATTCATTAAGGCCGGACTCAGCCGTGATTACCCGTTTAATAACGCAGATAACTCATACCGTATGGAAGTCATTAACGGAACAATTCACACCAACAAGAATCGCGCAGCATGGGTTAAAAGGGAGTGGCAGAATTATGTTTAACGACATTAGCGACGCAATGCAAAACATGTGGGAACGCTACTGGAACAGCATGAAGACATGTCACTACATGATGGTACAGATAGGTAATTACATTGAGGTTGTGCCTGACAATGGCGTGCATGACATCAAGTGCATGTGTTCTACGAGGGCTTTTGCGAATGCAAACAACTAAGCAGAAAGTCTGGAATCTCGCCAAGCAACACGAACTGGACGATTTTATCGCGAAGGTGGCAAAAACATTCCCGGATGCGCTTGAAATCGTTCATGTGCAGACTCGTGATGAAAACGCATGGTGCTATGCTGGCAAGCGTGATAATGATGGTGTACAATAAACGCATAACCACCATTGCTTTCCTCATATCATCATCCAACATTTAACCCGCCTTGTGCGGGTTCTTTTTTATCTGTGTTAAACTAACTATATCGAAATACGAAAAGACGAAAACAGAATGGCTAATCCAAACCCAGTCATGAAATTTTCCTCTGAATACCAGCCTGCTGGCAGAGGATTAAGCTACAGAAACAGGCTCATTGAAGCATTAAAGCGATGCGGGCTTGGCGAGGAGGAATTCCTTGACGCATTCATCAGGACGTCAATCAGGATGACGGAGGAAAACCCTACTCAGGGTGTGCAGATGCTGAAGGAAATATTCCTGCGCATTAGCCCCGTGCAAAAAAGCATGGCACCTCCGGTTAATTTTAAATACCGCAAAGATGCCACTCCAGTTGAGCAGATAGAGGATGTTATTCAATCTGTCTCCAGCGGCGAGCTTCCAATTGACGTGGCATCGCAGGTTGTGTCTATGATTAAGGTTGGGCTTGACGTAAAAGAGTTAACCGAACTCGCCGCGCGCCTTGAGCGACTGGAGAAATTACTGGAGCAGCAACAGTAACTGATTTATAATAATCAATGCGGCTAGGGGGCACCCGAAAAGCGACTCATCACCGCCTGCCGCATTCACTTCAATGATGCCCTGATGAGGAATCTATATATGGCACGCAAAAGACTGTCAGCACCAGCAATTGAAAAACTCGAAGAGATTATTGGCGATGGCGTGATTGATACGCCTGAATCCGCGGTGTTCGGTGTTGTTAATACAGATAAACAGATTGTTCGCAAACTCAAAATGACGCAAAGCGGAGTTGATGACGTTAGCGACTCTGATATTAACGTTGACCACCTGATACCAGAAAAGCTGGAAAAGCTACTTTACCCCAAGCGAAATAAGATTGTGTTTGGTGGACGCGGATGCTTAGCCATCGGCACGATGGTGAGGATGTTTGATGGTAGCCTAAAACGCGTAGAGGATATCGTTGTTGGCGATAAGGTTATGGGGCCAGACAGTAAACCACGAAATGTTTTAAGCATCTGCCGTGGATTTGATGACATGTACACGGTTCATCAAAAATATGCTGATGACTACACCGTCAACTCAAGTCACATACTGTCATTACGAAAGGTCCCATCTGCCATCAGTGATGAGACGAAAACACCTGATGGTAAAAGAATTTATCGTTATTACCCAAATGACCCGGAAATACTTAATATCGGTGTTTCAGAATATTTGTCGCGCGCAACTTCCAAAAAGTTCCGCCATGTCTTTAAAGGGTGGCGAACAGGGTGGGATTTTCAGGAACAAAGCGTTCCAGTTGACCCGTACTTTCTTGGCTTATGGTTAGGTGATGGCTCGTCTCGTAGTGTTGAAGTGTGCACGCCTGATCCAGAGATAGTTGAATACCTTTACAACGTGGCAAGCCAATACGGGATGCAGGTAAAGGTTCGCGATGATGATAGATGCCCTGTCTATGCGATAACTAATGGTCGAGCTGCTGGCATGGGGAAAAACACCAACCCGTTACTAACTAAAATGCAGCAGCTTGGGGTGATTAATAATAAACACATACCTGACTGCTATATCAAAAACAGCAGACAGGTAAGACTTCAGCTTCTGGCTGGGCTATTGGATACTGATTCGCATTATGACCAGAAAAAGAAAAGCTATTCTTTCACATCAATAAATAAAGAAATGACTTTCTCTTTGATGGATGTAGCAAGATCACTTGGCTTCAAGTCAAGCATAATCAAAAAGACTGATGTCACGTTTGAGTATAAAGGCGAGAAAAGAATATACGAAAAGGATGTGTGGGAGGTGTTCGTTAGTGGCGACCTTCATACAATCCCATGCCGAGTAAAAAGGAAGATAGCAGAGAAAACCAAGTCAACCCGTGGAAAGATGACTGAGGTGTCATTATCTTATGTCGGGAATGGTGAATACGCTGGGTTCACTCTTGATGGCGATCATCTTTTCTTGCTTGCTGATGGCACGGTTACACACAACAGCGGAAAAACAAGAACAGTAACAACAATACTTACGGAGCGTGCACGCTTTAAGCCTGACAGGATAGCTTGTTTTCGTGAGATTCAGCAGTCTATTGAGGATAGTTCATATCAGGAACTGAAAGACGAGATTGACAGGAAGGGCGAGACAAAAGAGTTTCGCGTCATCAACAACGAAATAACACACAAGGTAACGAAAGCAAAGTTCCGCTTTAAAGGTCTGTATCGCAACCAGACTACCGTTAAAGGCTTTGCTGGCATTACAGTTGCTTGGGTTGAGGAGGCTGAAAACGTTAGCCAGACAAGCTGGGAAATCCTCACCCCAACTGTTCGCGCAGAAGGCTCTGAGATATGGGTGACATTCAACCCAAATAAGGAGCACGACCCTACATGGAAGACGTGGGTTGAGCCGTTTTATAGCAAACTGCGTTCCAACGGCGGTATTTACGAGGACGAAGAAAACCTGATTATTGAATGTAACTATTCAGATAATCCGTGGTTTTGGGATACACCACTACCCAGCCAAATGCAACGCATGAAAGAGACAGACTTCGACCGATATCAATGGGTTTGGGGTGGTCGCTTTAACAAGAGGAATGACGAACAGGTCTTCGGCGGTAAGTGGCGCATTGATAACTTCGAGGTTAAACCTGAATGGCATGGTCCATATTTCGGGATGGACTTCGGGTTTTCCACGGATCCTACCGCAATGGTTGAGGTTTACATCGAAGAATTACCAGGTGGTAGGCGCAACATTTATATTAATCGAGAGTATGGCAAGGTTGGCCTTGAGATTACCGATACGCCAGCTGCGATGGAACAGTCATTCCCGATGGCTAAGCGAGCGCGATGGTATGCCGACTGTGCTCGACCTGAAACTATCAGTCACATCAAGCGTTCTGGCTTCGATATTCACCCATGCACAAAATGGCCGGGAAGCGTTGAAGATGGCGTTACGTGGCTGCGCGGCTGCGACAGCATTATCATCCATGAGCGATGCAAGGAAATGCAGAATGAAGCGGCAATGTACAGCTACAAGGTTGATAAGCTGACAGGGAATGTGCTGACTGATATTGTCGATGCATACAACCACTTCTGGGATGCGGTTCGCTATGCGCTCAATGACCACATCGTTCAGCGCGGTAGTGGAATGCTAATCAGGCGCAGGCGATAAAAATAAAGCCCTCATCTGAGGGCTTTGCTTATTCCGTTATTCCATAATCTGCAAGGTTCACTCTTCCTTTGTAGTGTTTTGCGGTTTCCTTCATCTTCTCCACATCTATACCAACAATCACCTCGTGTGAGTGATTTCCGTGGTGGCTTTTAAAGTGCTCTATTGCCTCTTCTCTTGCTTTTTTATCAACTCTTGGTCTTGTATGGCTCATGCTGGACACTCCGTTTCTTCCATAACTCCATTCCGTACATACATGTCTATGTCGTCTTTTGTCATTCTCGTGGCTTCAATGTTGTCTTTATCGCGATGGACAAAAACTAATCCATTGGCTGGTGCAAACAGATATGTGCTGCCAGTTATTTTTGATTTGTATGCTTCAAACATCTCATCACCTCATATAAGCATTTTCGGTTGAATTAAATCTACATCACTTGTATATCTACGTCAACATTTATTGTTGTTGATAAATCTGCATCACCACACTTGACCAATCTACACCGAGCGCATAGTATAATCTACATCAGGCTTACCGGAGATATCACGATGCGCAGCTATGCAGGATTCACACAGGAGGAAAAAGAGCAGGTTTATTCACTGGCGCGGGCTGGTGTTCCTGATGAGATGATTTGCCGTCGGTATGATATCGACGAGGATTTCCTGCTGCGCGTTCTGGATGATGTTTTCGTTAACCTGCAAGAGAAGCGCGGGTACAAGGGTATCTGCTGCAAGAATGATTTTTTGAGAGGGTGATTATGGGTGGTCGAGGAAGCTGTAGAAGGAAGAGATCTTTAAGGTGTAGCAGGTGCTATAACGAAAACATCAGTAACTACATTTTAGGGCTTGGCGGTATTGTTTGGGAAAACGTTGATGCAGTAAAGAGAACTGGGAATTATTACCTTTGCAGATGCCGAAATTGCGGCCATGAGTATAAAACAAACAGTTCAGCAGCACGCAGGGACTACAGGTTTAACAACAATGATTAAATCGAAATTAAAGAAAATAATCCGCGATGCTGCGGATAAGAAATACACCAAAAAGATTGACATTTCATTCATTGATGGAGTTGGCCTGGACAATCACTCCTGCCATCTGAATGCGGTAAACCGCGCACGCGATGGTAGTTCGTGCGCGGTTGTTGAGGTTGTGGTGATTTATGATAAATCTGTGACTGCGCATTACATCAATATGCAGGCTGATGGCACATACATCGACTATACGCTTGGCTGGCACTGGTCTGGTGCTGATTACCGATTCGTGCGATTTGTTCCGTTTACCGAATGGTCTGATATTACAGGTTCGTTAAACAGGCTGAAGGCTGAACTGTGTAAGCCGGTAGTAAAATGGCAGAAGTTGTTGATGGTAACTGATGGTGAGCTTTGTTGAGGTGAGTGATGAAAATTGAGGAAACGGTTAACTGCATGGCGATTAATGTGTTCACGGATTACGACACCATTTGCGTGCAGGATTTTACTGGCGAGTATGTTAGGTTTGACAAACACCAGGCCGCACAGCTAATCGAAGTCCTGCAGTGCTGGGTTAATGGTGAGGATATTGAGTGATGAGCGTTTATTTTATTCATGCTGAAGCTGTACTGAATAATGGGTGTGTTGCCCAGAAGATAGGAAGAATCGCAATTGCTGATAGTGCTGTGACGGCGTTCGATAAATTCTTTTCTGATGATGAGATTGTCGCACTAAAAGAGCGCGGCTTGAGCGTTGTTATTGATAAATTCGAAAAGGTGGAGTGATGAAAGCTGTCAAAACAATACTGTTCTGCATCATTAACCCGCACCTGATTGTGATGCTGATATTCGCTGCCATGCTTATTGGCGCAAGAAAGTCGCTTTATTATATTTCCGACAAACTGGATGACGCGGCGCGTTACATTCAGAAGATTGACCATAAACTCGGGTCGAAGTCATATCCCGCATGGTTCAGATCGCTTGTTGATGATGAAGTGAAGCGATGACAAGAAAAGAGGTTCACGAATATTCTATTGCAGCAAGAAAGCGCGTCGAAGATGTATGGACGAATCATGGGTTACGCAGCAATAGTGCTAAGTTGGTTGCAAAATGCCATCAAGTAGTAAGTGGTGACAGGATTGAGTGTTACGCGTTTAATCAGTGGATGAAGTCTGGCGTCGTAAGCGAGGTGAGATGATGGCAGCTACGATTCTTGCTCTTATTGTTACGGCGTTCTTTGTTTATATCCTGATAAGACATCAGCTTGTTTATATCGCCCGTGGGAGATTTATAGACTACTTCTATATAGAAGACCCTGATGGGTATTCCTCCGGGAGGGTGTTTCATGAGGCGCTACCAAGCTACGATGAGATGCTGTGGAAATTCTGGGTGTAGCCTCTATCAAAATTCTATCCGGCCTACAGAAATCGAAATAGCAATAAGTGACCATGCTATAATCCCTCCATCGTGAGGGATTTTTTATTGGTGACATATGTCCAAAATTGATGCATTAAATGCCTATATACGCGACCGCGTGGCGAATAATAACCGGGCGCTTCAGCAGCAGCGGCTTTGTGCTGGCGGGAAGAATCTGGACCAGAAACGTGAGTTCATGTGGAAGGAGCTTGGCTACCCGCAGGAAATCACAGCCGAAATGTTCCGCTACGCCTACGAGCGACATCCAGCCGCCGCCGCTGGCATTAACCGCATTATTAATAAATGTTGGCAGAAATACCCTGAAGTGGTTGAGGGTGGAGCTGATGATGAGGCCGCATCGCCGTGGGAGCTATCCATCAACGACATGATGAAGCGTGCATATCCGTTCATCAAGGAAGCTGACAAACGCAATGCCATCAACCGCTACTCTGCTGTCATCCTGCAAATCCGTGATGGTAAGCAATGGAGTGAGCCGGTAGACATCACCAAAACCCGACGCATTAAAGATAAATCCATCGTCCGCTTTATTCCTGTATGGGAAGAGCAACTCCGCGTCAGCGCATGGAATAATGACGAAACCAGCGAAGACTACGGAATGCCCGAGATGTATGAATATCAGGAAAGCGCCGTAGAGGATTTCGATAGCGACGGCAAGCCTGAGCGTTCCGTTCAGATTCATCCTGACCGCATTATTATTCTGGCAGAGGGTAGTTTTGACGGCAGCATGTTCAGTGGCATCCCGATGCTGCGCGCTGGATACAACAGCCTTATCGATATGGCAAAGGTTTCCGGAAGTTCTGCGGAAGGATTTCTGAAGAATGCCAGCCGTCAACTGGCGGTTAACTACACGAAGGATAACGTAACCCCAGCAAGCCTTGCGCAGTCGATGGGCGTGTCTCAGGATGAGCTTGTTGACATCATGAACGATAACATCGAGATGCTGAATTCTGGCATTGACGCCGCACTATTTAGCATGGGCGCTGAGACTCAGGTGCTATCTGTAACGCCAGCTGACCCGAAACCTACATGGGAAGTGGCTGCCAACCAGTTCGCTGCGTCAATGGCGCTTCCGTTCACCGTCATTTTTGGTCAGCAAACCGGACGCCTTGCTAGCGACGAAGACAAGATGCAGGAGGCGATGACAGCGAAGCAGCGCCGTGAAACATGGGTTGATTATGTCATCTCAATGTTCGTTGAGCGCATGATTCAGTTTGGTATCGTCGATAAAGCCCCGGCAAATGGCTACAAGGTTAAGTGGGACGACCTGCTTGCTACATCAGAGCTGGATAAAGCTGAATTGCTGGCTAAACTCGCCACTGCAAACAAGTCGTTTTTTGATGCTGGTCAGTCTGCACTACTGACCGTCGATGAGGCTCGCGGCATGGTTGGTATGGAGCCGATTGAAGAAATTCAGATCGTCACTGAGGGTAATCCTGACGATGAAAATCAAAATCTTTAAGGTTAGCGCCAGACTGGTTGGTCCGAAAATACCAACCAGTAAAAAAGACCCTGTTGGAGCCAACAGGAGACTAAGCAAGGCAAACAAACAGATTGAGGCGCGATACAAGCGCCTTAAATCGTCAGTCATAGACTTATTCAGGTCAATTCCAGTTGCCGCAATTAACTCCATTGATGCCTATGGTTACAGGTATGATTTTTCAGCCGCTCGTGCAGCTCAATTCAATGAGGCACTCCAACAGCTAATTGATGAAATACTGCTTGATGATACTCAGCCAATGGATGCTGGTCAGTTCTGGATGTCAATTTATGTCTCTGACGCCTATTCAGCTGGTACGGTTGAGGCGCAACAGCAACTGGCGGCCATGTCTCCACTCTATGCTGAGCGCCGTTCAATTGCAGACATTATTTACTCTGAGCCATATTTGCAGCGCCTGTCTATTGCCAATGCCTCCACTTACAGCGATTGGGTTGGAATTGGAGACGCGGCACGTAATGATCTGTCTCAAGTGATCATGAATGCTATCGCTGTTGGCTCTAATCCGAGAGATATTGAATCAGACATCATTAAGCGCGTTGGTGTAAGTGAATCGCGAGCAAAAAGCATTGCCCAAACCGAGCTTACTGGCATTTTACGTAAGTCGCAGTCTGACGAGGTTCAGGAATCAAAGATTACTTTGGGGCTAAATAGTGCCCTATTTTGGGTGTCTGCGCTATTACCAACAACCAGACAAACTCACGCCATCAGACACTCTAAGGCGTACTCGCCAGAACAGGTGGAGGAGTTTTACAGTAAGGACGGGAATAGATTTCGGTGCCATTGTGGTCAAACGCCATGCCTATTAGATGAAAATGGTAATGTGATCATGCTTGAATCTTCTCTTGACAGGATGATATCAGCGAGAGATAAGTGGCTTTCAGCTCACAACAAAAAGCCCTCTGAGTGAGGGCTTGCAGTCTTGCTTGCTGAGTTTCGTTATTCAGTCCGGTTCTCTTGGTTTGTAAGTAAAGCGATGCCATCCGTCAGTTAACTCTATGGCACTATAATCATCCCTTCGCTCCGCGAATCCCAACTCAACAGACAGGGCGTGCAATTCATGGCTACGCTTGATCTGTTCCATGGCTATCCATGCTGCGTCTGCGTTTCGCTTCTGCGCCTGCTTTGGCGTCAACTCCATGCTGTTTATTGAACTCAACCTGTGTTGTCGCTTAATGTCTGATTTCATATTTCGCAGAATGAGCTGCATTTTTTCAATTTTATCTAAGGTGCTATCACTCATTTTTGTTAGTCCTCCAGTTTCACGCCGGGAATCTTGCCTGCTGCGATGGCGTCGTAAATAATTTCGTGTTCACTATAAATCCAGTTATCACCATCATCAGCTTCCCTCTGCATTGCCTCTATTGCTGCATCTCGCTTCCTTTCTGCTTCTGTGCGTAGTGGGCGCAGGAATCTAGCTTCAAAGCAACCAAGTCCGTAGCTCATACGAATAACTGCGGTATTCTCGACATGAGAAATCACCTCTCCACTTTCACCTTGACCGTACATTAACACGCCGTCAGGGTCTACAATTTCGCAGCGCATTCCAACCGGAGGCAGACCTTCTCCGTCCCATGCTGGCTTTTGCGATGCGGAGAGCGTGGATTCATACAAATCGCGAGTTATCATGCAATAGTATGTTGCTACGCTGACATTGTGGTCTGGGGATGGGAATGTCATGGACAACTGAAATGGCACATCAAAACCATTGCTATATCCTTCTGTGAAGCAAAAAGAAACCGTGATACTGTCGCTATCTAAGTTGCCAACTCGACATCTATCAGCACCTTCAGGCCACCCACCACGCTTAGGTAATTCTTTAACTAACATGTCGATAAGTTTCATTTCCAACAATCCTCGTTCGCTATATCGGCTACTAACATTTGTGGCAATCTAGCTTGCTTGAGATTGCTTATTGCTATTGATTTTGAATATCTATAATTATTACCGTCATTTAATCCAATCCAGCGCCACTCAAATGTTACAGAGCCATCAACTGGAAGGTCAAAAATCAATGCGAACATCTTGTCTTGCTTTTTGCATAAGTTATATATTTCGTCTATGGATAAGTTCATTGATTTTCCCCTAACGCCTTATTAACCGCCGCACGTGCATTATCCAGAGCGCGACGCTTGCTTGATGTTGTCCAGACTTTGCCGGAGTGGTCATCGTAGATTTCCAGTAGTTGCTGGAGTGCTGCGAGCATGGTCTTGTTATTGTCGTGGCAATACCCAACAGAAAAGCCATGCCACAACTTGTCCTTTTCTCTATCTGTCATTTCAACAAAGCAAACCGAATCAAGCCATTCAGCAAATAATTGGTACACTTCGCGCTGCGTCATCACCAACCTCACTTAATATATTCCACGAGCTCACATTCACGCATCTGCACCAGACCAAATGGTGCAACAACCTTCCCGCACGGACGGATTTTGATTTGCTCAAGGTTGAACACTCCGCAGCGTCCGTTTTCTTTGAATTTGACCATTACCATGTTTTCTTCCTCACTCATAACTTGATGTAGATACTATGCACCACCGCTCAATCTACGTCAATACCTGTTGTGATAGAATTAATCATTATTTGAACAGGAGGCAGAATGAAACTATCGCAACGCGGCATGGAAATGTTTGGGGTTACCAATGCCGTGGATATATCGCCTTACATCACCACTGAGACAACGCAGAATCAGTTCGACGCACTGACAAGCCTTGCCACCGACATCGGCATTGACGCTTTCCGTAAATCAACGCTTCTGAAGAAGCACAATCTCCGCTGCTTCTCATGTGTTGTTGCGCATTTCATCGTGTGGGGCGAGAAGGCGGGCAACAAAGCAAAACGCAAGGCTGAAAAAGAGGTTTACTGGTATGGCTATTAGCAAAAACATGAAGGCATTTCTGGATATGCTGGCGTACAGCGAGGGTACTGATAACGGGCGGCAGAAAACCAATAATCATGGCTATGATGTGATTGTTGGTGGCTCACTGCTTACCGACTACGCAGACCACCCACGCGAGCTGATTAGCCTGCCTAAGCTGGGCATCAAATCCACTGCCGCCGGACGCTATCAGGTACTGGCTAAGTTCTATGATGCATACAAAAAACAGTTGCGTTTACCGGACTTCTCCCCCGCATCGCAGGACGCTATTGCAATGCAGCTAATCCGTGAATGTAAAGCAACCGCAGATATTGAGGCTGGTCGCATCGCTGATGCCATCCATAAATGCCGTTCACGCTGGGCTTCATTGCCGGGTGCAGGATATGGTCAGCACGAGCAGAAACTGGGCAAGCTGATTCAGGTATACAAGGATGCTGGCGGAGTTGTGGCATGAAAAAGCTAAGTAACTGGCTGCTCGGGGCATGGATTTCATTCTGCTCGCTGTTGCAGCTATGGCCTGATGCAATGATGCATGTATGGGTAATGATGCCGGACGACCTGAAAGCGGCGCTGCCACCAATCGTGGTTAAAGGGGTGAGCTACTCAATCATGCTGGTTGGCATTCTCGGCAAAATGCACGGTATGAGAAAGGAAAACCGGAGGCTGCGCAATGATGTCGATTCTCGCTAAACACTGGCGACCGCTGGCAATTATTATAATTGTTGCTGCTGGCGCGCTGTGGGCGCGCAGCGAAATCATCAGCTACGGCGACCAGCGATACGCAGAAGGCAAAGCTCAAGCAATTGCAGAACAGAAGGCCGCAGACGAACAAGAGGAGCAACGACGCAATGCGGAACTACAAAAGATTCAGGCCGACGCACAGCAAAGGATTGATGCTGCGCGCAATGATGCTATTAATGCTGCTGCTAAGTCTGGCAGGTTGCAGCAACAGCTCGCAAATATCCGCAAGCAGCTCGTCGGATATTCCACCGCTGAGTCCATTGGCAATCCAGCCGCAGAAACCGGAGTTTTGCTTGCGGACGTGCTCGCAAAGTCTATCGAAAGAAATAGACAGCTGGCAGATTACGCTGACAGGGCAAGAGAAGCAGGATTGACCTGCCAGAAGCAATACAAATCACTGACAAGGAGACAAAAATAAATGTTCAAATCCGACCTTATCGTCAAGCTGAACAAAAACTCAACGTGGACGCTGGTTGATCCGCTAATCTATGAGTTTCGGCATCAGGAAATAAAAGTGCCAGCAGGATTTCGCACTGATTTTGCCAGTGTCCCGCGACTTCCTTACCTGTTCGCTTTTATTGGTGACGTGGGGCAAAAAGCAGCAGCCGTTCATGATTATCTGTACGCCACCCATTCGGACAGGAATTTCGCTGATGATTGCTTCAGGCAGGCGCTGAAGGATAGCGGAGTGTCATCGCTGAGGGCTGGCGTTATGTGGCTTGGTGTCAGGATGTTCGGCTGGATAAAGTTTAAGGGATGAAAAAAGCCCCGCAATGGGGCTTTATGTTTAACTGGCCTGCTCAGAACTTTCTCGCTGCTTCCACATCTGCTTCAGCTGAAAATAAGCATACGCCTCATCACCATCTTTCGCATTGCGCTCCATTTGCTCACACCATGCAGATGGTTTTGATGACTCACTCTGCTGGCAATGTTGTTGGCTCATCAACAGATTCCTCAACCGTAGCTTCAACGATGCGCACCAGTGAACACTCAAGATTCGGTGCATTGTAATTACCTGCCAGAAACAGCACGCTACCCGTGCTAATCAGCACCTGCTTTGCGTCCGCCTGTGACAGATTCTGCACGATGAATTGCGCCGTTTCGGTGCCGATTTTCAGCACTGCGCTGCCGTCGCTGTTCAGTGATACCAGTTGTGCTGAAGTGTCAGCAATGTTGGTATAGTTCGCGTTTCGTTGCGCGATGGTGATGTCTGTGAACATATTAGCCTCTTACGTTTAATTTGATTTTTCCATCCACGTCGCGTGATGCACACTCAACAGTGATTGTTAACTTGGTAATCTCTTCGGCGTCTACATCAAGAATCAAGCGGACGCAACCACCAACGATCCTACCATCCTGATCAACAACGCGAATTTTATCATCGACTCTTTCAACGTGGAGCCAAACTTTGTCTTCATCACACCCATTATTGAGAATTGACATTATTTAATATCTCCATTCAGTTCATTAACAATTAACGTCGCATAGCCAGCAATATCTTTCCAGCTGTCATCATATGTCGGGTCGCCATTCAGGATGCGCCCAATCTTGTGCTGAATCATGTCTAGCGCCTCGCGTTGGCTTGGTGTCAGATTGTGCCAGCCATCCACTTCGCGCATCACATCTTTCAGCTCCTGCATTATTTCAGCGCCATCCTTGAATTTGCCATAGCGACTGCCGCGTTCGGTGATGAGTTGCTCTGTTGCATCAGCTTCCGTCGCGCCAATGCAATCGCTGAGGTCTTGTTCGTCGGTAATTGGCTCGCGGTATGCAATAACAATATCCCCGCAACCCTCAATCACTTCAATGCGACCAGCATAATCTATGCCTAGATAGAAAATCGCACCAGTAATTCCTGACTTAACTACAAAATAAGCCGTGTCATGGCCAGCAAAATCATCCTCACAGCCTTTCAGATATTTCCATTTTTTCATTTCATCGTCACCCGGTTATTTTCATCAACATTAAAATTCTCACGAATCATCTGGTACATATCATCCTTAGACATATCAGCAAGTGCCACATAGCAACGGGCAAAGTAGCGAACATCACGGAGTGTCAGCGGCTGCCGCTTCTCCACAATGCTGGTGATAATGTCCATCGGCTCTCGTCGTGGTCTTGGCATATTTACTACTCCTTCTCGAAAACATCTTGACGTTTCTACGTCACATAGTCAATACTATTTCTACACCAACGATTCTATCACAACGAGAAGGGTGATGTGGAAATGCGATACAAAGAAATAGCAGCGAGATATCAGAAGGAAGTTCGCGAGGTTATGGAAATCCTTAACGTTCGCGAAGATACCATTAAGTATGTGGAAACTGCCATGTGTTCACTGGCGCTTGAAGCGGAGGTTGCTGGTCGTGAAAAGGCTGACGAACTTATATCTGCGTTGGTTTATAGTTCAACCAGTAACGGTTGAGGATGAAGGTTATCTGTGCGTTGAGCACGTTGTTATCAAATTCTACGGGAGAAATTATAAATGGCGCATGACGAACTGTACGAAAACTCGCTAATCCAGCGACTTAATGAAGTTGATCGTACTCGCGAATGGCTGGAATGCGAACTGCGGGAAGTGCGCAACCGCCTGCAGCGCAAGCGCAGTCAGCAGAAAGATGTTATCGACTGGTCTGGTGATGCGCCTAAATTTAACAACTTGGGAGAATGGTTAAAATGAGCGCACCACATATGCCGATGATGAATGATGAAGGATTGCTGGAATGCCCTTTCTGTGGTTCGCTTGAAGTTTATCTGTCAGATGAGTTGGTTTTATCTCATGTGTATTGCTCATCATGCAATGTGCGCACAGATGACTACCTTGTTGCATCTTCGGCGGTGAAATCATGGAATACAAGATGGGGGTTTACTTATAAAGATAGTGATTTTGAGGGTGAATACTAATGAAATGCGATCTTAATCACGATACTGTATTACAGTTAATCCACTATAATCCGGACACAGGTGAGTTTAGGAGAAAGAACGGTAATGCATGCGGAACAAAAACATCCAGTGGATATATACACATAAGGCTACTAGGAAAAAAGAGATTGGCTCATAGATTGGCATGGTTTTATGTTTACGGTGAATGGCCTGAACATGAAATAGATCACATTAACGGTGTAAAGGATGACAACAGAATTTGCAATCTTAGAAAGGCAACAAGAAGTCAAAATGAATGGAATAAGCCACAGCCATCCTCAAATAAATCAGGAGCAAAAGGAGTAAGGTTTGTACAAAAGCGAATGAAATGGCGCGCAGACTGTATGAGAAAGACGCTTGGTTACTTTAAAACAAAAGAACAAGCAATTAATGCATTGATAGAATACAGAAACAAAATACAAGGTGAATTTCAGAATCACGGACACCTCTACACCGCCAACGACTTCAATCAGGCAGCAGAGGAACGCGATTATGGATTATAAATCACAAATCATGCGCGTGATTATGATGCATCCAGGCGCAACGCGCGCATACATTGAGAAGCATTGCGGAGGAAAGCATTCAAGCACCACAACACATCGTTTGCATGAGATGCTTGCTCTTGGCTTCATTCGACGCGAGAAGTCAGTTATTCGTGGTGGCAAGTGGCAGTATAAATATTTCATCTCTGATGATGCGGCGGGTATTGATGATGCAATTAAGTGTCACCTGATTGATAGCGCTGGCGCAGAGGTGAAAGAAATCAGTTCAGCCACTGGCATTGATTATCGAGTCGTGAAAAGCCGCATACGCATTATGTTCCATAACGGTGATGTGACGCGAAGCTATGACCACCACAAGAAGCTATGGCGTTACTCATGGCGTGAGCAGGAGGTTAACGTCAGCAACCTGTTCAATTCACTGCTTCGCAATGTAAGAGGTCATCATGGGGAAAGCCAAACGCAAGAAGCAAGAGTATGAGACATTACCGCCATACGAAAGGTCAGGAATGCCTCAGCATGAGGATGTGATTCTCACCGAAGTTGAATGGCGCAAGGTGGCAAGGGTGCAAATCATGTTCCGCAAACTTGCTGAGGACGTACTAAATGAGATGGGCTATTAAGCATAAATCAGGCAGAACTCTGTTTATTACATCGGATGAGTTTATCGCAAATAACCGTAGAAAGATGGGGTGGGTAGTGGAGGAAGTGAAGATGACGAGTAGAGAGCAGTTTGAGCAGTGGTTATACCAGAAGAGAGTTAAAGGGATCGCTTTCAGCGCTATTGACAAGTTTGATGTTGATGGAGAGGTTTATTATAAATCTCCAGACATTCAGGGGCAGTGGAATGCGTGGCAGGCATCACGCGCGGCGATTGAGATTGCAACGCCGTGGCTTTGTGGTGATGGGGATAACGACACGGAATGGACTGAAGGATATAACGATGGAGTTATGGCGACAGAGGAAGCAATCAAACAAGCAGGCTTAAAGGTGAAAAAATGATTATCCAGTTAAACGACATTATGAAAGCAGACATCATTCAGCTTGAAGATTACGACATGCAACTTGCGTTTGAAATAGAAACCGTTGAGCGTCAGTTGCAATATGCGGACAAGAAGAACGACCGCGTCTGGCACGAGAAAGCACTTAAAGCGCGTGACCACATGAAGCGCACTAGAGCGCTCATCAAGACTCGACTTGATAAACTGTATTACGGCGAGGAAAGATATCTGCATGGCGCAATTCTGGCGCAAATACGCAAGGAAATGCCGATTGGCAAGTTCATGTCATACGTTCATCGCGCAAAACAGGAGGCTGGGTTATGAGCAGCCCAAAATTTCCAGAACTGCCCGTTGAGGTTCAGGTCGCATTGATTAATGCAGCAAGTGCAATGGCGACAAAGAAGATTGAGGCAATAGGTAGTGATTACAACAGGAACATAGACTGGTTTCAGAGGGAGTATCAAAAAATCTGCGACGCACTCTACAAAGAAAATAGGGGTAGACCATGATTCCATTACTGTGGATTTTATCAGCCTACGCATTCGCAAGGGTATTTGAGGCTGACACTCTGTACCAGATAATTTGCTACGGCGCTCTGTTCTGTCTTTCAGGTGCTGCGCTTGCATTTATGGATGATGTGATTTCAGACTAACTCCGTATATCTTTTGTTCATCATGGGCTGCTATCATTTAATCAGGAGGTAGCCCATGAACATAATCCCTATCACTTACTCTCTCACTCTATACGCACTCACCAATTCGCCATTGTTTGCACTGGCTACCGCCTCATGGTGCTATATCTCCCTGTGTTATAATTCGACCACAAACTAACCGTGGAGCTACGCGATGAATAGATTGCAAGTTAACGTGCTCACCACTATCAATTCCGCGAGCAATATCAGTGAGCAGGTGATTGATGGCGACTTGCACTACGTTATAAAAAATGTCACCCCTCTATGCGACGACATAGTGATGAACGGTGGCCTGTACCCGGCGGAAGAAATACGCAATAGTTATCATGGGCTAAATGGAAACCCAGCCCCATACAACCACCCAATGGTTGATGGCTCTTTCGTTTCTGCACACAATATTCGGGCGGTAAACCAGTATCATGTTGGTGCATGGATAGAGAATGCCTCTCATGATGGTGGCAAAGTGCTGGTAGACCTGAAAGTGAACAAAGTCATCGCCGAACGCTCAGAGAAAGGCCAGGAGTTGCTCGGTCGAATTGAGGTGCTGATGAACTCCGCTGAAGACGCAGAGCCAATTCACGTATCCACTGGCTTATTGCTCAATCGCGAAGCTGCGGAAGGCACAAGTAAAGGCAAAAAATACTCATGGATTGCACGGAACATGGAGTGGGACCATCTCGCTATCCTGCCACCGGGAGTGCCGGGAGCGGGGACGCCAGAAGATGGTGTTGGCATCTTTGCCACCAATGGCGAGCAGATTGAGCGCATCACCGTAAACCTTGAGGATTCAACTGTGCCAGACGAAAGCGCCAACAAGATTAATTATAAATCGTGGCTACATAAAGCCATTAACTACATCACCAACAAATCAGACTTGTCGTTTGAGAACATCAGCGAACAGATTCGCCAGATTCTGAAGGCTGAAGTCGGTGAAGATGTCTGGCCTTATATTGTGGCTGTATACGACGACCGTGTCGGGTTCGAAATCAAAGGCCAGATTTTCCAGCAGTTCTACATCGTTGAGGATGATGTGGTAAAATTGGTCGGTGAGCGGGTCAAGGCTGTTTATAAGACTGAACTTGAGCCGGTAAAATCAACTGAAGGGGAAATCTCAATGACGAACGAGGAATTACAGGCGGTACTCGCTGAAGCCCTCAAGCCGGTTCAGGAATCGTTGACAGCTGTCAACCAGAAGCTGACCGACATCGAAGCTGAAAACGTTAAGCTGAAAGAGCAATTGCAGGCGAATACCGAGCAGGAAGAAACCGCGATGCGTGCTGCTATCATCGCTGAACTGAAACTGCCGGAATCTGCCGTGAATGCGCTGAAAGGCGAAGCACTGCGTGAAACCTATGCGCTGACCAGCAAGCCTGCTGCGCTGAGGGGTGGCTTCCAGCCGAACCACGCTGATGACGATTTTGATATGGAGGCACCTGAATAATGGCTACTATCCGTTATGGCACCATCATTGGTGGCCCAGCTCGCAAGAACGACCCGCAGATTCGCGAAGGCATCATGAAGGTCGAGTTGAAGCCGGGAGCACTGGTTGACTTCGACACTACTGATGACGAAATCATCGCGCACGCTACCGCTGGCGGTCAGGGTTTCCCTTACGTGCTCCAGCACAACTACATCGGCGGTGGTGATGTATCTGAAGCCGTTCCGGCTAATGCTACTGGCATGGCTGTGCAGTGCGAATTTGGCGTTACCTATCATGCACTGGTTGCGCAGAGTTCTACGCTGAAGAAAGGCACTCCGCTGGCAAGTAATGGTGCTGGTGCGCTGAAAGTTGCTGGCAATGGGGACAACATCCTGTTCTATTCTTATGAAACTTACACCGTTGCCTCTGATGGCGCTGAGCTGGTTGCAGTTCGTCGCGCTGGCAATGCTTCCATGCCTGCTGGAGCTTAATAATGGAAAAGATTATTTTTACCAAAGACTTGGTAGCCAACTCCGCAGTAGTGGCTGACCAGTGGAAACATCTCACCATCGACCGCAAGGTGTTCTGCAATGCAGAAGCTGAACTGGCGAAAACTTACGGCGTTAACGCCACCGCACTGGTAACAAAAGATTACTGGCGAGACGTGGACAACGTCACCACCCGCGTGTTCCGTAATGAAGCTGGTCAGGACATGATGGCTGACCTGATGGGTATCGCAGCAAACATCAATATCGGTAAGACTGTGGCAATCAGCCGCATTGCTTCCGATGCTGGCAAGGTCGTCCGCACTCTGTCTGGTCAGGAACCGGAAGATTTGGATAAAACTCGCTACGATTACACTGGCGACGTGATTCCAATCTTCAAAACTGGCTACAGCCGCGAATGGCGCGAACTGCTGGGTATGCAGTCTGAAGGTTTTGACCCACTGCTGGACGATCAGGCTAACGTCACCTTTAACCTGCGTTCCGATATGGCGCAGTACCTGCTGACTGGCGACCAGACTCTGAACGTGAATGGCGTTTACACTGGCTACGGTATCACCAACCACCCGAACACTATTCAGGTTAACCTGAACGTTTCCGGTGGCGGCCTGAATATCGACCTGCAAACCGCAACGCCTGACCAAATCGTGAAATTCTTCAATCAGGATTTCCAGGCTATTCTGGATGCGCAGAACGTATTTGAGCAGGTGACTCTGTGGGTTTCCCCGGCAGTACGTCGCAGCTTCATGCGTCCGTATTCTGATGCGGCAGGCTTCAAAGGTGGCACAGTTGAGCAGTACATCACGCAGTTTGGTAACGGTCGCATCGGCAAGATCGGTACCAACTTCCTGCTGACTGGCAACCATTTCGTTGGTTACGTTCGCAACGACATGTACATCCGTCCGCGTGTTGCTCAACCTGTCTCCACCTATGCAGCAGCCCGTGTCAACCCGCATGATAACTTTAACTTTATGGTATGGTCTGCTTTTGGCCTCCAGGTGCGCAAGGATTTCTCAGGCAAGTCCAAAGTGTTCAACGGTTACGGTACGCAAACTGCGGTGTAATAAAAAAAAGGGGCGAAAGCCCCTTTATGAATTTGAGGTGAATAATGGCTAAATACGAAGTCATCGCTCGCGGAATCTTTGTAAAAGAGAAAGGAAAGATTCGCGAGTTGCAGCTTGGCGAGGTGATTACCGAACCAGACGAGCATCTGCTACCAAAACTGCGCGTTATGCCAGAGCTGGAAAAGTCTTTCGAAGTCGCCACCCCACAACAAAAGACGACAAAGAAAAAGAAAGCAGAGTAAACAAAACCCGCATTATGCGGGTTTTTATTGCTACAGACGCATCGGCATAACAACAATCTTCGCAGTCTCGCCAGTTGGCGCACTAACACAGCAAACTGCGGCATTTGTATTTCCATTCAGTTCAAACTTAACACTACTGAATTTAGGGTTAAACAGCTTCGCCACCTTCTCAACATCAACAAGGTAGCCAGCATTGAAGCCGATGCAATCTGCTGCTTTCGTTTCCTTTGGTATCACGCGATCAATATCAGGGAATCTTCCATCAATCTCTTCACAGATACCAGCGCCCACCATCACGCCAGCTTCATCATGATACGTTGCAATTTTAGACTCAGTATCAATGATGGCGTACTCATAGCGTTTTGTTGGTGACTTGCCAATCTTGATAATCACATTTTCTGCCAGCTTATTATCATTTCTGCCGCCAATAAATGCTCGATGACCGTCAGTTGATGCAATGCGACCATCAGGCATGAAGCAGATACCATTCAGGTAGTAGCGCACATCATTGCGCGCCTGAAAGATTAATGCTGATTCAAGTAATAGTTTGCTGATTTTCAGTTTCATCATTTCACCTTAATCATGTGCTGTTTTGCAACCCTCAGGCATTCTTCAAAAATACCACCATTCTTTGCGCTCTGATTGCGCTTGTAATACTGAATTGCCGCATCAATTGCCATCTGGTCGATGTCTGGCAGCTTGGCGCGCAGCTGTTTTTCAATGAATTGCTCTGGTGTCATCACATCTTCTCCAGAATTGCCATAACCTCGTGAATATCCGCAACAGGAATCTGGATAAATTCCTCATCCTCTGCCACCACATGCCCAGCAGGAAGAATCACGTGGTCTGCTGGCTTCAATAACTCAATCAAACGGTCTACTGGCTTAATCTTTTTCGACTTCAGCACCTTCGCAGTGACCTTGTCTTTGCCTTGCGCTTTGGCTTCTTCTACCGCTTCGTCGATAACTTTAACTGCATCGTCGCCATGTTCGCGAGTTACCGCTACGGCATTTGCATAGCTGATTTGCCCGGCGCTAATGCGTGCTTTCACTTCCGCCGGAACATCACCAAGAGACAAATGCATTTGCACGTCAGATACTGAGCGGCCTACCTTCTTGGCGATTTCTTCATTCGTCCAGCCAAAACCTTTCAGTCGCGTGTAAGCCTTTGCTCGTTCAAATGGGTCAAGTTGCTTACCCTGACTGGATGACACCATGAATGCGATTTTATCAGCCTCATCGCCAGTGAAATCCTTGCACTCAATGCGAACGATTGGCGCACCACGCTCAATAGCACGCAATGCTCCGAGATAGCGATGCTGACCATCAAGAATGCGAATACCCTTCTCATCTGGAATAACTGTTAATGCTGGAAGTGGCTGACCTGATTCCCAGCACTGCGCGAAATATTCAACGTGCTGCTCATCCGCCTCACGGATGTTGTATCCCGGCTCAAGATAGATTTGCTCAACTGGCACGAGATATGTTTTGTTAACCGCGATACCATTGCGTGTTTCTTTGTCTGAATAGATTTTACTGAGCGTTTTCATTGTTTCTTTCCTAATGCTTTCTTGATAGATTCTTCAGCTAACAGCAATTCTTCTGGGTATTGCTCATTCCAGTTTTGTTTATATGCCTTGCTAAGCATTTTTTGCAGAGCTTCAAGCAACTCAGGTGCTGCTGCCATTAAATTAAAGTCATGTTCAACAGATGAATCAATTTCCCATCGCATTCCATTAAATTTGGCCCCCTTATTTGAATAAGCAATATTGCGAGAATCATCCCTGTGACATCCTGGAGTGTCATCGATGCAACTGGCTGGGTAAATTGCTGCGCAACCTCCACGGATGTCTGCAACCCAAGGCCATTTCGTACCTTTAAATTCATTTTCCATCTTCATCACCTCTAACATTTATTGTTGTTTCTACATCACCAACTATAAACACCTCATCAATCTACGTCAACAGGAATATGCTAAAATCATGCTAATCAAACAACAGGGGATTTAAACATGGGTTCAACAAACGGTCCGTCTCGCTCTCGCGCTGCTGGCAATACCAAAACCGGCGGCAAAACTGGCGCAGTGAAGCCAAACGGTTCCACCCGCTCACCATCGCGCGGTAAAAAATAATGTTCGGCGCAGACATTGCCATCATGATCATGTATGTGCTGGGATTCGCCTGCACGGGCATGGTTGCGTTTCTGGTGTTCATTCCGGCAATGGTGATGTCTGTGTATCTTGGATGGGTGCTTGTTGATTCTTTTCCCGCCGAATATCTGTATTACCTTGCGCAGTCTATGGTCTGGTTGTTTCCGGCTATTGCGCTACGCAAAAGTACAAAGATGGCGCTCTGCGTGCTGACAATGAGCCTTTACGAATGGCTGGTGGCGATAGAGTCATTCGTATGGGAATTTATCACGCCTGTAGAAACGCCGCTTCATGCGCAGTACGCATTTATTATTATCGGCATCCATCTGTTCATCCTTTCCATCACTTTTAAATGGGGCGGCGAAATTGGACATTATTCTTGGCGTGGTTGCCATCGTTTTTTCGCTGATTCAAATCTATAAGTGCTGGAAACATATCATCAGCGAGACTCGCAATGAACGAAACACTAAGGCAGGCCGCAGAGCAAGTTATAAGCGGGACGACAGGACAGGTGATTGATAAGGCTGGGTATGCTTCTATTGGCACTGGCATTGGCCTGAAAGTTGCAGAACAAACACCTGTCGCGCAGTCTTATTTTGAGGCTATAATCCCACACAGCCTGACAGAGTGGGCGGCAGTAGCGTCAATCCTCGGCGCTCTGTCTCTGGTAATAAAAAACCTCTTTGAAATGTGGTGGAAGGTACGGGAGTCGAAAAAAAAATGGCAGCACCAACACCTGAAGAATTAGTAAGCCAGATGGCATCCCGTGGAATGACCATCACCACGACGGATGCGTCTGGCATTCTGTGCCTTGTGGCGTCAATCAGTGAATGCCTTGAACTGAACTATCCAAACGATGACTGCCGACAAAATGCGATCATGTTGTGGGCTTCCATCCTGATTAGCGCAAATACCGCAGGGCGCTACGTCACCAGTCAGAGCGCACCGTCTGGCGCATCACAATCATTCGCGTATGGCAGCAAGCCGTGGGTGGCGCTGTACAATCAGATGAAACTACTGGATACAGCTGGATGCACTGGCGATTTGGTGGAAGACCCTGACGGAAGCGGTAAGCCGTGGTTTGCTGTTGTTCGTGGTTCACGCTGTGGAGTAAGATAATGAATACTTGCAAAATTAAAATTAACATTAGCATACGAAAGGGCTGCTTGTGGCTTGTGGCCATTCTATCGCTGCTGCGCATTCCGGCACCTAAATGGATGTTTATCATTAATAAGGCTGAATCATGACTTCGCTTGCTCGGTTTTCTTACACGCAGCCATGTACTATCTGGCACAAGAACGGAACCGATAAGTACGGCAAGCCAACTTTTGACGCGCCAGTGGGCATCATGTGCGATTATGGCTTTAACGATGATGTATCGACTGACGCGAAAGGCAATGAGATTGTGCAGAAGAATACCTTCTGGACAGAATATACTGGCGCTAAGGTAGGTGATTACATCATGATTGGCACGGTGACAGAAGCTGACCCGCTGGCGGCTGGCGCAAACCAGATTCTGAATGTGATTAATTATGGATCAACTTTCAACAGGGCAGAGCCACCTGACTTTGCACTGGTGACATAATGGCAGCGAAATTAAGAGGCATCCGGCAGGCCGTAGAGAGAACTTCGCAAATTGTGGATGAGATAATCGCCACGAAAGCTGTGCGTGCAATCAAGTCAGCGACATACATCATCCGCACCGAATCAGCTACGCTGACGCCAATTGATACATCAACGCTGATTAACAGTCAGTTTGATACCGTGGAAGTTAACGGAACGCGAATCACTGGCAAGGTTGGTTATTCTGCGAAATATGCGCTTTACGTCCATAACGCCAGCGGAAAACTTGCAGGTAAGCCGCGCAGCAATGGTAACGGTACATACTGGAGTCCGGGTGGTGAGCCGCAATTCCTGACCAAGGCTGCGCAGCGCACAAAAGACCTGGTTGATAGCGTGATTAAGAAGGAGATGAAGCTGTGAATATGCTTGAACTGGTTGACGCATATCTTCAGGATTCCGGATTATATGATGGCTGGACTTCACAGTTGCAGTTCTGGAATGACACCGGAGATGGCAACGAGCAATTTATTGTCCTGCAAACCAATGGTGGCACGCAGGTTATGGATGGACTCGGTGGTGACTTTTATTTCTCGCTGTACGTTGTCGGCAAACATGGACAGTATAACGTTGCGGATGTTGATGCGAAAGCCAATGAGATTATCGAATACATCAAAACACATCCGATTGATTCATGCGTCAACTACATTCAGTTGCAAGCACCGCTCGGAAGGCCAATGCTGACGGAAGAGAAAAGACCAGTGCATGAGTTGCTTTTGCGGGTTGTGAAATAAATAAAGCCGCATAAAGCGGCTTTTAATTGTCTTTGCTTTTTATTGAACTAATCGCATCATCAAATGACTCGAACCTTCCGGCATATCCTCCACTGGCAAGACTAACTACGTACCATTTGTTAATCATTGATATAGAAGCAATGCGCCTGTTGTGGTTGTCAGCAATTCGCCAGTAATCATTATGGATTTGTTGGATTGTCATCGTAGATTCCAGAACTGGCACACCATGCAGGACTCGAACCTGCAACCAATAGCTTAGAAGGCTACTGCTCTGTCCGTTGAGCTAATGGTGTTTGATTTGGCGGATAGTACAGGATTCGAACCTGTGAACCGTTTCCGGTTTATCGGTTAGCAACCGACTGCTTTCGGCCTCTCAGCCAACTATCCGTTGATTTAGTGCTGGTTTAAGCATTGCCAGCGTGCTTTCTTAATATCCAGCCCCGTAACCCATACATACCCCTACATATGATTGCGATAATGCTGGATATTAAGTGTTGTGGCGTTTCGCGATTAACTGAAACTGGCATAACAATGGATGCAAACCTATCCAAATAATCAAGATGGCATTACCACAACGGAAAGAGCACTGCGTGGCACCTTTCACCAAATCCACGAGGTATGCGGGTTCAATGCTCTTACCTGTTGTGTGCCGGTTACGCGTCCGGCGTCTCTCGACCGCTAATTGTAATTGAAGGATTGGCTGTAATTAAATTAAATCAGGGAACCAATCTCTGTTGCATCCAAATCTACACCACAAAATAATCACTGTCAACACCTGTGATATAATCACCACGTTAGCAGCTAACACAATTCGGAGATCGAAATGGCTATTTGTGCAAATGATAAAGGCGTTCTGGTCGGTCGCATGACTCGACTGTTCCTTGCTGAAGGGTGCAGTGACGCAGTTCCTGAAGCAGGAGACTGGAAGTATTTAGGGTCAACCACCAGTAAAGGCGTTGACTACTCGCCGCAGACTACTACGTCGGAAGCGGATACTGCTGGTGGCTTTGTTTCTACTCTCGTTACCAGCTCTGATATGACCATCAGCGCAGAGGTTGAAATCCGCAAGAATGACCCGAGCGATGAGTTTGGCTTCCATCGTCTGGTTGAGATTTACGCTACTGAACTGAAAGCGCGTCGCCAGCCGTCATTGTGGGTACGTGAGGTAACTGGTGCAACTATCGTTACCGCGTACTGCAACATTACCAGTATCAGTTACGAAGGTGGCACTAACGACATCGTAACCGGCAGCCTTGAGTTCAAGGTTTACGATTCTGACAGCGTTACCGTAGAAAGCCTTGAACCTCTGGCGTTCACTACCGACCTGCAATCAACCGGCAGCACTGGCAGCCCGCTAACCGTCGCTGTTGAGGGTGGCGTTGCTCCTTACACTTATGTATGGCGCAAAGATGGCGTAGTTGTTGGTGGCGAATCTGGTGCGACACTGACAAGCCCAACCGCTGGCGTGTACACTGTAACGGTGACTGACTCATCTACCGACCCTGAAATTATCATCAGCACGGCGTGCACCGTATCATGATAAAGAAAAAGCCCCGGAAGGGGCTTTGTTTTATTCTTGTGGTGGTTCTGGTAGTGGCATCCAGTGCGTCACCGTAACTTCATCGTAATATGATGGTTTGTATGAATAAATCTCCCAACGAACCAAATCACCATATTGGAGATAATAACCTTCATGCACTTGCCTTAAATTATCGCAAACGATGACATCCTCTCCTTCTTCCGGCATCCGCTCACTACACTTAATCCACTGGCTCATATCACCTTATCCTCATCAAAAATAACACCAATCACGCGTAGTAAGTCTTTCGCCATGCGTTCAGCTTCTTCGTAGTCGTAACCTGCATCGACATACAGTTCAGTGTAGAAAATCAGGTCTGCTTTTGTTTGCTCGTTCATTTTTTATCGCCACTGTTAACTAATGCCCAAACAAGTGCTGCTACCCATCCAATAAAGCTCCATCCTACAAGAATATTAAGTACGCAGATTGCAGTCGTGTTTACGTGCTTGCGTTGCAGAGCCACAAAAGATGGTAGAAGGTACGCAAATATCACCAAACCAACAGAAAACAACAAAATAACAACGTCCATAGCTAACCTCAACTGTTAATAACTTGTTTATATTACATGCCATTCTTTTCGCACAAAGAAACAGCCACATCACGCAATTGCTCTTTGGTCATATCCTTGCGTGCATAAACCATTTCTACGATAGCAAGACCGATTATTTCTGCTGATTCGTTGTTTTTTGCTGAGCCTTTTACTACCACCTCAGCAAGATTCTTGCTGATGCCGTTATCGCGAACTTCAGCCGTATTCAATGCGATGTCGCCAATATTCTTACACGTCTCTGATGTTGCTACAGCAGAGAAAGAAGAAGCTAATAGTGCAGATGCAATCAACATTTTAATTTTCATAACTCACCTCATTTATTCATCACTCGTTTAGATGATTTGAATCTACATCACCACCTAGCAGGTGTCAACACTACTGAGATGATATAATCAACATCAGTCAAATTCAGGATGCAAAACATGAGCAATCGCACGCCACTAACAGAAATCGGGGAGATGCGCATCTCGCTTTCTGACAGGAGTTTTTTCTTTAAACCATCATTCCGCGCTATGAATGAAATCGGCACACCAAAAGAAATCGTCGAGATATACGCCAGACTCAATGGCATTGATTATGTTGCGCCGTTGCAGTACGTCGAATACCTGCCATTTGGCGCGCAGATGCAGGTTATGAAGACTATCAGTAAGCCTGTGTATGGTCGCCATGTGCTGAGCGCAGCCTATATCGTCATGCAGTCATGCTGTGAGGATGATATTTCTGTGCTGATTGGTGGATGGAAACCAACACCGCGTGGTGTGCGATATGTTCCAGGCATCATGCCAGTGAGCGACATTATTATTATTGCGCGTAACCTGATGCAGCACGGCATCATTGGCAAGTCCCCACTCAAAGTTCCTGAGCGACTGGAAGAGCAGGGCAAGAAAACCACAAACGAATTTCATGCATCGCAATATATCATCTCAGCACGCACGCATTTTGACATGACGCGAGATGAGGCCGAAAACCTGTCCATGACAGAGTTTCAGATGATGATTAAGAATAAATATCCAGAGCCGAAAGGGTTAACGAAAGAAGAGCGCGCGGCAGAGTACGATCAGGCTAAAGCAGACCGTGAGCGCATGAAGGCACTGTCTGAACGCAAAGCGAAAAAAGCGAGGAATACATAATGGCTGAAGAAGTCGGCGGGATTGTCTACGAAGTCGGGATGGATGTATCCGGGCTTAAAGCTGGCACAAGTTCAGCGGAATCAGAATTATCAAAATTTGACTCTGCTGTAAGTGGCTCCACGAAGAATTTAAATAAACTTGATGGTCAGGCTGATTCAACTGGCAAGGCATTCTCCTCCCTTGTATCAGTGGTTAAAAGCATTGATGCGACACTCAGCAAGATGGCAGCTTCCAGTGATGGTGCAGCAAGCGCTGTCAAGTCAACATCGCAATCTGCTGAGTCAGCGAATCAGGTTATCGACGCGCTAAATCAGCAACTCGCCATGATGCAGCAGCAACAGCAACAAGCTGCTGTTTCTACTGGCAGACTGGAAACCTCAATTAATGCCGTTACGACTGCTATTCGCGAGCTGGGAACGTCAACTGGCGGCGCTGGCGCAAGCATATCTGGCACAGAAAGGTTAATTGAAAACCTCGGCAATCAGGTTGCCATTCTTGAAGAGCAAATGGAAAACGGCGCACGAAGCGCAGCCATTCTTGCGGCGCAACTCAGAGCTGGAGATGGCGCAACTGACGCGCAAAAGACCAAGATTGCTGAACTGACTGGTCGACTGTACGACATGAAGAATGGCACAGAGTCGGCTGGAAAATCCACAAACGGATTCAGGAACGCGCTACAACAGGGCGGTTATCAGGTTCAGGACTTTATTGTTCAGGTTCAGAGTGGGCAGTCTGCGCTTGTTGCATTCAGTCAGCAGGGTTCGCAACTTGCATCTGTATTCAGTCCTGTGGCTGGCGCAGTATTGACAATAGCGACAGTTATTGCTGGCTCCCTGATGGCCTCGCTAAGTAATGGTAAGAATGCCATTGATGCCATGAAGGATGCCATTTCTGCAATGGATCAGGTTATCAGCGTTTCCAGTAATGGCGTGGCAGCATACTCAGATAAGTTTGCAGCACTGGCAAAAGCCAACGCAACCGTTGCAACACTGATGCGCCAGCAAGCGCAACTTGAACTGTCTGCCGCACTATCTAAAGTATCAAAGGAAGTATCAAAAGCATCCGGTGAGTTCGTCACCTTTGGTGACAGACTTTTCGCATCTTTTGCTGGTGCAAACGTCAGCGTTAAATCATTCAACGATTACCTCTCAATGCTGAATATCACCACCAATGATTTCAGCGAGGCAATGAAGCAGGCTGCATCTGCCGGACTTGCCGGGCAATCAACGATGAATAACATGATTGCTACGGTCGGCGCTCTGGCAAGTCGCTTTGATTTGACCGACCAGCAGGCATTTGAATTTGCTAAACAGCTCTCTGAAATCGCCAAAAACCCGAGCAATGAAAAACTTAATGAGTTAATTGTTACCCTTCAAAAGGTGGGTGAAGGACAGTCATCTGGCGCGCAAAAGGCACGAGAATATGCTGCTCGCCTGCTGGAAATTGCCACCACAACAACTGACGCAACAATGCGCCTGAAAGCTCTTAAGGAAATGACAGACAACCTGACTTCGAGTCAGGACAGGGCATTGCAAACTGCTCGCCAGACATTATTTATTGAGAAACAAACTGGCGACGAAAAGCTAAAAGCTCAGGCATGGCGTGATGCGGAGGCGCAGGGATTAAAGCAGAATACCGCTGCGTTTCGTGAATACTACAATGTCAGACTTGAGACATATCGTCAGCAGGAGAAAAATGCTCAGGCAGCAAAAGATGAACGCAATGCAAATAACCAGCTAAAAACCGAATTAAAGCAACAGGAAACAATCCAGCAGAAATTAAACAAACTTCGTGACGAGGCATTGCTTGCTGGTCAGGCAGAATCCACAAAGGAACTATCACGCGAGCAAGCAATTCTCAACGCGCAACAATCTCTTGGCAAAGCCGCCACTCAGGAGCAGATAAAACTGGCTGGCGAGTACGCTGCGAAGATTTGGGACCAGAAGAATGCGCTGAAGGAGCAGGCAGCGGCAGAAAAAGAAAAACAGCGCATAGAACAATCATATCAAGGGTTGCGCGCCATTGCTTCACCAACGACTGGCATTGACAGTGAATACCAGCAACGCATGGCTGACCTTGATGCCTACGCCGCAGCATATCCACAAAAAATCACTGAGATTGAGCAGACTAGAGCAGCAATTGAAGCACAATATCGCCAGCAGAGAATGGACGCCATGTGGGCCGAATGGCAGCAACAAAGCCTCGGTGCGCAACTGTTCGGCACCGCTCTTGATTCGGCAATGAGCACGGCATCAAACAGCATAACCGGATTGTTGACAGGCACAATGAGCGTTCAGGATGCGATGCGCAGTCTCGGCTCTACGGTTCTTAACTCTCTGGTGAACAGCTTTGTTGAACTGGGTGTGCAGTGGGTTAAATCAGCCGTTATGGGGCAGACTGCGCAGGTTGCAGCTACAGCTACCACCACAGCGGCGCAAACAGCAGGATTGGCAACCACGACAGCAGCATCCACTGCGGCGGCAGCCACCACCACGGCGGCATGGACTCCTGCGGCAATCGTAGCATCAATCGGCTCATTCGGCGGGGCGGCTGCAATTGGGGTAGGCGCCGTTCTCGGAGCACTGGCGATGGGTATTGCTGGCAAGCGTAAAAATGGTGGCCCTGTTAGTGCCGGAAGTATGTACGAAGTGGGCGAGGGAAATGCACCAGAAATATTCCAGGCGAGCACAGGCAGGCAATACATGATCCCTGGCAACTCAGGAAAGGTTATCAGCAATAAGGATATTTCCGGCGGAGGTGGCGGTGTTGTTGTTTATAATAATGTTTACAATAATTCAAGCAACGCCAGCGCAACAAGCAATGCAAGAGATAATGGTGACGGTTCGATAACTATTGAGACATTTATATCAGATATGAATGAAGGCGGACCGATGAGCCAATCTATCTCAAGAAACTTTAATACCAACAGGAGAGCAACAGAGTAAAAAGAAGCCCCTCACGGGGCTTTGCTTTAAATCTTATCAGCGCATTTACGTACGACCCTCGGTATCGTTTCTTTCAGTTCATCCCATGAGTTGACCGCTTCCATATCCAGAAGTGTGACAAGAGACTTCTGGATATCACTGCGTAACTGGTTAGTTTTTGCATCCTGAGAGTCCCATGTGTCAAACCCGGTAACTTCACGGATATCTATCGACTCCTTGACTGACTTTGCCACCTGAATGAAATGTCCACTATGCCCAATCCTTCCCTCGGTGCGCTCAAGCATTCTGCTGACGGCAGCATTAAGTTCCACAAAACTTACCGCGCCAATATTTCGCAACTCAACCTGCCTCTGCGTAATGAATCGGTCGATGACAAGGAAATGGAAATATGTGCTGTATTGCTCTGCTATATACACAGCCAGATGCAAGCAAGCAAAAGTGGAACCATTCCTGCCTCGCGTTGATTTTATTGCGCTATCGATACCAAGTTGCTTTTCGCACTCAGACTTGAAATCCTTGAATGCATCAGTTGCCATTACCTGCCGTATTTCTCTTGTCCCCATCCCATTATCCAGTCTCCAACGGTTCATCTGGTTAACAAGCTCATTAACGTTAATAAAATTTTCACGGTCGAAAGTAATCTCTCCGTACGGGAACTCTAATGTTTGCAGTTTCATGATTATTTCTCCTGTTTAATGTGACAATTAAATTCTACATTCAAATGTAGAATTTTTGCAAGCTATTTTAGATGGCAAAACATCACATAACTAATACATTTTAAAACATCTCATGATGGGGTGATGAAACTTGCGCCGTGCTAAAATACACCAATAAAGCGAAGAGGATTTCACATGATAGTTAGATACCCTGACTGGCTGCCATTAGCACAGCGCGCCAGTAAAAACCTGACACAGCAAACTCCGTTCCGCAGCGACCAGCCTGCGGTTGGGGCGCCAATTTTCCAGAAATTGACAACTGACATTGCTGCGACATGGAGCCTGACGTGGATTTTTACGCTGGAACAAGAGCGGGCTTTCATGCAGTGGTTAAGGAGTTCAAAATACCTCAACCACTGTAACAACTGGTTCACCATGATGATTGACCTCGGTGGCAGCGGATTACAGGAGCAGACGCTGCACTTTACCGATTACCCGGTGCAAACCAGCATTGATGGCGGCGTGGTTACGTGGACTGGCAATGTTATCGCTAAGAAACTCAATAACACGATGGATGAGTTTGATGATGTTCTGGTTGAGCTGGATTACAGATGGTATAGCTTCCTTGATGAAACTGTAAACAGAGAACTGCCAGAGCACCGCAATTAACAAAACCTGCTAAACTCACCGAAAATGACTTTTGCGGCGTTTACATATGCATTATGGGCTTGCTTTGGTGACAAGAACAAGCCCAAATATTTCTGCTTCCCATTTATCTTTATGCTTGCCTGCCATTTTCCACTTTGCTTGTGAAAGCTAACACCTTTGTATCCTGAGGTGTTGTTTGCAGCCTTGATTCTATTCATTGCATTTTGGGATAGCGTAGCCTCTCTTAGATTGACGATTCTATTATCACTCCTAATACCATTGATGTGATCTATTGCCTTTGATGGCATCTCGCCTTTGACATACAGCCACGCTAAATGGCTTGCTTGATATCTAACTCCATTAATCATTATTGTGATGTGGTTGCTTTTATTTTTCCTTCCAGCAATATCACCTTTTTTCACAGAAATTGATTTGTTAACAAGCCATTTAAAAACACCACTATCAGCGTTGTATGATAGTAACGACTTAAGCTCTTTTTGCGTAAGCATACTTGCCTCCAAAAAGGTAACGCCCCTGTCAGGTGGAACATGGTTGCAACAAAACCATACTGACAAGGGCGTTAAATTCATTGTTGCTTGTGTGTCATTTCGGGTTCCACGCCTACGTGACATTGGTGGTGTATTATATACACATCAATATTTCAAGGCTTCTTCCGGAGTACCAATAATGCCATCATTACGCGATTACAAAGCAAAGCGCCCTAACTGGGCGTTATTCGACACGATAACGTTTTATCACTCGTCATTCGGCTATGTGCGTCTTGTCGCTAACGTACTGGATGAAATGGTGCTTGGCGGTGAAACTTATCTGCCAGTGCGCATGGACATCACGCAGTCCCAGCAGTCGAACACACCAGCCATTAACGCAACCGTCAAGTTTGCCCGTCTGGCTAATGATTTCAAGCAATACCTGAAACTGTGGACTGGTTCTGGTCGCATTGAGCCAATTTCCGCACTGTATCAGCGATTTGAAGAGACCGACACCAATACACCATTAAAGCCATATCTCCTTTATGTCAGCGACGTGGCAATGGATGGTTCTGATGTTACCGTTACGCTGTCAATCAAAAACCCAATCAAAGGAAACGTGGCAAAACTTTATGACATCGCTCAATTCCCCGGACTGCGTAATGTCTGATGAAGAATTTGCGCAACTCATGTTTGGCAAGCCGTACAAGGACCGATGTTGCCATGTTGACGCCGTTGATTGCTGGGGTCTGGTGGTTCTTTATTACCGCCTGTGCCGTGGCGTAAATATTCATCACGACGACAGTTATGATAATGGCGGCTCCTTTGTCACCTGCTTCGATAGTGAGGTGGCGTTCTGGCAGGATACGCAATCACCAGTAGCAGGCGATGTTGTCGTGGCATATCGCGGCAGCGTCCCTGTGCACATCGCCATGATATGGGGCCGTGATAGAATACTTCATGCGCGAGAGAAAACAGCAGTCAGATTTGACAGGCTGCGAACACTCGAAAAAATATCAACAAAGTTAAGGTTTCTCACCTATGCCAGTAATTCATGTTCAGAAGATGCCGGGCGCACCAAAAGAAACAGGGATTGTGCCAGCTGGTACTAACCTGTGGAAGTGGCTGAATAAATCAAATCTGCCATCCAGCATTTCAATTGCGGTAAACGGTAGAGTGCTCGGTGAAGATGATGAGCTTTCCTTCTGCTTGCGAGATGGAGATGTTGTCAATGTTTATTGTCAGCCATCAGGCGCAATCGGTGACCTTATCGGTGCAATACTGAAGCCAGTAACGAAGATTTTCTCTTTCCTTACACCGAAGGTATCAACGCCAAAAACGGATGCCAGTTCAAAAACATCACCTAACACCAGCCTGAAAGCACAGACAAACATTGCTCGCAACGGCGAGGCTCGTCCAGATAACTTCGGACAGATTCGCGCTTTCCCTGATTTGCTTCAGGAGTCATTATTCGAATATATCAACAATATTAAATATGTCACCGAGTTCATGAATTTTGGCCTCGGCAAGTATGATGTATCTTCGGTGCGTTACTCAGAATCAAATCTCGGCTCTCTGGCTGGCGCGAGTTACACCATTTATCAGCCTGGAGAGGTTATTCCGGTTGTGTATGAACCTTACGCGTTTGATGATGTTGATGGTCAGGAGCTTTACGGGCCAAACGAACTTAATACCGACCCGCCGCCAGTGGTCATTGAAACTGCAACAACAACCACGGTAACGGAAATGGAGTACGTCAATGGACAATTCCTTGCGAAGATACCAAAAAACGATGATTTTGATTATTTCGTTGATCTGACATTGCCGCATGATGTTACATTTGGCATTAACGTATCATTCCCTACAGTGGGTGGTGTTACTGTCACTCGCGACATAACGCTATCTGGAAGATTGATATCAGCAACAGAAACTGACGACGGAGGTGTGCCGCCAGAAAACTACTGGTACACATTTATAATTACCAATATAGATTACTCTGGCAATCAACTTGTATCATCACTGGATGGAGTAACCATTAACAATAATTACTTTACTATTTCTGACAATCAAGCCATTGTTTCCGGTCCGTATTTCTCGCCAATTGAAGGTGATCAGTTGTGGGTGCACCTGCAACACCAGACCAATGATGGCAATGATTTCAGCGTGCTCATTGAGTGGTGGAAGATTGATGATGATAACGTTCAGATTCCCGGAACATATCAGTCGATGAACTATTATCGGGACGTGGACAGAAACGACACGTTCTACTACACGATCAAGTTAACACCATCTGCTGGCACTGGTCGCTACGCGATTCAGATGCGACGGACAAACAACAGTTCCGACACATCAATTCTTCAGCTTGAGGAAATTCACTCAATCGTCACGCGCACCAATGTTTCGTATCCAGACGACACAGTGGTTAAGGTTATCGTACGCGCCACAGAAAACGCAACAGGCAGCCGTGACAGGAAATATAATGCGTTAATCACACGTCACACCATCGGATACAACCGTGATACTGGCACTGTGCGCTACACGCTTGCACCTTCCCGTAGCTTTGCTGATGCTGTTCTGCATAACTGGCTAATTACCGCTGGCAATCCAGAAAACACGATCGACATCGTAAGGCTATATGAAATTGCCGACAGCCTACCTGATGAGCGATTGGGTTATTTTGATTTTACTTTCGATGATGAAGATAAAAGTATTGGAGAGCGCCTACAAACAATTTGCGACGCGGCTCGTGTCACTGCATTCTGGGATGATGGGGTAATGAGCTTCTCCCGTGATGAAAAGCGAGAATATCCAGCTACTGTATTCAATACCAGAAACACACAGAGTGACGGATATAAACTGAGTTATGACATCAGTCTCCCAGGCACTTATGATGGCGTTAACGTCGAATACCGCGACCCAACAACAAACAAGCAGGCCAACGTTTACTATCGCATCACAGATGGCGGTATCGTTGAAGGTGAGCCAACCAAAGCGAAGAAATTCGATATGCTTTATGTTCGCAATCGCTATCAGGCTGTTGACCGTGCAATCCTTGAGTGCCGCAGGCTGATTTACTCACGTCGCAGCATGGAGATTAAAGCGTTGTCGGATGGAGAATGGGTTAACGTTGGAGACATGATTCAGGTTGTAGACATGTACGATGAAGTGCAGCAGACTGGCGTTATTGAAGCGCGCAACGGAAATGTATTCACAACCAGCGAGCAGCTAACCGCTGATGATAACCTTTATGTGGTGATCACCAGTTCTGATGGCAGCACATCAGACAGATTACCAGCAACAGTTACTGGCCTGCATACATTCACATGCAACCTGCCATCTGATTTCGAGTTGAATATATGGGATGGAACAAACGTACAGTCTGAATCTCGTTACGTGCTGAGCACAGAGAAAGAACTGGACACAACGTTGTGGGTTGTCAGTCAGAAGAATCCCGGGAGCGACGGAACGACAACACTGACGATGAGTGAATACATCGACGACATGTACGAATATGTCATATCGTCATCGTGATACAATATACATCAAATTCACAAAGGAGCATTTATTATAATGGCTACCACACCAACCAATAAACCAATCCCGTCAGAAGACCCGCGCGACCTGAAATTTAATGCCGGAAAAATTGACGAGGTAGTGACATCTGACGCTCATTACTATACCGACAGATTCGGAGTGCGCCGCTGGACAATTGCTGGTTTCCAATACACCGCAGAGGAAGCTATCCGTAATTATGGCTATATCACGATGGATAGCTTCGAAGATGGAGCAACATTAACATTGCCTAATCAGACACTGCGTTATGAAGCTACTGGAGAATATTATCGCTGGGATGGAGCGTTTCCAAAAATCGTTCCTGCTGGGTCAACTCCAGATAGCACGGGTGAGGTTAAATTAGGTGCGTGGGTTAGTGTTGGTGATGCTGCTTTAAGAAGTCAGATTTCAAACCCGGAAGGGGCAATACTCTACCCGGAATTGCAGATGGCAAGATGGCGTGATGAGGGTGATGTTCGAGGCTGGGGTGCTAAAGGGGATGGTGTAACAGATAGTACGGAGAATATAGCTGCTTCACTAAATTCTCAAAAAGCTGTCGTAGCATCAGACGGTGTATTCTCTAGTTCTGGTATTAATAGTAATTACTGTAACTTAGACGGTAGAGGCAGTGGTGTACTAAGTCACCGTTCAAGTACAGGTAACTACTTAGTATTTAACAATCTACGCTCAGGTCGCTTAAGTAATATTACGGTAGAAAGTAATAAGGCGACCGATACCACTCATGGGCAGCAGGTATCTCTTGCTGGTGGCAGTGATGTTACTATAAGTGATGTTAATTTCTCAAACGTTAAGGGCACTGGTTTCAGTTTAATCACATACCCTAATGATGCACCCTCTGATGGGCTTATGATTAAAGGCATTCGAGGTAGCTACTCCGGCTATGCTACTAATAAGGCGGCTGGATGCATACTTGCTGATTCCTCAGTTAACTCCCTCATAAATAACGTCATTGCTAAGAACTACCCTCAGTTCGGGGCTGTAGAACTGAAAGGTACAGCCAGTTATAACATAGTCAGCAATGTTATAGGGGCAGACTGCCAGCATGTAACTTACAACGGTACAGAAGGGTCAATAGCTCCCTCTAACAACCTTATCAATGGGGTAGTGGCTAATAATCCTAAATATGCAGCGGTTGTTGCAGGCAAAGGTAGTACCAACTTAATCTCCGATGTGCTTGTAGATTTCTCAATCTCTGATGCTAGTCAGGCTCACGGTGTTACAGTAGAAGGCTCTGGTAACGTAATAAGCAATGTGCTTATGTCAGGATGTGATGGTACTAACTCTTTAGGGCAAGCTCAAACTGCTACAATTGCGCGCTTTATAGATACAGCTAATAACAACTATGCGTCTGTATTTCCTAGCTACAGTGCTACAGGTGTTATTACTTTCGAATCAGGTTCTACCCGTAACTTCGTAGAGGTAAAGCATCCGGGAAGGAGAAACGACCTTCTCAGTGCTGCTGGTACTATTGAAGGTGCAGTTACTATTGACGGCACTAGTAATAGCAACGTAGTGCACGCTCCTGCATTAGGACAGTACATAGGCAGTATGTCCGGTAGGTTCGAATGGCGGATTAAGTCCATGTCACTTCCGTCAGGCGTTCTTACCTCGGCTGATAAGTACAGAATGCTTGGGGATGGTGCTGTGTCATTAGCTGTAGGTGGGGGTACTTCTTCTCAAGTTCGCCTATTTACTTCTGATGGTACTTCTCGGACAGTATCACTCACCAACGGTAACGTGCGTCTTCCTACCAGTAGCACAGGTTATTTGCAGTTAGGTTCTAATGCAGTGACCCCAGATAGTACTAATACATACGCATTAGGTTCCTCAAGTCGAGCATGGTCTGGCGGTTTTACTCAATCAGCATTCACTGTTGTCTCAGATGCTAGGGATAAAACAGAGCCTCTTAATATCTCAGATGCTTTACTGGATGCTTGGTCTGAAGTTGACTTTGTGCAGTTTCAGTACTTGGACCGAATTGAGGAGAAGGGTGCAGACTCAGCTAGATGGCACTTCGGCATCATCGCTCAGCGAGCTAAGGAGGCCTTCGAACGTCACGGTATAGATGCACATCGCTATGGCTTCCTGTGCTTCGACAGTTGGGATGATGTGTACGAGGAAGATGCCAATGGCTCTCGTAAACTGATTACACCAGCAGGTTCCCGCTACGGTATTCGTTACGAGGAAGTACTGATATTAGAGGCTGCGTTGATGCGGCGTACTATTAAGCGTATGCAGGAAGCATTAGCTGTTATGTCTAAGTGAGTAATACTGGTATGGTATTTTCGCACAATGAAATCGTTGAACACACTGACGAGGAGGGTAATGTCACTACTGCGGAAGAACCTGTATACACCGAGGTGGTTATTCACGAAGAGGGTTGTGGAGGTAGAGGCTAACTACACTCTAACCAACATATGGAAGTACAAATTTAATGATGCTATCGAAGCTAAAGGAGAAGAGGCCAGACTGCACTTCGGGGTCGGTGCGCAAACGGTCTGAGACATAATGCGTAAACACGACCTGGATCCAGAGAGTTATGGTTTCTGGTGCTATAACGAGTGGGAAGATGAGGTGATTTCCACAGAGATTGTAAACCAAGAAACAGGGGAAATTACCTACCTAGACACCAAGACCGGAAATAAAATTAAGGTGAAAAGTGCAGGAAGTAGGCATGGTATTCGTTACGAAGAACTGGCGATGTTTATCCTGATGGCGATGTGAATCAGTAGTCAGCATCCATATCCTGCATGGCAGAAAAGATAACCAGAAGGGTAACGACAACGGCAAGGATGCCAGCAATAATGAACATGAAAACTCCTTAAACCCCGCTTCGGCGGGGTTGTTTTATCATCAGAACGGAATGTCGTCTGAAAAGTCCATCGGAGGCTCATTGCCTCCTTGTGGGCTTTGTTGTTTTTGTGGCTGCTGTTGTCGTTGCTGTCCTGATTGCTGACGTGGTTGCTGACCAGAATCTTCGCGTTTACCACCAAGCATCTGCATTACTCCGCCCATCTGAGGAATGACAATCTCAGTGGTATATCTGTCAACGCCGTTGCTGTCAGACCATTTACGAGTTCGAAGTTGTCCTTCGATGTAAACCTGCGATCCTTTGCGAAGGTATTCTCCGGCAACTTCTGCAAGTTTTCCGAATATGACAACACGATGCCACTCGGTCTGCTCTTTCTTTTCTCCTGTTTGCTTATCTTTCCACTGCTCAGATGTTGCAACAGAAAAGTTGGCAATTGCAGAACCTGATGCTGAATATTTAACTTCAGGGTCGTTGCCGAGAGTACCAACGATAATCACTTTATTTACGCCGCGAGCCATTTATTAAAATCCTTCAATTGGAGTTGGTTTATGTTCTGGTTTTTCTTCCTGCTGTTCTGGCTGCTGTGGTTGCGGTTTAACCAGTTTTGCAGGGTTAAAATTATCCTGCGGAGTGATTACCACATGAGACAATTGCTCATCATTGATGAAAGACTCAATGCGATCATATTCAGCAGCAGAAGCAGCGAGAGAAGGCCAGATTGCACGAATCTTATCTTTCAGGTTATCAGGTATTGATTTTGCTTCTTCCTTCAAGCCTTCCATGCCTTTTGCGGCTGAAAGCTGAAGTCGTGAGCGCCATGATTCAAACTCTTCGTCAACTTTAACGCCAGAGTCCACCCATTTGATGAGTCCGCGACCGTGAGCCTCGCCAATGTACCCATGACGAACACTTTCACGACCAGACTCAAAGAAGATTGGACGTAGCTCTTCTGGTAATTTGGTGAACTCCTGAATTTTGCCTCCATCGTGCATCATCATGCTTACAGTCATTTCGAACATGAAATCTTTCTCGCACACTGGTTGCAAACCAAGTGATACAGGTTCCTTTGGATTTGCGAAGTCAGTTTTCTGGCGGGCGCGAAGACAGACAATGATATGCATATTGCTTTGCAGCATGGCATTCATGAACTTCTTGTGTTCAGCTTTGGCGCGCTTCCAGTCAGCCATCTTTTTCCCGTTAAGCAGAGGCTTTTCAGCAATCTCCGTGCAACTTCCTTCCCCTTCCCATTCGTGAGAGCCTGAATCAATAACAAGAACCTTAACGCCAGCAGCCTGAAACTCTTCAATAGCCTGACGGTAACGAGCTGGGCTGAATGGTGCATACATATCAGCGTGCAGGAATTTACCATCAAGGATGTTTGAATACAGGCGACCGCGACCATTTTCGGTGTCAAGAAATCCGATTTCTTCTGGTGAATCAACCATGCCTCGCGCCAGCTTAAGTGCGCTATATGTTTTGCCGCTACCAGACTGGCCTGAAATACCGATTACCACGCGAGAACCGGAACGCTCTGCTGGTTTAATATTGAGAATACCCATTTGCATCACCTCACTAATTATAAATTAAATTGCTTCTTGAACCATTCAGGAGTTTCCATTTCTATGACAGGATTACCCATTGAATAACCCGGCCACGAATTGGCATTTTTGCACGCCTTGTAAATTTCCATAGCACCATTCAACTGAATGCGACCGATGCGTAATTGCTCTTCAGTCAAGCGAATTAACGCAGGAATAAACGGCGATTTCTTTTCCTGCACGAGAAGGTTAACAGAGCGTGGCGCATAACCATATGCCGCAACAAACATGTCGTGCTGCATTGCCATTTTCATAAAGTACCCAAGTCGCGCAGCATGGCGGAAAAACTCATCAGGCTTGGCACTTACTGCTGTCTTGTAGTCAATGATGTCTCCACCTTTTGTCAGGCAGTCAAAGCGAACTTTTGCTTTTTCTCCATTAAGCTCACCGAGAATTGACACTTCAGCATAAGCACCAGAAAGAAGACTGCTGTAGTAGCTGTTTGCGTGAATTACAGCACGCATTTGCTGAATAGCGTCATAATCACTGCCTTCCAGCATCTGCTTGCCTGCAGCAGCTTTTTCAGCCTCCTCACGGATAACATCGTAAATTTTAACTGGTTCTCCAGTTGCCTTAATGATTTTGATCACCTCAGCTTTCGACTTCCCTGAAAGTCCTTTTATGCCTCGTTCTTTTGCCCATGAGTTCATATCGGCGGTAGTTACCAGTACAGTTGGTTTTCCATCTTTGTCTTTTGGAAAATCATCTACAACCGGCATGCGTGCATATTCAGCATCGAAACGCTCTGGTTCAAGCAGAGCTGTATGGCTTCCGGTACCGAAGATAAGAGCTTTTGATTGCTCGTTATCTTCGTCTTTGTAGCGCCATGCCGCTGGGCATCTGTCATATATGTTCCACAATCCAGAACCATTAATATGCTCAGTGTCGGCGTGGTATTGCTCATTACTGAGTTCATTATTGAAATAGACTCTCATTTAATCACCACTGTACTCACGTAACGCTTCGACAATTTTCATTGCATCATCAAGCAATGAATAACCATCACTGACAACATAACCGCCATCATCAAGTTCGTTTAACTTAACAAGAAGATTGCGTAGCATTTCGCATTGCCACTCAGCATCAAAACTATCCGGAATCTCAATATCCATCTTCATCACCTCGCTTGTTATTGTTAGTTGAATCTACATCAATCTACATCTGAAAGCAAGCCAAAATAGAAAAGTGTGGCCTTTTTTAGTTCATCAAGTCCATAAGCGATGGCGGCATAATGACCAAGTCTGCACATCTCAGTTAACACAGCAGATTGCTCCTTGCTCACTCTACTTTTGCTTTTATCACGGCGCTTTGCCTCAATCATTCCGCAACTGTGATTTACCCCAGGTGTCATTATTACGTTGTCGCCTATTCCAGTCTTAACCCCCATTTTCTGGCGCTTCAGTACGAACTGCACTCTGCTTGATGTGCCAGTCTCGTTAGGCACGTGAAACCAGAGCACATCAGGAAATTGGCTTTGCATCCATGTGCCATAACCTATCTGGTCAGTCTCCTCTTTCGGACATTCGCCGCGATAGCCGCTATCAAACACCCATATTCCGCTATCAAGCTGCTTCACTTTGCTCTCCTGAAAAATCTTTTCTGTGGATGATATCGCGACCTTTATCATTAATTCGATGCGTGATGCGTTTTGGCGCTTTAATCAACCCTGCATACATCATGAATTGTTTGGCGTTCTGGCACTTCAAGATTTTCCCAGCCATTGATTTATCATCAAGGTGAGGGAAGATAGCCTTTGCCTTGAACATGTTTTTCATGTGAGTCGCGCCGCCGTATGGATAGAATACTTCGTTAGCCCATCCTTCTTTGCCATCACAACGATTAATCCAGTAGCGATATAAAATTCCCTCCCCGTCCTTCGTTAACTGAACCTTGAAATCCATAACATCAGCCCACTCGTTGTCGGTATACGCACGCTCATTCAGTGCCGCATTCGGGTCGCGCAACACGTGATCGCAATGTCGGCAATAACGCGCTGTCGGGTCGTTTTTAGTGTCGCAACCATCATCAAAAATACGGATGCCGTGCTTATCAAAACCGCAGCGGATGAAGCTGAAAAACTCTTCGCATCGTCCGTCTGGCGATGTTGCATCTTTACCGATACAGCGCCGTGCATATGGGCTATTCATCGTTCCGCATTTCGGGCACGGAACCTGTTCACCACTGCGTTTTGAACGCTGCGCTTCAGCCTCTTCCAGAATAGGGTCTTCATACAGCTGACCAAGCTCAAACATCGTGCCTGAGAAATCAAGAACCAGATGGTCTTCTTTATGATACCCGGCATCAATTTGCTCTTTCTTCAGCAGGCGCATTCCGCGACCAAGAAGCTGGACAAGGAGAGTTAGCGACATTATTTTTCGTAATATGCAGCTCGTATCCCATAACGGTATATTTACGCCAGTGGTAAGGGCGGCTATCTGGAATGTGAATTTTTTGCGCCCGGTGTATGCATCTTTTAGAGCCTTCCTTCTGGCTTTTGGCCCCATATCTTCTGTAACTATTGAATAACTTCCTTCAGGTAGGTATTTTGCCGCCTCCTGACAGTGTTTCTTGCCAGCACACGTAATTAACACGCCATTTCTGTTTTTAGTCAGCTCCATAACCTTAAGCATAATTTTCTGTGTAAGAGTGCCCTGCTCAAGTATTTCTTTCTGCATCTGCTTTAGCTGCTCGGTGGTAAAATCCTGAGTACCATCAACATCTGAACCATGAAACTCAGAGAGATCATAATGCAGACTGTCAACATCATGAAGACCAAAAATTGTTGGCACAAGAAAACCGTTTTCAACCATGTACTTGGTGTCTATATTGATAATCTCTTTCTTCCAGAAAGCACCTTTTATTGATGTAGTACCTCGGAACGGTGATCCTGTATAACCTATTATCCTCAACTCATGGCCGTACTTATCTTTGCACCTTTTCATTAGCTCATTAATTATCACTGCATACTGCGTATCACCATCATTAACAACATCAATGTCATTAACCATATGATTTTCATCGATAAGCAGGAATCTTGGGCAAAAGTCAGAGAGCGCACCTTTTGCAATAACATTCCCTGACTCATCCTTTTTATCAAACAAAGCATTTATAACAGTACCCTCAGAACCACAGATTATTGGGTACGTAGAACTTTTCCTCCCCAACGAAGCACTGAATAGCGAGTTTCTAACACCAAGCGCCCATAGCTCTTCCGCATCTTGCTCCACTATTTCGCCCTGTCTTGATAAAATCATCCCTGAATACCCCATTTCCTGAAAACGCTTTGCTATCATGGCAATCATCAGTGACTTTCCACTGCCTACACTTGCCGTTACATAGCTTGGCCCAACATAATGACGAATCACATCACCAGTTAACTTATATATCAGCCACTGATAAGGCCTTGGCTCGATATCACCAGTATCAAGATAGGATTTCAGCAAGTTAATATCAATCTCTGAAATCATCTTGTCTATTTTATGCGTCATAGCAACTAACCTTTGTTGATGTTTCTACGTCAGTTAGCTTATACTCAATCTACACCAACAATCAAGGGTCAATTTATGAGATACGAATGGAAAGACATTGAGCCAAAAATGCTCGGCAACTGGCAAGCTGCCATCATGTCTATCGTCAATGTGGATAGCAGAGTTTTCAATGGCAAGCACCAGCCGTGCCCGTCATGCTCCGGAAAAGACAGGTATCGCTTTGATGATAACTTCGAAACAAAAGGCGATGGCGGAGCAATCTGCAATCAGTGCGGTTCCGGCAGCGGCATGAACTGGCTGATGAAACTCTCCGGCATGAGCTTTCCTGAAGCACTGGAGGCGCTGGGAGGATTCCTGAATATGCATCCGCGCGAAAAGCTGGAGGCAATCAGGAAGGATTTGCCGAAGATAAATCACAATGATGACTTCATCACCGAGCAGGAAGTAGCCGCAATTATGGCTAAAACGACGCGTGTCGCTATGAATGAGTGGACTTTGATAAATGGTATTGGTTGTGACGTTAACGTCGTCAGAGGCAAATCTGGAGAGCTTATTGTGGTTGAGATGGTGCGTGCTGACACAATGAAGCCTTGCAACGTAGCATTCATTGGCATGGATGGTGATTCATTCAGAACGTTTTTCCGCGCAGGATACAACAAGGACTCAGCCATCAACGGCAAACTAACACGCGGCGCGATAAGCACAATCGGTGAAGACAACGGAAAGTTCATTTACATGGTGTCTGATTATGCCGACGCGTGGAAATGTCATTACTTCACTGGTGCGCATGTCTGGTGCTGCTGGTCTCCGGAAAACATGTGGGAAGTGGTGCGATCTGTTAGCAATGAGACGAAATCACGGTTGCGCTGCATAATTAATTATAAATTTGACGAACTTTGCGCTGCGGAAAACGCAGGGCTTCCGGTGATGCTGCCTGATGATGCTGACACAATCAGGATGGCGAAGCGAATCAGAAGAAAGATTTATGACGCTGGCGAGTTGATAGAAAAAATGTCAGTTAACAGATAAAAGAAACCCTCCGATTGGAGGGTTTTTGTTATCAGCGTTTCATCTTGTCAATTTCATCGTCAATAATCTTTATTATCTCTCGCTTTGCATTCCTCCATGCATAAATGGCATCAAGCGAAGCTCTGTCTTTTGAATCACCGGTAGCTGTTGAATAAAGGATTATGTCTCCCATCTTACAAAATGTATCTATGTAAACAGCCCTAAAAAGACCATCGCCGCAACTCCAGCACAAGCAATTATTTATTTGCTCGCAATCATTTCCAATAATTCCAGTGCTGAACACCTGAATCCAGCCAATAGGTTCACCAATGGAAATGGCATACTCATCACCATTGCCATTCACAGAACACTCAAGGCGGTACGTGCGATATTCATGCAGCTCGATCCTTAGCGATCTGTAAATAAGGAATTTAAATCTTTTCTGATCACCCATCACAACCCCCTCATAAATCTCATTCGCTTAACGGCAGCAGAAAGATAATTTCTAACCGTTGAGTTCATCCGCAGACCATCCCATGAACCATCACTACACATCTTAATTGCTCTTGGATTATCCCTGTCCAACATTAGTGGTGAATGTTTGTTCTCCTCAATAGCAAGAAGAACTTCATAAACAAATTTATCCGGAGTTAATGTGATGTTATTCGAGTCAGCAGAATTGATTATCTTTTCAACTCTGTCACGGCACAGCTTGTTCTTTATAACAGACAAATAAGGCGTTTTAATGAATGCCTGTGACTCACAAATTCGCTTTATTTTTTCAACAATATTCGACCACTCAGTATTCTCAAGTCCATCAAATGCCTGTTCACCCTCAAGGAATCTTTTCAGCCCTGAGAGGTGTTCAAGAACAGTGAGATAACCCCACTCGATATGCTCCATCGTCACTGATGGTGTCATTCCCAGCCGACTTGACAGATCGGTATACGCCGCAAGAGTTGCAAGATCGACAATCATTAGACCCATACGAGGGATAACATCACCAACAACACCATCGCAATCACCAAGCTCACTTTCCAGTTTCATAGACAGATATCTGTGCAGTTTTTTCGCATTATCATCAGCCCATACAACGTTAGTTTTCGCGGTAAGAACCCTACCTTTCCACTCATTGATTATTTTTCTTGAAAGCGTACCACTAACTTCCACATCCTTCATCGCTGGCATTTCCTCACCAGCAAGATGCCCAAGCTGGAACAGAACGCGACCCATACCGCCATCTTTCTGCCATGAACGCGCAGCATCTATTCCCTGCTCTGGTGTGACAGTAATCAGCGGGACAAATTTTGCGTTTTCAATTCCACCGTCTTTTGTTGCAATTTCGTACTCATTCATTGCCGACTTTAGCGCGCGCCCAACACTGTGGTCCATCATCGCAAGTCGCTTATAATCTATGACTCCTTTCCCATCATCGCCACCAGTAAGTGGTACTATCCATCCCTCAGCACTTGCTGCAGCCATGATGCGTTTTGGGTTTTGTTCCCACGTAAGGTTTTCAAGCAACTCCTTGATTATTGGTCTATTAGGAACCCACACGCCGCCATCAGTGAGGCCTCTATACCACGCCATAGTACCGCCAAGATATGCATTGCGCGGGTTGTTCCAGTCTTCAAGATGTTGCTTGTCATCGTTCACAACGTAGAGCAAAGACCCACCCCCGGCTATCAGGTCTAACTGCATCTGTTTCGTCGATGTTGATTTAGATGCACAAACTCTGGCCCCTATTCCCAGCGCATTGGCATATGCCCTGACGAAACTCACCGGGGCGCCCTTACCTGCACCAGAGCGAGCTACCAGAAATATGCCAGTATTGCAGATACTACCTGTTGGGCCAATCAAGTATCGTCCAGCCATCGCCTGAGCAAGACCCAAAGCGCCAGTTAAACGATATCTTCCCCCTCCCTCACGGCGCTCAAACCCCCTTGCGATCTCATCCATAAACTCACCAAGTGCCCCGGGAGCCTCCCGCTTTATACCCATAGCCAGAGACTCAAAATCAATTGAACTCATCAATACACCCTCCATACGCGCAAGAATTTACCCTGGATAACACCCTGTTTCACCGTTAACACAGCACCCACCCTGTCAGCCTCAATTTTTAGCGCCTTCTGAAGTGACGCCATTGTCATCTGAAAACCTCGCTCTATGTCGTATGCGTAGCACCCATCTCTGCCACCAATCAAAATTGAAGTTGAATACCCGTTCTCAAAGTAAAACTGACACCCATCAGGAGCGGTAAGATTATTTATCACGTCGTGAGCAAGCGATGTCGTAACAGGGAATATCGGCGCGAAACTCATACTCACCTCACTCAACTCGCTTAATGTGCAAAACTTCATCGAAATATGAGCACGTTCTGAATTTCATCCCGAAATCCTCACCAACCCTTCCGAGACACGCGCGAAATCTTTCAACAGACAGCCCTTTATCTGCAATATCCTCATAAGCAATCGAATTAACCTGACCAACATCCATATGTTTTGCAACGCGATACACGAATTCCATCTTTGAACCATCACGATACATTTTGTTTCTCATAGTCACCTCAATCCGCATTCCAACAGTAACTATAGATAAAAAATAAAATTAACGCAACACAAAACAGGTATAACCAGCAACAATAGCTACCACACTTAACAACTGGCCAGGCCACCATCTCGTATCTGATATATGTGGATGGTGCCCGTCGTTCAATTTTCACTCGATTTTTACCTAATTTACGGGATATTTATTGGTCAGTTTTTTGCATAACTAATTGATTTATATAATTTTACCGGTTTTAC